>Ga0224512_10003834_pt1 | contig 13039 bp, 16 predicted proteins | sample SF_May12_sed_USG_4_FD_169103 | JGI IMG/M metagenome (GOLD analysis project Ga0224512, IMG submission 169103) | Sediment microbial communities from San Francisco Bay, California, United States - SF_May12_sed_USGS_13 | ecosystem: Environmental > Aquatic > Marine > Sediment | place: USA...
ATTGGAATGACCTTGTTTTCCTGGGGATTAGCTGCAAAATTGGCATTGAAATTGAGAAAATAGGAAAGCAATTCCTCTTTTTCAATATTTTTCTATATTTTTATAATTATTTTTTTCAAAATCATTTACGACAAGTTTGATTTTTTTACTACTCGTCTTTTTTTATCGTAAATGGTATAATACTACGCATAAAATCTATCATAAATTGCCTTACGACAGTTTCAGACAACTTACGATGAGTAGTTTCTTTAACGACAACTTTAACGACATTTCATGTATTACGACAACGCAGAAGAATTACGACAAAATACTGTGCGTAGCAAAATGCGTAATCTGTACTGAGATTATGCATAAAATACAGGTGACTAAAATAACAAAATACAATTTTTGGTCAACCTTTTTCTAAATGATTATTTCGTAATCGTAGTATTAATTATGTAAGTCAATGATGGTGAAATAGTATTCTTTTTTTATCAACCTTTTTTGAAACTGTCTTTATACCAGTAAATCAGTCTCAAAAGCTACAGCTTTTTCTGGTTCCATTGCATAAATCACATGATGATGGTTTGCTAAAAGATTCTCAAGAACATCTTGTCGTTGATCTTGTGCTATATCTTCAATATTATATGTACATAGAAAAGAAGATGAATAACTTTCAAAATTAGAATGAAAAAGATGCTCAATCTCCAATTCTGCATCAATTCCCTCTTTTGTGGAAACATCAGGAATTATGCGTCCCATAAAGTTGTATGGTGGTTTTGACTCTGCTGTTATCATTTTTAGTAATTCTTGAAGTCCTTTTCTTAGACCATCTTTGTGTTTCATTATGTTATCAATTTGATAAATATGAAGCAGATTTTTTCGTTTAAAATAATCTACATCTAATCCAGTTGAAAAAAGTTCTTGTTCCAAGTACTTAATGTTCTCATGAGTAATGCAAATTGTATGTTCTCGTTTTTTCAAACTGTTTTTGATATATTTTGATTTTACAAGTCTAGCAAATTCTGTTTTCTCGTAAAGTAATATTGAATGATGTGGTTGTTGTAAATTATCGAAGTACTCCATTAATGGATGGATCTTTTCACTGTCAGGTATTTTGATCATCTCCTACAACATATTTGAGTTGAAATTTTTCAATTAAATTGTTAATCTTGCCATAATCTCGCAAAAATCTGTTTCCTTTTGGTGTTATTTTAATGTCAGAATTATGGATCATGTTTTTTCTCTCTAGGTCAAGCAAATATTTGGAAAATTTATCATATGACATATGACATAAATTTTGTACTCGAGTTGGCTTTACTTTACCCAATTTAGATTCATGATTAATTGCCTTAAGAATGTCATAATAAATCTGTAAATTACTTCGCCTTACCTGTCTCATCACAAAACCGATTCCCTCTTGTCATAAATAAAACTCACTACTCAGGTACAACAGGGATCTGAATGTTGTTTTCCACCATCAAAATTAATATTTTTAAAATTTTCTAAAATGGGTTAAAAATTGTTAAATGTTTACTCCCCATAGAGAGTATTATGATTCAAAATAAATCATTACTAAGTCATATTATGATTATATATACAAAATACACAAATCAAATATTATTACTTATTTTCATTACTGTTTCTAGTGGATTTTTTATCCATCATACGCTATTTCTTCAGAAGACAATCTCGCAGAACATATCTAAAAGTGTCATTAACTAATGTTATCTCCTACCATTTCAAAAATTAATGATAGTTTACCTTTTCCGTTTGACATTCAAAACGACAGGTTACGATTCCAATCTACTACAGTACAAAATCAAAAAGGATACTATGATCTAGTTGAAAAAAAATTTATTTCAGCACAAAAAATGCAAGAGGTAATTGATGAATTAAAGCCTGATGATTCTTTTGAGATAAAGCCTGATGATTCCGTTATTATTGATAAAATGAAAAAGAGAATAAATCAAAATCTATCTTTTATGCAAAAAAATACAAGGGATTCTTACTCTATAAAATTATTAAAATATCTGTCTAATCGCTTGCTTTCTTCCCAATCCGAGCAAAACATGACGACTGTGATTCTTTTTGTGGATATTGTAAAATCAACTAATCTTGCAACCACACTTCCTCCAGATGAGATGTCTTCTTTGATCAGGGTATTTTCACAAGAAATATCAATATTGATTTCAAAGCATTCAGGCTTTGTTTTAAAATATGCAGGAGATGCGGCAATAGCATTTTTTCCAATCTCAAATAATGCCGAAGTCATATGTCAAAACGCAATAAGTTGTGCCAAATCCATGAATCTGCTAATAAAACATGCAATTAATCCTGCCTTTGAAAAGTTTGGCCTGCCTGAAATCAAGATTAGGGTTGGAGTGGAAGTTGGAAATAATCAGATAGTGTTTTTTGGTCCAGAACCAGATTTGATAGGCTCTACAATTACAATGACTTCAAAAATTTATCCATTGGCAGATCCTTGCCAGATTGCAATTGGTGAGGAAGTTTACAAGAAATTAAATGGTGCAGCAGACCATTTTTCTCAAATTCAATCTGATTCTAAAAAACTACCTTACACTAATTCTAATACCGGTAAAGAGTATGCAGTATATCTCTCAAAGGAGATATTTTCATGATGTCATCAGAATATGCAGAATTTTCCATTCTCAAAAAATTCTTAGAAATCGGGAATCGTTCCCTTTTGATTAAAGGTGAATCTGGAGATGGTAAAAAGTCCCTAAGCTTGGATCTTGCAAGAACAATGACAAAAAATTACAATATCTATTTCATAACGGGAAATAAAAAACCAGAGATGATGCATACTTGGTATCCCTGGACAAAATCATTTTTGCCATCTGAAAATATCATACAAATATCCAGCAATGAACTGATTTCATCAGATTCAAATTTCTTGCTCGCTGAGATGCTAAATCGTATTTCTGATACTGTGACCACAGTAGATGATCCATTTGTTTCAGAAGAGGTGCCAAAAAAACCATTTATCATACTAGACATTTGGGATTCAATAATTACAGATTTTAATCCTCAATTAAAAATGCATGCAGAAAAACTCGTCACATCTCTGGCTGACAAGCATAATGGGTTTATTGTGTTTTTGAGTGATAAAGAAGAGAACTCCTCTCTTGAACAGTTAGTGGACGGAGTAATTCAAACTGCTAAACTGTATGTAGATAATTACATGATGCGAGAAATCATACTAAAAAAACTAATGGGAATGGAAATTCAAACATCAAAAATACCATTTAGTTTTAAAAATGGAAAATTATATGCATTTTCAAATTTCTTACATTTTGAGGGAGAATACAAAAAGTTTGAACCAATACCAAATTCTAAAAATAGATTCTCCACAGGAAATCAAAGTTTTGACGCCAAATTAGGCGGAGGATTCAAAAAAGGAACCATAATCGGAATCGAAATAGATCCAGATGTGGATAGATACGCATTTGTCCCATTTTTGTTGCCTATGGTATTGAATTTCCTAAATCATGATAATAGTGCTCTTATCTCACTATCATCAGACCAAAATGCAGAATCTTACCTTGATCATATGTCCCCACATATAGACGACCAAAAATTATTGGACAATCTTCGCCTTTACTGTCATACATTTGGAGATACCAAATCTGAAATTGTTCTAGACAGAGGAGAAGAACAAAATTTCGAATCAGCTCACAAGAAATGGTTGGGACATTATCAGCAGCTAAAAGAAAAACAAAATTCTCTACTGATGCTAGTTGATTATAGTTTTATCGAACTAGGATACAGAAGCAACCTTGATGACATCTTAAAAGCTATGATAGAAAACACCAGAATGATTAGACATAACAAAGATCTAATGATAATGACTAGCAGGCCTGGTTTTCAAACACTGGATGTTATGAAGAGCGCATGTGACATTCATTTTAGAATTTTTAATCATAATGGCTGTACTTTTATTTGTACGGAAAAACCAAAATTATTTTGTTCTAACATCCAAACAGATTCTAGATTAGGATTTCCACGATTACAATTCACAGACATTTATTGACATAATCTTAGGATTTTATTGAAATTTCTTAATTTCATGACTATAATTTATGCCTAAATCTACATCGTTAATTTTAACAAAACCAAATATTTTCACAATCTTAGATGGAATTAACAGTTTCAATAATGAATAAAGAAATATCATTTGGATGCATGCCTATCCAATTTAGAGATCTTAACTTCTAATGTGCCATGGTTCCATGATTACATTAGTTAGATGCTCTTTGATTTCATAACCTCTTTTAACTGCTTCAAATGGCTTCATGTAGTCATAAAGTAGTGATTGAAGATGATAAATCACCTGTCTGCACTGCAATGCAATTTAGAAAATACCAATTCATACTTCTTTGATATGAGTAGAAATCTTTAATGCACTAATTCTTAGTTACGAAATTACTTCATGTAAAAATGCGACTCATTTCATTTAATCGAAGTGGGTTGCATCTTTTCAATGTTATTTTATCAAAACTATTTTCACAATCTTGTATAGGATTATGGAAACTACAATTTCCATATCTGGTATCCACATTAGGAAAATGTCAAATCTCTTTTAATACGATTTCATACTCTAGTAAATTAATAGAATATGTCTAAAAGAATAACAATAATGCTTGATGATGAATTGAATAAGAAAATAAGATCAATGCAAGCAAAAATGATTCAAAAAGAGAATAAATCAGTCAGTTTTTCCCAAGTGCTGAATTTGGTTTTGCAGGATTCATTAAAAAAATAAAGTAATGCGTAACCTTGTATAGGATTATGAGAGTATGAAAAATTTTTGGAAGATATTTAGGACTATTCTTTAATATGTCTTGAATAATAAAAGAGTAAATAAAATGTCCATTTTACCAAGTCGTAAATTAGCTAAAATGGAAAAAAATGTAATGAAATATTAAAAAATGATAACATCAAATTTGTTGGAATTATAAACAGTTTAGGAAATCTAATTGCTGGCGGTTTTAAAAAAGACACAACCATGATTGGTACGGAGAATCTGCAAAAAATGATGTACATGCAATTGAAGTTGGATCTAGATATGAGAAAAGATTATGATGAATTATACGGGCCAGTAAGTTATGTACTTTCAAAAAGAAGACATGCTGAGAAATTTACCATACCGATAGGAAATTACATGGTACTATTGATTACTGAACCAAATTTTGACCATGCAAAACTTGACGAGATTATTTCAGCCTTCAATTCTATTATGAAAAATTAGTCTTAAAATGAATATTTCTTTGATGGCTGTTCTTTCATAATCCTATCTAAGATTATGAAAATTTAGACTCATCGGTTTGGTTTTACAGAAAACACCTATGCAGGTACCTCAAATTTGTTTACGGCCTTTACGACCATGTGATATCCTGACGCATCCTCGATGTGGGTGACCTCAGTTGCCACCAGTTCTATTTCACCACCAGGAATGTTTGCACCTCGTCTTTTGAATCTCTGCCCTACTCTTAGTCTGACATCTCCCCATGCATCAACGATGTGAAATTGCGGATGAAACTCTCTTCTTGTCTTGATTTTTTTGGCAATGCTTTTCATGTCAACATAGTCTGATTGCTCAGGAAGTACAGTCAGCATCTGTCTGGAATCATCTACCTCTGCATCCTCACTTGATACGTATGCGTCTTTTAGAAAATGAAAATCAGTAATTGCAATCTTTGCATGATCAATGATATGATTTGATATGTCAATCAGACCGCCTGTTACAACACTTGTCCCATTTGCAAATGCCTGGGTGATGTGCTCAACTATAGTATCAAGCATAAAGTCCTGACCGCCATTGTAGAAATGATTTTCATCATAGCTTCTCTTATAGTAGAATTTGAATCCGGTTACGTGATTCCAGTCAAACTGTACACCAGTCAGTTCTCTTTCCTTGATGAAGAAATTAACAGGTAACGTGAATCCCAGTATCGAAACTAGTTCATCAATTCTTGAGTCAAACAGCTGATATGACTTTGCATTAGGTCCCGCATCCACTGTGATTTTTCCCCACTGACCGTTTACTCTGACTTTGGCAGTAGTGAAAATTTGCCTGCCAGCTAAGTCTCTCCAACACGCATAATTTGGAATGTCTGCCATTCCATTGATATTGTCATTGTCAACATCCTCAAATGATTGCTTGCATCTAAACTGCAATGCCCTTACATCTCCAAGGTCTTCAGAATCCAGTCCATTGTTCCATCCTTCAGATCCAGTTAACGTTTCGGTCTTATTTTCAAAATCCATGTTGGATGTTTTGATCAGGTCGCCAACTGCGAATGTGCCATCTGCATGCTTTGGCATTGGCAGATCAAATCCAAATCCACACCATCTGCTTGCAAGATTCTTGTTACTTCCCAATCCCAAATCAGATTCAAGCTGTCCTGCAGTGACTCCAAGCTGAGTCAGTATGTCACCAATTACATCTGTAACAATATCGGATACTGCAGTACCAAAGATAGACAACAAGGGATTAGTAATGCGAAATAAAAAAACCAGCCCAATCTGCTGCAGATTCTGCTGCATTCCAATTGAATCGAAACTCTACGGCCTTTCCAAGCATTCCTCTATGATCTGCGACCATTCCAGCTGATTCCACGGGATGAAATGGGGATGATGTTGCAAAATTAGTTGCAAGGTCCCATTGCGTCTGCCATGCAACCCCGTCAAACTTTAGAACTCTTGCACTCTTTAGATCATGAACTACGTCATTTAGAACAGGAGCCTTTGAGAATCTCCATACTGCGGGAGTTACAGACTCATCATACTGTGCAACTGCATTGTTATGACCTGCCCATGCGGTTCCTCCACCGCCATTGACAAGCCATCTTCTGCCATGCTGTATTTCACCTGCAGGAATCAAAGCAGGATCAGTTAGAAAATCCTCCACGTCCTTTATTGATACCGATTCAAACTCGTCAGTCTCATCTGTCCTGTCATAATTGGGACGAACAATGTTCATGTCTGTAAAGAATCCAACGTATCCAGTAGGAGGGGATCCGAATGCTGCCATGTTTGGCTTCCAGATGTCAATTGACGTAGTCAACGGGCTGCCCCTTCCGGGACTGATTGAACTGCAGCTCCGACAACCGTAAATGATATCACCAGTGCGATTATTGCTGATGTTAGCAGTTGCCTGCCATCAAAAGGATTGCCAGATTTCAGGTAGCCTAGTCCTACTTGCAATCCCACACCGATTATGGTGACAATTATCGTTGCTTGTATTGGCTCGAGTCCGAATACGTCCATGACAAAATGCGAAAATGATTCCTTAAGGGAAGTGTTTAGTTCAGATAGATTAGTTCCCTGTGCTGCTGACAGAGTTTCGATATCTTTGCGTTTTGGTCATCCATCGTGCAGCCACGGGAAAAAGAAAATGTGCGGTTTGTCAATTCCAAAATCTGTTTTGAGATATTGCATTAGAGAAGTGTTTAGCTAATCATTGAATCAACTATAGCTAATGTGAGGTTATGATATGCAGGTATCTCCTGTCAATACCAATGGGATTAAAACTAAGAAAAATATCTAAGAAAGCCAAGAAAACAGTGAAGAAAACTAGAAAGAAAAGTGCAAAGGCCGTAAAACCGATAAAGAAAAAAATAAAATCAAATGTCACAATTCCAGATACCCAAAGAAAGCCAGGAGGGCCAGCACCATTCGTTCCAAAACCAGGTGGGCATCGACCAATAGAAAAACCCTCAATGAAATCTGTAAAGAAAGCAAAGAAAAATATAGACAAGAAAAAATCTGCAGCATCCAAGAAAGGCTGGGAGACTAGAAGAAAGAATGCAGTAAAGAAGACAAAGAAAGTTAGAAAGAAAGTATTGAAGGTAGCTACAGAAACATTGGAAAAAAAATCAAAAACTCAAGACAGGATAATTCAAAATATATGATAAAATCAGATGTAAAATAGAATAATCTCTTTTTTACTTATTTTTTTACAAATTTCCCTTGTCATCTTTCAGAATGGTATCAACGTCTGACTCCAGTGTAGAGTCTGCATCCTCATGATGTCGGTTTGTCTGCTTGTCAATTTCTCTGGCTAACAACTCCATTGCCTTTGCCAGCCTCAGTGTTCGTGCACTTTGCTTGTCCAGACATGTTCTGACATTTTTGAAAAATGCAATCAGTCCCGCAATAAGTGAAATAGTTAGAAAGATTGCAATGTCCTCGTAGAATCCGTGTGCTAGCTCGTGTACCACCATTTGTTACCTCTTGTTTACATTTCTAGTTCAAGGTAGGTTGCGGGATTTTCATTAAAAGAAGAACATAGGTGCCCGGCACAGGCTTCGAACTAGAATGCAAACCCGAAAGTAAACATGCCAACCTGCACCGAGCGATTGATGGTTTAGGATTTTGGATATACTGAGAATAGTGAGGAAAAGATGAGCTTGTGTTAGAAAAAAGAAAAAGATGTCAAGATGCAGTTATTGCAACAAAAGCACTTTTTCCTTCTACTTGAATACTTGAATCGGCATTTACGATATCGGTTATTGCAAGCAAATCATCCTTAACTACAGACTCGGTCAAAGTCATGATGCAAGAAGAATGAGAAGTAGTACTGGTAACGAGATTACAACTACCAATTTCCACATTATTTTTGTAAATTCTTGCCGTAACAGATTCTCCTGACGTATTGGATTTTCCAATTTTATATTGAACTTCACTGATTATTCCATCCACGCCAACCATTTTTGAGGCTAATTCAAACTCCAATGGAATATTCCGAGTCACTCCGTCCCCGTCAAGAAAATATACTTCAACAGTGTTAATGTCGGTTATTCTACCTCCATCAATTCTGTTTTCCTTGAATGCTAAATCTGATTTTGTTCTTGCTACCAGTGATAGAGTATGTGCAATCTTTTGTAGTGAATCTAAATTAGTATCATCATCGATAATTTCTTTCTCAAATCTCTTTAGTAGTTTGGAAAATACTCGACGCAGTGCCTTTCCCTCGTAGTTGTTGTCATTCCATGCATGTTTTGTCATCTAAACTGTCCCTCCTTTACGCATAGGCAATGCCTAGAAAATTATTCATGCTTTCTGCTATGAATTCTGGTGTTATTTCTTCAAAGGTCATAGTTTAGTGAAGTGATTCTATTGAATAAAAGGCCAGTTTTGAAAATACGAATTATGGCATTATTGGATTTAATTAAATCAGCACTTCTTCGATATTTAATTAAGAATATTTACATGCAGATTGATGCTGCCTGAAACTGAACTGTTTTAGTAGAAAAAGACGAATATGTATTTGACATTACAATGTAATATTCTCCTTCAGACAGTGTCACATCAAACGTTCCAGATTTTACCTTGCCACTATTATAGAAAGTCGACACATTCCAATCATTTTCAAATCTATCAAAGTTCTCATCATCAATAACATAAACAATTATGTTGTCTCCAAGTGCAGCATTTGAAACAAACCCGCCCTGAACTTTAGCAATACATGGCAGTGTAAAAGAGACATAGGTGTATGTTCCAGGCTCCACTTTGTAAATCGAATCAATGAATTTCTGACCGGACAATGAGAGATTCAAGTCATCTGTACCAAACAGATTATTTACAATAGAGCCTAGCGTACTCTCAAGTGATTTTCCAACAGAAGAACTAACAGAGCTTTGTTGTTTGTTTTTCTGGATTTCTTCGTTTATCTTATTTCTTACTTCATCATAAATTGAAATCTGCTTTGATGATTCAAACGGAACTGGAATGTCCAGTCCCATTAACTTGATATGTGCAGCTCCCTTTACTTTGATATCCATTACTCCTTTGGAATCAATTATAGAAAATACTGCAGGAGACAAACTGCTTTTTAAAATATTTTGAAATGAAGTAATCTCTTTTGTTTGCCCTGGATTAATTGTAATATCAACATCGCTGTAACCTTGTCCTATAGAGATATTATTTATTAAAATATCATAAGACAAATCCGGGATATATACTGGAAGAATTCCATTATTACTAAGACCAAACATCAGATTTAGGTTTACTCCTTGAATTAATTCAAATGCTGTACCAAACCAGTCCCCTGTCAGCGTTTCTAGTCCTAGATTTATCAAAGTAGGCCATGAGATAGTAGCCCAATCGATGCTGTGAAATCTTACATCATTGAGACTAATTGAAAGTTGGGTGTAAGAGTAGACAAACAATCCGCCGACTGAAAGAATAATTATAAAAATGGCTATTCCGATACTTAGTGATTTTCTCATAAGTTTTGAAATTATGTGGAAACTTAAGTATATTGGAAACTAAATTTAAAAATCAAGCACATTCTATTCTTACTCGTTATCGATAAATTCAGGTGTTATTTCTTCAAAGGTCATGGATTTGTAGAGTGATTCTATTGAATAAAAGGACAGTTTTTGAAAGTTGAATCTGTATAACTAAACTACGATTAGTCCATTTTCAACCATAAACTGTATTCCTTTAATGAAATCATCATCGGAAATCAATCCTTGAGACCACCAGTCAGCATTGTTTTTTATCCATGCAGGAATCTCCTGAGAACCACTTGGAGTAGATGATTTTGTAGTTTCTGGAATTTGGATGACTCCCTCTTTGATCAGAAATTGTATTCCTCCGACAAATGCCTTGTCATCAATATTTCCATCTACCCACCAACTTGCATTGTTTCGAATCCAATCAGGTATTTGAGATGAAGCAACATTAATGGGATTTTCAATGATTTTATTTGTAGATGGTTTTTCATCTTGAAGGCTGATCCTTTCGTAATATTTGACATCTTCCGGGTTCTTAAGATGATAGCCAGTTTCCTCAACCGTATCAGATCCAGAAACTTCCAACTGATATTCACGACCATTTGGTTCTACTACGTACGTCAGGGTTTCGGTATCAAAGACGTGCCCCAGATAGGGTTTCTCAGGCGGGGTCATTTTCATGTCTATGATGTATGTGCCATCAAAGGACATGCGATGTGTTACTTTAACCGTTTTTGTCCGACCAATTTCCATGTTACTGACTGTTTGAGGATGCGTAAATTGCGAGCCGTCAGGATTGTATACCCTTGCGGAGATTTCTACGGTTCCCAGACCCATGTCCCCCTTGTAGATAACAGGTATCAAGATTATCATGTCATCAAGGTTTCTCGGATCCTGGGAGATTTCAATCTCACCAGAGTCAAAATCCCACTCGTTGTAGGGGGTAGGATTCTCGGCAAATGCGTAAGAAACGGCCAGTGAGATAAATAATAAAAAGATCAGTACAACGTTATTCAATTGAAGCAATATTTTCCTCCGCGAAGGAGTATTGATTTATTGCAAACTTTTCGGGGCTTTTTACATATTGTATGTCACCTACTTGCATTCCACAGATACATACGCTTAGCTTGAAAGGTACCAAACCCTGTCCGCAGCTATGACAAGATATCAATTTTTATCATCATTCCTCAAATCGGACTGTTTCCTTTTCTTACACCAGCAGTTAGGTGAACATGCATCACCAACAGCCATCAGTCAACCATCCCCTCAAAGTCACAGTCATCCATTGCAAAGCTTGGATGGTCCAGATGCTCACCTACGCCAAACTTTTCAAAGAAATCCGTTGTTTCTTTGGTTGCTTTTTCTTCTTCTTCTTTTGCGTTCTTCATGAATTAGTTTTTGATTTGTGATATATAGGCTGCCTGTTATTTTTGTTAACAATGTTTACACATACAAATTTAGTTTTTAGAGTATCCGATCTCTGATTGATTTTTTCGGTCTGTCTCAGTTGTCCATTGTTCCAAGTCTTTTATCCTCTGTTCGGTTATTTTTTCTCGTTTGTCACGTTCCTTTTGCAGCTCAGCCAATTCATTGATTTGTCTGTCTTTCATTTCAAGCTGGATCCTTTGCCTTTCTGTCTCATCAATTGTGATGAATGGAATTATCTTTTGATACTCATCAAACAGACTCAACATGTTCGGATTGTTGTATACCTCATCGAGTGGTATGACTCTAGATTTGTGTGCAAATATTTTTTCTGCCCTGTGAGGATTTATTCCAGTAATGTTTTTTATAATCTCGTCAAACCTGTGCCTGAATCCATGATTTGCAGGCACGGGGTATCTGCCATGTTTTTTCATCTTTGGGTCTCTCAGTCCTGCCCTGGTTACAATGTGCTGAACCATTGTAGCAAGTGATTTTGATGTCTGTGCAATTACTGGTTGCCCACCAAACTTGTAGACCTGTCTGAATGCAGGGGATTCCTTTGTTATTTTCTCACCATCTGCAATTCGTTTCCTAACGTATGTGAAAAATACACCAGTGCCCTCAGGTGGCAAATATGTGTAATATTCCTCCCTCTCATCGGCATATCCAACTATTCCCATACTTGCATTAGTTAGGTCCATGCCGGACATCCATTTTTCAAAGGAAGTGAGTTTGCCATCAATTATCAGAAAAATATGCTTCATCTTCAAGTCATTGAATATTCCTACACAGCCACCAGATCCATTCTCAAAATGAACGACCGCATGTTGCAATGCAGTTCCGCATACTTTAAGCATCTGCCTTATCTCATCCTCATTCCAACCCCTCTCCACGGCAGTCTTTTGCTTTGCAGGAAGTAGTCTTCTCATTTTCTTAAAGTTGATCAGTACATCATTCATCTCAAGAAATGTCTGAATGGGATGATAGTAACCACCTATGGAGTTTGGATGATTTATCTTTCTTCTATGTAGAATGTATTCCTCAACTTTTCTTTGCAATTTCTTTGGTTCTAAATCTACAATGTCCTGGAAGGTTTCAAGGTCTAACCATTTTTTAAAATATTCAAGATTTCCCATGTAATTGTTTTTTGTAGCTTGAGTTTTTAGTCCCGCCAAGAAAAGATCTACACAGTATTCCATGTGGGATGTTACGATCGTCATTTACTTAAAGTACATTCTTAGACCTTTTATTGTAGTTTAAATACAAAAAAACCAAATATGCCAGAAACAAAACCCATCATAAGCATAGAAAATGTCGTAGCCTCAGCAGATATAATGCAAAAAATGGATTTAGATGAGATCACTAGAAAA
>Ga0224512_10003835_pt1 | contig 13038 bp, 10 predicted proteins | sample SF_May12_sed_USG_4_FD_169103 | JGI IMG/M metagenome (GOLD analysis project Ga0224512, IMG submission 169103) | Sediment microbial communities from San Francisco Bay, California, United States - SF_May12_sed_USGS_13 | ecosystem: Environmental > Aquatic > Marine > Sediment | place: USA...
GCTGGGCCAGAGCGACCTCATACTTCGAGACGGCGCTCCGCGCCTCCTCAGCATGAGGCTCCAACGTCTGTGCCCTCATGCTGAGGAGCGGCGCAGCCGCGTCTCGAAGTATGAGGTCGCGCCGCTGCCTGGAACCGATTCCATCTGAACGGATAATGCGCTAGCGGATCACCCCGAGATCACACAGTTCCTCTATTTCCGAATCGTCCAGGCCGAGTATGTCGGACATGACCTCCGCAGTGTGCTCTCCCAGGAGCGGCGGTGCATGGCGGTATGTAACCGGCGTTCCGGACATCTTCATGGGGCTGGCCAATAGGCGTGCGGTTGTTCCGCCGTTTGCCGAATGCCTCATTTCATGAACCATTTCACGTGCGATGACCTGTGGGTCATTGAACACTTGCTCAAGATTATTTATCGGACCGCATCCGATGTTCTGGGCCTCGAGCTCTTTCAGCCAAAAAGCCGAAGGACGCGCGGCGAGTATCGGTTCAAGGATTTGTGCGAGTTCCCCGCGATTGCGAACGCGCATTTCGTTCGTCTGGAACCGTGCGTCCTGCACCAGCTCGTCACATTCGGCAATTTCGCAAAAGCGCCTGAACTGCTCGTCATTCCCGACGACGACGATGATCTCGCCGTCGGCGGTCTTGAACGGTCGATAGGGAACGATATTCGGATGATCATTGCCCAGACGACCCAGATGACCCGCGTACAGGTAATTCATTCCAACATTGGCGAGCCAGGCAACATGCGTATCCAACATGCCGATGTCGATAAATTGCCCGACACCGGCGATTTTTGCGCGGTAGATCGCTGCGTTGATTGCGACCGCCGCATACATTCCCGTCATCAAATCGGCAATCGGCACGCCAACTTTTTGCGGGCTCCCGTCGGGCTCGCCCGTCAAACTCATGATGCCGCCCATGCCCTGGATCAGGAAATCGTAGCCTGGTCTGGTCGCATAAGGCCCGGTCTGACCAAAACCCGTAATCGAACAATAAACCAACCGTGGATTGTCGCTTTTGACGTCCTCATACGACAGGCCGTATTTCTCCAGAGTGCCGGTCTTGAAGTTTTCGACGACAACATCCGACATCGCCATCAAGCGCCGTATCAGTGTTTGGCCGGCGGGTTTCGTGAAATCGATCGTCGCTGATTTCTTGTTACGGTTCGCCGACAGGAAATAAGCGCTTTCAGAGGTTTCCGCGCCCTGTTCATCCGCCAGGAATGGCGGGGCGAACTTGCGTGTGTCATCGCCATTCCCGGGGCGCTCTATTTTTATCACTTCGGCGCCAAGGTCACCGAGCATCTGTGTACAGTAGGGGCCCGCCAGAATTCTGGTCAGGTCCAGAATTTTGACGCCGTGCAAAGGGCCCGTCACATCGGTCATCGGCGGCCTCAATCTAAGGGTTTGTCTGACATCGCGGGCAAGTTAGCTTCGATGTCGCGCTGCAGCAAGTCCAAGCTAAATTGCTCGGGGCTTTCCCGGTTGAACAGGACATTCCGGCCTCAGTACCGACACCAGCGCGATCCCGGCATCCGCGAATCCGTCATCGGGAATGCCGGGACGACAAACTGGTTTCGACCGGGAGCAAAGGATGTTGGCTTCACCGCGAGGGAGATCGATCCGGTCATTGACCGCGTCGATCCGCTGAAACTTCCCAGTCACCGAATCCACCTGAAGCTCATGATCCGTGGGGCGCCGTCGACCAGCTGCACGGCAAAGCCGACGGCGGCGAAGCGCAGGAGGTCGTCCACATAGTGGCCGCTCGATCAGACATGAAGGACTGCGCTGGCTACTGCCGACAGCCGACGTTCAATCGCGCGGTGCGAAAGCCGTGCCGCCGACTCCCTGGTGTTCGCTGGGTACCCGGCCCCTCAGCGGCGACCGTAGAGCGCCTGCCGGGCGCCGGCCTCCGAGATGACGCTGTCCGGTACGTCCCTGGCCTCGTCGGTCCAGACCCGCCACTCGACCAGCCGGTGCGGGCCGAAGGTGGTCAGCACGGCGCAATCGGCGGCATCCCGGCCGCGCGCCATCAGGATGCGGCCGCGCCGGCGCGTGTTGAAGCGGGCGTCGAAGGTATACCAGGCGCCGCCCAGGAAGACCTCGAACCAGGCCGAGACGTCCATCGGAAAGGGCTCCGGCTCGATGTCGATGTCGCCCAGGTAGCCGGTGCCGTAGCGCGCCGGAATGTTGAGCGCGCGACAGAAGGCGATGGCCAGGTGGGCGAAGTCGCGGCATACGCCGGCGCGCCGCTCGAACACCTCCCAGGCGGTCATGTTGGGCCGGGCGTGGGCATAGCCGAAGACCACGTTGGTGTGGATCCAGTCGCAGACCGCCTGGACCCTGGCCCAGCCCGGCGCGACCGCGCCGAACAGCGCCCAGGCGTCGCCCATCAGGCGGTCGACCTCGCAGTAGCGGCTGCCGAGCAGGAAGCGCAGGGTCTCCACCGGCAGGGCCTCGACCGGCAGCTGGGGCGCGTCGGGCACCCAGGCGTCGGGCTCGAAGGGCTCGTCCACCAGGGTGCCGGCGGTCAGCCGCAGCTCGCCCACCGGCAGGACGCCGCGGACGCAGCGGTTGCCGTACTGGTCGAGGAACGGCTCCAGGGGGATCGCCGGCGCCGCGGTCACGTCGTCCGGCGCACACAGCGCATCCGCCCGCTCCGGATGGACCTGCAGCATCGCGATGAAGGGGCCCGGCTGATCGCAGGCGATGGCGATCTCGCAACCCGTCTTGATGAACATGATCGTGGTGTCTCCGTGAAGGTGTCCCGGCTCTATCTTTATGGCTTGGAGCGGGTTCACGCAATTGATCGTAACTGTCTCTTCCGGATGATGCATAGAAGCCTTATCCGGCGTTGGAAGTCGGATGCCCCGGTCCGAGAGTCATCCCGGACCAGGGCCCAAACCGGCATGTTCTGCGAAACAACCCCATGCAAAGGCGTTTTCTGCGGGTTTCAGGGGTGCGATTCGCGCGCCGCCGGCGCTTGGGATGATAGCGCTACGACAAGGCGCGGGTCATTGAAAAGCCGGCGACCGCGGACACGCCGGTAACCACGCCGCCCCAGGCCATGTCCACCAGGCTCATGGCAACCGGCCAGTTCCTGAGCGTCGCCAGGTTCGTCATGTCGTAGGTGCCGTAGGCGAGCAGGCCGAGCAGGACGCCGCTCACGGCCGCCTTCCGCCAGGATCCCTCGGCCAGCGCCGGGGCGACGGCGAAGAACACGATCCCGGCGACGTAGGCGAGATAGAATCCGCCGGCGGCGGCGAAGTTGATGTTGTCGCGCATCAGGCCTCCCAATTGCGAGGAATAGAATCCCCGCGCGACGAGTCCCAGCCAGAGAAGATCGAGGCCGAAGAAGACGACCAGCGTGAAGGCATAGGCTTTTGTGTAGATCACGGTGTGCTCCCGGGTGATGTTGCGCGGCTGTCCCGAAAACTTATACGGTCCGTTTGGCGATCCGGATGTCCGGAACCGAAAGGCGGGCACGAGCGGGGGCACGCCGCCGCAGCGGTGGGTCCCGTACGGCCGCCCCCTGGCGCGTTATCCGTTCAAGTGGAATCGGGTCCGGCCGGCGGCGCGATCTCATACTTCGAGACGCGGCTGCGCCGCTCCTCAGCATGAGGCTCAAACGCCTGTTTCCTCATGCTGAGGAGGGCCTTAGGCCCGTCTCGAAGTATGAGGGCGCGCCAGTCCAGCCGACCCCAACATACCGGATAGCCCGCTAGATCCAGGCCAGCGCGTCGGCGAGGATCGCGGTCGCGTTGCTCTCGGCGCAGTCGCCGTGGGCGATCAGCAGCCGTTCGGCCTGCCAGCCGAGCACCTGGTCGCGTGCCGCGCGGGCGGGACCGCGGCGCAGGAAGCTCGCGCGCCACTCCCGCGGCGTGCTGCCGCGCGCGCCGACAAGGCCGTCGAGCCGCATCAGCACGCCCCGCCAGCCCGTCATCGCCGCTTCCGGATGGCGCTGCACGAGGTCGCAGATGAGCGCCGTGCGCGAGGTGCGGTGGAAGAACGCCACCTCCTCCATGGCAAAGGAGCCGCGGAAGATGACCTGGTCGATGTCCGCCGCCCAGGCCGGGTCCGGCGCATCGCCGAGCTCGGCGTCGAAGCGCAGGTCCGGCCGCTTGCGGACAAGGCCCGGCGGGGCGTGGAGCCGCGCCTCGGGCCAGCGTTCCGCCCAGTCGCCGAGGAAGAGATGATGCAGCTTGTTCGGCGAGACGATATGGCCGACCGGCCCGATGGCCTCCACGTCGCGGGCCAGCTCTTCCGTCAGCGCCACCGGCGACCACACCCAGGCACTGCCGTCCGAGAGCCGCGCCATCGCCATGCGGGTGGGGTAGGGGAAGCCGTAGAACGGCACGGCCGGCCCGTCGGCCATGTAGAGGGAGGGTGCGAATTCCTGGAGCATCCGGCAAGTCTACCGGCGGATGAGTGCCGCCGCTATCCATTAGCAAAAGGGTGTGATCTTGCGCGAAAGGTGCCAATGGCCGGATAAGCTCAGATTTCCGGTCGTGAAAAGCTCACTGCCGGGACCAGTCGGCGCGATGATACTTGAGAGCGCCGCTGCGATTAGCCCATCAGTTTGTCCGTAGGCTCGCGATGAACTTGTCGACCTCGTCGCTCAGCAGTTCCGACTGCTCGGTTAGTCCATTGGCGGCTTGCAGCACCTGCTCCGCCGACGCTCCCGTTTCACCGGCTGCTTGGCTCACCGACTCGATGCTGCCCGAGACCTTCTGGGTTCCGCTCGCCGCCTGCTGAACATTGCGGGCGATTTCCTGTGTCGAGATGTCCTGTTGCTCGATCGCCGCGGCAATTCTCGCCGCCGTCTCGTCGATTCGGCCGATGACCCTTCGAATGCCGTCGATCGACTGAACGGTATCGTCGGTAACCGACTGCATGTCCCTGACCTGTACCGCAATTTCCTCGGTCGCCTTTGCGGTCTGGTTGGCCAGGGACTTGACCTCGCCGGCCACCACGGCAAAGCCCTTGCCGGCTTCGCCGGCTCGTGCCGCCTCGATGGTGGCATTCAAGGCCAAGAGATTGGTTTGCGCGGCGATATCGGAGATCAGGGCAACGATTTGACCGATTCGCTGGGCGGCTTCGGCGAGGCCCTGGACCGTCGAGTTGATCGCTTCTGCCTCCTCGACGGCCGTCGTGGCGATTTGCCCGGAGTCCATCACTTGGCGGTTGATCTCCTTGATCGAGATCGACAATTCCTCGGTCGCCGAGGCCGCCGTTTGCACGTTGGCCGAGGCCTCCTCCGAAGCGCTGGACACTACGGCGGATTGTTTCTTGGTGCGGGATGCGTTGTTTGACATCGACTGCGCTGTGGACCGCATCTGAAGCGCCGCCGAAGAGACCGTCTTGACGATTGCCTTCACGTTGGCTTCGAAATCCCGGGCGAGTCCACCCATGGCCTGCCTTATTTCCTCCTGGCGCATCTGTTCCTGTGCCGCTCGCTCCGCTTCGAGGCGCGCTTTGTCCAAAGCGTTCTGCTTGAAGACCTGCACCGCCGAGGCCATCCGCCCGATCTCGTCCCGTCGCTCCACGGCGGGGACGTCGAGGTGGAGTTCGCCATTCGCGAGCCTGCCCATGACCTCGGTCATGGCGTTCAGCGGGTTCGTCACACGCTTGGCGAGGATCCAGAACGACGCGACACTCGCCAGGAACCCGCAGGCCAGGATCATGACGAGCAGGCTCAGGCGGCGCGACGCGGAGGCGGAGAGTTCTTTCGCGTGTCTCCGGTTGGCGGCGATCAGGGCGTCCTGTACCCGATAGATGGAATCGATGGCGGCGCTGGCCCCGGAGACCCATGTCGCAGCGTCGACCGAATAGTCCTGCGACAGGATAGCGTCACGATAGATGCCATCACGCAATTGTCCAAATTTCTCCCCGAACTGCTGCCCAGCCGCACGGATCGCGGCCGCCACGGCCGGATCGACGTTGGTTGCCACGCCGGCCTCTGTCAGGGCAGCCCAGGCGACATCGACACGGCCGCGATACAGCGAGAGCTGCTTCACGCGAAGCGACGGTATCGCCATATCGTTCGATACGATGTAGGCGAGGACCGCCCGCTCACGTCCTGCATAGTCGCCGATCGTCAGCGAAAAATGCTTGAGCGAAGAGTAGCTTGCAGTCGGGGCGTCCGCCTGGTTGGCCTCGCGGGCCGCGGCCACCCGCAAGGCTTCGGCCCTGGCGATCAGCTCCGTTATTTCCCGGAACCAATTCTCTTCCAGGCGCGCCCGCACGGCAAAGAAGGTATTGCTGTTCGCGCCATCGCCGGTCCGCGCAAGCTCTTTATCGATCTCGACACGAAGGTTCACGATCTTTTTGTGTTTGTCCCGGACCGCTGCAATGAGGTCGTCCCGTTCCGGAAACGCCAGAGCACCGCCTACCTGATCCACGGCGCCGAGCAGAGCCGAATCGGCAGCACGCCGGGTTTCGGCCAGGGCGGCCTCACTACGGGCGTCGGACATGTCTGCGGCCTGCAGAAGGATACTCGCAAGGTCCCGTTCCTCGATCAGGCCCCGGGTGGCCTTAAGCAGCACGTCGGTGATCTGATTGCTGCGGTCTACGGCGATCGCCGCCAAGCGATTCCGCCACGCGTCGCTCGCCGATACGCCGGCCACGATGACCAGGAAGAGACTCAGTATCCCTACAACAATGAAGATCAGCCGACGGAGTGTCATGAGCTCGACCCAATGATAACCAGGCCCACCTCATAGGTGGGATACGAAAACCGAATTTTGAGCGGCCCTTGCCCTGATGATTTTATCTTTTCCGGTCTACCCCGGTCGCCGCAAAGCAGAGCGGCGACCGCAGTATTCCCCCGATCTGAAGGAAGATATCTTTACACCACCCGAGATGAAAACTTCATTAAGACCAGACTGACAGTCGTCGGGACTCTGCGTCATACCGTACCCTGCCGCCTGGGCGCCACGGGCCATGGGTGTGGCCTCGGCGGCACACGCATGGCGAGGGGACGCGCGGGCAGGGCAGCTGCCCGCGACCGGTGCGATGCATTGCATTCCAGGCTTCATGTTCGCTTAAGAATTTTTTGACAGATTACAGGCCGACTGGCGCACCGGGCGGCGATGCCTCTTCGGGTGGAAACAAGAGGAGCAAGCATCCGCGTCCGGATTCTGTGCCGTAGTTGGGTAAAAAATTACAGATATTTCTGGAGGAATTCATAATGCCGAAACGATCGATATCGACCGCCATTCGCTCATTGTTGACGGTCACCGGGGCAATGCTTTTCGCCGTCGGGGCCACGGCAGTCGCCACGCCCGCGGCCGCCGCGGAACAGCGCGAGCTCGTGTTGCTGAACTGGTCCGAATACTTGGATCCCGAGCTGGTTGAGAAATTCGAAAAGCAATACGGCGTCAAGGTCAAGGAGGTGTATTACGAAAGCGACGAAGAACGCGACAAGATGATGATCGACAGCGACGGCAAGGGATACGACCTCGTTCTGGTGGATGGCACATCGATCAAGACCTATGTCAAGCGCGGATGGATCGCGCCTCTGAGCGAACGCGACCTGCCCAACATGCGGCATATCGACGCGCGCTGGCGCAAGGCGCACGAATACGCCGAGAGCCATGCCGTGCCGTATTTCTGGGGAACTCTGGGCATTGCCTATCGGTCCGACCTGGTGTCGCAGCCATTGACCAGCTGGAAGCAGTTCTTCAGGCCCGCCGAAGAACTGCGCGGCAAGATCGCCGTCATCAACGATACCCGTGACCTGGTCGGCATGACGTTGCGCTCGCTCGGCCATTCGCTCAACACCAATGACGAGAGTGCGTTGGCCGCTGCCGAGTTCCTGCTGAGGGAACAGCAGCCCTATGTGGGAAGTTACGAATACATCACCCTCGACGAGGAGTCGGCCCTGGTGACAGGCGATATCTGGGCCACCATGGTCTATAGCGGCGATGCGCTCGTGGTCCAGGAGCTTAATGAGAACATCGAGTATGTCATTCCCTCCGAAGGGACCTCACTCTGGGTGGACTATCTGGCGGTTCTCCAGTCGTCCCGGAATAAGGATCTTGCCTGGGCCTTTATCAATTTCCTGAACGAGCCCCGGCATGCGGCGCAGCTTGCTGAATTTGTCTACTATCCGACGCCCAACAAGGCCGCCGAGGAATTCCTTCCCGCCGAATTTCTGGAAGACGAACTGATTTATCCGGACGAGGCGACACTGGCGCGCTCGGAATTCTACCAAGAGCTTCCGCCGCGCGTGCTGCGAAGCTATGCGGGGATATTGGCGCGGGTGGTCCGCTAGTCTTGATTTGACCTGATCACCCGAAAAGGCCGTTGGCTCAAAGTGGCGCCGGGAATCCCGGCGCCACTGCCTTTTGCGGCTGGGGCGGGGTGCCTGCGGGTGGCTACAAGCCCAGATACGCCGCCTTCACCCTCTCATTCGTGAGCAGCGCCTTGCCGGTGTCGGCGAGGACCACTTGCCCCGTCTCCATGACGTAGCCGCGGTCGGCGATGGAGAGCGCCTGGAAGGCATTCTGCTCGACGACGAATACCGTGACGCCGGCCTCGCGCAGCGCGGTCACCGTGTCGAACACCTCGTCGACGAGGCGCGGCGCGAGGCCGAGGCTCGGCTCGTCGAGCAGGAGGAGCCGCGGCTTGCCCATCAGCGCGCGGGCCACCGCCAGCATCTGCTGCTGGCCGCCGGACAGCATGCCGGCCGGCTTGTTCCGCGCCGCCGCCAGCGCCGGAAAGCGCTCGTACTGGCGGGCCAGCGCTACCCGGCGCTCGGCGGCGCTGCGCGTGTAGCCGCCCATCAGCAAATTCTCCTCGACCCGCATCGGCGCGAACACCTGGCGGCCCTCGGGCACCTGGACGATGCCGAGGCGCACCCGCTTGTCCGGCGGCAGTCGCGTGATGTCCCGGCCGCCGAACAGCACGCGCCCGGCGCTCGCCGGCCTGATGCCGGAGATCACCCGCAGCAGCGTCGTCTTGCCGGCGCCGTTGGCGCCGACCAGCGAGACCAGCTCGCCCTCGCCGATCTCGACCGACACGTCATCGAGCGCGCGGATGCGGCCGTAATGGGCCGAGAGGTTCTCTATCTCAAGCAGCATCTAAAGCAATGTCCGTTCAAGTGGCAGCGGTTCCGGCCGGTGGCGCGACCTCATGCTTCGAGACGCCCCTTTGGGGCTCCTCAGCATGGAGACCTTTGCGCGGAACACCAAATCGTCATTGCGAGGCGGCCGAAGGCCGACGCGGCAATCCAGGATGCCGTGAAAGCGAGCCCTCTTCTGGATCGCCACGGCTGCTTCGCAGCCTCGCGATGACAAAATCCTGTTCCGTGCAAAGGTCTTCAGCATGAGGGCACAAACCTTGGAGCCTCATGCTGAGGAGGCGCGGAGCGCCGTCTCGAAGTATGAGGTCGCGCCCATGCCGTCGGCCCCAACATAACGGATTTCGCATCAGAGGTAGCGTCCTTCCTCACCCAGATAGGCGGCGACCACGTCGGGATTGTGGCGGATCTCCTCGCCGCTGCCCTCGGCCAGCAGGGCGCCGCGGTCGAGCACCAGGATGTGCTCGGAGACGCCCATCACGAGGCGCATGTCGTGCTCGACCAGCACCACGGTGACGCCGGTCCCGGCGATCTTCTGAATGAGATCGTCGATCTCGGTGGTCTCCGACGGGTTGAGGCCGGCGGCCGGCTCGTCGAGCAGCAGCAGCCGCGGCCTGGTCGCCAGCGCCCTGGCGATCTCCAGGCGCTTCAGCGCGCCGTAGGGCATGGCGTCGGAGTCGGCGCCGATCGAGTCGGCGAGACCGACGAAGCGCAGCAGCTCCGCCGCCTCGCCGGCGATCTCGGCATCGCGGCGGACGACGCGCGGCAGCCGCAGCATGGCCGGCAGGAAGCGGCTGTCGCAGTGCAGGTGCATGCCGACCATGACGTTCTCAAGCGCCGTCATGTTGAAGAACACCTGCAGGTTCTGGAACGTGCGCGACAGGCCGAGCCCGGCCATGCGGTATGGCGCGAGGCCGGTGGTGTCCCTGCCGTCGACGAGAATGCGCCCGCTATCCGGCGTGTAGATCCCGGTGACGAGGTTGAACAGCGTCGTCTTGCCGGCGCCGTTCGGCCCGATGATCGAATGCACCGCGCCCTGCCGCACCGAGAGCGACAGATCGTCGATCGCGACGTTGCCGCCGAACGCCTTGCTGAGCGCCTCGACGGTCAGCAGGCTCACCGCACGCGCTCCCTGATCAGCCGCGCCAGCGTTGGCACCAGGCCCTTGGGCAGGAAGATCATCACGCCCATCATGATGGCGCCGAAGCCGAGCATCTCGTAATCGTGCAGGAAGGTCAGCAGCTGCGGCAGCATGGTCAGGATGGCGGCGCCGACGACGGCGCCGTAGATCGACGCCATGCCGCCCAGCACGACCATGGTGATCAGCTCGATGGAATGCACGAAGCCGGCCTCGCTGGGCGTCACGAACCCGATGTAATGCACGAAGACGCTGCCGGCGATGCTGGCCAGCACGGCGGAGACGACGAACACCAGCACCTTGTAGTGGACGACGTCGACGCCCATCGTCTGGGCCGCGGCCTCGGAGCCGTGCACCGCGCGCAGCGCCCTTCCGACCGGCGATTCGACGATGTTCAGCGCCAGCCACACGGTGAGCAGCAGCAGGAAGCCGACGATCCAGTACCACATCAGCACGCCGGACGGCTCCCAGCCGAGGATCGAGAAGCCGTACACCGGCATGCCGTCGGGACCGCCGGTCAGCTCGACCTCCTGGGTCAGCACGATCGCGATGATGATGCCGAGGCCGAGCGTGCCCATCGCCAGGTAATGGCCGCGCAGCTTCATGATCGGCCGGGCGACCGCGAAGGCCAGCAGCCCGACCGCGGCGGCGCCGACCAGCAGCGCGGCGACCGGCGGCCAGCCGTAGGTGCTGGTCAGGATCGCCGAGGCATAGGCGCCGAGCCCGAAGAACCCGGCATGGCCGAGGCTGATCTGGCCGGCGTAGCCGACCAGCAGGTTGAGGCCGATGCAGACGATCGCGTTCAGCCCGACCAGGATCACCACGTCGAAATAGAAATTGTTGGGCAGGAAGGCCGGCAGCACGGCGATGACCGCGGCCAGCCCCAACATGCCGCCGTAGCGCGGTGTCGCCAGACCCTCGAGGCGCATCACACCCGCTCGATGCCGCGCCGGCCGAACAGCCCGTTCGGCATGAAGAACAGCGTCATCAGGATGATCACGAAGGCGACCGCGTCCTTGTAGGCCGACGAGACGTAGCCCGCGGTCATCGCCTCGCTGATGCCGACGATCAGGCCGCCGACGATGGCGCCGTAGGGATAGCCGAGCCCGCCCAGGATGGCGGCGCAGAAGCCCTTCAGCCCCAGCATGATGCCGACGTCCGGGTAGGTCAGCGTGATCGGCGCGATCAGCACGCCGGCCAGCGCGCCGAGCGCCGCCGACAGGCCGAACCCGAACATCAGGATCAGCCGGCTGTTCACCCCGGCGAGCTGCGCCGCCAGCATGTTGAAGGCGACCGCTCGCATCGCCCGCCCGGTCATGCTGCGCGAGAAGAACCAGTGCAGCAGGATGGTGACGACGAGGGTGCAGCCCACCACCCACAGGCTCTGCGGGTTCACGGCGACGCCCGAGATGTTGATCGGCGCGTCGCCCGACAGCGCCGGCACGGCATGGAAATCGCGGCCCCAGATCAGCTGCGCGCCGCCGCGCAGGAAGATCGAGGCGCCGATGGTGATGATGATCAGGGTGACGATCGAGGCGTTGCGCGCCGGCTCGATGGCGAATTTCTCCAGCGCCAGCCCGACCATGACGGTGCCGGCGATGGCCAGCGGGATCGCCGCCGCCATCGGCAGCCCGGCCTGCTCGAACAGGAACCAGGCCATCATGCCGCCGAGCATGACGAATTCGCCCTGGGCGAAATTGATCACCTGGCTGGCGTTGTAGATGATCGAGAAGCCGACGCCGACCAGCGCATAGGTCGCGCCGACGGTGATTCCGGAGAGCAGAAACTGGAGGAATTCGGTGAACATGTCCGGACCGGCAGGAAAAGGGCTTCCCCGTCATAACACGGGGAAGCGCCCAGTGCAGTCGCCGGTTTGCCTATTTGAGAAGCTGCCAGTCGCCGTTGCGGATCTCGACCATGACGAACGAGTTGGTGTCGAGCCCGAGGTGATTTTCGGCCGACATCGTATAGATGCCGTCGACGCCGATGTAGTTCGCCGTCTTCTCGATCTCGGCCCGCACCTTCTCGGGGTCGGTCGAACCGGCCCGCTCGATCGCGCCGATGGCGATCATCAGCCCGTCATAGGCGTGGCCGCCGAAGGTCGAGATCGGCTCGTCGTACCTGGCCTCGTAATCCGCCTCGAACTGCAGCGCGAGTTTCTTCTGCGGGTGTGAGTCCGGAAGCTGCTTTGCCACCAGCAGCGCCGCGGCCGGCAGACGCACGCCTTCCGACGCGTCGCCGGAGCCCTTGACGAACTGCTTGGACGCCGATCCGTGTGACTGGTAATGCGGCAGGGTCAGGCCGAGTTGCCGGTAATTCTTGGCGGCTACGACGGTGTCTGCCCCGAATCCGCAATAGATGAAGGCCTCGACGCCGCCGGTGTTCTTGATCTTGGTCAGCTGCGGCGTCATGTCGGTGTCGCCCTTGCCATGGGTCTCGTCGATGACGATGTCGATCTGGTATTTGCCGGCAAGATTGTGGGCGTTGGCGCGGCACGATTTGTCGAAACCGCCGCTGCCGGCAAACAATGCCACCTTGCTGAGGCCCTGGGCCCGGATGTCCTCGTAGATCTTCTGGACCGCGAGGCCATCGGTGTGCGGTGTCTTGAACACCCATTTCTTGACCGGGTCGACGATGACGCTGGCGCCGGCGAATGAGATGAACGGAATCCCGGCCTTCTCGACCAGCGGAACCACCGCCATGGTCTCGCCGGTCGTGGTGCCGCCGAGGATGATGTCGACCTCGTCGTCCTCGATCAGCCGCTTGACGAAACTGGCCGCCTTCTTGGCGTCGGTGCCCGAGTCATAGAGCACGAGC
>Ga0224512_10003836_pt1 | contig 13037 bp, 14 predicted proteins | sample SF_May12_sed_USG_4_FD_169103 | JGI IMG/M metagenome (GOLD analysis project Ga0224512, IMG submission 169103) | Sediment microbial communities from San Francisco Bay, California, United States - SF_May12_sed_USGS_13 | ecosystem: Environmental > Aquatic > Marine > Sediment | place: USA...
CGGTCGCGGTGACATGGTCGATGGGCTGCGGCTGCGTCACATCGGCCATGTCAGAAGCCCTCGCAGTTGTTTGCGGCCGCGATGGATCCGGCTGCGGACCGTTCCGACTGGTGCATCGATGGCGCTCGAGATCTCCTCGTAGCTGAGACCGACGACGTCGCACAGCACGACGCATTCACGGAACTCCATCGGAACCTTGAGCAGTGCAGCCTGAACGTCGTCCGAGAGCCGCACCGAGGCGAGGACCTCATCGGGCGAGGGGGATGCCCCGAGGACGGCACGATCGTCGTCAGGAAGTGGTGAAGTCGGACGGCGCTTCTTCTTGCGAACGTCATCGAGGAAAGCATTGCGGGTGATGCGCCACAGCCAACCTTCGAAGGAGCCAGGGGTGTAGTTGGCCAGCCCCTTGCGTACTCGCAACAGCACCTCTTGGACGAGATCAGACGCATCGTCTGGATTCCCAGTGAGGCGATACGCAAAGGAATAGATCTTGCGTCCATACCGTCTTGCTACGTCTTCCCATGTTGGGACGCGGTCTTCAGCCATTACTCCCCAGCTCCTAGGGGTCTAACGACGGTAAAGGAACGTTGGTTCCCGCTTCTAGCTGGGAGTTTCCTCGTCATCATCCGAAGCGCCCTCTTCGAGCCCTTTGCGGAACTCCTTGGCTGAAGCGCCCATGGAACGCGCCAGGTCGGGAAGCTTGCGGGCGCCGAACAGCAATACGATCACTGCGACGATGATTATCAGTTCCGGCCAACCAAGACTGCCCAAAGCGGTGACCTCCTCGACGGATCAGTGTAGCTGAGGTTGGCACCCAAGCCCGGCGCCGTGGAAAACACCAGCCAAAACCTGGTCGGCGCGGTAGCCGCCGCCGGCGACGTTGTGACGCTCGTCGCGCTAGGACACGGAGCCTGCATCGTGGTTGTGCCGCCACAGGCCGCGGGCGGAATGGACCCGCATGAAAGATCTACCCCATGGCCACAGAGTCAACGAACGCCTGCAGGCGCTCCCGAGTCATGTACTTGACCTTGGCGTTCCGCCGCTCTTTTTCGTAGATGGCGTAAGGGCCAAACTTCGGCGTGAACAGCATGCCGCGGTCCGAGCCCGATCCCATGAACTTCATTACGAAGGCATCGACGGAGCCTTCATCGAGCTCGGGGTGGCTGCCCGGGACATGCTCCACGAACTGCAGATAGGTGCTCACACCAGCTTTGCGAGCTGTTCTCGTGCCGTCGGCAGACGACGGACTGACCTCGTAGCCGGACGTCCGCAGCAGGCCGCTGATGAAGTCCTCCAAGGACATCCCGGCGACGGTGCCCCCGGCACCTCCCACCGCCTCGATGACCTTGGCTGGGATCACCAGCTCATCGGAAAGCGGCGGCAACTCATCACCCCCGCCCCGATATCCGGTGCCGCGGCCGAACTCCATCGCGTGCACCGCTGCCAACGGATCAACCTCTTCGGTGGAGACCTCACCCGCTTGGACGATGTCATCTGCGCTAGGGACATCCATGTGGTCCATCTCAGCCGGCGTCCGCACGTCAACCGTCGTCACCTGGATCGAAGCGTCACCTTGCTTGCCGTGGGCGACAACGTGTCTGACTGCTTCCAGTGGCAGGTGGTCGGCTTTGGTCTCGAAGACCCGTAGCGCTTCTCGTCCCATCAATGCCGTCAACACATCATCCGCACCGGCGGCGGGAATGCGGGTGTCAAAGAACACGTGGGCGGTGGCACCCTCGACTTTGAAGTCGACCTCGGAAAGGGCCGGCGCCTGGTTCGCGATCGCACTGGCGACCGACCGCTGGGCCACTCCCCCGCCGCGGCTGCGGAAGAAGAGACCCGCCGCCACCAGGACGGCGATAACAATGAGAACAACAACTACTACCGCCGGCAAGATCTCCTCCTCGGATGTGGTGTCACCGCTTGGTCAAACGTAGCGTAGAGACCGGAAAGGGCGACACGAAAACCCGGAGCTACGAAACCTTCCGCCTCTCTGCATCCAGAGCACGCTGTCGGCGGATCTTGCGACGCTCGCGCTCGGACATGCCACCCCAGATCCCGAATTTCTCACTGCTGACGATGGCGAACTCGAGACAGTCCGCCTGGACTGAACATTCCCGGCAGATCGACTTAGCCGTCCTGGTCGATGCGCCCCGTTCCGGGAAGAACAGATCGGGGTCAGCACCACGGCAATTCGCCAAGTCTTGCCATGCGAGTTCCTGCGTACTGAGGACCTCTAGCAACTGGCTAAACACTATCTTCTCCTACACGGTTGTAATTACAACTGTGTGATTCTCACAAGAACCCGCGCGGCTGTCAACCCGAATCCATTGAGCTGCATTGGGTTTCGGGAAAACAGGTCGTCCGACCTACCCGCCGCGGCGGAATTGGCGCGTGCCTCGGCTCAAGACGCATAATGTGGGATCAATTGAGGCAGCGGAAAGGAACGCCGTGACGGCGACGGAATCCAAGACCGATCCGGCAACCAAGCCAACCCGGACACTCCCCTGGCCAATCCGTTTCTACCAATCTGACATCGGCAAGAAGTATGTAATGGCGATCACCGGAGTCGTCGGCCTCGGGTTCATTTTTTTCCACATGCTCGGCAACCTCCACATATTCGAGGGAGCGAATCAGCTCAATGAATATGCCGAGGGGCTGCGGGACATCGGCGAGCCGATCGCTCCGCGGACCTTCCTGTTGTGGATTGCGCGGCTTGGCCTCCTGGCGGCCCTCGTCCTCCATGTGCACGCCGCTTTTGCGCTGACGGCCGCCAACAAGAGAGCCCGCGGCACTGTCGGTTACGAGGAACACAATTACCTGGCGGCCAATTATGCGAGTCGAACGATGATATGGACCGGGATCATCGTCCTGCTGTTCATTGCATGGCACCTGGCGGACCTCACGATCGGAGTTGAAGCCATCAACGGCGAATTCCGACGGGGCGAGGTATACGACAACGTCATCGCCAGCCTCGAGCGATGGCCGGTCTTCCTGCTTTACCTAACGGCCCAGGGAGCGCTGGCACTCCACATCTGGCACGGTGCCTGGAGCCTGTTTCAGAGCGTCGGAGTCAACAACCCGCGCTTCAATCATTGGCGACGCAATTTCGCGACGATGCTGGCCAGCATCGTCGCTGTCGGATATTTGGTTGTGCCGTTCGGTGTCATGTTCGGCGTCATCGACTGAGGGGACCCATGGCTATCACACTCGACTCCAAGGTCCCTTCCGGCGACATCGCCGACATGTGGGACAACCATCGCTTTTCGATCCGCCTGGTCAACCCGGCCAACAAGCGCAAGTACAAAGTCATCGTTGTCGGGACGGGCCTGGCAGGGGCCTCGGCGTCCGCCACCCTGGCCGAGCTCGGCTACGAGGTCGAAGCCTTCACGTTCCACGATTCACCCCGCCGGGCCCACAGCATCTCCGCCCAGGGTGGCATCAACGCTGCCAAGAACTACCCGAATGACGGTGACAGCATCTGGCGCCTGTTCTACGACACAGTCAAGGGCGGCGACTATCGATCGCGCGAGGCCAATGTCTATCGGCTCGCCCAAGTATCGAACGAGATCATCGACCAGGCGACAGCCCAAGGTGTGCCATTCGCTCGCGATTACGGGGGCCTGCTCGACAACCGTTCGTTCGGCGGCGCCCAGGTGTCGCGCACGTTCTACGCAAGGGGCCAAACGGGGCAACAGCTGCTGCTCGGCGCCTATCAGGCTCTGGCGCGGCAGGTGAGCACCGGTCAGGTGAAGATGCACGTCCGCACCGAGATGCTCGACGTGGTCATCCACGACGGTCGGGCGGTGGGAATCGTGACCCGCGACCTGACAACGGGCGATGTGCGATCCCACTCGGCGCACGCCGTGGTGTTGGCGACGGGCGGCTACAGCAATGTGTACTACCTGTCCACCAACGCGATGACGTGCAATGTGACGGCGGCGTGGCGAGCCCATCGCAAAGGTGCGCTGTTCGCCAACCCGTGTTACACCCAGATTCATCCCACGTGCATTCCGGCTTCCGACGAGTTCCAATCGAAGCTGACGCTGATGTCAGAGTCGCTGCGCAACGATGGCCGGATTTGGGTGCCGCTCAACCCGGAGGACACCCGTCCCGCCAACCAGATACCCGAGGACGAGCGTGACTACTACTTGGAGCGCAAATACCCCTCGTTCGGAAACCTGGTGCCCCGCGACGTGGCCAGCCGGGCGGCGATGCGGATGATCGACTCGGAACGCGGCATCGGCCCGCTGAAGAACGGCGTCTATCTCGACTTCGCCGACGCGACCGGCCGGTTGGGCAGGGATACGATCGAGGGTCGCTACGGCAACCTGTTCGAGATGTACGAAAGAATCACCGACGAGCCCCCGTACGAGGTGCCGATGCGGATCTACCCGGCGCCCCATTACACAATGGGAGGGTCGTGGGTGGACTACAACCTCATGACAAATGTGCCGGGCCTGTACTCGATTGGCGAGGCGAACTTCTCGGATCACGGGGCCAACCGCCTCGGTGCCAGCGCTTTGATGCAGGGCCTCGCCGACGGCTACTTCGTCCTTCCATACACCATCGGTGACTATCTCACCGATTACCTCAATACCGAGCCGGTGGCCACCACCGACCCCGTCTTTGTCGAAGCGGAGAACGAGGTCAGCGACAGGACTCGCCGGCTGCTCGACACCAAAGGAACCCGCACGGTCGATTGGTTCCATCGCGAGCTGGGCAAGATCATGATCGAGCACTGTGGCATGGCCCGCAGCCGCCCCGGGCTGGAAAAGGCGCTGAGCGAGATTCCGGCGCTACGCGACGAGTTCCACGCCGATGTCCGCGTTCTGGGAGAGGCCGAGAGCTTCAACCAATCGTTGGAGAAGGCGGGACGTGTCTCCGACTTCTTCGAGCTGGCCGAAGTGATGTGCCTCGACGCTCTCGACAGGGAGGAATCTGCCGGTGGCCACTTCCGGCTCGAGCACCAGACCGAAGAAGGTGAGGCGAGGCGAGACGACGTCAACTTCAGCCACGTTTCGGCTTGGGAATGGAAGGGATTCGGCCAACCTGCGGAAAAGCACACCGAACCGCTCGAATTCCAATACGTGAAGTTGGCCCAAAGGAGCTACAAGTAATGGACCTCAAGCTGCGAGTGTGGCGTCAGGGTGGAGCAGCCGGGGCCGGGGGATTCAAGGAATACGCCGCCAAAGGCATCAGCCCCGAGGCGTCGTTTCTGGAGATGCTCGATATCCTCAATGAGGAGCTGACCGCGGCGGGAGAAGAGCCGATCGCCTTCGATCACGATTGTCGCGAAGGCATCTGCGGGACTTGTGGCTTGATGATCAATGGTCTGCCACACGGCCCCCAACAGGGCACTGCTACATGTCAACTCCACATGCGCAAGTTCGCCGACGGCGACACCATCCTGGTCGAACCGTGGCGAGCGGCGGCGTTCCCCGTGATCAAGGATCTTGTGGTTGACCGCGGTGCCCTGGATCGCATCGTCGAGGCCGGCGGATACATCAGCGTCGCCACCGGCTCGGCACCTGATGCCAATCTCATTCCTGTACCGAGGGATGCTGCCGAAGCATCGATGGACGCCGCGGCGTGTATCGGCTGTGGCGCCTGCGTAGCCGCTTGCCCCAACAGCGCCGCTCAGCTATTCACGGCCGCCAAGATCGGACACCTCAACCTGCTACCGCAGGCCCAGCCCGAGCGATTCGAGCGAACTGCTGCCATGGTCGACGTGATGGAGGAGTTCTTCGGCTCGTGCACCAACCACGGTGAGTGCGAGAGCGCCTGCCCCAAGGGCATATCGATCGACTACATCGCCCAAATGAACAAGGATTACGTTCGGGCACAACTGTCGAATCGCAAGCTTGCCGGCCAGACGTAGACCGTCCCAGCTCGACCTAGACTCCAGGTGTCTCGATTCGAAAGGACCCGGATCCCTTGAGTGTGCAATTCCTCAGTGAAGAGTTCATGGCAGCCGCCAACGAGGCCCTTGCCGGCCATGAAGGCTTCGCCGCTGCCATATCCGGGGTCCAATTGGCCCTGCAATTCAACGTAACCGACCTGCCTGAGGGCGATGACGTCGCCTACTTCATAGACGTCCGCGACGGGGCATCAACTGCGCAGCTCGGTGAAGTCGACACCGCTGACGTCACCGTCACCAACGACTACGAGACCGCCGTTGGTATCAGCACCGGCGAGCTCAACACCCAGATGGCATTCATGACGGGCAAGCTCAAGGTCTCCGGCGACATGGCGAAGCTCATGCTCAACCAGGCGGTCATCAACGAAATGACCCGCGCCCTGTCGGAAATCGATGCCACGTACTGATTCCGAGCGAATCAGGACTTGCCTGAAACCACAAAAAAGGGGCGCACCTGTTGGTGCGCCCCTTTCTGTAGTTCGGTTGGTTGCCTAGATGTTTACTGAGTCCTTCAGTGCCTTGCCGGCCTTGAAAGCTGGGACGTTGGCGGCTGCGATCGGAACCGCGGCCCCGGTACGGGGGTTGCGGCCCATGCGGGCTGCACGGTGACGGCGCTCAAAAGTGCCGAATCCGGTCAGCTGTACCTTCTCGCCACGAGCGAGTGCACTCGTGATCGCATCGAGCGTCGCATCGAGCGAAGCGCCCACTGCAGCCTTTGAGTCACCGGTCTTTCCGGCGACTGCCTCGACTAGTTCTGCCTTGTTCACAAAAAACCTCCTCCTGTGCGCCCTTGGCCCACGGGGTCAGAATTACACGCGTGTAACCTTACTCTACCCCTCGTTACGCGGCAAGAACCGTTGCATGCCAACGCCATCGGCGTTTCACGCAACGGGTATGCGGGGCCGGTAGAGTGACGGCCAGCCGGAGGAAAGAGGCTCTGCCTTGAAACGTGATTGGGCGCGCGTAATCGCTGTTGGAGGCGCGCTAGTGATTATTCAAACCGTATTGTGGGAATACGTACGAATGAAGCCCGACAACAGTTATTTCATTGACCCGTGGACGTTTCGGGGTTACGAATCCGTTCATGGGACCGTGTTCGCCGTGATCGGAATCGCACTGCTCGGCGCCATCTTCCTGGTATCGGCCAAGGCCAGCCAAGCGCCCAGGAATTCATTGGCTGTGGTTGGCGGCATAGCCGTCGCCAGCTGGCTAATCGCCATCGTCTTCGCAAGCGGCGAGGATTTCACGTTGACCGGTGATTCCATTACCGCTTTTCTGCTTGCGGTCCTTATCGGGATTATCCTCGTGCTCCTGGCATCCCGGCTGGCGGAGCGGGGCGGCGAAAGAGCCGGCATGGTCAAGGCCCTCCAAGGAGCCACCGGCGTAGTCATCACCATCGTGGCGATATTCCTCCTTACGTTGTTGCTGGGAGCGATCATCGGAGAGTCCGTGACTATCGCGGCCCATCTCGGAATCCTGATCCTGATGATCCTGCTCGGCCTTCTGATGAGTCTCATGAAGACACCCAGCATGGCGGCCAATCGTATGCTCATGGTCGCAACTATCGTCGCCGGCACGGCCATCGGATTCTCTGGCGCCGCTGTGCGGTCAACTCTGGTCAGATTCCAGTCGGAGACAGAGCCCTTCATCCCCGGTCAGTACCGCGACACCCAGGTCACCTGGGGCTATTTCCTGGCCAACATCGGAGTAGTCCTCGTCTTCATCGGCGCTGTCATGCTGTGGGCCAGACGCCGTGACATCGTGCAAAGCCAAGCCCGTGCCGCCAAACAGATGGCCGCCGCCGAAGAAAGCGCCCGCGAGCTGGCCGCCGCCAACTGAGACTATCTCCTACCCCATCGCACGCCCGTCTGCGACGAGCAACTCGACCGAAACTCTTACCCCAGCTGTCGCAAGTCCTCTACCTTTTCCTTGACGGCGACGGCTGCTTCTCGCAGGGCCGCAGTTTCGGACTCCGTTAACGGGACTTCGAGGATTTCGTTCACGCCGGCAGCTCCAAGCTTGGCCAGGACGCCGAGATATACGCCGTCTATGCCGTACTGGCCTTCGGTCCAGGCACATACCGGCATCGTGGCGCCTGAGTCTGACAGGATCGCCTCGACCATGGCGGCGGCCGCCGCCGACGGTGCGTAATAGGCACTACCGGTCTTGAGAAGGCCGACAATCTCCGCTCCCCCGTTGCGCGTCCGGTCGACAAGCTCCGCGATCGTGTCGTCGTCGAGCACGTCGCTCAACGGCTTGCCGTCGACCTTGCAGAGGGAGGGAACCGGGACCATCGTCGCTCCGTGACTTCCGAGCGTCACTGCCTCGACGGCGAGGATATCGGCGCCGGATTGCTCGGAGATGAAGTGAGCAAAGCGGGCGGAGTCGAGCATTCCAGCCTGTCCCAGCACCTTGTTTCGCGGCAGACCGGATACTTCGGCTGCCAACGTCGTCATCTGATCCAGCGGATTGGTGACGACCACCAATATGGCTTCCGGCGAGTGTTCCATCAGCTGGTTGACGACGTCCGTGACGATACCGGCGTTCACCTCGAGCAGATCCATCCGGCTCATCCCGGGCTTGCGCGGCAGTCCGGCTGTGATCACGACGACGTCGCTGCCGGCAGTATCGACGTAGTCGTTGGTGCCGGTAACGATCGTCCGGTAGCCCAGGACCGGCCGCGCCTGGTTCATGTCGAGCGCCAAACCTTGCGGTAAACCCTCGACGATGTCGATCATCACCACTTCATCGGCGACATCGGCCTCAGCTAGGCGCTGAACGGTCGTTGAACCGTACTTGCCGGCCCCGACCACTGTGACTTTGCTCATCTCTCAGACCCTCCTGACGGGATCACATGTTCTCGATAACTGCCGAAGCGAACTCACTGGTCTTGACTTCCGTGGCGCCCTCCATCAGGCGGGCAAAGTCGTAGGTGACGACCTTCTGCACGATTGTCTTCTCCAAGCCGGCCACGATGAGGTCGGCGGCTTCGGTCCAACCCATGTAGCGCAACATGATCTCGCCGGACAACGTCAACGAGCCGGGATTCACCTTGTCCATACCGGTGTATTTGGGAGCAGTGCCATGCGTTGCTTCGAACAGGCCATGCCCGGTCACATAGTTGATGTTGGCGCCCGGTGCGATGCCGATGCCGCCGACCTGAGCTGCGAGGGCATCGCTCACGTAGTCGCCGTTCAGATTCAGGGTGGCAATCACGTCGTATTCGGCCGGCCGCGTCAGGATCTGCTGCAGGAAGGCGTCTGCGATGACGTCTTTGACGAGCACTTTGTCACCGGGGTCGCCACCACAGTCCTCCCAGGACACGGCCACGTCTGAGAACTCGTCGCGCACCAGCTCGTAGCCCCAGGTGCGGAAGGCCCCTTCGGTGAACTTCATGATGTTGCCCTTGTGTACGAGCGTCACTGATTTGCGGCCCTCGGCCACGGCGTACTTGATCGCAGCTCGGATCAGCCGCTTGCTACCGGACTCGGACACCGGCTTGATCCCGAGCCCGCTGTCCTCCTTGATATCCCAGCCAAAAGCTTCAGATAGGAAGTCGAGCAGCTCCTTGGCCCCCTCGCTGTGCGCCTCGAGCTCCTTGCCGGCATACACGTCCTCAGTGGCCTCGCGGAAAATGACCATGTCGACCAGTTCCGGGCTCTTCACAGGTGACGGGGTGCCTTTGTACCAGCGGACGGGACGGAAGGTCACATACAGGTCGAGAATCTGGCGAAGCGCAACGTTGAGGCTGCGGATGCCCCCGCCCACCGGCGTCGTCAGCGGACCCTTGATGCCGACCAGGAGGGTCCGAAAAGCCTCGACGGTTTCGTCCGGGAGCCATTGGCCCGTTTGGTCGAAGGCCTTCTGGCCTGCCAGAACCTCCTGCCAGGCGATGGCTCGTTCGCCGCCGTACGCTTTGGCCACGGCGGCGTCCATGATGCGCTGCGATGCGGCCCAGATATCCGGGCCGATGCCGTCGCCCTCTATGAAAGGAATAATCGGATCGTTGGGGACCTGTAGTCCCTCTGCTCCCATGGTGATGGCTGTCGCCATTTGCTGCTGTTCTCCTGTCGCGATGAGTCGACAGAAGGCTAGCCGGGGCCGTAGGCCCCCAGATCAGCGCGAACCCGCCGCAGATCGTTCAGCGGCAGCGACGGTGTTCTCGAGAAGCGACGCAATCGTCATCGGACCGACGCCCCCCGGAACCGGAGTAATCGCCCCGGCAATGTCGACCACTGCGTCGTAGTCCACATCACCGACCAGGCCCTCCTCGGTGCGGTTGATACCAACGTCAACCACGGTCGCCCCCGGCTTGACATGACTCGCACCCACAAAATGGGGACTCCCAATTGCAACGATCAAGATGTCGGCCTCGCGAGCGATGCCGGGCAGATCCTTGGTACGCGAATGCGTCTGGGTGACAGTCGAGTCGACCCCCTTGGCGCTCAGGAGCAGCGACATCGGTCGGCCGACGAGGAACGATCGCCCGATCACCACTGCGAGCTTGCCGCTCGTTTCGATTTCATAGTGTCGGAATATCCGCATGATCCCTGCCGGGGTAGCAGGACGCGGCCCGGGGCGGTCAAGCATCAACCGCCCCAACGAATCGGGGTGGAGACCGTCCGCATCCTTGGCAGGAAAAATCGCCTCCACGGCCCGATTGCCGTCGAGTCCGTCTGGGAGAGGGAGTTGGACGATCATCCCGTCAACCGCCGGATCCTCGTTCAGCTCATGGACTAGAGCCTCAACTTCCTGCTGCGAAGCCGTCGCCGGCAGATGCCGATCGAACGAGAGCATGCCCGCTTCGGTGGCGGCGCGGTGCTTACCGCGCACGTACACCTGCGACGCCTGATCTTCTCCGACAAGAACGGTGGCGAGGCCCACCGTTCGGCCCGCGTCAGCGAGGACGCCAACCCGATCTTTGACTTCGGCCCGCACGACGGCGGCCACTTCTTTGCCTGCCAGGACTCGAGCGCTCAATGTTTGAAATACCTTCGATTGGTGAAGACCAGTGCCATATCGTTGTCGTCGGCGGCCGCGATCACCTCATCGTCTCGCACGGAGCCTCCCGGCTCTATTACGGCCGTGATGCCGGCCGCCGCCAACGCGTCGAGGCCGTCGCGGAACGGGAAGAAGGCGTCGCTGGCGGCAACTGCGCCTACCGCCCGCTCCCCTGCCTTGGCCAAGGCACGCTCGGCGGCCCCCACCCGGCTTTGATCTCCAGCACCGACCCCGACAGCTGCCTCGTTGGCAACCACGACGATGGCGTTCGACTTGGTGTGGGCCGCGACTGTCCAGGCGAACGTCAGATCTGCCCTCTCTTCGGAGCTGGGCTTGCGTGCCGAGACCACGGACCATTCCTCCGGCCATTCCGACCCGGGTGCCAATGCCACCGGTTCGCGCTGCTGGGCCAGCATGCCCTGTTCGAGTCGCCGCAGGTCGAGGTCGGTACGTCCCGGAGCCGGTGCCGCCAGAACTCGCAAGTTCGGCTTGGCCGCCAGCACGGCGAGCGCCTCGTCGGCAACCGATGGGGCGATGATCACCTCGACGAAATTCTCGGCGATGAGCTCAGCTGTCGGCGCATCGAGCTCCACGTTGATGGCGATCACTCCACCAAACGCCGCTAGCGGATCGCAGGACCATGCCGCCACGAACGCCTCGGCGGCGGTCGATCGCACTGCGGCTCCCGCGGCGTTGGTGTGTTTGATGACGGCAACCCCGGGGGTGCCAAGATCACAGGCCAATCGCCAGGCAGCCTCGGCGTCTGCATAGTTGTTGAATGACATGGCCTTGCCCTGCACCTGGTTGGCCTGGTCCCACCAGCCGCCACCACCGCGACGTCGGTACACGGCGGCCGCCTGTTCCGGATTCTCCCCATACCGCAGGTCGGCCGCCTTTTCCAAGGCGAGAACGATGCGGTCGGGCAGGACCTCGTTTCGATCGAGCCAACCAACGATCGCCGCGTCGTAAGCCGCGGTGTTGTAGAAGGCGGCGCCGGCGAGACGGAGCCGGAGATCGTCATCAAGGCCGCCGTCTTCGACTGCGGCCGCTACCTCGTCATATTGATCGGGCGAGGTCACGACGCCCACCCAAGCGTGGTTCTTGGCGGCTGCCCGAACCATCGTCGGGCCTCCAATATCGATCTTCTCGATCGCTTCGGCGGCAGTGACTTCGGGCTGGGACACGGTTGCTTCAAATGGATACAGGTTCACAACGACCAGCTCGAAAGGCGCGATGCCATGTTCCACCAAATCGGCCTTGTGCTCGGGCTGCGAGTGATCCGCCAGAATGCCGGCGTGGATCCGAGGATGAAGTGTCTTGACTCGCCCTCCCAACATCTCGGGTGCCTCGGTTACTGCGGCGACGGCCGTGACCGGCAGCCCGGCGGCCTCGATCGCAGCCGCCGTGCCCCCCGACGAGACCAATTCGACGCCGGCGGCTACGAGGCGGCCCACGAACTCGATGAGACCGGATTTGTCGAAAACTGAAACCAGAGCGCGTTGAACCGGCTGCTTCATGCCGTCACCCGTCCTTTCACGATGCGGCCCGATACGTCGTACTCGCCTCCCACCAGGCTGGCGACAACCTCTGGCAGGAGCCGATGCTCCACGGTCTGAATACGCCGATGGAGCGAGTCTTCGTTGTCGTCGGGCAGCACGTCGACCGCCTCCTGGCGGATGATCGGGCCGTGGTCGAGCTGCTCGTCGACGAAGTGAATCGTGACGCCGGTGACCTTTACCCCGTGGTCGAGGGCATCGCGCACCGCGTGTGCCCCCGGAAACGCCGGAAGCAAGGAGGGGTGGACGTTGACGATCCGGTTGGGCCAGCGACGTACCGCCGCCGGGCCGAGGACACGCATGAATCCCGCCAGCACAATGAGTCCGGGATCAAATTCTGCGATCCGAGCGCAAATCCCCTCCGTGAAGGCCTCCCGATCGGGGTAGTCCCGCCAGCGGACCGTCCTCGTGGGAACATTCGCCCGGGCAGCCCTCTCCAGGGCCCCGGAACCCGGCCGATCGGACACGACGCCGACAACGGCCCATTCATCGCTGGACACGTCGAGGAGCGTTTGCAGGTTGGAGCCGGATCCAGACGCAAGCACCACTATGTGCCCTGC
>Ga0224512_10003837_pt1 | contig 13033 bp, 10 predicted proteins | sample SF_May12_sed_USG_4_FD_169103 | JGI IMG/M metagenome (GOLD analysis project Ga0224512, IMG submission 169103) | Sediment microbial communities from San Francisco Bay, California, United States - SF_May12_sed_USGS_13 | ecosystem: Environmental > Aquatic > Marine > Sediment | place: USA...
TCCGCTTCCGTCCGAAGTGCGCGAGCGGTTCGACTACGAGATGGGCGTCATCAGGGGCACGGGATACGCCGGCTACTTCCTGATCACGGCCGACTTCATTCGCTGGGCTCGCGAGCAGGACATCCCCGTGGGGCCCGGCCGCGGCTCTGCTGCCGGCTCGCTCGTCGCGTACTCGCTTGGGATCACTAACCTCGACCCGCTCAAGTTCGGGCTGCTCTTCGAGCGCTTCCTGAATCCCGAACGGATCTCGATGCCCGACATCGACATCGACTTCTGCTACGAGCGGCGCGGCGAGGTCATCGAGTATACGCGCACCAAGTACGGCAAAGACGCGGTCGGTCAGATCGTGACCTTCGGGACCATGAAGAGCCGAGCGGTCATTCGCGACGTGGGCCGGGCGCTCGGGTTCGAACCGTCGGAAACGGATCGCATCGCGAAGCTCATCCCGAACCAGCCCGGCCAGGCGTTCACGGTTCAGGAGGCCGTCGACAACCTGAAAGAGGTCAAAGCGCTGTACGCTCTGGACGTGCGCCACAAGCAGCTCTTCGACTACTCCATCACGCTCGAGGGTTTGTCACGGCATGCCTCCGTGCACGCCGCGGGCGTCGTGATCGCGCCAGGCCCCCTCGACGACTATGTGCCGGTCAGCGTCCAGACAGGAAAGAACGGCGGGGGCACGAACGGCGACGCGATGGTCGTGACGCAGTACGACATGAACTGCCTCGACCAGGTCGGCATGCTCAAGATGGACTTCTTGGGCCTCAAGACGCTCACGGTCATCCACGACGCGGTGATCATGGTCAGGGAACGGCACGGCGCACTCCGTAACCCGGACACTAAGGAGGTCTACGAGGACATCGACCAACTCCCGCTGGATGATCAGGCGGTGTACCGCATGCTCGCCCGTGGTGGTACCGCGGGCGTCTTCCAGTTCGAGTCGAGCTTGGCGAACGACAAGCTTCGCGCGATGAAGTGCGACCGTTTCGACGACCTCGTGGCGACGAACGCATTGATCCGGCCGGGTCCGCTCGATTCCGGCATGACGGACGTGTACATCAACCGGAAGCTGGGGAAAGAGCCGGTCACCTACCCGCACCCCTCTCTCGAGTCGATTCTGGAGCCAACGTATGGCGTGATCGTGTATCAGGAGCAGGTGATGCGAATCGCGTCTGAGCTGGCCGGATTCACCTTGGGCGAAGCCGACGTGCTCAGGAAGGCCGTCGGCAAGAAGATCGCCGAGCTTATCCGCACGGAGCTTGACAAGTTCGTGGAGCGCTCCGTCGAGCGTGGCGTGGATCGCCGGATCGCGCTGGAGCTGGCCACCCAGATCGAGACATTCGGCCGCTACGGCTTCAACCTCAGCCACTCCGCGGCCTATTCGCTCATCGCGTATCACACCGCCTGGCTCAAGGTGTATTATCCCGCCGAGTTCATGGCAGCGCTGCTTTCGTCGGTCCTCGACAATACCGACAGCGTGGTGAAGTACATCGGCGCGTGCAGGGACCTTCCCCGGTTCGTGCCCAAGTTGGAAGAGCCGGTCCAAGTGCTTCCCCCCGACGTCAACGAGTCAGGCTGGAAATTCACGGTGACGGCGGAAGCCAAGATCCGTTTCGGTCTCGGCGCCGTGCGCGGTGTGGGGCACTCCGCGGTCGCTTCAGTCTTGACCGCCAGGGCCGAGGGTCGCTTCACGTCGCTTTTCGACTTCTTGGAGCGCATAGACATTCGCGCCCTCAACAAGCGCGCGTGCGAAGCGCTCATCGCCGCGGGTGCTCTGGATGCCTTCGGCTCGCGCTCCCGTCTCCTGGCGGGGCTAGACACCGCATACGGTGAGGTCCAGGCGCGTCAGGCCGAGATCGAATCGGGCCAGGCCTCGCTCTTCGGCGATTCGTCCGAGATTCCCCACGTGGCGCCTACGCTCCCCAACATCCCGGAGTGGACCGAGCCCGAGCGACTCGCTCGCGAAAAGGACGCTCTGGGCTTCTTCATTTCGGGGCACCCGCTCGACCGGTACCGTGAGTTCGTTCGTGCGTACGAGCCCGTCGCTTCGGACACCTTAGTCGAGCAGGCGGGAAATCTGGTCGCCCTTCCCTGCGTCGTCACGTCCGTGGCGCGCCAGATCTCGAGACGGGACAGCTCCGAGTGGGGCAAGGTGACCGTGGAGGACTTCAACGGCACCGCCACCGTGTTGGCCTTCGGCGATGCCTGGCAAAAGTACAAAGAGGTGCTCCTACAAGACGCGGTCGTGGAGATCGTCGGACGGGTCAGCGGGAGAGAGAGAGACGAGGAGGATCCGCCCATCTTCCTCGACAGCGCGAGACCGCTCGAGGCCGTGAAACCCGAGCTTGCGGTACAGATCGAGTTGGAGCTCGGCTCGGAGGTTGGTTCTGAGGCATTCGAAGCGGCGAAGAAGCTCATGTCCGACCACCCCGGCCCGTCGCCCGTATGGATTCAGGTCGGCGCGGACAACGGCGACCGAGCCCCGCGGTTACGCTCGCGCTCGCTGAGCATAGAGCCGACCCTCGACACGCTGGGTGCCCTTCAGAAGCTCTTCGGTCGCGGCAACGTGAAGCTGGTACGGACCACCGAGCCGCGGGAGTGAGTCCCACCATCTTTCGGTGGGCCTCCTGGATTCCGCTCGCGACGTTCGTCGCCGCGCAGCGCTACATCGACCAGTTCGAAGGCTGGGGGGCATGGGCTGCCGCGCCAATCCTCTTGGGCCCAGTCTTCGTCAGCGCCGCATACGTGCTTGCCGGCGTTCTCGTGCTACGGGCCGAGCGTGATCTCGGGCGCGTCCGGCCAACGACGTATGCGGGGTTGGCGCTGTCCTCGGCGCCCTGTCTTTGGCTGTTGTGGCGGCTGATCGTAACGGCGTAGCCCTACGGCTCGGCGTACACGGCGGGCTCACCCAGGTCGCCTGTGCTACCCATGGCGGCTCGCACGAGCGCGGCGTCGGCGTCGGAGGGAAGCTCCCACCCAGCCACGTAACCGAAGACGTCGCGAAGTGGCCTGCTGCCGAAGGCGCCATCGAGGATCTCCATGTGGTCCGCGCTGAGGAACCCGGGATGGTCGACTCCGCAGGCGTGGCTCAGGCGAGTGATCTCCTTACGCAGCGAAATCACGTAGTTCGCCAGGCGCGCAGACTTGTGGGTCGGGTCCAGGCCGCGCACGAGCCACTTGTTCTGGGTCGCTACCCCCGCCGGGCAGTGCCCGGTGTGGCAGCGCTGAGCCTGGATGCACCCGATGGCCATCATCGCCTCCCGACCGACGTTGATGAGATCGGCACCCAGACAGAAGGCTAGCAACGCATTCTCGGGAAAGCCGAGCTTGCCCGCGCCCACCCACACGACCTTCTGGTGCATCTCGCGCTGCGCGAAGATGCGGTAGACGCGGCTGAAGCCGATCTTGAACGGCATGGCCACATGGTCGGAGAACGCGAACGGAGCTGCTCCGGTCCCACCCTCGCCACCGTCGATCGTGATGAAATCGACGCCGCGTTCCTCTGACGCCATTCGGTCGGCTAGTATCTCCCAAAATGCCAACTCGCCCACGGCCGACTTGATCCCGACCGGGACGCCCGTGGCGTCCGCCAGGTCTTCGACGAAGTCGAGCATCTCGTCGACCGTTCGGAAGCTCCTGTGGCTCGCCGGGCTGACCACGGTCTTACCTTGAGGAACCCCGCGGATCCTGGCGATCTCGGCGGTAACCTTGGCCCCGGGTAGCACGCCTCCCAGGCCGGGCTTTGCACCCTGGCTGAGCTTGATCTCCACCGCTCGCACGGGGTGGGCCTCGACCTTGCGTATGAACTCGGCCCGGTCGAAACCGCCCTGCGCCGTGCGGCACCCGAAGTAGCCGGTCCCGATCTGCCAGATCAGCTCACCACCGTGTAGGTGGTGCGGGGAGATGCCGCCTTCGCCCGTGTTTTGGAGGCAGCCACAGATCGCTGCACCCTCGTTCAGGGCGCGCACTGCCGCCGAGGAAAGCGACCCGAAGCTCATGGCGCTGATGTTGACTACCGACTCAGGCCGGAAGGCGCGTCGCCGACCCCTGTGCGCCCCGAGCACCTTGGCGCACGGGAGACGGAAGGTGGGGTTCTTCTCCTCGTCGTGATGGGTGTCCATTCGGCCGAGGGTGTCGTGCTTGATGATCAGGTAATTGCTGGAGCGCTCCTGATCGTTGTCGGTCCCAAAGCCGCTGTAGTTGTTTCGCCGCTTCGACGACGCGTACACCCAAGCCCGCTGATCTCGGGAGAACGGCAGCTCCTCGTTGTTCGAGGTGACGATGTACTGCCGGAGCTCGGGCCCGACCGACTCGAGGAGGTACCTGAAGTGGCCGATGATCGGGAAGCTCCGCAGGATCGCGTGCTTCTTCTGGGTCAGATCGTAGACCGTGACCAACAGCAGGAAGACGAAGATTCCCCAGACCCAGGGCACGGCGGCCTCTACTTGTTGTGGAGGGAGCTAGGTTGAACGACGGCAAGCTACCTTCACCACCCAACCGGCGCAGCGGGCTACGGCTGACGCGTCCTATTCCGGCCGAACGGATGCCAGCGTCGGCGTGATCAGATCGGCCCGGAAGGCCGCGATCCGATACCGCACGGAGTCACCGGCGGCGGTTGCCCACCGTTCCCCCGTGCCGCTCCCCAGCGTGACCTCGGTCAAGACGTCGCCGCTCTGGGAATAGGCGACAGTCGAGCTGCCGGCTGGCAACGCGAAGATGGAGTCCTCTTCGCTTACGATCCCGGACCCGACGAGGGCCCCCCCGAGCTCCGAGAGAATGCTCTGCACCTGCCGGGAGACGACCTCGGCCCCGTCCTCGAACGTCCACGCGCTGTCGCCTCGCACGAGCGTGAACACTTGGTCGTCACGGCGGACCGTGATACGGCGGACCGCGCTCGTGTCGATTGCGACCACGCGTCGGTTGCGCCAATCGTCCAGCTGGCGGCTCAGGTGAGGGCGGATGCTTCCCTCGAGCAGGTAGACCTCGTCCTGGTCGGGCAGGCGCGCATAGGCAGTCGCAGGGCGGGGGCCCTCGTTGCCGACGATGAGCGACCGCGTGGTCCCGCCGATATCGATCTCGAGCGTGCTGGCGTTGTCCGGCGAAACGCCCATCCTGTCGTGATTCGTTGGATTGGTGGCCATGAGGTCCGTGACCGAAGCCTCGGCGACCGCCACGAAGAAGCGGGCTACGTTCCCCGAGTCGGCCTGCCAGCCGTTGACCCTCCAGCGACCCGCGTCGGGCCGCAGCTCGACTGTGTCAGTCGGCTGAATGAAGCGAACAGCGGTCACCGAAGTCGCATCGACTCCCTCAAACGTCTCGCTCAGGTCAGTCGGCGCATCGATGCCACCCCCGCCCCCCGTGACCAGGGACGCGACGAGCCAGAGCCCCCCAACCACGGCCAACGCGCCGACCAGCTGTTTGAGGGTACGCTCACTCATGAGATGACCTCCCCCCAACGCGCCTCGGCACGCCGCCGTCTGCCCGTCACGCGCACCATGCCGAGCAAGACGAAGAGCAGGGGCACGCCGAGCAGATTGCCCCACTTGAGCACGTTGCGGCTCATGTCAGACTCGAAGACGAGGTTCGGCGGCGTGCGGTTCTTCGAACGAATGCCGATGAGCGCCTCATCCCTCGCCAGCCAGTCGATGGCATTGGCAAGGAAGGTGAGGTTGCTCGGGTTCTGCTGCATGAACTGCGGCTCAACGAAGGAGGCATCGCCCACCACGATCATTCGACCCCTCGCGTCCCCCTCGGGGGGCACGACCGCGGCGGCAAGCACCCGTACACGCAGTTCTTCAGGTGGGACGTTCCAATCCTGGTCCGGCAGCAGCGGCGCGCCGACACCGTGCAGGCCGGCCGATTCAGTCGTTCGCCAGAGTGGGAGGACGTTCATGCTATCCGAGACCTCCAACTCGCCCACCCACCCCATCGACAGTGAGTTGAGGCCACTCGTAAGAGCGTGCCGGGTGGCCGGTAGCGCGATCGGCCAGAGCGGGTACGGCGCAATGACCTGGAACATGCCCTGTCGACCCATGTTGACCCGCTCACTCGACGCCAGGTCGAGCACGAGGCGGCGCGACACGGTGATCCCCCGGCGCGCCATGAGGTCCTCAAGCCCGTTCGTCAAAGGCAGCGGGGTCGGTGACTGGGCGTCGATGCGCACCGGCTCCACGAGAATCAGGGCCGCGCCGCCTGCGTCGACAAAATCAATGACTCGTCGGGCGGCCATGCTGTCCAGCGGCTCGAGCGGCCCGGCAACGACAATGACTTCCGTCGAGTCACGGTTGATCGCGGCGGCTGAGTCTCCGCCAATGTTCACCGAGCGCATGGTGTAGCGGTCGCCCAAGCTTTGTGCGAGTCCCGGTATGTCCGTTGACTGCTTCGCCCCATAGCCCTCCACGAAGGCGATGCCAGAGCGTTCGGTGGTCGTCATGTCGTAGATCGCCGAGGCGAGCCGGAACTCGAGGTCGTCCGTGCGCTCGATGACGGGCGTCACGTCGCTTGCGTCGGCGTATACCACGGCGAGGCCGTAATACCCGCGCCGAACCTCGAACTGATCGTCGCGCAGCACGTTGAACTCGACAGGGTAGATACCCAGTTGGGACGCTTCCTCTTCGGCTTCCTCGGATTCGTCCGGATCGACGTCGGTGACCACGAGATTTCCGTTGGACGCCCGCCGCATGTCCGCGAGCAGATCCCGCACGTCGCGGAGCTGGAGCTGGAGCTCGGGTGGAAGCTCAGACGAGGCGAACAGCTTCACCTGCACCAGGTCGTCGAGGTCTCCGAGCAGATCCCGGGTCCCCTGTTCGAGTGTGTAGAGATTCCCGGAGGTCAGATCGATACGCCCGCGGACGTAGCTCCCCAGAAGGTTGGTCATGAGGACCAGGAGCGTGACGACCGCCGTGCCGACCCGCATGCGCGTCCACTCGGGACGCCCGTGGCTGAGTCGGTCCCTCTGGATCGAGAACAGCGCCAGCATGAGGAAGAGCGCCGTCGTCGAGGCGAAGTACAGCACGTCCCGCAGGTCCACGACGCCTCGTGCCACGTTCTCGAAATGGCTCAGCACTGAAAGCCGTGCCAGAGCGCCGGCGACCGCCGGGGGGACCCCAATCTGCACGATGGGCAGACCGATCAGGAAGAGCGCGAACGCAACAGCTGCCGCCACGATGAACGCAGTGATCTGGTTGCGCGTGAAGCTCGATGCCCACAGTCCCAGGGCCACGAACTGTGCGGCCAACAACCCCGCACCGATGTACTGTGCGAGAATCACCCCGGCGTCGGCCTCCGACACGAGCAGGACCCCGATGGCCGTCGGAAGCGTGCCGGCGAGAGCGAGCATGACGAACAGCCAATCGCCCAAGAACTTTCCGACGACGACCTCGGATTCGGTCAGCGGCTGGGCCAAGAGCCACTCGAGCGTCTTGCTCCGCCGCTCCTCGGCCAGCGTGCGCATGGTTACGGCAGGCACGAAGATCGCGAACAGGATCGGCAAGAGGTCGAAGATCGGGCGGAGCGAGGCCACGCCCATTGCGTACATCGTGCGGAAGGCCAGGAAGAGCGTGAGACCCAGAAACGCCACGATGAGGACGTAAGCGGTGGATTGGTCGAAGTAGCCGCGCACCTCTCGCCGTGCGACCGTCCAGGCGCCGCGCATCACGAGGTCACCTCGTCTTCGCGCGCGGGCTGTTCCGTCGTCAGGTTTCTGAAGACCTGTTCCAAGCTGGCGCGCTCCCGGTGGAGTTCCCAGAGGGTCCAGCCGCGGTCGCGAGCCATGGCGAAGATCTCGGGTCGGAGCTCGGCTTCCCCAGCATCGAGCTGAACTCGCACCCGTCCATGCACCTGCTCGCTGGTGTGGCTAGTGACCCCCGGGAGTGTGGCCAGCGTCCCCGCCACATCGTTGCCGTCCGCCTCTACGACATAGCGGGCGCCGCCCGTACGGCTCGCGAGCACGTCCTGGACACTGCCTTCAGCCGCCAGGCGACCTCGACTCATGATGACGATCCGCGAGCACGTCGCTTCGACTTCCTGCATGACGTGCGTGCTTAGAAGGACGGTGCGCTCGCGCCCCAGGCTCCCGACGAGGCGCCGGATTTCGACGCGCTGATTGGGGTCCAGCCCCTCGGTGGGCTCGTCGAGGATCAGTACTTCGGGCCGGTGAAGGATGGCCCCGGCCATGCCGATCCGTTGCCGATATCCCTTTGAGCACTCTCCGATGGGCCTGTAGAAGACGTCGCCGATATCGGTCTCGTCCACCGCATCCAGAACGCCTGAGCGGGTCTCCTCCGGCGACAGCCCGCGCAGCTCTGCCACGTACTCGAGATACTCGGCGACAATCAGCTCGTCGTAGAGCGGATTCGACTCGGGCAGGTACCCGATACGGCGTTTCGCTGCCATCGGGTCGTCCGTGACCGAGGTCCCGTCGAGCAGGACGGAGCCCTCGTCCGGCTGCAATGTCCCGGTAATCATTCGCATGGTCGTGGTCTTTCCGGCGCCGTTCGGGCCGAGGAACCCCACCACCTCCCCACGCTGTACGGAGAAGCTCAGCTGCTCCACGGCCATTACCTGGCCGTAGCGCTTGCTTACACCTTCGACCGAAATCATCTCAGACTCCTGAAAAACGAAAGAGCCGCGTCGGCTTCCGCTCGACGTGGCTCGTGCGCGAAGGACCAGAGCAACGCTGGACCGGTCGAGCAGGGACTGCGGGTCCGTCCGGCCCCCGTGTCCCGAGATGCGGCCAGGATTCTACTGGGGCCGCGAAGTCTTGTCCACCGCTTTCGACGCACTCCGCCGCCGCGGAGTTGCCTCGCTTCACCCCCCTCCCTGACCGGTCGCGAGGTCACGAAAACGGGCAGCCAGCTTCGGGCCGGCGCCCTCGTCTTCGTGTTTGAAAAACACGAACGCTCGCTTCCAGTCCAAGGATCCGATCTGCTCGGACCAGCGCATCAGGTCTACATCCTCGTAGTCCGGTCGCCGCAGCCGCAGATAACCCCATGAAGCGGTGGCCACAGGGGGCTCATCGTCCTCTGTGTCGTCCGTGTCGGCGCAGACGAACGCCATGTCCCTCTGTCGCAGCGCATCGTAGATCTCGTCGTCCTTCCACGAAGCATGTCTGAACTCGAATGCGGCTGGCGTCCCGTCCGGGAGCATGTCGAGGAAGTGAGCCAAGCGCGGTGCATCCTTCTTCAGGTTCGGAGGCATCTGAAATAGCAGGACGCCCAATCGGTCGCCGAGAGAGGTAATCGTCGACAGCAGGTACTCCGTCGGGTCACGGGCTTCTTCTTTGAGCCGAGTGAAGTGGGTGATGCGTCGCGACGCTTTGATGGAGAAACGAAATGCCTCTGGCACCTGGGAAGCCCAACCCTCCAGGACAGACGCCTTGGGCAGCCGATAGAAGGTGTTGTTGATCTCCACGGCGTTCAGACGCTCGCCGTAGTAGGAGAGCATGTCCTTGGCGCTCAGGTCTTCGGGGTAGAAGGGTCCCTTCCACTCCTTGTAGCTGTACCCGCTCGTGCCGACGTGAAGCTCCACGATTTCCTCCGCGAAGTAGGCAAGCAAGGTATGTGCGCCGACGGCTCCTGGCAGGTACGCTAGTCTGACTTGAAACTTTCGCGGTGCCTCATGCGTCCGAATGGGACACGTAGCGGCACCAAGCGGCACTCATCCCCCGAGGGCAGAATCGCCAATGGGCCTAGAGCTCTGGGTCGGAGCAGTAGCCGTCTTCGTGAGCGGCGGGGCCATCGGCGCGGCCGGCACCCTACTGGCGCAGTGGCTGGTGAAGAAGGTCGACGGACCCCCTTCATCCAGGCAGGCGCTCGACGCAGCCGAGATGGACGTGCTGCGCTCGGAGGTCGCCGAGATCGGCCGGCACATGCGTAACCTGGACGCCCGACTGGACTTTACGGAGCGGCTGCTGGACGGCGCACTTCCTCTTTCTCCTCCACCGGGTCGGCTGGACGAAGCCAGGGAGGAAGAGCGAGAAGGCTGAGTGATCCGGAAGTAGCGAAGCCCCGATCCACCTGTTGGCAGACCGGGGCTCCACAGTCGTTCCAAAAAGAGTCGACTACTTCTTCCGTCGGCTCTTCTTGGGCTTGCGACCCTGGTTCGGGTGCGTGAGGTGCTGCCACGTCTCCCCACGCCTAAGCATGTAGATCGTGCTGGGAGATACGTTGAACTTGCGGGCCCACTCGGCTCCGGAGGACTTCCACCGGTCGGCCTTCTCGTCCCAGTCGTCCAACACCTTCTTCGCCTGAGCTATCGTCAGTTGGGCATGGGGCGAGTTCTCGCCGCGAAGCCACACGTTCGATCCGTACCACCGATCGACTCGCTGTATCGGACCTTTGAGTTTCCGGCCAGTGTGGCCTAGACAATAGTGGCGGACCTGATCCACCGAGAACGCCGGGTGCATCCGAGCGATCTCTGCGTATAGGTACCCATCCTCTGCCAACTTGCGCCATTTGACGACGAGGTCGCCATCTGGTTTCGGCATGCTTCTGCCTCCTGTGCGTACATCATTGGGATACGGCCCGCCTACTACGTCAGGCGGGAGAGACGTTCCGCACGCGGGGAGGGGGCGGAATAGTTGCTGCTATGGCGTCACATTATAAGGTGTTCGAAACGTTGACGGAACTTCTTGACTTTGGGCTCAACTACGATCCGACAATATGGCTGGGCAGGATTAAGCTTGAAGTAGTCGTCGTGGTATGGCTCGGCCGGATAGAAGGTTTCCAGCGGCTCGACCTCGGTAACGATCGATGCGTCCCAGGGTCCGTGGCGGTTTAGGTCTTCGATGGTCGCCGTTGCCAGAGCCAGGTGCTCGGGAGTATGCGCGTAGATGGCCGACCGGTATTGCGTACCTACATCCGCTCCCTGCCGATTGGGCGTAGTGGGATCGTGGATGGCGAAGAAGATCTCCAGCAGCTGTCTGTACGATACGACGGCCGGATCGTACGCGACCTGCACGACCTCGGTATGGCCGGTCGAACCGGCGCAGACCTGCTCGTACGTCGGGTTTTCTGCGTATCCGCCGGCGTAGCCGGACTTAACGGAGTCGACCCCCTTCACCGCGACGAAGACGGCTTCGAGACACCAAAAGCAGCCTCCCCCAAAGGTCGCGACTTCTTTGTCTGCCATCGTCATCCTTCTGGGCTGTACGTGTATCGCACCATCCTCGATATCTCCCTTGCTACCAGATTGGGAGCCTCCAAATGTACCTCATGCCCGCTACCATCTGCGGGGATGTGTCGGGCCGAGTGCACCCCTCGAAGAATCGAGGCGTGGACGCGCCGCGCAGCCTGACCTTCCGAGTCATGGCCGTGATCACGGACACTGGAATGTCGGGCAAGCGGCTCCCCCGAGCATGATGGGCGAGGTCCGTCTCCCTGACCCCGTCCCCGTTCGGCCTGGCACGCTGCGCAGCCCATTTGGTGAGCGCTACCTCCGGCATTCCTGGTATGACCGCCTCCGGCATGTCCTCGTGGGGATTCGACACCCAACGCGGCGTGCACGCTCTGGAGCTCGTACATCAACTCGAACCAGCCCCGGCCTGCTGATGCCGTCCCGCCCTCACCTCGGTCGTAGGGGCAAGCGCCTACCGTGCCACTCAGACGTTGCAGCACCGGACGCCAACTCTCGGCGCTCGCCCCCTCGCCGTGCAGGAGCACCACCACTCTAGGGCCTGCAGTACAGAGCGCATGGACGGTCCGGTCACCGACCGTGACATCGACGCCTGAAATCTGATCCGCCGCGACAGGCGCCGCGGCGAGCCATGCGAGCGCAGTGACGGCCGTCAGGAAGAGGCAGCGAAGGCCTCGTGACATGGCGCCTCCGTAGAGTGTGTCCTCGTCGCTCTGTTGTACCGCAGGTTTGGTGCCGTGTTCGAAGCCGCTCGATATGCGCGGCGCCTCGGTCAGCCGCTCGGCACCGCACGAACGCCCCGCGCTCCCCCCGGAATCATGCGGGGCCTGGCGACGCTCGAAGGAATCGACATCGACCCGACCGATGTCCCCTGGCAAGCGTCTGCGGCGTGGTGTCAGTCGGGCCGGTTGCCGCGGTATAGGCGTTCCAGCACGCGGGCAGCTCTACGCACGGCGAGGGAGTCCGCGAGTGTCTCTGGCGGCTGGGCGATCGAGTATTTCAAGGCGGAGACCGCTTCCCCGCGACGGTCCGTGTCTGCTAGCAGAATTCCCAGTTCCATGGAATGCCGGGGGTTTCGTGGCTCGATCGCGAGCGCCTGCGCGAAATGAAACTCCGCTGACTCCCAGGACATGTTCTCGAGCGCGCTGGCGCCCAGTAGACGACGGGCAACGAAACGGGCTACGCGACCCATGCGCATGGTGGCTGCGTTCAGGCGACCCAGCACGTGATGCGCACCAGCGTGTTCAGGGTCGAGTTCCAGAGCGCGTTCTGCAGCGGACCGTGTGATCGCTCCGAGCCGGATCTTTTCGCTCGTCCCGGAGAGCTCGAGGCGCTGCCCGACCGCTACCGCGAACAGGTACTGGCTTTCAGGGTCGTCGGGATCGGTCAGGATCAGGAGTTGAGCCTTGTCCACGGCCTGTGTGAGCACGAGCAGCGAGTCGGCTCGATTCTCCGCGCGTAGTCCGGCCTCCAGGGCGAGGCGCACGGCTGCGGTCCTTCCCAGGTACGCCAGCTCCCGTTCTGCCTCGGCATCGAAAAGAGGCGTGACCGGGGCAAGAGTGATGGTGGCGCTGTCGGCGGAGGCCTGGCCTGCGGCAAAGGCCGGACCGAGTGTGAAGATCGCGGCGAGGAGGATCGCGCAGCCCACGAAGCTGAAGACGGAGACGGAGCGCATGACGTCACCCTCGCCTCAGCTGGATCAGAGGCGCCTCGGCTCGGGCGGTGTCGAACGGTTCACCCCGGTAGTGGATCACATCACGGGCGCGCTCCTGAGCTTCCGGTGAGGCAGCCAGCCCCTCACCAAACCGCTGCAGGAAGTAGTGGATGGTCTCGACACGGATCTTGATGGAACCAGCCGGCTTGTTCTCGTCCAGATCGCGGAACGTGAAGATGGGTGTGCCGG
>Ga0224512_10003838_pt1 | contig 13029 bp, 8 predicted proteins | sample SF_May12_sed_USG_4_FD_169103 | JGI IMG/M metagenome (GOLD analysis project Ga0224512, IMG submission 169103) | Sediment microbial communities from San Francisco Bay, California, United States - SF_May12_sed_USGS_13 | ecosystem: Environmental > Aquatic > Marine > Sediment | place: USA: California...
GACGGGCCCGTCGAAGCTCTGCCTCTCGTGCCATGACGGCACGATTGCCCTGGGCAGCGTCCTGAACGTGAGAGGGGCGAACAGCATCGATGTTCAGAACACGGGCCCGGGCGGTGAGATGCCGGCCGGTGCAGCGCTCATCGGTACCAACCTGACGAACGACCATCCCGTGTCCTTCGATTTCGACGCTGGCGTGGCGACCGCGGACGGTGAGTTGGCGATCCCGGCCGGGGGGATGGTCGGTGGCCTCCCCCTGTTTCCGCGGGGCGGGGGCAGTGAGCTGCAGTGCACGACGTGCCACGACCCGCACCTGTCGTCCCCGGCCAACTTCCTTCGCCAGGAGCCCCGGGACCAGGCGAGCGGCTTGTGCCTCACTTGCCATGTGAAGGCCGGTTGGGCCGGAAGCACGCACGAGTCCTCGAACGTCACGTGGCTGGGATCGGCGATCCGCGATCAGTCGTGTCTCACCTGCCATGCCCCGCATACCGAGCAGGGTGCCGAGCGGCTGTTGCGGAGCGGGGGAGCTGGCGGGGTCTCCACGATCGAAGAGACCTGTTTCCTCTGCCACCAGAGCACAGCCGGGGGAGGCGTAGCCCCTGACGTGCAGTCGGAGTTTCTCAAGGCGAACGCGCATCCGGTGACCATGAACCCGGGAGGCCACCGACCGGTCTTCATCGATCGACCGCCTACGGGCTTGCCGGAGAACGTAGCGCTCGCGCCCGGGACGACGGCCGAGGACAACCGCTTCACCGACGTGGCGCACGTGGAATGCGTGGACTGTCACAACCCCCATCAGGTCACCGCCACGAATCGTACCGAGGGCATGCGGGGCATCGACTTGACGGGGGCCGAGGTGCAGAGCGTCGTCACCGCCATCGCTCCTCCGATCGACGGTCTCGACAACAGCGAGATGTACCCCGTGTGTTTGAGGTGTCATGGGGACACCTACGACCTCGTCCTGGGCACGGCCGACCTTCCCAGCGGGGCTCAGCCCGCCAACAAGCGCCTGGAGCTTCAACGCACCAACTCGGCGTACCACCCGGTGAGCGGGCCCGGACGCAACCGCTCGACGAATCTGAACGCACAACTCACGGCGGCCGGGCTCGGCATCGACGCGGTCATCGAGTGCACCGACTGCCACAACAGCGATGCCTACGAGACGACCCTGGGGCGGGTCCCCGCGACGGGGATCGACGACGACACACCCGTCGGTCCGCACGGCTCGAGCTACCCGAGCCTGCTTCGCGCGCCGTATTGGAACAACCTCCCCGGGCCGGCGAGCTGGAGCCAGAACAACTTCGGCCTATGCTTCACGTGCCACGACGTCGCCGCACTCGTGCTCAACGATCGTCAGGATCGGGGCTCGCGCACGAACTTCTACCAGGCCGACGGAAACGACAATCTCCACTTGGTCCATCTCGACGACCGAGCGGATCGGGCGCAGGCGACGTGCAAGAGCTGCCACTACAGCATCCACTCCAACGTGGCGGCGTCGAACACCATCTACATCATCGACGGGGTCCAATACGACGGGGCGCCGCCGGACGATTTCCCCACCAGGCTCGTGAACTTCCATCCGGCGATCGCCGGCACGGGCGGCTTTGCCCGACCGCGCTGGTCGTACGATTCGGGCACACGCCTGCGGACCTGCAACCTCGTCTGCCACGGAACCGACGGGAGCTTCGGCACCGGCGAAGTAATGAACGAGTCGTACCGACCCGAGACCGCGGGTGTCGACGTTCCGATCGGGGAGTGACGGACGGTCAGAACCGCCGCACGAGGCGGACCGACCAACGGCTTTCGGAGAGCGACGTTCCGTTGGCGCGTCGGACCTGGTCGAGTCCGATGACGGCGTTCACGTCGCCGAACTGCCAGGTCATCATGAAGTTGGCGGAGAGGAACGTCTCCGCCTCCTGCTCGTCGCGCTCCCATACCCAGCCGTCGAGCCCACCCGAAATGCGTAGGGAGCGGCTGGCGGGCCACGAGACGCTCACGCCGGCGGACGAGTTGCGTGTGTTGAGACCATCGGCATTCGTGCTCGACGTCGTCGCCCGGACCCGGCCCGTGATCTTCCCGACGGGGCGCAGCACGAGCCCGAGCCGAACCTCGTCGGACGTGTAGTCGATCTCGGAGGCATCCCGAGTGCGCCGGGTCAGGTCGACCGATAGAGCGCCCAAGCGAGTACGCCGCACCAAGCTCACGCCGAACCAGAGGTCGACATCGTTCGGATCGTCGAGCGCGCCGCTCGGTCCCGAGACGTCGCGCGAGCGTTGTCGTCGGCCGTGTCGGAGCGTCACCCCCGAATACCGTGCCGACGTCTCGTAGTTGACATAGAGGAGACCCACGTCTTCGGCAGCCAAGCTGCGATACCGATAGTTCACGAGAACGGTTTCGCCCTCGCCGACTCTGCCGCCCGGAAGAACCTGGATCTCGACCACCGGACCCGTGACGATGACCCGGTAGTCGATTTCGCGCTCCAGAATCAACGTGCGAGACTCGTTCCAGACTTCGATGCTCTCCGGTTCGATCCGGATCTGGTCGAGCGCAAAGACACGCGAAGCGTCGATTCGATGCGGTTCCTCGATCACGTCGATCAGAGCATCGGATGGGAGGGTCCGTGACAACCGCTCGGTTCCGACCGTTGCGGAGGTGCTGATCGCGACGGAGCCCACGTCGAAGGCATAGCGGCCCGACGGGGCGATGCGGAGTCGGGAGAGCCCGCCGCCTGTCTCGCTTTCGAAGCGCTGACCGGACACCGCGATCGACGCCGTCGCGTCGAGGGAGGGCATATACCGGGTAGCGGCTTCATAGCTGAGGTTGCGACCCTCGATGGTCTCGCGCGACCAACCTTGTCGTGCAAACGCCAGGCCCGTCGAGACCGCCTCCGTGTGGAGAATCGTGACCCGCTCGCTCCACGAGCTCCGGGTGATCGCACTGGCCCCGCGTCGATCGTAGTGGTTGAAGACCGACACGAGCGAGCTCCCCTTGCCCCAGGTCAGGCGGTGGCGGGCCTGTGCGCTCGTCGCGTCGTGATCGCTCGTGCCGCGCAGCTCTCGGTACGACGTCTGCTCGAAGATCGTCGTGAGCTTTCGGTTCCGCGTTTCCGCGCGAAAGCGAGTCGCACGCTGGTCGCGCTCGATGGGTAGCGCAGCGAAAGCGCTCTCCCAACGGTCGGCGATCGAGCGGTTCGAGTAGGTGACCGTGGTGGGGAAGTAGCGGCTTCGGACGAAGAGGATCCCGGTGAGATCCGTATTGTCGAACGTCGTCTCCGTGGAAAAATCCCCGCTGCTCCGGCCTGAAGATTGAGTGCCCTGCAGCGTGACGCTGAGCCGACGCCCCTGGAAGAAGCTCGCGGACCCGTCCAGACCAAGGCTGCTCGAGCGGGTCCCCTGATCGGCGGAGCTCGCGAGGGACTGACCGAAGAGCGGGCGAACCGCGAAGGTGTAACGGATGACCCGCGGGTGCAGGAGGAAGCCACTGATGGGGACCCGGAGCCACTGCTGGTAGTTGCTGGAGGTGTTGAGCGGACCCTGTTCCTGAGACTGTAGGCGTCCGCGTCCGTCGACACCGACTTCCCCGCGCTCGAGTCGGACACCGAAGCTTTGAGCGAGGGCCGGCACGGGGCTGAGCGCAGCGGCGGCGACGACCACCGCGAAGGCCACGCGTGCGCGCGACGTCATGGCTGTCGAGCGGCACCCGTCGCGACGGGTGCCTGCGGCGGCACGTGGCACACTTCGCAGTTGTCCATCTGCGGTGCGAACGCGACCGCTCCGTTGTGGCACTGCCCGCACGCCCTACCCTCGGCGATATCGACCATCGTGACGGCGTTCGTGCCGGCCTGAGGCTCGAAGATGTCCAAGTGGCAGGTACGGCAGTTGTAACGAATGCGGTGGACCCAATGTGGGAAGATGGACGTCGCGAGCCCGTCCGTGCTCACTCCTGCCGCGTTCGAGCGGATGGGGGCGGTGGTCGAGTCGCCGATGGGCGTGCTTTCCGCCAGAATCTCCGCGGCCCTCCGCATCTGGACCGTTCCGATCAACTCCGGCTCGGCTCGGTTCGGTGGCTGGGGCAAGGCGGTGTGGCATCGCTCACACCCCGTCATGACCGGGTATGCGACCGTCCCATGACACTCTCCGCAGTATTTGCCCGCGAAGACGTCCGCCATCATGAATTCGGCTGGCCGGGTCCGGAAGATCCGCGGGTGGCACTGCGCGCACTCCATGATCTCGGTGTGCGCCGAGTGTGGGAAGTACGCGTCGAACATCTCGGCGGGGCCGGGAAAGTAGAAGTCGAACCCGAACTCGAACGACCCGGGCGGAGGGCTTCGGGGCCCGTCGATCCCGTCCCTGGGCCGGATCACCTCGTGACGCAGCGCCGCGACCCAGTCGATGTTGCCTGCGTGATCTCTCGGGAGCATCGCGACCACGGAGTCGGGATCGAGGGTCTTCTCGATCTCCGGCACGACCGTGTCGAGTGGATTGAGGTACAGCGCCAGAAGGTCGAGCCCCGGGGTAAAGGCCTCGGGACCCTGCGCCGCCCCCTGCGAATTCTCGGACCGTTCGGGTTGGGGTAGGTCGACGAGCACGCCGAGCGCGCGACGACTGCATGAAGCTGTCGTCGCGCACGTAGTAATGGCGATGATCGTGAGTACGGCCCTTCCACCCTTTCGCATGGCACTCCCGAATGGCGGCCTACTTGATATGGCAGGTCAGGCAGAGGTCGCTATCGGTGTTCGGGATCCTGAGGAACGTCGCGTTCTGCGTGTGCGGATTGTGGCAGGTTGCGCACTGGACCACGTCCGCACCGAGCGTTGGATCGTCGAACAGGCGGAGGCCGGCTCCCTCGATGGACGCCACCGTGTTGAACTGCGGGTCCAGGGCCGGGTTGTACACCATCGAGATCGGGTGGTCGTTGCGAAGATCGGTCCCCAGGATTCTCAGCGAATCCGGGTCGACGCCGCCGTAGATGTCCGTGAGCGTCGAGCCGATCGAGGTCGCTGTGCTGGCGTTCGGCTGATTGATGATGACGTCGATGCCGATCGTTCCGTCGTGGCACGAGAGGCACGCGAGGGAAACGCCCGTAGGCTGTGTCGCAAACGTCATGTCCAGATCGCTCGAGCCGCCGGTCGGCGCGTTGTACATCGTGAACGTCGCCGTGGTGAATTGCCGGTTCCAAAGCGGGGCGTTCGTCTGACCGCCGTGCGGAGTGTGGCAATAGACACACACTTCGCCATAGTCGGCCACCTCCGCCGAGAGATTGGTGAACGCAACGTCACGGGTCGCCGTCGAGAAGTTGTGTCGGGTGTTGATGATGCCTTCGTTCTGGGCTGAGGCGTTCGGCGCTCCTGTGGCGAGAATGCCCACGGCAACGAACGCGGTCATCAAAATCCGCGTCCTGGTCAGGAACATCTTTCCTCCGGGTCTGTCGTTCCGTCGGAACGGGTGGACTGGTTCAAGACCTAGGTAATGCACGGGTCGTACCAGTCGGGACTTTCACGGATGACTTCTCTATGGTGTTCTGTATCAACGACTTGTGCGTCCAAGGGTGAATGGGCCGGGTCAGAGGGCTGGAAAAGGTGGGACACGGAAGGGCTCACTTCGCTGCTACGTGTCTCACCGATCACGGTTCGGATCCTCCCCGTCGGCGACCCGGGGCGTCCCCAGGAACTGGAAGATCTGGATCCGGTTGTTGTAGCGGTCCGCAATGTAGATGCGGTTGGCTCCGTCCACCTGCATGCCGAGTGGAAGGTATAGATCGCCGGCACCTGCGCCGATCCGCCCGAAGACGAGCAGGAGTCTGCCGTCCGCGTCGAAGACCTGCACGTTGTTGAAGAGCGCGTCGGCGACGTAGAGATGCCCTTCGGAGTCCACGGCCACACCCTTGGGTCGGGAGAAGGAGCCGGGAGTCCGCCCGATGCTTCCAATCTGGCGCAGGAAGGACCCGTCGGGTCCGAAGGCTTGAACACGGAAGTTCATCTGATCGGTGACGTACAGCGTTCCGTCCGGGGCGACCGCGACGAAGCCGGGGTAGCGCAGCTCGCCGGGCTCGCCCCCCCGATTCCCGACCAAGTCGCGGGGTTGGGTCCCGGCGTGCGACGCCGGCTCGGGGATCTCCGCGTCCGGCAGGGCCGCGTGGATGCCACCTTCCCACGCCCCCCGAAGGGCCTCTCGCTTCGCTGCCAAGTCGTCGACGTCCTTGCCGATGCGGCCCAGCAGATCCCCGCTTTCCACCGAAAAGACCACTACCTGGTGGAGGTAACTATCCGCGACGTAGAGGCGGTCCCGCTCGGTGTCGACCGCGACGTCGGTGGGGTTGAGGAGGATCGCCTCACCCCCGTAGGCACGGAGATACTGGCCGTCACGGTCGTACGCCACGACGCGGGAACCACTGGCGTCCGAGACGTAGACGGTCCCTGCGCCGTCACCTCCGAGCCCCATGGGCTTGCGGAGGTTCCCGACACCCCCATTTCCGATGACCGTGGCCTCGTGGGTGTCGAGGTTGAAGAGGACGACCTTACCCTTGGCACCGTCCGACACGAAGAGGCGCGTACCCCCATCCATGTGCACGTCGTGCGGCCGTTGCATTCCCACGACCGCGCTGCGGGTCCCCGAGAGCCGGTTCCTGAGATTGGAGAGGAAGCCCTCCGACTTCCCGATGTCCGCTTCCGTCGCGACCCAGCCGACGTAGCGTACTCGAGGCTCTTCGGGTGGAAGCGGCCATACGATCTCTTGGTCCCACAAACGCTGTCCGTCGGCCGGGGCCGGTGCGAGGCACAGGGGGAGGGCAACCGGCAGCAGAAGCATCCAGCGACGGCGCATGATCGGGCTCGCAGAAGGGGGTGGCTCGGAAGGTGGGTAGGTAGAGGAGTGGCAGACATCGTGCCACGCCCAGGGCGCCGGGCACTGCGTTAACGCGTTATCTGATAACGTCCTACGGCCCGTGACCGATCGTCGCCACGCTCCGACTGAGACGCGGAGCGTCACATCTGGGACCGTGGGTGGCACGAAGCGAGCGCGGCGTCAGAAGATCACGTCGAGGCGAAGGAAGAGCTCGGACGTCGGGTCGGTCGGCCCCATCCCGACGGCATCTCCCTCGAGGAAGACCCGACCCTCAACGACGGCCCGGATGTTCTGCCGAAGCAGGAGCGCGGCCCCCGGCACGAGGCGACGCCGGTTCGCGGGCTGGAGCGTCAGGCCGGCCGGGACGGCGGCTGGGTCCGTATCGACGTCGAAGTGATCGTACTTGAGCGTCGCGAGGAGCCAGGGGAGGGCGAGGAAGTCGACCTTGGCGAACCAATTCGCCCCTCGAAAGTCACCCTCCGGCGTCCCGAGCGGCTGCTCGAAGGTGCGCTTCACCCATCCGACTCCGACATCCCAAGCCTCGAACAGAGCGCGGGCGCTGACCCCGGTTGCCCGATGCCCGCCCTGGGGCGAAGTCGCGGTCGATTCATTCCCCCGATAGCCGAAGTGCTCCACGATCAGCGCCCGGTCCTGGAGCTGACCCCCGGTGCCGAGCACGGGGCCTCCGCCGGGGTCGTATTGCCCACGAAGGTCGAGACCCCCCCACTTGTATCGGAGGCGGTAGTACGCGTCGAGCTCGTCGTTGTTGTCTGCGGTCGCGCCCCCGCCACCCTGCGAGACTCCGACGCCGTAGTGGAGCCGGCCCCCGAGGACACCATTGAGCTCCACGGTCGGGAGCGGCGCTCCGAGCATGAGCGCGTTCGTGGCGGTTACCTCCGCGGCGGCGGCATCGGTGAGGCGGAGTTCGGACAGCCGGAAGAATTGCCAGGAGAACGGCAGCAGGCCCGCGCGATCGATCTGCCGATCGGTGAAGGTGAGCAGGTGGGCATCCTGGCGTCCGATCCAGAGACTCGCCGCCCCGTCCGGGAGGCCCGGGATGGGGTTCTGAAAACCGACCTTCGCCTGCAGGATCCGGAGCCGATCGTCGGGATTCCATTCGACTTCGAGGAAGGCGGACACCTCGTCGCCGAGGGGTGCGCCGGCGAGCAGGTAGACCTCGTGGGGCAGTCGCATGTCGAAGTCGCGGCCTCCGTTCCCGTCGTTCAGCGCGTACATGTCCATTTGGACGCGGAGTGCCAACGGGGTCGTCCCAGGCAGATCGGAGGGCCAGATCGCTCGGGGCCACTGGTCTCTCCAGGGAGGCGCGCCCAGCGCGACGGGCTCGTCGCGCCGGAGCAGTACATCGTTGTCCGGAAGCCGGTACCCGGCGAGCCGGAATACCTCTCCGAGGACGTTGAGCTTGGGTGCGGCTGAGTGACAGGTGGAGCAGCCGGTGCCGTAAAGGCGTGCGAAGGCCGGGATGGGAAGGTGAGCGGCCACGGCGCGAGGGACCGCGCTTCGACCGTGGACGTAGCTTCTCACCGGCCGCTCGACGTCCGCGGCCTCCAGCCCCGGCGAGGCCGCAGCGAGCGCCAGAACCACCAGCACGAGACTCGGCCGCGCGTTCATCGGGCAGGCCCTCGGGTCCGCCCCAGGGTGACCGCTACGTCGTTGAGCCCGTTGTCGCCGACCTCGACCGGGACGGAGACGTCGCTGCGCCAGTGCCTCGGATGCCATGCGACGAGCCGGTATCGACCAGGAGGCACGTCGGCGATGGTGAATCGACCCGAAGGCCCGGTCGTAGCGGTGTAGGGCGTAGGAGTCACGATCACATACGCTGCCATCTCGGGATGAATGTGACAGAGAACCACGTGCAGGCCAGCATCTCGGAAGATCCGCTCTCGCCAGTCGTTGCGGTCATACGTCCCGAGGTCGAAAGCGCCTTGGCCAGCTTGACCCGGCCCGAAGACGTTGTGGAGCACGCCGTCGCTGTTCAGAAACGAGACCGACGTACCGGGAACGACCACGACGACGTCGGGCACGAATTTGAGGTGCACCTGGTCGATCGTGACCGGTTGGCGTGGAAGGGGCTCCCCGACGCCCCCCTCCGGAAGCAGGTAGACCGCTGCTCCCTCGAGTCCCTGCCCCCCGTTTCGGATCGCCCCGGTGACCTCCCCCTGCGCGGCCGCCGCGGTGTGGCTGACGAGGAGGGCTAGCGCGGCGCAGGAGGCCGCAGAGCATCTATTGATCATCGGGTCGCTCCGGCCTGCCGTTTCGATACTCGGCCATCCACCTGTGCACGGTCCTCCGACTCACGCCGGCCGTCTTGGCGGCAGTCGAGACGTTGCCGCCGTGTGCGTCCAGGAGGCGGACGAGGTACGCGCGCATGAAGTCGCCCATTGCGATCTCCTTCGCCTCGTCGTACCCGAGCGGTAGCCCCCGGTCCGGAGGACGGCCTACCGGCGCGGAGTGGCCCCCGCGGAGCTCGCGCGGGAGGTCCGCCACGCTGACGTGGCCGTCATCGTCCAGCGCGACGAGCCGATGCATCACATTCCGAAGCTGGCGCACGTTCCCGGGCCAGTCGTACCGCTCCAACGTCGCCCACGCATCGGCCGTGATCTTGGGAACGGAGCGGCCCGCCGATTCGGCGGCTTCCTTCAGAAAGATCCCGCTCAGCAGCGGAAGGTCGTCTTTTCGCTCGCGAAGTGGGGGAAGTTCGAGCTGCACGACGTTGAGCCGGTAATAAAGGTCCTCACGGAAGGCTCCGCTCTCGACGGCTGCCCGCAGGTCCACGTTCGTGGCGGCGACCACCCGCACGTCAATCTCGACGTAGCGGGACTCGCCGACCGGGCGGATCTGACGCTCCTCGAGTGCGCGGAGGATCTTCGACTGCATCGTCACAGAGAGCTCCCCGATTTCGTCGAGGAGGACCGTACCTCCGTTCGCCTCGCTCAAGAGGCCCCTTCTCTTGGCGATCGCCCCGGTGAAGGCACCCTTTTCGTGACCGAAGAGCTCGCTCTCCATCAAGCCATCGGGCAGTGCTGCGCAGTCCACTGGAACGAAAGGCCCCGATGCTCGCCGGCTACGGTCGTGGACGAGGCGGGCGATGAGCTCCTTGCCGGTACCGCTCTCCCCCGTGATGAGCACGTTCGCGTCGGTGGGCGCCACCCTCGACACGCGGTCCAGGACGCGCGAGAAGTTCGGACTGCTTCCCGCGATCCGGGTCTCGCCCATCCGCTGCCTGAGCTCCTGATTCTCGGTCACGAGCCGGCGGTGTCGACTGGCGCGCTCGACCGCAACGAACAGCTGCTCCTGAGTGAATGGCTTGGCGAGATAGTCGAACGCTCCCTCTTGGATCGCTTCGACCGCCGACGAGATCGTCCCGAAGCCCGTGATGAGGATCACGGGAAGAGAAGGGTCGTCCGCCTGGGTGACCGTCAGCAGGGTCATCCCGTCGGCGCGTGGCATACGGAGATCGGTGATCACGACATCCGGCTGGAACTCCCCTCTGACCTCTCGAAATCGAGTGGAATCCTGAAGCGTCTCACAGGTATAGCCTTCGTCCGAAAGGAGGCGGTTCAAGTTCTCGAGGATCTCGACTTCGTCATCCACGATGAGGACGCGGGTCTCGGTCTTCATTGGATCTCCACCTTCGGGGGTAACGACACGACGAAGGTCGCGCCCGTGCCCCCGGACACGAGCTCCAACTTTCCACCCATGCGGTCGACCACCGCCCGACAGACGGCGAGCCCGAGTCCCGTCCCCCCCACCGCCGCCTTGGTCGTAAAGAAGGGCTCGAACACGCGGCGACGCAGGTCCTCGGGGATGCCCGGCCCGGAGTCTCGGATCTCGACACGAATCGTTTGATCCTCCGCGACGTTGGTGGTCACCCAGACCGTGCCACCCGGTGGCGTCGCCTGCTGGGCGTTGAGGAGGAGGTTCACCAAGACGGTCTCGATCGCGCTCTCGCTGCCGAGCACCGTCGGAAGGTCATCCATCGCGTCCACCTCGAGTGCCAGCCCGGCCCCCACGAAGATCTTTCGGAGCAGCCGGGTGACGCGGAGCACGACGTCGTCGATGTCGACGCCGACGAGCTCGTCCTCGTCGTCCCGCGCGAACCGAATGAGGTCATTCGTCACGGACCCGATCCTGCCGACGTGTCTCCGGAGAACCTCGAGGTCTTCCAACATTGCGACCTCGGCGTTCCTGCGGACCGCGTCCCTCTGCATCAGTTCGATCCGGTTGCCCAGGATCGACAGCGGGTTGTTCAATTCGTGCGCGATCCCCCCCGCCATCACGCTGACGGCCGCGAGTCGCTCGGATCGGCGCATCTGCTCCTCGAGTTGCTCGCGGGCCCGCTCGTCGCGGATGATGAGCGAGTGCCCGATCGTCGAGCCCTCCTCGTCATGAATCTCGGATCGGGTCACGGTCACCGGAATCGAAGTGCCGTCCTTCGCACGCAACTCGGTCCGGACGTTCACCACTGGGTTGCGTCCGTTTTGCGAGGCGGAAGCCTGCAGTGGGGTGGCCGCCCGTTCCGCGTTCTTCCCGAGAAGTCCCAGGGATTTGCCGGCGACCTCCTCGGGGGTGTACCCGAAGAGTTGCTCGGCGCCTGCGTTCCAGAGCCCGATCTCTCCATTCGGTGTGAGGGCGACGATCGCGTCGGTGGCATCGGTTACGATTCGGCCCAGATGCGCCTCGGTGTTCAGCAGTTGACTGGTGCGCCGCTCGACCAGGGATTCGAGGCTCGTGCGGTGCTTGCTTATGACTTCCGCCATCCGATTGAAGTCGCGGGCGAGGTCTTCGAGCTCATCGTTCGTCTCGACCTGGAGAGGGCCGGGTACGCTTCCCGACGTCAGCTGTCGCGCGGCGTCGCCGAGTGCGTAGACCGGGCGTGTGATCTGCGACGCGGCAACCGCGGAAACGGAGAGAACAGCCACGGCAACGACCACGCTCAGGGCTGCGAGCCCTACGAGGAACTGCCTTAGTCGCGAATAAACGACCGAGCTGGGGAGCGTGCGATAGAGAATCAAGGAACGAGCCCCGGTCGTTCCGAAGGAGATCTTCCGGTGTGATAGAATTCGTCCGTCGTCGAGCGGCCAGGACCCACTCGCCTCGTCTCGGACGCGACTGACGATCTCCGCAGGAAGATCCGTCGCGAGGTTGATCGCGTCTCCCCCGGCCAACAGGCTGGCCCAGTCTCTCTTGTAGCGGCTGTGGAATAGGAAGTGCCCGTTCTCGTCCGCCAGAGCCGTCACCCCACCTTGGAGGAGAGGGGAGGCGGCCTCGAGCCCCGAGAAAAGCGGCTCTGCCTCGGCCTCGCCGACGACGGTGCCGAGCAGCTCCTCCCCGTCCCAGACCGGCGCGAGGATCGCGACCGCCGGGGTGACCTGCGTCGAGTCCGCCGCCGATCGCACCTCGATCGGCAGGATGTCCATCTCGCCGGGCCGGAGACCGGAGGCGGCCCATCGGTACAGGGGCTCCGGGATCGTCGGGGATTCGGCGCGGCGGCGATCCACGACGAGAACGGGGATACCCTCCCCGTCGATCACCTTGAGACGGAAGAGCGGCGAGGGGTTGGTCACCAGGTAGGCTTCGAGAAGGCCCGGAGCTTCGGGCGCTCCCTCACCCCGAAGGAGAGGTCGACCCACGATCTCGGTGACGAACCCGACGTGTTGCTCGAGCTGGCCCAGGGCGCGCTCGGACTGCGTCTGGGCGAGCTCCATGTCGTGGTCCAGGCCGATCTCGGCCGACCGTCGGAGCTCGGCGAGCGCAGACCCAGTACCGAGAGCGCCGACGAAGCCAAGGGGCACCAGGGCGAGCAGCATGAAGGCGATCGCGAGCTTGGCCCTGATGGTCAGCCTCGGCAGGATCTTGTTCAGGTTGAACATGCTCAGCTCGCAGTGCGCCACTCGAAGCCCTCGAGCGACACCGTGAATTCCGATCGGTTGGCGAGCCAGCGAATGCAGTAGAGCCGGGGAAAGAACCCGTCGTGCAGGGTGGCGGCCGCCTGTGGCAACGGGTAGCAGTCGGATGGCTCGAGACCGGCTCGAATCCGCTCGAGAAATCGCCGTGTGATCATCGGTTCGACGAAGCTCACCCGTCCGTCCCAGGCGCCATAGATGAGCGAGTGCGAGGGTGGGCGATCCGGGGAGCCGAAGGTCGACGGGTCGATGAGGTGGTTCCCCAT
>Ga0224512_10003839_pt1 | contig 13028 bp, 12 predicted proteins | sample SF_May12_sed_USG_4_FD_169103 | JGI IMG/M metagenome (GOLD analysis project Ga0224512, IMG submission 169103) | Sediment microbial communities from San Francisco Bay, California, United States - SF_May12_sed_USGS_13 | ecosystem: Environmental > Aquatic > Marine > Sediment | place: USA...
ACCGACCTGTTTCGATGGCGCGCTCGAACACCTCGAGGCGGTGGCGAGCGCGGTGCCCGACACGCCGGTGATGCGCAAGGATTTCCTCGTCGAACCCGTGCAGGTAATCGAGGCGCGTGCAGCGGGGGCGAGCGGCGTTCTGCTAATCACGACGATGCTCGCCGACGATAAGCTGCGCGAGATGCTCGATGTTGCGTACGAACTCGGACTCTTCGTCCTGCTCGAGTCGTTCGACGAAACCGATCTCGCACGCACATCCCGACTGCTCGAGAATCCGCGCGACCGGGACATGGCCGACGCAAACCGCCTGCTCATCGGCGTCAATACACGCAATTTGCGTACCCTGGAGGTCGATCGCGATCGCCTCGAGCGACTGGCGCCGGCGCTGCCGCGAGCCCGCCGTGTTGCGGAAAGCGGCCTCGAGACCGCCGCGGACGCGGCATCGGTCGCGTCCCTGGGCTACGAGGTCGCGCTCGTCGGTTCCGCGTTGATGCGCAGTGATGATCCGGCGGCACTCATTCGCGCGATGCGCGAAGCCGGTAGTGCAAGAGTTGCGGCGTGAGCCTGTTCGTGAAAATCTGCGGGCTGCGTGACGCAGCGAACGTCGCGGCAAGCGTCGAGGCCGGCGCAAACGCGATCGGTTTCGTGTTTGCAGAATCGGTGCGGCGCGTGACGCCGCGGCAGGCCCGCGACGCGTCCGAAATGTGCCCCGCGAATATCACGCGTGTCGCGGTGATGCGGCATCCATCGGACGAACAGTGGCAGAACGTGCTGGATGAATTCAGGCCCGACGTACTGCAGACCGACGCCGGAGATTTTGCGGATCTCGACATTCCCGAAAACGTGATTCGTTGGCCGGTCATTCGTGAAGGCGAAGACGTGCTGGAATTGCCGGAAGTGTTTCTCTACGAAGGTGCATCGAGCGGCAGGGGCGAGACCGTGGACTGGTCGCGCGCGGCGACGATCGCTGCCCGCGGACGAATGATTCTGGCGGGCGGCCTCAATGCCGACAACGTGGCTCGTGCCATCGCCGAAGTACGCCCGTGGGGCGTCGATGTTTCGAGTGCCGTCGAGTCGGCTCCCGGATTGAAGGAGCCCGAGTTGATACGCCGCTTTATCGGTGCCGTGCGCGCCGCGGAGAGGGAATTATGAAGTCAGTCTTGACGGCCGATGCAGCGCGCGCGCTGCTCGACGCCGAAATAAACGGCGAATTGCCCGATGAGCGCGGCCGTTTCGGGCCGTTCGGCGGACGCTACGTCCCGGAGACGCTGGTGCCCGCGTTCGAGCGCCTCGAGGCGGGTGTTCGCGAATTCCTGCACGATGCGGACTTCCAGAGCGAGTTCCAGCGCGAGCTGCGCGAGTGGGCGGGCCGGCCGACCGCGCTGACGCACGCGCCGCGGCTGAGCGCGCGCTGGGGCACGGAGGTGTGGCTCAAGCGCGAGGATCTCGCACACACGGGCGCACACAAGATCAACAATGCGATCGGTCAGGCGCTGCTGGCAAAACGACTCGGCGCGAAACGGGTTATCGCCGAGACCGGCGCCGGACAACACGGTGTCGCTTCGGCCGCGGCGTGCGCGCGCGTGGGTTTGCCGTGCAGCGTCTATATGGGCGAGGTCGACATGGAACGGCAGGCGCCGAACGTCGACCGCATGCGCCGCCTCGGTGCCGAGGTCGTTGCCGTGACGTCGGGAGACATGACGCTGCGCGCCGCGATAGACGAGGCGCTCAGGAAGTGGGTGACGGATCCGTCGGGGATCTACTATCTGCTCGGCTCGGCCGTCGGCGGGCATCCGTATCCTTATCTCGTGCGCGAACTGCAGTCGGTTATCGGCAGGGAAGCGCGCCAGCAAATGTTGGACGACGCCGACGGTCTTCCCGACGTTGCGTTCGCCTGCGTCGGCGGTGGCTCGAATGCGATCGGCCTCTTCTATCCTTTGCTCGGTGACGATATCGAGCTCATCGGTGTCGAAGCAGGCGGCACCGGCGACGGTCTCGGCCAGAATGCCGCGACGCTCGCCACGGGCACACCCGGCGTACTGCAGGGTTCGTACACGATGATCCTGCAGGATCAGGACGGCCAGGTACAGGAGACGCATTCGATCTCCGCAGGGCTCGACTACTCGGGCGTCGGCCCCGAGCATGCGCTGCTGCAGGCGACAGGACGCGTAACCTATGTAACGGCGAGTGACGACGAAGCGCTCGAAGCGCTCGAAGAGCTCTGCGAGACGGAGGGTATATTGACGGCGCTCGAAACCTCGCATGCCTTTGCGGCGGCACGCAAGTGGTCGAACAACAATCCCGGCAAGCGCGTGCTCATCGGCAACTCGGGCCGCGGCGACAAGGATATGCCGACACTGACGAAGTACCCAGCGAGGATCCGCGGCAATGCAGGCGCATGAAAAAATCAGCGCAGCGATAAATGCTGCGCAGGCAGACGGACGACCGGCACTCGTGCCGTTCATCACGGCAGGCTACCCGGACCCCGCAGACTTCATTGCCACACTCAGGGCAATCGCGGAAGTCGGTGACGTGGTCGAGCTCGGCATACCGTTCTCGGATCCGATGGCCGACGGCATGACGATTCAGCGTTCGAGTTTCATGGCACTCGAAAAAGGCGTAAGCCTGAGGTGGATATTCAATCAACTCGAGAGCGCCGGCGGCGAGTTTGCGGCGCCACTGGTCATGATGTCGTATCTGAATCCCCTGCTCGCGTTCGGTTATGAAAAGCTCGCCAGGCGCGCGCTGGCGACAGGCGTATGCGCTTTCATCGTTCCCGATCTGCCGTTCGAGGAAAGCGGTGAATTGCGCGCGACGCTCGAGGCGCAGGGGCTCGGGCTGATCCAGCTGGTCACGCCGGCCACACCGGATGAGCGCCTGAAGATTCTCTGCGCGGCATCGCGCGGGTTCGTGTATGCCGTGACGATCACCGGTATCACCGGCGGCGATGCGGGCCTGCCGGATGACCTGGCCGACTACCTCGACAAGGTGTCGGCAACTTCCGCGCTGCCGGTCTGTGCCGGCTTCGGTATTCGCGGGGCAGGCGATGTTGCGAAAGTCGGCAGGCACGCCGCCGGCGCGATCGTCGGCTCGGCGCTGGTCGAGGTGCTCGAACGTGCCGAAGATCCGGCCGCGTTTCTGCGCGGGCTTCGGCAACAATGAAAAAACTCACGACGTCGGAATCGTTGATTACGATTAATCACTACAGGAATCTGCTCGCGAGCGAGGGCATAGCATCCGAGATCCGCAATCAGCATCTGGGTTCGATTGTGGGCGAGATGCCGTTCGTCGAGGTCTGGCCCGAGCTGTGGGTCAAAAACGATCTCGATTTCGATCGTGCGCTGCAGCTGATCAGTGATGCCGTCGGCGACGAAGCCCCGCAGGCGTCGTGGCAATGCAGCAAGTGCGGCGAAGACAATGAAGGTCAGTTTGCAGCGTGCTGGAATTGCGGCACCGAATACCTTTGAGGCGCTTCGTAGGGTGCGTTTCACGCACCGTCACAATGGTGCACGGAGTGCACCCTGCGGGACGCTTGTGAAATCGTAGGTGCGTTTCACGCACCATCATAAAGGTGCACGCAGTGCAGCCTGCGGGACGCCAACAAAATCGTAGGGTGCGTTTCACGCACCATCACAAAGGTGCACGGAGTGCACCCTACGGGACGCCAACGAAATCGTAGGGTGCATTTCACGCACCATCACAAGGTGCACGGAGTGCACCCTGCGGGACGGCTATGAAATCGTAGGGTGCGTTTCACGCACCATCACAAGGTGCACGGAGTGCACCCTGCGGGACGCCAACGAACGCGTAGGGTGCATTTCACGCACCATTATTAAGGTGCACGGAGTGCACCCTGCGGGACGGCGATGAAATCGTAGGGTGCGTTTTACACACCATCACAAGGTGCACGGAGTGCACCCTGCGGGACGGCTATGAAATCGTAGGGTGCGTTTCACGCACCATTATTGAGGTGCACGGAGTGCACCCTACGGGACGCCAACGAAATCGTAGGGTGCGTTTCACGCACCATTATTAAGATGCACGGAGTGCAGCCTACGGCATGCCCCGGGCGAGTAATCGCGTGCCGGCGATCTCGCTCCTGAGTATCGCCGAGACTTTCTCGGGATGAATCGGTCGGCTGATCAGGAATCCCTGTGCCAGATCGCAATTGCAGCTCCTCAGGAATTCGAGCTGCGTCATCGTTTCGACGCCCTCGGCCGCAACCTCGATGTCCAGTCCCTGCGCCATTGCGATGGCCGCTCGCACGATTCGCTGGTGACTGCCGTTCTGTTCCACGTCGACGATTAGCGACTGGTCGAGCACGAAGCTATCGATGAAGCCGTCATCGAGAGACTCGAATGAAACATCCCGCGTGCCGAAATGATCGAGCGAGATACGTACGCCGAGTTTGCGCAGGCTGCGCAGCGTTTCGAGTTCTTTCCTTCGTTGGCGGACGATTTCACCGTCACCGATCTCGAACTCGATACAGCCCGGATCAAGCGCTGAATTGGCAATCGTTTCCGAGACGGCATCGACCAGGCGCTGATGCAGGAGCTGCTTCGCCGACAGGTTGATTGCGATCGAGAGATCCGGCAGTTCGAACTGCCGTTGCCAGGCGGCAAGCTGCCGGCATGCCGCGGCGATTATCCATTCACCGGCTGAATGAATAAGCCCGCTGCTGTCGAGAATCGGCAGGAAACGCGCCGGCGGTAGCAGGCCGAAGCGCGGATGCTGCCAGCGCAGCAGGGCCTCGAGCCCGATCAGCCGTCCGGTCGCAAGGTCGATGCGTGGCTGATAGTGCAACACGAATTCATTGCGAACGAGCGCGTGGTGAAGACCGACCTCGAGCTCCTCGCGCTGCGCGAGCTTGGCGTTCAGCGCGTCGGAATAGTACTGGAAACGCGCGCCGCCGCGTTTCTTTGCTTCGTACATCGCGAGATCTGCGGCCTTGATCAGTTGCTCTGCGGTATCGCCTGAATCGGGATAGATGGCGATGCCGATACTCGGTGTCGCGTACACTTCGCTGGCACCCGATTCGTATTTTTCGGACAGGACGAGCTGCAGTTTCTGCGCGGCGGCAGCGGCGTTTACGGACTCGCCGAAGTCCTCCAGACAGACGACGAATTCATCGCCGCCCCAGCGGCCCGAAAAATCACCGATGCGCAGATTCTTGTGGAGCCGGTCGGCAATTTCCCGCAACACGGAATCACCGACGTCGTGGCCAAGCGTGTCGTTGACCGACTTGAAGCGATCCAGGTCGACGAACAAGACGGCGAGTGGTGAATCTTTGCGCTGGCTGCGGCCGATCGCCTTGTTGAGTTGCTCGATAAACAGGCTGCGATTGGCGAGACCCGTGAGTTCGTCGTACTGTGCGAGCCGCTCGAGCTCGTTCGTCTTACGGGTGATGTCGGTGATATCGCGAAACGTAATCACGCCGCCGACCAGCGCGTGATTGCCATCGTAGAGGCCCTGGCCGTTGATGCTGAGGATCGTATCCGGCTGCTCCGGCGTTCGATAGACCGCGACCTGGCCCGCAAATTTCTCACCGTTGCGCGCCCTGACCAGCGGCAAATCGGCCGAGTTCGGATAATTCTCACCGTGCTCGTCGATACAGCAGAACGCCTGTCCCCAGCTCGTGTCCGGCTGCAGGCGCGGACCCAGCCCGAGAATGCTGCGCGCCGCCGGATTGATGTCGAGCACGTTGCCGTCCGCATCCACGACGATCACACCGTCATTGATGCTGCGCAGTATCGACAGCACGGTCGTATCGGATTCGGACAGGCGCCGCTGCAGCCGATGGCGCCTGATGGCGTGCTCGAAAATCGCTTTCTGGCCATCGACGGTTACATCATCGACACACAGGTATGCCTGGGCGCCCGCTCGAACCGCCGCGATACCGCGGTGCTCCCGATCTTTGTACGTGAGAGCAACGACTGGAAAAGCATCGAGCGAGCGTATGAGCCCGTTCAGCGAGAGGCCGGACTGCGCGATCGCGGGACTCGTCTCGATCAAAACCAGATCGACGACCGACGGGGCGTCGACGGGAAATTCGAATCGTGCGGAGCGCGTCAGCAGCGCGCAGCACGAGAGGGATTCCAGTTCACCCAAATAGCTGGCGGCGAATTCAGGGCGGCCGAGATACAAAATTGAATGCCCGGCCATGTGCTTTACCTGCCGTCCATTGGCAACTTGCCCGTAGTCTCAGTGGATGCTTCCGAAAACGGACAAGTTATCAAAGCTGTCATAGATTGTTGTCGTTGTTTCGCAGCCGGATCATTACCGGGGTCGCTTCGGGCCAGACGCATAATACCAGAATCGCGAGCAAACACAGTCGCTTAAGCAGGTTTTTCTGCCGATCCAGAAAGTCTTGTTCAAACCCCCGTAATCGTCGCGGCATCCAATACCAGAACAATGCAATCAGGTGCCTTTTTTGGAAGCGCTTTTGGCAGCCGGAACCAGCGACTATAGTCGAGACATGTCGTCCCCGAGAGAGCAGGCGATGTCCGACGAGGCCAGCTGTATTGCCCGGGCGCAGCGTTCGGACACGCGCGCGTTCGAGACGCTGTATCGGCTGCACGTCGACCGGGTCTACGGGCTGTGTCTGCGCATGACCGGCAACGTCAGTGAAGCGGAGGACTGCACGCAGGAGGCGTTCATCCAGGCATGGAAGACGCTCAACAAGTTTCGCGGCGACAGCGCGTTCAGCACCTGGCTGCACAGGATCGCGGTGAACGCGGTGCTGGGGCGGATGCGCAAGTCGCGTCGGGAACAGGATCGCGTGAAAGTCGTCGCCGAAATTGCCCCGGCGCCGGTGTCGATCGGCGACAGCGGCAACTTGCGGGATCTGTCCGACGCCGTGGATCGGCTGCCCGAAGGCGCGCGGCACGTATTCGTGCTGCACGCGGTGTACGGATACAGCCATGAGGAAGCCGGCAACATGCTCGGCATTGCAGCGGGCACGAGCAAGGCGCAGCTGCACAGGGCACGCCGATTGCTGGCACAACAGTTGACGACAGAGGGATTTCAGGCATGAACGAGCAACACGATCGACCCGACGCCGGCGACGACGACCTGGTCGCTGCTGCGGGCAGGCTGACGACGGCGATCAGCCCCGAACGCGACCTCTGGCCCGGCATCGAACGGGAGATTGCGGGCCGGCAGCGCTCACGCTGGACGCCGTTGCTGGCACAGGCGGCAGGCGTCGTCCTGCTCGTCGGCGCCTCGTCGGGGATAACCTATCTGTCGATCAAGGACCAGCAGGCGCCCGTGCAGCAGGTGGCAACCGAGCTCCTGTTCGAGCGGGCAGCGTTCGGCAGCAATTACGCGCTCGGCACGGATTATCGCGAGGCACACGGCGATCTGGCGGCACGGCTCGACGACGAACTCGAACGCCTCTCGCCGGAGGCGCGCGCCGATGTCGAAACAAATCTCGCACTGATCCGTGCCGCCATTGCGGACATCAGCAAGGCGCTCGCAAACGAACCCGACAACGCGCTGTTGCAGCAGCTGCTGTTGAAAACCTATCGCGATGAGCTGGCGCTCATGCAAAACATCGGCGCGCTGACACAGCATGTCATGTCCAGACAGGATATTTAATGTACACCTCGATGAATTGGCGACGTTCTGCCTTTTTCCACAGGAAAACAGGAGGGTCCCCATTTATCCCGAGCGGAGAACCGGGAGAAAGCACATGAAGACGTCAATATTTGTACTTATCGTCAGTCTGTTTCTGGCACCCGCGTTCGCCGCGGACATCAACGAACGACTCGATGCGGATCCCGACGGCCGGATCGACATCTTCAATACCGCCGGCTCGGTCGCAGTCAGCGGCTGGGATCGCAACAGCGTCGAGGTGACCGGTAATCTCGGCGAGAATGTCGAAGAGCTGATCTTCGAGCGCGACGGTGATCGAATCACGATCAAGGTGAAGGTACCGCGTAACAGCAGTCGCCGGATTTCGAGCGATCTCATCGTGCGGGTGCCCGAGAACAGTTCGATCGATGTATCAACGATCAGTGCCGATATCGACGTCGAGGCCCTTCGCGGCGAACAGAATCTGCATACGGTCAGTGGCGACATCGAGGCCGAAGTATTCGGTGGTGATGTCGATATCGAATCGGTCAGCGGCGATGCCAGCATCGAGGGCGGCAATGGCGATAACGAAACCGCGGCAAGCACGGTGTCGGGCGACGTGACGCTGCTGCGGGTATCCGGGCACCTGGATGTGGAGTCGGTCAGCGGCGACATCGTCGTCGACGAGGGTGAGTTCGAGCGGGTCGGGCTCGAGACCGTCAATGGCGACATCGTCTACAGGGCGGGGTTGCGCGAAGCCGGCAAGCTGACGGCCGAATCGGTGAATGGCGACGTGGACATCCGGTTCACCGGTAAGGTTTCGGCGCGCTTCGACGTCGAGACGTTCAACGGCGATATCGACAGCTGTTTCGGGCCGGAACCCGAGCGCGCGAGCCGCTATGCGCCGGGTCTCGAGCTCCGCTTCAGCGAAGGCGACGGCGAGGGCCGGGTCACGCTGTCGACGCTCAATGGCGACCTGCGTATCTGCACGGATTAGGACGTCTTTATTGTTACAGATTGTGGCACCCGTGAATCCGGGGGCCTCAAATTTGATACCCTATACGGCTCCGACACTGCTCCGGGAGTCATTATGAGCCGTTTGCTGAAAGTCGCCATGTTCGCCGTGGCCGGCATCGTGGCGCTCGTCGTTATCGGCGCGATCCTGTTTACGCTGCTGTTCGACCCCAACGATTTTCGTGAGCAAATCGCCGCGAAAGTGAAACAGTCCACCGGCCGCGACCTCGTGATCGAGGGAGATCTCGACGTCAGCCTGTTCCCGTGGCTGGCGATCGATGTCGGCAAGACCCGGCTCGGCAATGCGCCCGGTTTCGGGGACGAGCCGTTTGCAAGTTTCGAACAGGCGCGGCTCAGCGTGCGCCTGCTGCCGGTACTCCTGCGTCGGGAAATCCAGGTCGGCACGGCCGCACTGAATCAGCTGCAGCTGAATCTGAACGTTCGGCGCGACGGCACGAAGAGCTGGCAGGATTTGCTGGAGCTGTCCGATGCCGAGCCCGAAGCGGCGGAGACGACATCCGGCAGGTCGGCGACGCTCGATGTCTCCAGCATCGATGTTCGCGACGCGACGATTACCTACAGCGACGCCGGCAAAGGCGAAACCTACCGGATCACGAACCTCAGCATGACCTCGGGCCGCGTAGCGGGCGATGATCCGGTGCCGCTCTCCGGCGAATTCGCATTCGAACTGCAGCCGATGAATCTGAAAGGCGAGCTCGACATGGAAACCGTCGCAACGTTCGATACGGCTGCGAGTACGATTCGTTTTGACGGTCTGACGATCGAGGGGCTCATCGAGGGTCTGGCGGAGCTGCCCACCACGCTTGCGTTCGACACGCCGATGATCGAGATGAACACGGAAACACAGACGATGTCGGTCGCCAGGGTCGAGGGCTCGATTTTCGGCCTCGATCTGGCGGCGGAATTCGAGCCGTTTTTCTACGGCGGCGATATCGACGCGAACGGAACGCTGCAGATCGACGCCTTTTCGCCACGCAGCCTGATGCAGCGTCTGAACATCGAGGCGCCGGAAACGGCGGACTCGAATGCGCTCGGCAAGGCCATCCTCGACGCCAAAGCGAACGTGCGTGAAGAAAGCATCGACCTGTCCGGCCTGAAGCTGGTTCTCGATGACACGACGTTCACGGGATCGCTGTCGGTGCCGCGCTCGTCGAGGGGCACTTACCGGTTCGACCTCGCGGCGAATTCGATCGACGTCAATCGTTACATGGCGCCGCCGAGCGAGGACTCCGGTGGCGCTGCGGGCGACGCAGAATCGGCGCCCGTCGAGATTCCGGTCGACCTGATTCGACCGATCAACATGCGCGGCAGCCTCAAACTGAGCGAGGCCTTGCTCGGCGGATTGAAGTTTGAAAATGTCGTCCTCAGCCTGAATGCGACGAACGGCAAACTGCGTCTTCATCCCGTGTCCGCGACGCTGTTCGAGGGCACTTACAACGGCGATGTCAACATTAACGTCGCGGGCGACACGCCGGTCATCTCCGTCGACGAGAAAGTCAGCGACGTGCAGCTCAAACCGCTCGCCGCGGCGATGTTCGCGCAGGACAATATCAACGGCGCGATCAGCGGCGCGTTCAAGCTCACGGGCCGCGGCGACGATCTCGCGAAAATCCAGCGCAGCCTGGGCGGCAACATGTCCTTCGAACTGAAGGACGGCGCCTGGGAAGGCACCGACATCTGGTACGAGCTGCGCCGCGCACGCGCGCTGCTCAAGGGCGAAGCCGCACCGGAAGCCCGCAAGCCGCCGCGGACCGAGTTCAGTGCCGTCACGGCGACCGGTGTCGTTACCGACGGCGTGTTCCGTAACGAAGATCTGCTGGCACAGTTGCCGTTCATGCGCCTGACCGGGAACGGCAGCGTCAACATGGCGGAGGCGACGGTCGACTATCGGCTGACCGCCCGCGTGCTCGAGCGGCCGGAGTTCGTGACGGGGGCGACGGACGCGGAGCTCGACGAGTTCACGGAGGCCGTGATCCCGCTGACGATAACCGGCGCGCTGGCATCGCCGAAAATAGCCCCCGATATCGGGGGCATGGCCAAAGCGCGCGTCCAGCAGGAACTGGAAAGCCGCAAGCAGGAGCTGAAGGACCGCGTGCTGGGCGGTCTGCTCGGCGGCAAGGACGAGGAGGAGGCTGCCCCGGCCGATGCCGGCGCGGCCGAGCCCGCCGATGCGGGTACCGAACCCGAGCCCGAAGAGAAAAAGGACCTCGAGGACGAGGTCAAGGATCGGCTCAAGGGTCTTTTCGATTGATGAAATTCGCTCGCGCGCTGGTCGCGCTGCTGTGCCTGCCCGCGGCTTCCTACGCCGCGGAACTCCGCGACATCACGGTCGAAAAAGTCGACGGTCGTTACGTACTGAACTCGGAAGTCTGGTTCGGTGTCGGCATCGACGCGCTGTTCGCCGTGTTTCTCGACTACGACCTGTCGACGCAGTTCTCGAGCGCCATTGTCGAAGCACGAGACATCGAGCCGGATGCGCAAGGCCGGCCGCGGTTCTATATTCGCAACCGCGGCTGTGTGCTGTTCTTCTGTTTTTCGGCCGAACGCAATGGCTACGTCCTGCACGAGCCGAACGTCGTCATCGAGGCTTTCGCCGACCCGGAGACCAGCGATTTTCATCTGAGCGAAGAAAGCTGGCGATTTCGCGAGGATGGCGACGGCACGATCGTCGACTACCATCTTGAGATGAAGCCGAAGATGTGGATACCGCCCGTAATCGGAACCTACGTGATCAAGCGCAGACTGCGCGAGGGCGGCGGCTACGCGATCCAGCGTATCGAGGCTATCGCAAGAGCCATGGAACAACGCCGGTGAGCGACTTCGCCGTGCGCGTGCTGGGTTGGTTCGACGCGCACGGTCGCAAGGATCTGCCGTGGCAACGCGACGCGACGGCCTATGGCATCTGGATCTCGGAGATCATGCTGCAGCAGACGCAGGTGCGGACGGTCATTCCGTACTACGAGCGTTTCATGGCCCGTTTTCCCGATGTCTTCTCGCTGGCCGACGCGAGCCTCGACACGGTGCTCTCGCACTGGTCGGGTCTCGGTTATTACGCGCGTGCGAGAAACCTGCTCAAAGCCGCGCAGCTCATTTGCGACGAATTCGGCGGCCGGTTTCCCGACGAGTTCGATCAGCTTACGGCGCTGCCGGGCATTGGCCGGTCGACAGCCGGGGCGATACTGTCGCTCGCTTACGGGCAGCGCTGGCCGATACTCGACGGCAACGCAAAACGTGTACTGGCGCGGCACGCGGCGATCGCCGGCTGGCCCGGCAAGTCCGACGTGGCGCGACAGCTGTGGGATCTGGCCGAGCGGTATACGCCACAGGCGCGCGTCGGCGCGTACACGCAGGCGATCATGGATCTGGGCGCGACGCTCTGCAGCCGAAGTCAGCCGGCGTGCACGGCGTGTCCGGTGAACGCGGACTGCGGGGCGCGACAGCTCGGCGCACAGACCGATTATCCGGGCCGCAAGCCGAAGCGGGCCAGGCCGCTGAAAAGCACGACCATGGTGCTCGCCGTCAATGAAGACGCCGTCTACCTCGAGCGCCGGCCGGCATCCGGCATCTGGGGCGGGCTCTGGAGCCTGCCCGAGATCGGCGATACCGGGGTCCCGGAATGGTGCGAGCGTGTGCTGCAGCTATCGTCCCGGGATGTCGAACCCTGGAGCACGCTGCGGCACAGCTTTTCTCATTACGACCTCGACATTCAGCCGGTCGTCGTGCGTCTCGAAGCGACGTCGAGTAAAGTAGCTGACAGCGACGACGCTATCTGGCATCGGCTCGATGATCTGCCCCCGGGCGGAATCGCCGCACCGGTAAAGTTTTTGCTCGATAACCTGAAAACGGACGAACATGTCTCGAAAAATTAAGTGTGTCATGCTCGGCGAAGGCGCCGACGGCCTCGATTACGCGCCGTATCCGGGCGAACTCGGGCAACGTATTTACGACAATGTCTCGAAGCAGGCCTGGCAACGCTGGCTCGGGCATCAGACGATGCTGATCAACGAGTACCGCTTGTCACCGATCGAGCCCGAAGCCCGGAAGTTTCTCGAAGACGAGATGGAAAAGTTCTTCTTCGGCGGGGGCTCGGCGAAGCCCAAGGAGTTCGTGCCGCCGACGTCTTGATTGCACCGCAGGGTGCACTCCGTCCACCGCCGCACCGTAGGGTGCATTCTGTGCACCACCCCACCGTAGGGTGCACTCCGTGCACCGCCGCACCGTAGGGTGCGTTTTACGCACCGTCAAAAAAGGTGCACGAAGTGCACCCTACAGAACCGTAGCAAGTTCACCGCCGCACCGTAGGGTGCACTCCGTGCACCGCCGCACCGTAGGGTGCGTTTTACGCACCGTCAAAAAAGGTGCACGAAGTGCACCCTACAGAACCGTAGCAAGTTCACCGCCGCACCGTAGGGTGCACTCCG
>Ga0224512_10003840_pt1 | contig 13027 bp, 11 predicted proteins | sample SF_May12_sed_USG_4_FD_169103 | JGI IMG/M metagenome (GOLD analysis project Ga0224512, IMG submission 169103) | Sediment microbial communities from San Francisco Bay, California, United States - SF_May12_sed_USGS_13 | ecosystem: Environmental > Aquatic > Marine > Sediment | place: USA...
GTCCAGGGCGTCGGCCAGACCCTCGCCGCGGCCCGGCAGGCCCTGCCGGCTCTGGGCGATCGCCGAAAAGTCCTCCTCGCCGATCACGCTGAGCGAATGCGCCACGACGCGGAACAAGGGATGCAGGAAGAACAGCACCTGTATGACGCTGAAGGTCACGACGACCACGGCCATGACGGCCACCAGGAAGAGATTGATCAGGGGTTCGTTGGCCAGCATCGCCTCGGTGTCGCCGCCGGCCATGTCCATGTAGGCCTCGGACAGCCCGGGCACCAGCCCGGCCGCCAGCGCGGCCATGGCGCCGATCACGAAGATCATTGCGAGACCGTAGAAGAGATAGACGACGAAGACCGAGCCGGCCGACAGGTCCGAGCGGAACGAGAGCCCGCCGTACTCGGTCTGGGACACGAAATAGCGGAGCTCGCGCACCTTGTACCAGAGATAGATGAACCCGAGGGTCGGGAGATAGAACAGCCAGACCAGCAGCCAGGGCCCCAAGAGCTCCGCGGCCCGGCCTTTGAAGCTGAAGGTCCGGTCGCCGAACCAGGTGTTCTCCATGAGGTAGCGCTGCAGCCGGACCCGGTAGAGCGGATGGGCCAGTCCCAGGGTCAGGGCGGAGACCAGGGACCAACCCATGGCCATGGCCGCGTACTTGAAGGACGAGCCCGTCTGCCCTCCGCGGATGCCGCGCCACTGGCTGCGCGTCAGGCGGTAGCGCCGCGCGCGGAAGACCGCCAGGTGGATGAGGGTGAAGATCACCAGGATCTGCACCAGCGCGACCAGCCCGAGGGCGCCTTGGTCGAGCCCGGCCCAGAGCTCCATGAAGTGGAACGACACGAAGATCGGCGCCAGGATGGCGATGGCGACCAGGAAGCCGATCAGCAGCTCCTTGGCCGTGCCGCTGTATTCCAGCCGGTCGTCCAGGAAGCTGAGATGGCTCCAGAAATAGCGGCGGATCCGAGTCTTGGCCCAGAAGCGATAGATCCCGAGGGTGGCCAGGGTCAACAGGGCGTTGGAGATCGAGATCTTCGCCAGGTCGCCCGCCTGGCCGTCGTAGAGCGGCCGGGCGCGCGGCGCCGACGCGCCGGAGGGCGAACCGGAGGGCGGGCCCGAGGGCGAGTCCGGCAGCATCCCGCCGCTGGGCGGTGGTGTCATGTCGTTCATGGGGTCCTCTCGCTGCCAGTGACGCGTGCATTGAACCATAGCAGAACCGACTTGAGAGGGGGTTAAGGGCATCCGCTCCCGAAATTTCGACCTCGGGCACTTTGCCCTTGGCGGGGCGGGCCGGAGCGGATAGGACGGGCGGCGTCGGAGAGGAGCCCCCCATGAGCCAGCCCCCCATCAGCCAGCCCTCCACGGGCCAGCCGAGCGAAACAGAGGACCTGCTGTCGGTCCTGCGCCTCATCGCCGAGCGCGCCGGCAAGGTGATCCTCGGCTACTACGTCGAGACCGAGGAGATCGAAGTGCGCCACAAGGAGGACGCCTCGCCGGTCACCGAGGCCGACCAGGCGGCCGAGGACTTCATCCTCGAGGCGCTCGCCAAGCTCACCCCGGAAATCCCGGTGATCTCCGAGGAGGCGGCCTCGGCGGGCACGCTGCCCGAGGTCGCGGGCAGCCGTTTCTGGCTGGTCGATCCGCTCGACGGCACCAAGGAGTTCCTCTCGCGCAACGGCGAGTTCACGGTCAACATCGCGCTGATCGAGGACGGCCTGCCGGTCGCCGGCGTGGTCCATGCCCCGGCGCTGGCCATGACCTGGGCCGGAGCGAAGGACGCGGCGGCGCCCAACGGCGAGACCGGCCGGGCGACCTTCTCCGAGACCGACAAGCCGGACATGGCGATCGCCGCCCGGGAGATCCCGGAGGCGGGCGCGGTGGTGATCGCCAGCCGCCGCCACGGCTCCGGCGAGGAGCTCGACGCCTTCCTCGCCAAGTACACGGTGGCCGACCGCATCTCGGCCGGCAGCTCGCTCAAGTTCTGCCTGGTGGCGACCGGCAAGGCCGACCTCTACCCGCGCTTCGGCCGCACCATGGAGTGGGACACCGCCGCCGGCCACGCCGTGCTGCGCGCCGCCGGCGGCCGGGTCGAGACCACGGACGGCCGCCCCCTCGCCTACGGCAAGCCCGGCTTCGAGAACCCCCACTTCATCGCGTATGGCAAAAGCTAGGCGGCGGCGCTTTCCTTTTACACCGGCATCATTAATCTGAACGCCGAACCTCAAGGAGGGCGCCATGGACTGGACCGGCGGATGCCTTTGCGGCGCCGTGCGCTTTCGCGCGACGGCGGAACCGACGCGCGCCGTTAGCTGCCACTGCGGCATGTGCCGCCGGCATTCGGGCGCAGCCTTCCTGACCTTCGTCCACTTCCCGGCCGCCGCCTTCACCTGGCTCGAGCGCGAACCGACGCGCTACCGCTCCTCGGCCGAGGCCGAGCGCGGCTTCTGCGCGCGCTGCGGCAGCACGCTGTCCATGCACGAAACCGTGATCGAGGATTTCGTGCAGGTCACCCTGGGCAGCCTCGACCGGCCCGAAGACGTGCGCCCCGACGACCACGTCTGGACCGAGGACCAGCTGCCCTGGCTCGAGATCGAGGACGACCGGCCGCGCTTTCCGCGCAACAGCTCCGCGGTGCCGTCACGCGCCCCGGGGGCGCGCCAAGGCGATATGCAAAGAGATTAAACCAGTCCGGTTCCATCTCTTTGGATAAGATTGCTCTTCTCTTCAATGGCAGACCAGCTTTATCCGTGGAGTTGGATCGCTGGGTAGTGTCCGAGTTGGCGATTCGACATGCTGAATGCACCAAGCGGCCCCGAACGTCGGGCTATGTTAAGGGTTGTCGGACACCTGCCGGTCGCGTTGGTTGCGGCGCCTTGCCTGGTCCGGCAGGTGTCGGACAAGCCTTCACAAGAGGCGACATTCGCACATTCACACCATACCTGGCTTCTAGCTTGCTGCTCGGCTAGTCTTCCACGGTCGGCAGACTGGTCGTGGAGCGCCGCCTCAACGGCCTCTTAAACCGCCTTACGAACGTGCAAACCGCCCGACTGGATATCTCCAAGACACCTTCAAGGAAATACGACGATTATGTTCATCAAGACAGGTTGCGAGATCGCAATCGCCTGCGATCAGCCGGCCCCCTTCATTGCGATGCTTCAAGTCCATCCGGAGCGGGCGGATGCGCTTTGTGCGCCGGACGACGTGACAGCGACACCAGCCATCCCTCTGGAGCCTTTCCTCGACCATTTCGGCAACCGCTGCGTCCGCGGCGTCGTGCCAGTGGGCGAGCTGCGGCTGACGGTCGACACCCTGGTGAACGAACCCTTCGAGCCGGACTCCTGGGTGCCCGACGCACCCCAGCTGCCGGTCGAGGCCCTGCCGGTGGAGACCCTGCGCTTTCTGCTCAGCAGCCGCTACTGCGAGGTCGACCGCCTGATGGGCGAGGCCTGGTCGCAGTTCGGCGCGGTCGCGCCGGGCTGGGCCAGGGTCCAGGCGATCTGTGACTGGATCCACACCAATGTGGTCTTCGGCTATGCCCACGCCCGGCCCAACATGACCGCCTGGGAGGTGTTCGAGCGGCGCGCCGGTGTGTGCCGTGACTTCGCCCACCTGGCCATCGCCTTCAGCCGCGCGCTCAACATCCCGGCGCGCTATGGTACCGGTTACCTAGGCGACATCGACATCGAGCCTGAGCCCTTTCCGATGGACGTTTCGGCCTGGTTCGAGGTCTTCCTGGGCGGCGCTTGGTGTACCTTCGACGCCCGCTTCAACACGCGCCGGTGCGGCCGCATCCTCATGGCGCGGGGCCGGGATGCGGCCGATTGCGCCGCGTTGACTACCTTCGGCCCGCATCGGCTCGTCGAGTGGCGGGTTTGGACCGACGAGGCCAAGGAGGTACCGGGCAGCGTTGTCTCGGAGGCCGGTGCCCGGCAGGCGCTTTACGGCCGCCGCTGAGGGGCCGGGTTCTTAGGGAACTCCAAGGAGTCGGCGGCATAGCTTTCACGCGCTGCGCAATTGCACGCCGGGTGTCCGCATTAGCCAGCGCAGGCCTTCGTGCGTGATCGAGCGACCAGTTATGTGGCACGAGCTCCTGCTCTTCGCCCCCTGCTGGGAAAACCGGGCGTCGGCTCTCCGAGGCAGAGCGAATTTTCAGACCAAAAAAGCAGACGTTCCCGCTCGAAGGTCGGCTGTCGGGCGTAGACCGGACGCCCTGCGCGGCAACTCGGAAGGACCGCTGCTGTTAAGGCTTGTCCGACACCTGCCGTTGCGCGATGGCAGCGGCGCCTTGCCTCGTCCGGCAGGTGTCGGACAAGCCTTAACAGAGTGAGACACTACCGGTCGCTGAAAGCGATCCCAACAGAACGGAGCCACTCTGTGCCGGTAACACTCGCGCGCAATGAACCTTATTGCCCTGGGCGAACGCCGAGGCGCCTGACTCACCTGCCCTCCCGCCGCAGGAGGTCTTGCAGGGTCTTGCCCGGCTCGGGGCGGAAGGTCTCGTCCAGGACCATCAGGTCGGCGATGCGGTCGAGCCGGAAGGAACGAAAGTCCCGGCGCAGCTCGCACCAGGCCGAGAGCAGCCAGATCGGGCCATAGAACGACAGCGCCAGCGGCCGCACGCTGCGCTCGGTCGTCCGGTCCTTGAGGTCCAGGTAGCGGAAGCGGACCTTGCGCCGGTTGCGCAGCGCGCCGCGCAGGGCGCCCACGTCGACCTCCGTCGTCTCGCTATAGTGGTTCTCCGGCGCCAGCAGCGCGGTCTCGTCCATGTGCCGGCGCAGGCGCTCGGGAACCACCGCCTCGACCTTGGCGATGACGTTGCCGGCGGCTTCCGCCAGCTCCGGGTCGGCCCAGGACTCGACGATGCGCACGCCCAGGACCAGGGCCTCAATTTCCTGCTCGGTGAACATGATCGGCGGCAGGTCGTAGCCCTCCCTCAGGATGTAGCCGACGCCGGCCTCGCCCTCGATCGGCACGCCGCCGGCCGCCAGGTCGCGGATGTCCCGGTACACGGTCCGCTCCGAGACCTCCAGCTTGTCGGCCAGGTCCCGGGCGCGCACCAGCTTGCGCCGTCGCAGGATCTGGATGATGTCGAACAGGCGGTCGGCCCGGCGCATGGCGTCCCTCGTTTAGTGCCCTCGATCCTAATTACGTGGCACATAGGATCTAGGGCACTAAGTCAGGAGCTTACCTCTGTGCTCCTGACAGTTTCTGTCAGCAAAGCCTAACCTATCAACGGCCTCCTGACACCATGCTGTCAGGAGCCGCTGGCTAGTCTCCGGGGCAATCGCGGTCCGGCCCCGGACCCCAAACTCCCAACAATGGAGCGATGAAAATGAACCGGACCTTGCTTCCCCGACTCCTCGGCGCTTTGCGGCGTTGGCACCACCGCAGGCTCGCCATCCGGACCCTATGGGCGCTCGACGACCGGTTGCTGCGCGACATCGGCCTCGATCGAAACGGCATTTGCTCAGTGGTCGACGGCCGCCTGATGGCGGCAGCTTCCGAACGGGAACGGCAGGTCCGGACAACGCGTCCGGCGCAAGCGCCGACGTCTTCGGCAAGGCCTCGCTCCGCCCTCCCCGCGGGCATCCACGGCCCCGCCGCCCGCCACTGGCCAAAGGCCTTTTGGAACGCCACAGGCGCAAAAGACGAAACGCAGCACGCCGTTCCTGCCGCGAACGAGCGGTGAGGCAGTCAGGGTGACCCAGAGGCACGCTTGGCGCGAACCTTTGAATCAAGTCGATCCCGGTCGGAAGATCTCGATTTGAACATTGTCGACCCGGGATCGTTCGGGTGCCCGCCAAGCCCCAGGATCGACCCGGCGCCAGGCCATCCATGCGGGCTTCCTGGCCCTCCGTGACGACTACGCCGAAGGCCTGCAGTTCGATGAAGCGGTTGCGAAGTTCGACAATCGTGTCGCGACGCGCGGCCAAGTGCCGCTTGCCGCCTACTTCGCCCGACGCCAAATCTCCTTGGCGAGCGCCCCGATCTCCTGCGCCGCGAGACTCCTCGGCTTCACCTCGCCCACCGCGCGGCCTTCGGAGAGCGCACCGGCGAAGAGCACCCGGTTGCCGATCGTCGTCCTGGCCACGCCGGCGTGCAGCGCGCGCAGCTCGTCGACCATCTCCTCGGTCAGGTTGGCGCGCGGCAGCACGCGGTTGAGCACGACCAGCGCCGGCACCTTGTTGCGCGCCGCCAGTTCCAGGGTCGGCAGGGTCGCCCAAACGTCCATCGGCGAGGGCTGCACCGGCACGATCACCAGGTTGGCGTCGCGCACCGCGAAGATCGCCTCGGTCTCGGCGTGCGGCGCGGAATCGACGATCACCACGTCGTACTCGGGCGCGAGCCGCCGCACCTCGTTCTGCACCCGCCAGCCCTTGATCGAGTTGACCAGCAGGCCGGCGCCCGCGTCGCCGAAGCGCTGCTCGCGCAGGCGGTACCATGTGGTCAGCGACTGCTGCGGGTCGATGTCGACCATGGCCACGGACTTGTTCTGCGCCGTGAAGGCGACCGCCAGATGGGCCGCCAGGGTCGTTTTGCCCGCGCCGCCCTTCTGTTGCGCCACGGTCAGGATCTTTGCCGTCATGGAGTCTCCCCCCAAGGGATACGGAGTCGTTCGCAGGGGACCCTGCATTGTGCATCTGCACAGGTGCCAACGCAAGAATCGCACGCCGATTTTCCGGTTTCTTTTTGCATTGCACGACTACGCCCTTGACCGCGGCATGCTTTGAGTCGCAAGCTCTATCCACGTGGCCGGATTTATTGCCGGTGACGATTTAGCCGCCGCAGTGCCTGTGCGGTGACTCTCCGGCGGGCCCCGCCCCTAGAGGTCGGGCAGCACCGGAGCTTCAGAGAGCAAATACGAGGGAGCCGGCCGAAAAGGGCGGCTCCCTTCGCGTCGGGCCGCCCGCGTTCTTGCGCTTTCCAATCGGCTCCCGTTCTCTAAACTCGGCCGCCATGAGCGAGACCGGGACCACGCGAGTCCTCGACGCACAGGACGACGCGGCGATTGCCGAGGCGGCGGCGATCCTGCGCGCCGGCGGCCTGGTCGCCTTCCCGACCGAGACGGTCTACGGCCTGGGCGCCGACGCGACCAACTCGCGTGCCGTGGCGGCGATCTTCGAGGCCAAGGGACGGCCGCGCTTCAATCCGCTGATCGTCCACCTGGCCGAGGCCGAAGCCGCCGAGGAGCTGGTCGTGCTCGACCCAGCCGCGCGCGACCTCATGGTCCGCTACTGGCCCGGTCCGCTCACCCTGGTGCTGCCGCGCGGCCCCGACTGTCCGGTCTCGCTGCTGTGCAGCGCCGGGCTCGACAGCCTGGCCCTGCGCGTGCCCGGCCACGCGGTCGCCCGGCGCCTGCTCGCCGAGACCGGCCGTCCGCTCGCCGCGCCCAGCGCCAACGCCTCGGGCCAGGTCAGCCCGACCACCGCCGCCCATGTGCTCCGGTCGCTCGACGGCAAGCTGCCGCTGATCCTGGACGGCGGCCCCTGCCCACTCGGCCTGGAGTCCACCGTGCTCGACCTGACCGGCGCCGTGCCGGCCCTGTTGCGTCCCGGGGCGGTGACTCGCGAGGAGCTGGAGTCCTTCCTCGGGTCGCTTGCCGAGCCGGGCGCCGAGGGCGCGCCCAAGTCACCGGGCCAGCTCGAGAGTCACTACGCCCCCGCCCTGCCGCTGCGCCTGGACGCGACGGATGCGGGCCCCGACGAAGCCCTGCTCGCCTTCGGCCCCGCGCCGCCGCGGGGCGCCGCCGTCGTCCTCAACCTCAGTCCCGCCGGCGACCTGGCCGAGGCGGCGGCGAACCTCTTCGCCCATCTGCGCGCCCTCGACCGCCCCGGCCTCGCGGCCATCGCCGTCATGCCGCTGCCCGAACAGGGACTGGGCGCCGCCATCAACGACCGCCTGCGCCGCGCCGCCGCGCCACGACGCTGACCCGTCGTCGGGCGCGCATCGAGGCGCCGGGCGGCGGCGAGGCGACCTACGCGATGGACGCCTTCGATTTCACGTCGGTCGAATACGAGGAGCGAGCGAGGGTCGTGTCGAGAGGAGAAGGCCCCGCTGAAAGATTACGAGCACCTGGACGCAGGGCGGAGGATGGGCTCCGGCGAGGTTCCGGCGGGTGTCGGCACTTGATGCGAGTGGCGCCGTTCATTGCGAGCGGACAGCGCGCCGGAGTTCGACCCGGAGCGGAGCGGAAGCCACCGCGCTAGTCACCGCCGCTTGATACGCACGCGGCCTCCCGCCGGGCGTTCGATCGAGAATTTCTTGGTCTTTTCCACGACGGTGAGCAGCTTTTCGCAGCCATAGGTGCGGGGATCGAAGTCGGGCGCCAGATGATTGAGACGGTGACCGACCACGGCCAGGTCGACCCAGTCCTCGCTGTCCCAGGCCTGCTCCATCGCCTTGCGGATCAGCGGAATGGCCTTCGTAACGGGCTCCTTCTTCGCGGCGGCAGGCGCTCCGGCCTTTTTCGTCTCCCCCTCCGTCGGCTCCAGCAGGTTCTCGACATATATGAAGCGCGAACAGGCATTGCGAAACGGCTCCGGCGTCTTCTTGGCACCGAAGCCGAAGACCACCGCTCCGGACTCGCGCAACCGCAGGGCAAGCCGGGTAAAATCGCTGTCGGAACTGACCAGGCAAAACCCGTCCAACCCGCCGCGGTGCATCAGGTCCATCGCATCGATCACCAAGGTGATGTCGGCGGCGTTCTTGCCTGTGGTGTAGTTGAACTGCTGCTGCGGCACGATGGCCAGCGGCTGAATAACCCCGCGCCAACCCTTCAGCCGATCGCCGGCAAAATCGCCGTAGATCCGCCGGACATTCGCTTCGCCCAGCTTGGCGATTTCCTCGAAGATGGCGCGGGCGTGGCGTGCGCTGGCATTGTCCGCATCGATCAGGACCGCCAGGCTTGGTTCTTTTCCTTTGATGGGCATTGCACGCTCCCGCGACCGACAGTCCCATATGCTCTGTCTTGACCATAGGTTAACCGATTGGGGCGAGCGCTTCGAGCCTTCCGACCAGGTGTGCGGTTCCATGGCTGGCCGAGGTACGGCTGTCGGTATCGTCGAGAGGGAAACGGGAATCGAATGGCGGCGCTTCCGAAACGTCGACCGTGCCCATGACAGCTGTCTTAGCAGCTGTGCTGCATGATGCGAGGCCGATTTCCTCCGCGGCTGGCATACCGACCCTAGACGGAGCGCAAAGCAAGCCGCGTTTTTTCCAGACAGAAGCTTGTTCGATGTCGCCTCCTGGCTACCTCGCGGCCTGCGCCGCTCGACGTCCGACGATCCGGCTCGCGCCCTAAACCTACCGTTCCGATCCGGAACCGCGAGTGCCCCGCTCGGTTCGTTCGCAGACAGTCGATTTCAAATCGAGTCACTACAGTCGAGAGTTCCCGCTTGACAAGCCGCGCGTGCGTCACGATGTTCCGCGCATTCTTGTTTTCATTTCTACGACGCAGGGCGAGTCGCGGTGAAGAAACATTACGACTGTACCAAGTGTCCCGGCTACTGCTGCTCCTATCCCAACGTGCCGGTCACAAGCGCCGATATCGAGAGCTTCGCCGCACACTTCGGCATGACCACGAAGGACGCACGCGCGCAGTTCACCAGGAAGGGCGCGGCCAACAAGGACGACGGCAAGCGTCCGCGCGTTCTGCGCCACCAGGACGACGACATCTTCGGCACCATCTGCAGCCTGTTCGATCTGGAGAACCGCCGCTGCAGCGTCTACGAGGCCCGTCCGCAGATCTGCCGCGACTATCCCGGCCGCAAGCGCTGCGGCTACTACGAGTTCCTGCGCTTCGAACGCGCGGCCCAGGAAGACCCCGACTACATCGCCGTCACCGGCAACTGAGATCGGCGTCCGCATCGTCGTCCGCGCGCGCGCGAACGCGCCCTCGCCTAGCCTTCTCCACAAGACGACTGTAACAAAGCGCCCTCACCTTCTCACCGCGGTCAACGCAGTCCGGAGACCCTCCCTCTGGCAGAGGGATACTCGACGAAGCCAAGGCCCCTTGCCCGAACTGGGGTGCGGTGTAAGTCTTGAGTAGGACATAGCACAATCGGGAGCCGGACAATGCCCGACGGGCGCGAGCCCGTGACCATTCGCGTGGTCAGCCGCATCGCCGAGGTGCCGGCGGCCGAGTGGGACGCCTGCGCCGGCGGCGCCAACCCCTTCGTCGGCCACGCCTTTCTCTCGGCGCTCGAGGAAAGCGGCTCGGTCACGGCCGAGACCGGCTGGCTGCCGCAGCACCTCACCGTGGCCGACGAGCACGGCCGGCTGATCGGCTGCGTGCCGCTCTATCTGAAAAGCCATTCCTACGGCGAGTACGTCTTCGACTGGTCCTGGGCCGACGCCTACGAGCGCGCCGGCGGGCGCTATTACCCCAAGCTGCAGAGCTCGGTGCCCTTCACGCCGGTCACCGGGCCGCGCCTGCTGCTGCGCCCCGGCGCCGGGCAAGGTGCCGTGGCCGCAGCGCTGATCGCCGGCATGCAGGAGCTGGCCGAGCGCCATGGCGTCGCCTCGCTGCACGTCACCTTCCCCGAGCGCGCCGAGTGGCAGGCCCTGGGCGAGGCCGGGTTCCTGCAAAGGGTCGGCCTGCAGTATCACTGGCAGAACCGCGGCTACGGCAGCTTCGAGGACTTCCTCGGCGACCTGGTCTCGCGCAAGCGCAAGGCGATCCGCAAGGAGCGACGCAAGGTCGCCGAAAGCGGCGTCACGCTACGCGCGCTCTCCGGCGGCGACCTGAAGCCGCAACACTGGGACGCCTTCCACCGCTTCTACCTGGCCACCGCCGACCGCAAGTGGGGCCAGCCCTACCTCAACCGGGAATTCTTCGCCCTGCTCGGCGAGCGCCTGGCCAAGCAGGTCGTGCTGGTGCTGGCCGAGCAGGGCGGACGGCCGGTTGCCGGCGCCCTCAACCTGAAGGGCGGCGGCGCGGATGGCGGCGGCACGCTCTACGGCCGCAACTGGGGCTCGCTCGGGCGCTACCGCTTCCTGCACTTCGAGGCCTGCTATTACCAGGCCATCGACTACGCGATCCGGCACGGCCTGGCATGGGTCGAGGCCGGCGCCCAGGGCGAGCACAAGATCCAGCGCGGCTATCTGCCCACGGAGACCTACAGCGCCCACTGGATCCGCGACCCCGGGTTCAGGGATGCGGTGGAGCAGTTTCTGGAGCGCGAACGCGAGATGCTACGGCACGAGATGGCGGCGCTTGAGGAGGGCGGGCCGTTTCGGAAAAACGAGGATGGGGACAGAGGTCCGCGGTGAGCTTCCCCTGCCCCCGGCTTACGCCCCTGCCGCCGGCGCCCCGCGGTCCCAGGCCCCACGAGACACGGACATGATTGCCAATGGTTCTACTTGCAGTACCTCTCGCAGACGCGCACGCCGTCGAGGTCGTAGCACTTGGTCCTGCACCTCGGATTGAAATCGTATCGCACGAGGTTGTTCGATTCCGCCGCCACGGCGGACTCGACGATTCCATTCCCGAGGGGATTGCCCTGCGCATCCGTCCCGAAGCAGGCTCCCTGCTCACGAAAGAGAGAGGGGTTGCAGGTGAAGAATGTGTCGGTGCAACGGCACAGGGCGGGGCCTTCGCCTTCCCGCGGCCCAGCGTCGGAGGTCAAGATGTCGTAGTAGAAGAAAAACAAAGCCCCGGACTGATCGCAGGCATCGCGCAATTCAGAACCCGAATCCGAGTACGGGCCTTGCAGAGGGCAGGTCGCAAACTTGGCCAGCGTGGGTGTTGTGCCGCCGTAGCAGAACCTTGTCCTTACGATCTTGTTGCTGCTGGACGAAGGTCCGGTCAAGCCAGAGTCGAAGAGGGCATTCTTCGGATAAAGGTAGATCTTTGATTTGCCGATCCCGAGCTGCGTGACGACCGCCCTGACCCCCGTCGGCATGCCATCCGCCATCAGCGGCAGCGATTCCCAGTCGAGCGTCGTCGGCTCGAGTTTGGTCCCTTTCGTCACGCTTACATCCACCTTGAGGACGCCATCGGAAAATACTCCGGTCGCGTCACCCCCGCCCGATGGCGGCACCACCAACTCGAAAACAGGAACAGGGTCGTCGGCAAAGAGCTCCTGGCACGTCGTATGATTCGCGGTCAACACGGTCGCCTGCTGTTGCACAATTTGCGCGAGCGCCGGGGATCCCGCGCCGAGCGCCGCCACTGCCGCCCCCGCCATGAAAGCCTTCATCAGCCAGCTCTTCATCATAACCTCCCGTTATCTGACCCGCGCTCGCCACTCACAGCGGCAGCCGCAGCATTCGTGTTACCTGCAGATCTTCTCGCAGACTCGCATGCCGTCGATGTCGTAACAGACCTTCTTGCAGATTGGGTTCGTGTCCGTGGTGACGATTTCCAGCACGGTCGAGCTGAACACCTCGTTGTCCTCGGGGAAGCAGGGCACGGCGGCCGTATTCTCCGGGCTGCACCGCTCGAACGTTACGCCGGGACAGGTGCAGGGCGCGGGCCCGATGCGAAAGGCCGGCTGGTCGCTATAGAACACGACCAAGTCCGCGCCGGCACATACCGCCGACAGCTCCTCGAAGTCGAAGGGGCATTCCTCGAGGTTCCCGACCAAAGGCGCCGTCGAGGCGATGCGCTCCGGATCGTCGGAGGCCACCGCGGTGCCGGCTCCCAGCGTCCCGTCGTTTCCCGAGGCGGTCAGATCGAAGACGTTCTGATCGTCGAGGGCCTCGTCGAAGTTCCAGTAGCCGACCAGTCCGGGCGTGTCCGCATCGACGGTCCGGTTGAAGGTGTCGGCGATTTCCTCCGCCGTCCGGGCGGTGTTCCAGATCCTCACCTCGTCCAGCACACCCAGATGGAAGATCGTCTCGGGAAACTCGACATCACCGGATAAGTCCGCCCGCCCGAGGAAGAGGTTCGCGAAATTCGTTTCGGGCAGTTGGTAGGTGGGGTCCTGCCCCACGAGCTGGCCGTTCACATAGAGTTTTTGAACGCCCGAACTCTCACTTTCGAAATCAGGCGGGGTGTAGGTGCCCGCAACGTGTGTCCAGCCGCCGAACG
>Ga0224512_10003841_pt1 | contig 13027 bp, 7 predicted proteins | sample SF_May12_sed_USG_4_FD_169103 | JGI IMG/M metagenome (GOLD analysis project Ga0224512, IMG submission 169103) | Sediment microbial communities from San Francisco Bay, California, United States - SF_May12_sed_USGS_13 | ecosystem: Environmental > Aquatic > Marine > Sediment | place: USA: California...
CCACGCTTCCCGGCCTGCCGGAGCTCATCGCCGGCGAGGTCACCGTGAGCCAGCTTCGCGAGGTCCGGGTGGAGGACGTGCTGGGTCGCGCCCCGGTGGAGATCGACTTCGCCCGCGCCGCCCGCTTCCTCAACGGCAAGGTGGTGCTCGTGACCGGGGCCGGCGGCTCGATCGGCAGCGAGCTCTGCCGCCAGATCGTCGGGGTGGGCGCCCGCCGCTTGGTAATGGTCGACCACGCCGAGAACAATCTCTTCGAGATCGATCTGGAGTTGCGCGAACGCGGTCACTCGGGCCTGGTGCCGGTTATCGCCGATTGTCGCGACGCGATTGCCATGGAGCGGGTGTTCGCCCGCGAGCGCCCCCAGGTCGTCTTCCATGCGGCGGCCTACAAGCACGTGCCGATGATGGAGCTCAACCCGGTCGAGGCGGTGGCCAACAACGCGCTTGCCACCCAGACGCTCGCCGAGACCAGCAGCCGGCACGGGGTGGAGCGCTTCTGCCTCGTCTCCACCGACAAGGCCGTTGAGCCGAAGACGGTCATGGGGGCCACCAAGGCTCTCGCAGAGCGCGTGATCGAGATGCACGGGGCGGAGTCTCGGACACGCTTCGCCGCCGTTCGATTCGGCAACGTGCTCGGGAGCTCGGGCTCGGTGCTGCCAATCTTCCGTCGCCAGATCGCCGACGGAGGACCGGTCACGGTCACACACCCCGAGATGACCCGCTTCTTCATGACCATTCCCGAGGCGGTGCAGCTGGTCATCGAAGCCACGGGCATCGCCGATGGTGGCGACATCTTCGTGCTCGACATGGGCGAGCCGGTCAAGATCGTCGACCTGGCGCGGAAGATGATCGAGCTGAGCGGCCACGAGCCCGGTGTGGACATCGCAATCGAGGTGGTGGGAATCCGCCCCGGCGAGAAGCTCCACGAGGAGCTCTTCAACGTCGACGAAGATGTGAGCACGACGCGGTACGCGAAGGTACAGCGGGCGACTCGGCGCGCTCTTGATCCCGAGGGACTGCGCACCGGCATCGACGAGCTCTCTGGCCTCGTGAAGGCGCGCGACGCCCATGGTCTGCAGGCCGCGCTCTGGTCGGCCCTCAGGCTCGGTGTCCCCGCCTCTGACGAGGCGAGCGAACCATCGCGCGCGGGCTGACCGCCGGCTGACCGTCGCTGCCACGGCGACTGGCGCCGCCGCCGACGTGCCGGGGGCATCAGCTCGACACAGACGCCAGTCGCCGCACGCCGGGGGTGGGGTCCCCGCCGCGGTACGCATGCCACGCCGTGCCTGTTGCCGGTACCGCTGCGCTCACGCGCGGGAACGGCTCGTCGGCCGCCGCTTGCACGAGGCACCCGCGGAGCAGCAAGGAGCCTCACTCCCGTTGCTCTGAATCTGGGGCGCACGTCCCCGGCGCACCCGGTGGCTAGTCTGCCCGACCATGCGTCGTGGCCGACACGCAACTTGCGAGGTCGTCGGATGCGCCTGATGCCGAGTGGCGTGCGCCTGCTCGGTTGGGCGCGACCGTATTCAACCGGCAAGCTTCGGGCCGACCTGCTTGCCGGGCTGACGATGGCGGCGATAGTCGTGCCGCAGGCGATGGCCTACGCGCTACTGGCAGGACTGCCACCGGAGGCTGGCCTCTATGCGGCGACGCTGCCGGTCGTCGTCTATGCGGTGCTTGGCACCTCGCTGCATCTCAGCGTCGGGCCGGTCGCGTTGGTCTCGCTGCTGACCCTCACGGCGCTCTCCAACAGCGCGCCACCCGGCAGGGAGCTCGAGACGGCGGGGCTTCTCGCCTTGCTGGTCGGTGCCGCTCACGTGCTGCTCGGCTTCGCCCGGCTCGGATTCCTCGTCAACTACATCTCGCGTCCGGTGCTCGTCGGCTTCATCGCCGCGGCCGCGGTGATCATCGCGGCGAGCCAGCTTTCGGCCCTCACGGGCGTCGACGCGGAGCGCGCTGAGAGCTTCACGGAGATCATCGATCAGTTCGTCTCGAACCTGTCGACGATCAACTGGGCCACGCTGACGCTCGGTGTGGCGGCGGTGGCGTTCCTCCTGGTGTGGCGCCGTCGCAGGCGGGGCGTGCCCGGTCCGCTCCTGGTCGCGGTCTCCGCGACGCTCGTGGTGGCTCTCGCATCGCTCGATCAGCGGCGTGGGGTGGACGTGGTCGGAGAGATCCCTTCGGGACTGCCCCAGCCTGCGCTCGAGGGCCTTACCGTCGGCTTGGCCCTCGAGCTGCTTCCGGCGGCCATCGTCATCACCCTGGTCGGTTATCTCGAGTCGATCGTCATCGCCAAGACCTACGCGCAGCGGCTCGACTACCGCCTGCGGCCAAACCAAGAGATGGTGGCCCTCGGGTTCTCGAACGCCGGCGCGGGGGTGGTGGGCGGCTACCCGGTGTCAGGGTCCTTCTCACGCACGGCGGCGAACGTCCAGGCCGGGGCACACACGCCGCTGTCGGGGCTGGTTGCCGCCGGCATCGTCCTGGTCGTCCTCGTCGCGCTCACCCCTTTGCTGGAGCCCCTCCCGGACGCTGCGCTGGCGGCGATCATCATCGTGGCCGTCTCCTCGTTGATCGACCTGGATGCGGTACGCCGCATCTGGGCATTGCATCGGCGCGACTTCGTCATGCTGGCCCTGGCGTTCCTGCTCACGCTCGGCCTTGGTGTCGAGGTCGGGCTCGTGCTCGCGGTCGCGATCTCGCTCGCGACCCTCGGCACCGCCGGACTGCGCTCTCGTGTTGTGAACACCTCGAGCGGCCTGCCGTCGTCGGTCGCCTCAGTGCGGATCGACGGACCGCTCACATTCGCCAATCAACGCGGTCTGCGGCGGGCGCTCGCCCGAATCGTCGATGAGCGCGGCGACGGCACCTTGCGCGCTGTGGTGGTCGACCTCTCACGTGCGAGAGACGTGGATCTCTCGGCCGCTCAGGCTCTCTCCGACCTGGTGGATGACTACGCCGAGAGCTTTATCCGCGTGCACCTCGCGGCACCGAACGATCGGGTTCTACACCTCCTCGAGGGAAGTGGGCTCTGGGCCGGGCTCGGCTCGGCGGCTCACCTCGAGGTCTCAACCGCACGGCGCTCCGCGGTGAGCGAATCAGGTCGTGCGGACTCACCGCGCGGCGGCGGCTCCTAGCCTCGCAGGCTGAATCGGCGTAGTGGACGATCCCACCGGGCAGAAGCTGGAGACCCGGGCACGACCACGGCCGCGCGCTGCCTGCCGGGATTCTCCAAGCCCGGCAGGCCCTCGTGGCTCAACTCACCGGGAGAGGCTGAACGGCGGGTACGTGTCGTTGAGGTAGTAGATGTAGGAGTAGATGCGCCAGGTCCAGCGGAAGAACCCCACGAGGAAATCGCGCAGCCCGGTGGGGTATCGGCCCAGGATGATCACCGCGAAGAAGGCGATGATCCAGACGATGTACGCCACGAGGGCAAGCACCGTGATGACGATCAGGTGGGGGATGATCAGCAGCCACTTGACCAGTGGCAGCCAGCGGTTGAGCTGTTGCTCGTGGGCCAGGCTGACCGTCGGGGGCTGATCGCCCGGATCGTCGGCCCGCATCGAGAAGTCGAACGGCGGGTACTTGTCGTGCATGAACCCGGCGTAGCTGTAGGCACGCCAGCTATAGCGCTGCACCATCACCTGGAAGTTGTGGAGACCCTCAGGAACGCGCCTCGTGAATAGGACCGTGAAGAACGAGATCACCCAGATGACGAAGACGACATAGCCGAGGATCGACGCGACGATCAGATGGGGGATCGCGAGGATCCACTGCACCAGCGGCCTCCAGCGAGCGATGTTCTCGGGAGCGTCGAGGTCGAGCATCGCGGGGTGCGACGGACCAGAGACAGTCATGAGCTTTTCTCCAATGGACGAGGAATACGACGTGACCGAAGAATGCCCTTGAGCGGGTCTAGGCCCCCGGTGCTATAAGAGCGATTCGATAGCTCTCGTCGGTTTTCCTTCACTCATCGCAGTCGCCGCGACGTGCACGGCAGGCGCTTAGCCAATCGTCAGTCAGCTCGCCGCGACGGGCGCGACGGCCGGCTCAAGAGCGACGTCCAGGGCCTCCTTGACGGTCAGCACGGGGTGGAAGGTGAGCTCCTCGCGCACCTCCTCGGGGACGTCCTCCAGATCCCCACGATTGCGCTCGGGGAGGATCACCTCGGTCAGGCCCGCGCGATGCGCGGCGAGGACCTTCTGCTTGATGCCGCCGACCGGTAGGACCCTGCCCTGCAGCGTGACCTCGCCGGTCATGCCGACGGTGGGTCGCACGGAGCGCCCCGAAAAGAGCGACGCCAGCGCCACGGTCATGGTCACGCCGGCCGATGGGCCGTCCTTCGGCACTGCCCCGGCGGGGACATGAAGGTGTACGCGGCGCTCGGCCGTGGCCGCTTCCTCGATGCCGAACTCCGCTCCATTGGAGCGCACCCATGTCAGGGCGATGCGGCCGGACTCGCGCATCACGTCGCCGAGCTGACCGGTGAGGGTCATCTCGTCGCCCGTGCCGCCGCCGCTCACGGCGCTGGCCTCGACGAACAGGACGTCGCCGCCGACACCCGTAACCGCCAGACCGGTTACTACGCCCGGGTTGGCCGTGCGCTCTGCGGCCTCGTCGTGGAACTTCTTCCGGCCGAGCAACTCATGGAGGTCGTCGGCGCCGACCACGATCGGGGTCTCGGCATCCTCGGTGATCCTCACCGCGCTCTTGCGGCCCACCGTACCGAGCTCGCGCTCGAGATTGCGGACGCCCGCCTCGCGGGTGTAGTCGCGAACGATGCGCGCGAGCGCCTCGTCGCTGATCTCCAACTCGTGCTCGCGCAGGCCGTTGGTCTCGATCTGGCGTGGGATCAGGTACCCCTTGGCGATCGCCGCCTTCTCCAGCTCCGTGTAGCCGTCGAGGCTGATGACCTCCATGCGGTCGAGCAGTGGTGGCGGGATGGTGTCCACCACGTTCGCCGTGGCGATGAACAGGACCTCGGAGAGGTCCAGCTCCACGTCGAGGTAGTGGTCGCGGAAGGTGTCGTTCTGCGCCGGGTCGAGGACCTCGAGTAGCGCCGAGCTTGGATCGCCCCGCCAGTCGGTGCCGACCTTGTCGATCTCGTCCAGCATGATCACCGGGTTGCGGGTCCCGGAGTCACGAAGGGCGCGGACCAATCGACCCGGCAATGCACCGACGTACGTGCGCCGATGCCCGCGGATCTCGGCCTCGTCGCGGATGCCGCCCAGGCTCATGCGCGAGAACTCACGGCCGAGCGCGCGGGCGATGGACTTGCCGAGCGAGGTCTTACCCGTTCCGGGCGGCCCCACCAGCGTCAGGATCACCCCGGTCGTAGCGTTGTCCATCTGGCGCTCGCGGCGGAGCTTGCGCACCGCGAGGTATTCGAGCACCCGCTCTTTGACCTTCTCGAGCCCCGCGTGGTCCTCGTCGAGCACCTCGCGCGCCCCGCTGATGTCGAGGTTGTCCTCCGACGTCACGCTCCATGGCAGGCTGACCATCCATTCCAGATAGGTGCGGATGTTGCTCGCCTCGGGGCCGTCGGGGTTTCGCTCCAGGCGAGCGAGCTCCCGCTCGGCCTGTTTCTGGGCCTCCTCCGGCATCTCGGCCTCGGCGATCCGCGTGCGCCAGTCCTCGCTGTCGCCGTCCTCGCCGAGCTCCTTCTGGATCGCCTCCATCTGGCGGCGCAGTAGGAACTCCCGCTGGGCGCTCTCCATGCCGTCGTTGACGTCATCGCGGATCCGCCTCCGCAGCGAGGCGTCAGCAAGGCGGTTGCGCTGCGCCTCGAGAGCCTTCTGCAGGCGCTCGAGCACATCGGTCGTCTCAAGGAGCTCGATCTTGGTCTCGATCGAGATCTCAGGGGCATACCCTGCGGTGTCGGCAAGCTTCCCCGGATGGGTGATGCCGCTCAGGAATCGCGCCACTCTGGGCCCCTCGTCGCGCTGCTCGGCGACCTCTTCGACCACCGCGCGGTATTCGCGCGCCAACTCGAGCGCCGCCGGCGGAACCTCCTCGGGGTCGGGCCGCTCCCAGACGCCTACCCGGAGCCCTGCGCTCGGCGAGGATTCGGCCGGGCCGAGCTTGCCGCGATGCAGCGCCTTCAGGGGCACGCCGCGCATGCCGCCGGGGAGGGTCATCTCCCCTTCGATTTCGGCCACGGTCCCGAAGCTCGCGAACCGTCCGTCGACGCGCGGCACCAGCACGATGCGGCCCTCGCCCGCGTTGTCGATGGCCTCTGCTTCCTCCTCATTGGTGATCGGCAGTGTCACGTTCATCCCGGGAAGGACCACCGCATCGTCGAGCGGCAAGACGGGGAGGAAGACCACCGGATCCTCGGCGTAACTCATTGGCTGTCCCTTCACGCTTCTGGGACTCGATAGTAACCAGGTGAACGACTTTGGTGCCCCGGTAGGATCGCTCACCGTGGATCTTGGCCACTTGCTGACGTTTCGGATCGTTGCGGACCGGGGCTCTTTCTCGCGCGCAGCGCAGGAGTTGGGGCTCAGCCAGCCGGCGGTGTCAAATCAGATCCGCACACTGGAGGCGCGCCTGGGCCAGCGCCTGCTCGATCGCGGTGGCCGGTCGGTTGAGATGACCCCCGCCGGCGAGGTCGTCTATCAGGCCGCTCTGCGCATGCTCGAGCAGCAGGATCGGCTGCGGCACGACCTCGCGAACATCAGCGAAGAGGTTTCGGGACGGCTGGCGATCGGCTCCTCCACCGGTCCGGGCGAGCTGCTGCTGCCGCGACTCTGCGCCGAGTTCTCGAGGTTGTACCCGGACGTACAACTGGCGCTCGAGGTCCACGACACCCAGGCGGTGTGTGAGCGGGTGCTCGCGGGGCGGGTCGAGATCGGCTTCGTCGGCGCCGCGCGTGCCCAGCGTGGCCTGGCATTCGAGGCCGTCATCACCGACGAGCTCGTACTTGCGGCTCCAGCCGACCATTTGCTGGCATCGCGCAAGAGCGTGAGCGTGGAGGAGCTCGCGGACATTCCGATGCTCGTACAGCAGCAAGGCTCCGGGGTTCGGGCCGTCGTCGAGGACGCTCTCGCACAGAAGGGCACTTCGCGGGGCCCACACTCGGTGGCGATGGAGATGGGCCTCCAGCAGTCGGTGAAGGCGGCGGTGCTCGACGGCCTCGGAGTGACCGTGATCTCACGTTCGGCGATCGCGCGCGAGCTCGAGCAGGGCGCGCTGGTTGCGGTGAGCATCGTGGATCCGCCGCTGACGCGAGATTTCCACGCGGTCTGGCGCGATGGCCGCACGCTCAGCCGGGCCAGTGCGGCCTTCTTGGACTTCGTGCGCGACGCGCTCGGTCCCGAAGGTCGGGGAACTCGCGCGTAACACGATGGTAAGTGACGGTCGGTTAGATCAACGCCTACTCGCCGCGCCGTCTGAAAGGATCTGCCAATGCTTCGCACACCACTTGCACTCGTCGCTGGGATCGCTGTCGCGATGCCGGCGATCGCAGGAGCCGCTCCGGCCATCGATCGCGGCTGGCCCGTCCCCGCGCCTCCCGGGACGGTCGTCCAAGGGCCAGGGGGCGGGCCCGTCGTCTCGTCATCCTCGCCCAGCCTCATCAACGACTTCGCGGTCGTCGCGCACCGGAAGAACGGCCGGCGGCAGTGGTTCAACCTGCGTTCTGCCGCCTGCGGTAACTGCGATGGTGGTGCCGAGACGAGGCTGTGGCCAGATGGCACGTACGGCCCGATCGGCTTCACCGGCGATGACTTCTGGTCGGTCGATCAGGACGGGAACACGACCGAGCCTTGCTCAGGCGTGGTGCTCGCCGACAGCACGTGCATTAGCTCGGGTACCACGAGGCTCGACGGGACGTTCGACCGCGTCCCCACCCTGAGCGCCGTGCGCGGCGGCACGACGCTCTGGGAGCACGTGGAGTCGGAGCATCTTTGGACGCCGGAGTTCGGCGTCCCCCCGACCGTGGTCAGGGACGGCGCCGGGATCTCCTACGTGTACTTCGAGCGCGGTGTGAAGGTGGGGGGCGGGACCTCGCCCGCCCGCTTGATCGCGGTCAACCCCTCGGGAACGCTCAGCTGGCGCAAGATCGACGGCGGTGAGCCGCTCGCGGCTCTTGGTGGCGGGGTCGTCGTCAGAACGGCGACCGGCGTCGCCATCCTCAACCCGGACGGCAACGAGCGCTGGTCGCGTGCGACGACCTCGCCTCGCAGCACCCGGGCCGTCGCGGACGTCCAGGGCGGTCGCGTGTACCTGCATGACCTGCGGCGCCAGCCAACCGTGCTTCGCGCGCTGAGCGCGGCCACCGGTCAGCAGCTCTGGCGCACGACGACGGCGGCCCTTGCTTCGGTGAGTCGTCGCGGCCGCGTCTACGTGATCGACCAGTCGGGGCCGCGCAACGGGATACGCGCCATCACCCGCGACGGTCGGCTGCTCTGGCGCTTTCCAACGGCGCGTCGTGTCTACGGCGCAGCCGAACTGCGCGACGGCCGGGTCGCCATATCCACCGGCGGCCGGTACGTCGACAACGGCGCGCTGCTCTTTCGGGTGAATCCCCGTCGCCGAGCCGCGCGGGTTCGTCGTGGAAGCATGTCGCTGACCAGGCGGACGTTCTTCACCGAGTGCAGAACCAGCGCACCGGATCAGGACCGGCACTGCAGCCTCGATCTCCGTGCCGGAACGATCCTCCGCATTCGGCTGCGCCACGCGGCGAAGGTGCGCATCAGGTTCCGCGAGCTGAACGGCACGGCAACTCCCGGAGCAAAGGATGTGGCTGTCAACGCCCCCGCAGGCCACAGCCGCGTGCGCGTGCTCGCTACCGCGACGCGAGTGAAGCGCGGCCGCCACCACGCGATCATCACCTGGCGCGAGCGCGGACGGACGCGTGTCGCCCGAATCCCATTTCGCACCCTCTAGCGCCAACGGCGCCGGGCTGAGGAGGCCATCGGGGCCGCTACGCTGCCGCGATGGCCCGCGCTCACGCACGCTGCGACGTACTGGTGATCGGCTCCGGTGGAGCCGGCATGTGCGCGACCCTCAGCGCCGCCCAGGCCGGGGCGTCGACCATGGTCGTGACCAAGTCGAGGCTGGGGGCGTCGAACACGAGCCGGGCCCAGGGTGGCATCCAAGCCGCGATCGGCTTTGACGACAGCATCGAGTCGCACTTGGAGGACACCCTGGAGGCCGGGCACAACGACGCGCGGCCGGAGCTGGTACGAACGCTCACGGCCGCGGGGCCCGAGGCGATCGAGTGGCTCGACATGATCGGAGTTGAGTTCAGCCGAGACGATGGCGAGCTGCGCATTCTGCGCTGCGGTGGCGCCAGCCGGCCCCGGCTGCTGCAGGCAGGAGAGCGCACCGGCGCGGAGATGGTCACCGCGTTGCGAGCCGCGGTTCGGGCCTCGGGTGCTGGGATCTTGGAGTCGTCTGCGCTGCACGATCTCGAATCGAATGGTGATGGCTGGGTGGCGACCATCCGAACCAAGGGCACCGAAGCGTCACGAAGAGTCTCAGCCCGCGCAGTGGTGCTCGCCGCGGGGGGCGGCCTTCGGGGAGAGGCGGATGCGCTCGGCGTCGGCAGCACCAACCACCCGGACGCGACGCCTGAGGTGCTTCGTCTTGGCATCGAGCTCGGAGCCCAGGTGGAGCAACTCGACAGCTGGCAGCGTCACCCGACCGGATCGGTATGGCCCGAGGCGCTCGCCGGCTATGCCCTGCCGGAGACGACCCGAGGCTACGGCGCCACCCTCCACGACGCCGGCGGAGAGCGCTTCGTCGACGAGCTCGCGCCTCGCGACGTCGTGGCGCAGGCGATCATGGACGTCGTCGCGGATGGGCGCGGGGCCACCGCCCCGAACGGTCACCAAGGGGTCTGGCTCGACACGTCCGCGATCGATCGCGAGCACGGCGCCGGCTTCACCGCCGATCGGTTGACGTACGTTCACGGTCGCTACGCCAAGGCAGGGGTGGACATCACCGCCCAGCGCGTGCTCGTCTACCCAGTGCTTCACTACCGCAACGGAGGCCTTCTCATCGACACCAACGCGTCCACGACCGTTCCGGCCATCTTCGCCGCCGGTGAGATCACCGGAGGGGTTCACGGCAGCAACCGGTTGATGGGCAACTCGCTGCTCGACACGGTCGTATTCGGCCGCATCGCCGGTCGCTCTGCCGCGGAGCTCGCGCGATGACCCTGGAGCGCAACGCCGAGTTCCTCTTACTTCCGGAGCGCCCAGAGCGCCCCCGCGAGACCGGGCTGACCCACGTGATCGACAAGGGGCTCACTCTCGGTCAAGTCGAGGGGATGCTGGAGATCGCCGGCGACTACGTCGATATCGTCAAGCTCGGCTGGGGCTCGTCGTACATCACCGGGAATCTGCGGGAGAAGATCGCCATCTACCGCGACGCCGGAGCCGAGGTGGTGCTCGGCGGCACCTTCTTCGAGACCTGTCTGCTGCAAGGGCGTCTCGAGGAATGGCGCGAGTTCATCGACTCGCTGGGCCTCGGGCTAGTCGAGATCTCGGACGGCATCGTGGAGATCCCGACCGAGACCAAGCTCGACTGGATCCGTCGGATGTCGGCCGACTTCAGGGTTCTCAGCGAGGTCGGCTCCAAAGACGACGAGGTCGTGGTCGCGCCAAGCCGCTGGGTTGCCTCCATCCAGGAGGAACTCGGCGCGGGATCGTGGAGGGTCATCACCGAGGCGCGCGAGACCGGCACGGCGGGCATCTTCCGCGCTGATGGGGAGGTGCGCATGGGATTGATCGAGGAGATCGTGACCTCGATCGACCACTCGAAGCTCATCTTCGAGGCACCTCAGAAGGCTCAGCAAGTGTGGTTCATTCGCATGCTGGGCTCCAACGTGAACGTCGGCAACATCCCGCCCGACGAGGTGCTACCGCTCGAGTCGCTCCGTTTGGGACTTCGCGCCGACACCCTGCGCGACATCCACGGCGACCATCCGGGGGCAGACAGCTAGCCCCATGACGAGACGGCCCGGGTATCTGCCGGGCCGTCTCGATCGCCGCCTCCGAAGAGGGTTACTTCGGGCCCACCTCCTGAGGTTTTCCGAGCGGCTCGCCCTCGATTTTGAGGTCGGGGAGCCACTCCAGCCAGCGCGGCAGATACCAATTCCAATCTCCGAGCAGGGTCATCGCAGCCGGCACGAGGATCGTTCTGATGATCAGGGCATCGAGGGCGATCGCGATCGCCAGGCCGAAGCCCATCTGCGAGAGGGCGACGAGCTCACCGAGCGCGAAGCCTCCGAAGACCGCGACCATGATGGCCGCTGCTCCGGTGATCAATCGCGCGGTGGTGCCGACGCCCCATCGGACCGCCTCATCGTTGTCCCCGGTTTGCGAGTAGCGCTCCTGAATGCGGCTCACCAGGAAGACCTGGTAGTCCATCGAGAGGCCGAATAGCAGGGCGAACAGGAACAACGGGATCCAGACTTCGATCTTCTCGACCTGTTGGAAGCCGAAGATCTCGTTGCCTACGCCGTGCTGCCAGACGAGTACGACGATGCCGTAAGCGGCCAACACCGACAGCGAGGTCACGAAGATCGACTTGATCGCGATCACGATCGAGCGGAACGCCAGCGTCAGCAGGATCACGCTGAGCACCAGCACCAGGGCGATCACCGGAACGGTGAAGGCGCCAAGCTGCTCGATGAAATCGACATCCTCAGCGGTCTGGCCGGTCACGAAGACATCAACTTGGGTGCCGGTGAACGCCGCGGGAATCGCCTCATCGCGCAGACGGCCGACCGCGTCGTAGGCGTCTTGGGTCTGTGGGTCGAACGCCAGCGGCGCCTGGACGAAACCGATGGTTCGGTCATCGCTGACCGCCAGCGCCGTCGGGGGGCCGAAGCCGTCATCGTCGGCGATCGCGCGGCGCAGTTGCTCGACCGCGGCCGTCGCCTCCGGCGTGGTGGGGTCACCCTCGATCACGACCTGCGCCGGGCTGCTCTGGCCCGCGTCGAACTCCTCGGCCAGAACTTGGAAGCCCTCCTTCGAGGCGAAGCCGTCCGGAAGCGTGCTGACTCCGCTGAAGCCGGTGTTGATCGTCAGCAACGGGGCTGCGGCCGCGAGCAGAATGAGCACCGTCACGACGAGGCTTACGACCGGGTGCGCCTGCACCCGTCGCGCAACCCCGCTGAAGAAGCCGACCTCGGCGTCCGCACCGAACTGCGTCGAGACGAAGGGCACCTTCAGGCGATTGATGCCGTCGCCGAGGATGCTGAGCACGGCCGGTAGCAGGGTCTGAGCCTGGAGGATGGTGATGATCACGACGATGATCGCGCCGGCGCCGAGGCTGATGAAGATGGTGTTGGGCACCAAGAGCAACCCGGCGAGCGACACCACGACCGTTATGCCGCTGAACAGCACTGCTTTGTTGGCAGTGCCGCCGGCGGCCTCGATGGCCGCCAGTTTGTCCTTGCCGGCCTCACGCTCCTCGCGGAAACGGGAGACGATGAAGAGGCTGTAGTCGATCCCGACCGCGAGGCCCATCATCGTCATCAGGTTGACGACGAAGAAGGAGAACTCCGCGAGTTGGCCGAGCAACGAGACGATGCCGAGACCGATGATGATCGAGATGACCGCGAGGATGATCGGCAGCACTCCGGCCACGACCGCGCCGAAGACCAACAGCAGGATGAGGAGTGCAACCCCGATGCCGATGCTCTCGCCCCGCTGGAGGTCCTTCTCTGACTGCTCGTTGAAGTCGTGGTCGAGAGTGGCCTGCCCACTGTGGGTCAGGGTGAAGCCGTTCTCGTTGCTGGCCTCTTCGACGATCGCGAGTGTCTCGGTCACCTCGTCCTTGAGATCGATCGGAATCGCCATCGGGATGATCGTCGTGTTGCGGGAGTCGGAGACGAAGCTCTGGTTGTCGGTCTCGTAGAAGTTGGTCGCCGCATCGACCGCCTCGACGGACCGGATCTCACTGGTCAGACTCTCGACCCGTTGCTGGAACTCCGGGTCGTCGACCGTGAGCTCCGGATTGCTAACGGTGACGGTGTCGGTGAAGTTGTCTCCCGCGAGAGAGGTGTCGTCGA
>Ga0224512_10003842_pt1 | contig 13026 bp, 16 predicted proteins | sample SF_May12_sed_USG_4_FD_169103 | JGI IMG/M metagenome (GOLD analysis project Ga0224512, IMG submission 169103) | Sediment microbial communities from San Francisco Bay, California, United States - SF_May12_sed_USGS_13 | ecosystem: Environmental > Aquatic > Marine > Sediment | place: USA...
TTGAATCCTTCGGTGAACGTTCGTCGCTCGCCTTTGCCCATCGGGTCCTCCTGTTGCGCATAACGCTTTCAGAAAGCCCCTCCACTTTTCCCGAGCAAGTCCAACAGCGCCGTGCTGGCTTTCATGCACTCGACGATCTGCGGGCCGGAATGTTGCGGCCTGACAAGCTGGAGGAGGACAGCGCCTGCCGCGCAATAGGGCGATGCCATGGAAGTACCGCTCATCGTGCCGTAGACCTTGCCGGACGGGGCGCCGGCGCCGTTGACTGCAAGCGTGCTGAAAATATTGACGCCCGGGCAGGATATATCGCCGGCTTCATTGGAGAAGGCTGCCCGGTTGCCGGCGGCATCGTGTGCTTCGACGATGACGCCGTTGGTGGCTATGCCGCGTTCGCGGGCCGTGATGGCCGCCCAGTTGAAGGGACTTGCGAATTTCGCGTCGATCGGGTCGGCGAGCCCTGTGCTGTCATTGCCGGCGGCGGAAAAGAGGGTGACGCCACGTTCCTGCAGGATCTCCAGAACCGAAATCAGGTTTTCGCCCTGCGACTGGACGATCGTCCGCCATTGGCCGTTCTGGGGCGCATCGGGATTGATGCCGAAGTTGGAGCGCCAATTGTAGCCGAGCGACACATTGTAGGCCCTGATGTCGTCATACTGGCCGACGAATTTGTTGAGCTCATTGAGGATCTGCGAAAAACGCACAATGAACGGGAGAATATTGCCCCCGCCGTCTTCCACGGCGAAGAAGATACCCGACCGGGGCCGCACGAAGCAGTTGGGAATGACTCCCATCGAGCCAACACCGTTGTGCTTGCCGCAGGCGATCCCGGAAACATGATTGCCATGGCTGTCGATGCGGTGATCGTCCAGCAGTTCCAAAAAGACCAGGTCCTCATGCCGATTGAAGCCGGCATCCATGACGCCGAAAATGGCGCCGTCGCGGGCATGGGGGAGATCCCAAAGCTGGTCGGCCTCAATGTCCGCCAGCCCCCAGTCGGCCGTCTCGCCTGCCGCCGTTTCGGTGCTTGAAACGATGTCGGCGGGCCTCAGCAGGTTCCTGACATCCTGATCGCGAAGCAGCAGATCGGGAGCGGCGGAGACGATCCTGGGATCGCTTTGGAAATTCTCGATCGCCGCAACGGCGCCGCGCAGGACGGTATCATTGACGCTGTTGTCGGTCAGCTGTGGGGTGAAGAACGCCGACAGGTCGGCACGCACCTGCATGGATCCCAGCTTGTCGTATATTTCAACGACCTCGAAATTGTAGTCCTCGATAAGCCGATCGATCTGCGCGCGGTCGAGATTCGGATCGATCTTGATGATCATCGTATCGGGAATGAGAAAGGGAACCTCAGCCTTGCCGCTTGCGTCGAAGGTCAGCTTGCCCTGGTCATCGGCGGGCAGTTCGGACCGGTCGACGACGATGTTGTACTGCTCGACAGGTTGCGGCTGGACCTCAACCGGAGCCATCTTGATATGGCGATCGAGCTGCTGAAGTGTCGAATGGAATTGCATGGGCGGCGCCGATTTGCGCAATGTATCCTGGGCGCCGGCCATTCCATAACTCATCCCCAGGCATAATGCTGTCGATATCATGTATTTTCCGTACATAGCCGTCTCCTCATGAGCAAGAACGTCACTTGACGTCCCAATCAGTTAAACAAGAACTGTTCAAAGAGCCGGTTATTCTTATATACGCGATGGCAGGCCGTGCTTTTCGCTGAATCTTACCTGTCTCGGCATTCAGTCCGGCACATTTCGATCCATCAGGGCCGTGATTGTTTCATCATGCTGATGAAACCCACGGCTGCGTGAACTGCGGCATGCGGCCGGGATCAACGCCGACGCCGCTGCGATTGCGTTGGCTCCGTCATCCTGTGCGCCTCCTCGGGGTTCAATGCGAGCGGGTTGCCTATTCGGGCACGCAGACGATGGCACTGCTGCTCCGCGCAGGATGTGGCAATTGTCACAATAAAGAAGATATTGTCCCGCCCCTGAAAGGGCCGTTCCCCCGGGACGCGGTTTGAGCGGCCTATGCGGCCTGATGCCGAAGTTGCATCGATTCGGCTTGGTCCGCCGCCTCGCCGGCCAGTCTGGAGATCCCCCGACAGGCAGCCCGATATGATTGTTGGTGCATGACGGATCTGCGGTCCGTTGGAACGAAGTATTCGGGTGCTGGTGGCCGATAGCCCAGGGCGCTGTGTGGCCGGATAGTGTTATAGCGCCGGCGCAGACACATTGATGTGCGCAATGGCCTCCTGCCTTAGTCCCCTTCCCCCGGCCCATCCCCCGGCCAGGAGACAATGAAGTCCTCCAGTTCGTCGACCGGCACGTCGTTCTCGCTGACCGTGCGGCCGCGTACCGAGACGCCGGCCTGGTGCACCGTTTCGCGGTCGCCGGAGACCAGATAGTGCCACCAGTAAAGCTCGCGGCCCTCGGCCAGAAGGCGATAGGCGCAGCTTGGCGGCAGCCAGGTCAGGGTGCGCACCGTCTCAGGCATCAGCGGTAGGCAATCGGACACGGTTTTGTTGCGGTTATCGTAATCGCGGCAGCGGCAGGCGGTTTCATCGAGCATCAGGCAGGCGACATTGGTCCATTCGATGGCACCGGTGTCGGCGTCTTCCAGCTTGTTGAGGCAGCAGCGGGCACAACCGTCACACAGCGCCTCCCATTCGGCCGCGCTCATCTCCTCAAGCGTCTTGTCGCGCCAGAAGGCTTTTTCCGGCGGCATATTGCTGGCAACCATGTTGTGAATTTGTGATGTCATATGGTGCCCTGGTGGGGTTTGACGGCTTGCCTTTGACCGCTTAAATGCGCATTTTCCGCGATGCAAGTCACTCAGTTTGCCGGACAACCTGGAACCGCGTGCCGGCAGAGTGTGCCCAGAGGCCGTGCAGAAAGGCCCGACTGACCGGAATGACGTCCGATGCGTGATCCGTTTTCCACCACCCGCAAACGCCGCCGCTGGCTGCGCCTGCTGGAGATCGATTCGTGGATCGATTCGACGCTGGTCGGCGGCGGCGGCGATCTTGCCCGCGCCTATGAGGCGATTTTCATCTTCATGCGGCGGTTTCACGTTTCCGGCTTCCGGCGGGTGATGACCGAATTCGCATCGGAGGGGCTGACCTGGGGCTCCGTCGGTGCAACCCTGGCGCTGGCGCTGGCGCTGCCGGCCTTCGACGCGATCCGGTCCGACTGGCGTATCCAGAGCGACTATTCCGTCACATTCCTGGACCGCTACGGCAACGAGATCGGCAAGCGCGGCATCCTGCACAACGATTCCGTCGAGCTGGAGGATTTGCCCGACCATCTGGTGCAGGCGGTTCTGGCGACGGAAGACCGGCGGTTCTTCGTCCATTTCGGCATCGATTTCATCGGCACCGCCCGCGCCATGATTGAAAACGCCCGCGCCGGCACCATCGTCCAGGGCGGATCGTCAATCACCCAGCAGCTGGCCAAGAACGTTTTCCTGTCCAATGAACGGACGCTGGAGCGCAAGATCAAGGAGGCTTATCTCGCGCTTTGGCTGGAAGCCAATCTGAGCAAGCGCGAAATCCTTAAGCTCTATCTCGACCGCGCCTATATGGGCGGCGGCACGTTCGGCATCGCGGCAGCCTCCGAATTCTACTACGGCAAGCCGGTGTCGGACCTGAACCTCGCCGAATCGGCAATGCTGGCCGGACTGTTCAAAGCGCCGACGCGCTATGCGCCGCATATCAACCTGCCGGCAGCGCGGGCTCGCGCCAACGAAGTGCTGACCAATATGGTGCAGGCCGGATATATGACCGAGGGGCAGGTTGTGGGTGCGCGGCGTTCGCCGGCAAACGCCATCGCCCGCAGCCACGCAGGCTCGCCCGACTATTTCCTCGACTGGGCATTCAATCAGGTGAAGGGCATTATTGGCGGCCGCGATCGTGTCCTGACCGCCCGCACCAGTGTCGATATGCGGTTGCAGAAGGCGGCCGAGGCGGCGGTCGAATCGTCATTGCGTGAATCCGGCGAGGCCTACAATGTCAGACAGGCGGCGCTGGTCGCGATGGAGCCGGACGGCACTGTCCGCGCCATGGTAGGCGGCCGCGATTACGGCGCCTCCACCTTCAATCGCGCCACCAATGCACTTCGCCAGCCCGGGTCGTCCTTCAAGCCCTATGTCTATGCCACGGCGCTGGAGCACGGCTATACAACCGAGAGCGTTGTCGTCGATGCACCGGTCAGTATCGGTAACTGGTCACCGCAGAATTACAGCCGGCGATACCGTGGCCGGGTAACGCTGAAGACGGCACTGACACGATCGATCAATACCATTCCGGTGCGGCTTTCCATCGCCATGGGCCGGCAGCCGATTGCCGAAATGGTCAAACGGCTTGGGCTCACCTCGCCGATCCGTGTAACCCGATCGCTGCCGCTGGGTACGTCGGAGGTGACCGTGCTCGATCAGGCAACAGGATATTCGGCTTTCTCAAGCGGAGGATACCGGGCCAGGCCGAACGCCATTATTCGGATATTAAATTCGGCTGGCGAGGTTATCTACGATCATGCCAAGGACGCCCCCCCGCGCCCCCGCGTGCTCGATCAGTCAACTGTTTTCGGCATGGTCGACATGCTCAACAATGTCGTCAACAATGGCACCGGCCGCAGAGCCCGCCTGCCCGGCATCAATGCCGCCGGAAAGACCGGAACGACGCAAGCCTACCGGGATGCCTGGTTTGTCGGCTTTACCGGCAATTTCACTACTGCGGTCTGGTTCGGCAATGATGATTTCAGGGGCACGCGCCGGCTGACCGGCGGGCGGCTGCCAGCGGAAACGTGGCAGAAATTCATGCGGGTCGCCCATTCCAATATCGAATTGCTGCCACTTCCGGGTCTTGACCCAATCGAGATCGATCCATCTGATCCCGCTTTGCTGGCGGCGCGTGGGAACGATTCGGTGCTGATACCGGATTCCGGCACTGCACGGCTTGCGCCGGAAACCTCCAACCTGCTGGGCAGCCTCGACACGCGCATGCGCGAGGCCACCGATTCCATCGCAACGCCTCAGCAGGAGGTCCGGCTTGACGATGCCCGGCCAGCGCTTTGAAATCTGCGATGCGATACCAGCTTCCCTTGGGCCTGCTCGGCATTGTCGCCGCCGGATTCGGCATCGGCATGGGCTCAGCCTGGTTGATGACCCAATCAATTCAGCCGCTTGACGCCATCACATTAGGGGTCTGGATCGCCTCGCCCAATGCAGGAACGCCGGACGCAGATCCCTATTCACGAGCCCGGCTGGCGCGAACCGGCGAACTGCCACTGGGATCGGGCGAAGGCCTTGCGCTTGTCGCCCGGACCGACAGCGGCGGCCGCGCGCTTCAAAGCGATTGCATCTACCGCGTGCTGGGCCACACGCCCCAGGCGCGGCTTTGGACACTCAGCGTCGAAGCCGCAGACGGTCGAGCTCTCGCGTCGGGAGGCAACATCACGGCAGTGGGCAGTGAGGGGCTGTTCCGCCAGGGTGACGGCGGCCTCAATGTCGTCGTCGCGCCAACCCCGCAAGCAGGCATATGGCTTGCCTCGAATGGCACGGAGCGCTTCGACAGTCCGATACGGCTGGTTGCCAGACTTTATGACACGCCGGCGCGCACTGTTACCGCGCTGACCAATTTCGTGATGCCGGAAATCAGCCGCGAGCGGTGTTTATGACCGCGCTGGGGCGCGCCCTTGGCAGCGCCGTTGACCGCGGCATCGTGGCGGCGCGGAACATGCCCTCCGCCGGCACGCTGTCGGCCGGGTTGTTGGCCACATTGCTGCTGGCAGGCATCGTTCACATCGTGACGATCCTGTCTATTCCTCATTATTCCGATGCCGATGGTTGGTCGCGCGCAGCCGCTGTCGCCGGTAACGGGGGCTGGACGCCACTTGTCTCGCCCGCCTCATCACAGGCCGCCCTTCCCGGATTGGATCCGCTTTTCGTCCATGGCCTTTGCCGGATTTCCATCAACGAGGTGCCGGCCATCCTGTCACTTGAGACGGCGAACAGATTCTGGTCGCTGGCTCTGTATGACCGCTCCGGAACGGTCGAATTCAGTCTTAACGACCGAACCGCCGTTGAGGGCGCGCTGGAGATGCTGGTCGTCAATTCGCTTGACGCTGAGCGGCTCAAGGAAAGCCCGCAGGCCGACCTTGAAGGCATGATCATCGTGGAAGGCGTCAGTACCGATCTAATCGCGGTCTTGCGCCTTTACGCGCCCGAGCCCGCTGACCGCGCGGAAGCGGCAGCCCAAATCGCCGCGGCGCAATGCTCGCCAGCGCCGGTGTTTACGGAAAACTGATCGGAATGCGTTTTAACCGGAGCGAGTTGAGGCCAAATTAAATCATTTGACCTCATCTCGTTCTAGAATGCCGCCTTTTGCTCTTTGCCCAGGCGCGGCGATCCAATCCGCCGGCTCAGGTCGACTGTTTCAGTGCCGTCGTGATACTCAACGCGGACTCCCGGGAAAATATGAATTTCCGCGCTGTTGCCGCCGGCCTCGGCAGATGCGGGCGGCTTGCCCGGCGGCCTTTTTTCAACCGGGAACGAGAGAACACGGGCCATTGCGTTTCTCCAAATGCGGTGGCGTCGGCCCCAGCCTCTTTGCCACGCCGACAATGATTGGCCCAATTATGGTTAATCGTTCATGAACGCGGATCTGCCGATATCTCGCCGGCCAGATTGACAAAGGGCCGACGCTGCCGGTCCTGGATCTCGACAATCCACAGATCAGGGTCAAAACGCTTTTCGCTGGACAGCCGGGCTTCCAAGTCTACAGACGTGCATTTTTCGGCAAGCTGAATGAAAATCCGATCCACCGGCCGACCCGTCTCGAAGATCGATTGCGGCGCGGGACCGTAAAGATCACTGGTTCCATCACCGCCGTCGATAATCAGGAAAACCGTGCCGGCCTCAACCGCACCCTTTTTCACGACCGTGACAAGCGCGCCGGCCCGCTCGGCCTGGCGGATCAGAGCGGATATCCAGATATCGGTGCGCAGCCGCATCAGCGGCGTCCGCCATCCATGGCTCCGATTTCAATGAGACGGGTGACCAACGCATCGTCGAGCGCACCTGTCACCATCATGCCCTGATCAAGCTGAAAGCGGCTGATCGCGTCGCTCGTCCGGCGGCCCATGACCCCATCGGCCGTCAGCGGTCCGTAGGCGGCATCGGACAAGGCCGCCTGAATGGCGGCGACCATCGGATCTGGCGGCGGAGCCTTTTCCTTCGCCGGTCCGGCGGTTCCGGCCGCACTACCGGACTGAGGCCGCGCTTGCGGGGTCAAGGCATGATGCAGCTTGGCCAGGACCGTCTCATCGGCCCTGCCGGTGACGGCAAGCCGTGCTGCTCGCTGAAACCTGATGATCGCCATTTCGGTTTCCGGCCCGGCGACGCCGTCCACGGAACCGGAATAAAATCCAAGCTCTTTCAAGGCGGTCTGAACCGAGCGGATTGTCGCCTTTGCCGGCATCGCGCGCTGGCCGGTGTCAACGACAGCACTGCGTGTTGCATAAAACGGCGCGGGATGGCGGGCCTGCTGCATGGACAGAGCGTTGAAGGCGATCGCGGCACCGATCAGGATCAACAACGACCAGCCACTGAGCAAAACGCGCTTGATATCGATAAAATTCATTTCGGTGGTCATGTCATGCCGCCCTTGCGATTTCACGGATTTGGTTGTGCTGAGTGTTCGGATCGATCTGCCCGGGGTGATGATCCATGCCGGCCTGGCCGGCCAAGGGGAACCGGATCGTCACGGTCGTGCCCTTGCCGGGAGCGCTTTCGACGGCGATCCGGCCATCGCATCCGGCGACCAGATCGCCGACGATGGCAAGGCCAAGGCCCCATCCGGGGCGGTCGCGACCGCTGCCGCGTTTATGCGGACAAAACAGCGCCTCGCGATCCTGCTCGGCAATGCCAATGCCCTGATCACGGACGCGAAGCAGGCCGCATTGCCCATCGATGTCGGTTTCAATGGTCACATGGCCGCCAGCGTGGCTGAACTTTATCGCATTGCCGATGACGTTGAGGGCAATCTGGCGCGCAACACGGGCAGAGCAGTTGGCGAGCAGGGCTGTTTCGCCATCGCGATCCGGCCTTTCTCTCATCATCACGCGAACACCATGTTTGTCGGCATCGCTGGCCAGAAGCCGGATCGTGAACCGGACAGCCTCCTCCAGGTCGCAAGCGCCCGCAGCGGCGACGGTTTCAGCGGACTGGCCGGCGGAACCGCTGGTGCGGTCAGGCCGAACCCTGTCAGGCAGTTGCGGTGGCAAATCGTGCAGGCGCGCGATGACGGTCTTTGAATCAATCGCCGCCAGCGACAGGTCTATTCGGGGAACCTCCTGTTCGCGTGGAAGCAGTTCGGCATTGAGACGCAGCGAAATGATCTGCTCTTGCTGCCCGGCCGTATCAAGCGCGTTCAGAAACAGCGGGCGATCGAGAATATTGATCAGGTGGCAGAGATCCGTGCCCGGCTTCAGACCGCTGGCGGCAAATTGCCGTATCACAGATCTTGAGAGCGCGGCGACACGGCCGTTGCGCTCCACGATAGCAATACGCTCATCGGGCATCAATCGATCCAGGCCCTCGACATCGCGGGAAAGGAACGACCGGTCTTCAGAACCCGCCGCCATGAGGTGACGTAAAATTGCGGGCAATGCTGCAAAGACAAGAGACGTCGTGGCGCCCGCCAGCGCCTCAAACCTGGCCGAACCGTTGATGGCCAGCACGACGAAAAAGACAGCCACCAGCGTCAGCAGCAGGGCCAGAGACAGCTCCGCAGCGCCGGCCCGATTTGGCGCGTTGCGGCATTCGCCGGCAATGCTCAGGTTGATTGTTGCAAGAGCTACCGGGAATGCAAGCGGCAGTGAAGAAGCCAGCGAGGCCACAAAGGCAGCCGGCAGGGCGACAAGGGCGATCAGGCCAGTCAGGCCGTTTTCGCTTTCAATGCCGAAGAAACCGGCAAGCCGCGACCGGCAGGCGAGCCGCCGGCCGATGCGCTCAAGCCAGTGAATCGGTATCAAATTCAACCAGGTGACGGCCGCCATCCAAGGCTATCCTTTGCAGCGCGTTAAGCGATGGCGCAGAATTTTCCGCGTTGCTTTAAGGAAACCTGAAGCATGACGCTCGATTGGCCCAGGCAACCGGATATTGGGGCGAAAACCTGGCAACAGGGTTAAGGGAGCCTTTCAATTCGGCTGCGTTGTCCGGTTTTGTTGACCAATCCCTAACAATTTCGCGCAATTTTGAATCAAATCCGGTCTAATGCCGGAACCAGCTCTTTGCCAATCCGGCCTAACATCCGGGCCCGATAATCAGGCAAGATAACCGGACCGGATTGCACAACGTGTTTTTTCTCAGGACCTTCTTCTGGCTTGGCCTGGTCGTGCTGCTGCTGCCCCCGGCCTCCGACGGCAACACGCCAGCACCGCGTGTCAGTCTCCTTGAGACGGTTTCGGCGTGGCGCGCGCTCATTTCGGATCTCGGCAGCATTTGCGACCGCAATGAAGCTGCCTGCGCCATCGGCCGCGAGACGATTGACCTGGTTGCCGGCAAGATAAGGACCGGCGCCGGAATCGCGGCAGCCATGGTCAAAACCGGCCAGGATAGCATCGACCGCGGCAGTCTGACGGGCGAGGATCTGGAGCCCGGCTGGTCAGCGCGCGGCGACGGCTAAAATCCATGCACCGCGCCGGTCGCACGCAGCGGCAATGCGCGTGCTGCACTATCTGATATGGTATCGGTTCTGATGAGGGGCTGCCAAGGCCGTGGACGCTAATGGACGTGTTGAATGAGCATAGATGAGATTCTCGACGATTTTGCCTATCTCGACGATTGGGAGGACCGCTACCGCTATGTGATCGAGCTTGGCAAGGCGATGCCGCCGCTGCCGGAAGAGGATCATATTGAGGCCAACAAGGTCAGAGGCTGCGCCAGCCAGGTCTGGCTGATCAGCACGGCCGATGGCTCGAACCCGCCTGTCCTGACATTTTGCGGCGACAGCGATGCGCTGATCGTTCGCGGGCTTATCGCGATATTGTTGGCGCTCTATTCCGGTCACACCGCTAATGAGATCGCCAGCATCGATCCGGAGGCGGTTTTCGCGAAGATCGGGCTGCGCGATCATTTGACCGCTCAGCGCTCAAACGGCCTTTCCTCCATGATTGCGCGTATCCGCCGCGACGCCGAACAGAGCGTGGCGGCCTAATTCAGCTGATTTTGGGACGGTAACCGTCCGCTCCCCAGTCACGTATGGCCTTTGAACGCTCAGCGCCCGCTGCGGTTTCGTCAAGATTGTAATGACGGGCAAGAGCGGCCAGCGCCAGTTGAAGAACCAGTTTTGCCGATCTGGCCGGCCACAGACGTTCGCGCTCAATCGTCTCCAGGCCTTTCAGGAAGCAGCAGGCATCAATCAGAACACCGGAAAATTCCGGACCGGCCTCGGTGATGGCGCGGTCAAAGCGCCGGCGCGCAGCCAGAGCCGCGTCGGTCAGGTCGGCAGGACCGTTGCCGCCGCCCGATCGCCGCCGGGAGCTGACGGCTGCCGACCAGTTTGCGGTGACCGACGGCTGCAACTGGCCGCGTTCAAAATCTGCGCGCAGGCGTTCCGCCGCGGTAACCTGGAATGGCTGCAGCAATGGCTTGCCGGACCGGTCGCGGCGCCGCGCCAGATAGCCGATTGGACTTTCATCGCGGTTTATCAGAACCGTGTGTTTGCCCTCACCGCCAGGGGGAGCCGCATATTCAAGCCTGGCATGCTGGGCTTTGAATGCCATGTCCTGCGATTTCTGGCGAACCAGCCATGACCTTGCAACGGCGCTGGCGCGATAGAAAGCCTCGCCGTCCGCCTCCAGCAAACCGCGGGCCAGCAGATCCGCTACCGTGGCGGACCCGACCATGCGAGGGCGCGCGGTTTGTGAACCGGCAAGGATGAACTCACCGTCCGCGGTTTTTCGCAGCCGAAGTTGCGGATCCGCAATCAATTCGCGCATCAGCCGGGTAGCGGCTCGCAGCGCTGATGTCTGTTTACTCATCGTGCGACCAGCGCGCCAAGCGCTTTGCGGCGCTGCGCGATCGCCGCCGTCAGACAGAACAGGGCCATGTCAACGACCGGATCGTCGCGGCGGTCTTCGACACGTCCGCAGGCATGGGAAACCGTGGTCCTGTCGCGGCCAAAATGAGCGCCGACAAGCGACAGGCTCAGGCCCAGTTCGACATGCGCAAGATACATAGCCACCTGCCGGGCAAAGGCCGTCGCAGCGGTTCCGCGGCTTGGCGCACGCAAATCATCCAGTGGCACGCTGAATGCCGAGCCGACAAGCGATTCAATTTCCCGGCAGGCCGACACCGTACGCGGATGTGACCGGTAAATACGAGATCGGGTTGGAAAGGAATGACTTCCTAGCAATGACATGGCGGCCTCCTGGTTTTGAAATTATAGGATATTATTCCTATAACGCAAAATCAGGCGGCGGGGATAAGTTGCTGACGATTTGCCGGGCCTGGATCGTAAAACCGCCCAATGGCGGGGACGCCACCAAACTTATCCCCCTCGCCCCCAACGCGGCGATGATCGGCCTTTCTCAAGAAGGGCCGATCCACCATGGCAAAGACAATTAACCATTCCCGCAGTTTGCAAAAAAAACCGTATGCGACCCGGCAAAGACCCCGGCTGGCAAAGGCGATTGAAACGACAGTGAAGACCGGCGTCAGGCATTATGACCGGATACTCCATCTGCCCGGATTGATCGGCATCGATCCCGGCGTTTTATCGGCGGGCGAAGAGATGCCCAAGGAGGCCGTTGTGGCGAGACTGGAGCGGGCGCTTCGCGCCGAACGCCGGCGCGCCAAGGCCGGTCATTGGGCCTATGATCTCAACCGCCACATAGCCCTGCGCCAGGCGCTGATTGCTGAACGAGAGTTCTGATAAAACGGACAGGTGAGTGGCTTCTTGCACCAAGATGCAGGAACAATACCAGCGCCCCGGTGCAGCAAACAAAAACGGCGCCGGATCGCACCGGCACCGCCACTAAACAAGGTATCTTCGGTTCTTATTTCCGCTTGCCGCGTTTCTGGCCCAGGCCCATCTTCTTGGCGAGCATCGAACGCGCCTTGGCATAGTTCGGCGCCACCATGGGATAATCGGCGGGAAGACCCCATTTCTCCCGGTAGTTTTCCGGGGTCATGTCATAATGGGTCCGAAGGTGCCGCTTGAGGCTCTTGAACTTCTTGCCGTCATCGAGACAGATAATGTAGTCCGGCGTCACCGACTTCTTGATCGAAACGGCCGGCTTCTGCGGCTCCGGCTCCGGTTCAGCCGGACCGCCAAGCGTCTGATGAAGGGCGGCATGAACTTCGCTGATCAAAGCGGGAAGATCCGAGGATTGAATTGAATTATTGCTGACATAGGCAGAAACGACGTCCGCCGTCAGTTCGATAAGATTGTCGTGTTCCGTATTCTCCGTCATCGGATCCTCTTTGGATTTCATTTTGGATTTCATTTTGGTGCGATTCGAAAGCCGTCTGCGCTTTCCGAGCCGACGCATACATTCCTCATTAATAAACTTCAAGAAAAATATTTTATTTTATACTACGCTATAAGGTCACACCGGCGTTTCATTTTGGCCTACACCGGCGAATAACAACGAAAGTCAGTTTTCCGAACTTGGCGGCGGCAAATCACCCTTTCTGAAATTCCGCTAGGTTAAGGAACAAGCCGGGTCGAACGGCCACCGCAAATCCGGTGAAATTGCGGCGAATGACCCGGGTCACAAATAATAGAAGAGAAGATAGGCGGCGAGCAGGACGGTGGTCCAGAACGCCATCGAGCCGGTCGGCCTGGTGCGGGCGAAAATGCCTTCCGGCCCGCCGTGGCGGTACAGCGTCTCGACAAACCGTCGGGTCGTCCGATAGGTCCGGTCGACGAAACCGGTCCAGGCACGCGATCCGCGCCACTGGAATTCGTCAGCCAAGGCCCGTCCGAGGCCACGCCAGAACCAGTCGGCATCGAGCGTG
>Ga0224512_10003843_pt1 | contig 13017 bp, 11 predicted proteins | sample SF_May12_sed_USG_4_FD_169103 | JGI IMG/M metagenome (GOLD analysis project Ga0224512, IMG submission 169103) | Sediment microbial communities from San Francisco Bay, California, United States - SF_May12_sed_USGS_13 | ecosystem: Environmental > Aquatic > Marine > Sediment | place: USA...
ACAATATCGCTTGATGCGTGCGACTTCGCGTCTCCCACGATTATCGTCTCGACACCCAACGCCCTCGAGGTAGCCAGCTCAGGAACGGTCTCTTTCGTATAGTCGGTTCCCTTCGCGTGAAACTGGGGACGCAGCGTTTTTAAAATCCTGCTGACGTTTCGCGCCGAGAATATGAGGACTGCATCAACCATGTCCAAACTGGCAATCAGCCTGGCGCGATCACCGACCGACATTATCGGTCGCCCATTGCCTTTTAGAGTTCGCGTGCTTCGATCATCGTTTATGGCAACCACCAGATAGTCACCATAGCTCTTAGCTCCATCGAGATAACGCACGTGACCGACATGAAGAGGATCAAAGCACCCGTTGGCCAGAACGGTGTTTTGGGGCCGCATGCTGGCCACATGAGCCCGCAAACGCGTCATGTTGCGAAATATGGGAGCCCCGTCCGTTTTCATCGATCTACGACCGTATCCAATCGAGGACTGGAGTATTTATCCCTGATCGCCTCCAGTTCGCTGCGACTCACTGTAGCCGTGCCGCGCTTCATCACGACAACCGCAGCCGCATACGTGGCCATTACTGCTGCTTCTATAAGACTCGAGCCACAGGCCAGTGATAAGGCAACGGCGGCTGCCACCGTATCCCCCGCACCGGTCACATCGGTCGCATCGTGGCTACCGACGATTCCGATCCGATCGCTTCGTCCGTGTGAGTCGCACACATGCATGCCTTTGCTGCCGCGGGTTATGATCAGACCCGCGAGACGCTGCCGTTCGATCACTTTGGCCGCCAGTTGGGCGAGCTCACGATCTTCACCGTGTCCCAGCTTCATCGCCTCGAACAGCTCTACCTCGTTGGGTGTCGCAGCGGTGGCACCTTCGAACTCCAGTAAACGAAACCGACTATCAACGACAACGGGTATACCCCTGTCGGTGCAGCGCCTTATGATTCTGCGGTTCAGCAGGTCCGGCGCACCACCCAATCCGTAGTCCGAAAACAGCACGGCGTCGACACCGTCTACCATTGTTTCGGCGGCCGAAACGAGTCTTTCGAGCATCTCGGGATTGATGGTCGTACCGCCCGATTTGTCGATGCGAGCGATTTGCTGTCTTTGTGCGTTCAGCTCTCCAGCCATGATTCGCGTCTTCACCGCAGTGGCCGCTAGCGAATCCTTGAACAGTAGCCCGACATCCGCACCTTTTTTTACCAGGAGGTCGACCAATACTTGCCCTTCACGATCGTCCCCGACTACACCACATACGACGGTCGAAGCACCCAGCGATAAGACGTTTTGAACCGCATTCGCCGCACCCCCGGGATGATACACGCTCTCGCGATAGTCGATCACGACCACCGGCGCCTCACGTGACACCCTCTTCGTATCGCCAATCACATATTCGTCGAGGATGAAATCGCCGACGACGCCGACTCGCTTCGACGGATACTCTTCGAGTAAGCGTTGAAATGAATCCAGTTTCATGCCGACCCCTCTGGGAATTAAGTATGCAAGAGCCGCAAAATAATCAAACCCTCGGCACAGCTTCCACCGCCTTGTTCATCGAACCAAGCGCGATGTCAAAAACGCGTCCCGGTTCTATCCCGCGGTAACATTCCAGCTGCGTCGGGCATTCTCTGAGAAAGCACGGAGAACAGTGGACGTGTTCACGCACGACCACCACATGAGGACCCAGCGGTTTTGTCCAGCGTGGTGACGTGGACCCAAAAATAACCACTGTCGGCACACCGAGCGACCCCGCTACGTGGGGTGCACCGCTGTCGTTAGCAACAACCACTCGGGCCGTTGCGAGCAGAGCGAAAAACTCACCGAGAGACGTGAGGCCAGCAAGGTTGACAACACCGGTCACGTCCCGAGAAATCGAGTCACACAACGCTCTGTCCCCTGGACTGCCTGCCAGAACGACCGGTACCTCTTTGCTGAGCATGGTCGCCAGCCTGCGGTACTTTTCGGCGGGCCAGCTCTTGGTTGGCCCATAGGCGGCCCCGGGGACCACGACGGCGTAGTTGACGGCCGGCGCACCGTGCGATCGCAACATCTTTGCGACAGACTCACGTTCGGCCGCAAAAACCTTGAGGACGGGCCGGACAGGGGCCTGCACGTCAGCGAGCTCCAGGCGGGCCAGCAACCTGCGTCCCAGACGTAGATAGTTCTCCGACAAGTGCTCCTCGCGCAGCTTGGTCGACGGTACGGGCTCGGACAAGAGGAAACCTCTTCCGTCGGCTGCATACCCCACCCGGCACCTGACGCCCGATACGAATAACGAGAGCGCCGAGGAAAAAGACGGCGGTAAGAGCACTCCTCCATCACATGCAATTCGCCGAATGGTCCGGCTGCGACGCGTCAGACCGCGGAACGGCCCAGTCTTGGGCAGCACGATCAAGTCACCGACCTCATCGAGGCACGAAAAAACGCGCGCCGTGTAGGGAGGCGCCATCACCGTCAGCCGAAGCCCGGGGGCGGCGCTGAGGCACCCTATCAGAGGCAGCGACATGACCGCGTCGCCCAGCCAGTTGGGCGCGACAACGAGGACGCTGCGCTGGTAGCTCTTCATCGGCGTAATCAGGGCACAAGTCCAAACTGCAGCTCATAGAGCTTCTTGTATACGCCGTTGGAATGTATCAATTGCGTGTGCGTACCGTACTCGCGTACTACACCTTGATCGAGAACCAGAATCTTATCGGCGTTTTGTATCGTAGATAACCGGTGAGCTATGACAAAGGTGGTCCTCCCGTGCAGCAGGCGGTCGATGGCTTCCTGGACCAAGATCTCGTTTTCCGTATCCAGTGCGCTGGTCGCCTCGTCGAATATGAGAACTCTTGGATCTTTCAATATCGCTCTTGCGATCGAAATCCGTTGTCTCTGTCCCCCCGACAGCTGGGTCCCTTTCTCCCCGATCACCGTATCGTATCCATGGGGAAGATCCTGAATAAACCCATCGGCGTTTGCACCCCTGGCCGCGCTGACAACCTTTTCAATCGGACAGTCGTCCGTCCCATAGGCGATGTTATTGCGAACCGTGTCGTTGAAGAGAATGACTTCTTGCGTGACCATTCCCATCATCTCGCGCAGCGACTTGAGATCGAGTTCGCGGATGTCGATACCGTCGAAAAGTATGCGGCCTGACGTGGGCTCGTAGAAGCGAGGGATGAGATCGACCAGGGTGGTCTTTCCCGCACCACTGGCACCCACCAAGGCCGTCACCTGACCGGGAACCACGGATAACGTGATGTCTCTAAGCACCGGTTTGTTCGGCACGTAAGCAAAGTTTACCGACTCAAACCGTATACTCTTATCAAAGGTGGCGCGCCGTTTACCCGCACTCGTGTCCAGGGGCTCAACCGGTATGTCGAGCAACGTAAACACCCTTTGTGCAGAGGCAATGCTCTCCTGGATCGTGTTATTGAGCTTACTGATGTTCTTGACCGGCGTCACAACCCAAATCATCGCACCGACAAAAAGCATCAAATTCTCGGGGCTGATCACCCCGCTCAAGACAAGGTTCCCCCCGTACCACAGAATAACGACGATTGAGAACGTTCCCAATAGCTCCGACGTAGGGGAGGCCACAGCACCCCATAGCTTCATCTTCAAAAACTGCATCATGTACTTGAAGTTGAACCTTCTGAATCGTTCTTTTTCGTAATCCCCCATCGCAAAAGCTTTTACAACCCGAATTCCGGAGACGGTCTCCTCGAGAAGCGCCGTCATGTCGGCCATCTGAGCTTGCGTACGGAAGCTGCGCTTCTTGAGTTTCTTGCCGATCACGCCAATGAGCGCAAGGTTGAGGGGAATAACGACGAGCGTCAAAAGTGAGAGCTTCCAGCTGACGGTCAACACCACCGCCAGTGCAATCAGCGCCATAAAACCGTTGCGGATAAGACTGGCCGCGGCTCCGACAACGGCGCCGCGGAGTGTAGTTACGTCGTTGGTAAGCCGTGATATGATATGTCCGGTCTTCTCTCGTTCGAAATACGATAGCGGCAAGTTTTGTAGGTGCCCATAGACCTTGTTGCGCATTTGGTATAACACCTGCTGCTCGAGATACACCGTCAGGTAGGTTTGCAGATACCCAAAAACATTCTTTACGAGAAAAAGCATCAGGAGCAGAACGCAAAAACGGAGCAAGCGCCGCCTGGCGTCACCCGCGTATACTCTTGACTCAAACCATGTCTGAGCGCGCGATCTCAGCTCCTCCGCCTTCTTTGGCCAGGGAACGCCCTGCGCCGTTGCCACGTCCTCCTTGCCGGAGACGGCAACGGCCTCCTGGTTCGCGGCTTTTCCACCGTAGAGGACTATTCGCAGGAAGGGGTGAATAAGCGTCAGTGAAAGACCGCTCAATGAGGCAAAAATAGTGACGGTGACGAAAAGCAGTATCACCTTTCGCCAATAGGGCAAAACGTATTCCAGTAGTCTGAAATAGGTGTTCATAGCGCACTTCCGCCGCAGGCAGTTCAGATTATTCTACACGGGTGAAGTGGAGGAGGGTATCGATTTTTGAGTTAAATTCCTCAAGTGAAAGCCTCTGTCCTTTAACACCTTGTAGTATTTGCACCCAGGGTGTTCCCTTGGGGAACCAGTTCGCGGTATCGTGCCTGGTAAACAAGCCAAACGTCGGAATACGCATGGTCACCGCGAAATGGAAGTAGTCGGTATTGCCGGACAAAAGCAGGTCTGCGCAGGAGAGAAGCGCGAGCCCCTCCTTGACATTCTTGGGATCGATGTCGAGCAGTTCGACGCTGAGCGCCGACTTGAACTGAGCCAGCCGTTTCTTGTCGAGATTGTTAGAAAGGACGAGAACCCGACAGTTCATACGATCAGCCAACTGGTTGACCAGGTAAACAAAGGACTGATCGACGAGCCGGTGCTTGCCTTTACCCAACCCAGGATCGACCGCGAGGAGCCGTACGTCTTTCTTGGGCTTGTGAAAATGAACCATCTGCTTGGCCCAACGGATGTCCTGGTCCGGTAACGACCAGCCGCGCAGCCCCTCGAATCCGTTCAACCCCAGCACGCTCAGGAAGGTACGAATCTTGGTGGCCTCATACGTTGTCTTAGAGGAGAGGCGAATCTCACAGTTTACAAACGGAAACGTCTTCTCACCTGAAAACCCCACACGGATCTTTGCACGAGTGAGCAGGGCCAGCATCGAGCGAGCCAGGTTAAATTCGGTTCCCAGAAGAAACGCGACGCTGAACTCGCGATCGCGGATTCGCTTGAGGAGAGCAAGATAGGTGGTTGAGGACAAGGAGAGATGAGCCGGCTCGTAGCTTATCATCTCGCTAATCTGCGGCATGGTCCTCACAAGCTCGCTGTTGCCCTCACGGACCAGAAAGGTAACCCGCATCCCGGGATATCGGTCCTTAAGATACGTGAGCACGGGTGCAAAAAAAAGGATCTCGGTCAACTCGCCCGAATCGATGACCAGCACTCGTGATTCATTGCCGATATCTCTAGGTAGACTAAACGTCTCCGTGGGAGCCATCCGACCCAGGAACGGGGTAAGGAGGCTCAGCACGCGATCGCTTTTTGCCGAAATGGAGGCAACACCCATTTTTTAGAAGCTCCGGAGATTGTGGGAATTCGCAGGGGAATATGCAATTTGAGGGCCAATCAATCCCATATTATCGTCTTCTCAATCGCTTCGTCCGCCCGGGTGATCGGCACCAGGTTGAGGTCGCCTTTTATGACATCTGGGATCTCCTCGAGCTCTCTGGCGTTGGCCTTTGGGAAGAGAATGGTCTTTATCCCCGCCCGGTGGGCCGCAATCACCTTGTCTTTTAGCCCCCCGATGGCCAATACCTTACCGGTGAGCGTGATTTCCCCGGTCATGGCGTAGTCATTGCGGAGTGGCCTCTGAAAGAGCAGCGACGCGATGGTGGCCGCGATGGCGACGCCGGCGCTGGGCCCGTCCTTGGGTACCGCCCCGGCGGGCACATGAAGATGGAGATCTTTGGTGTCGAAAAACTCTTTGTCGTCCGCCCGCGCCAGATAATTGGCACGGACAAAGCTTTCGGCCGCCTCGGCGCTCTCCTTCATCACGTCACCCAATTGTCCGGTCTGCCGTCTGCGACCCTTACCCGGCATCGACAGCGCCTCTATAAAGAGTATCTCGCCGCCGGTGAAGGTCTTGGCCAACCCCGTCGCCACCCCGATGGTCGGCTTCTTGAGAGCCATTTCACGTGTGTATTCTTCGATGCCCAGGTATTTACGGACATTCTTCTCGGTGATCTTGACCCCCCGTTTCTTTCCCGATGCGTGGCGCCTGGCCAGCTTACGGCATACGGCGCCGATCTTTCTCTCCAGCTCCCTGACACCCGCCTCGCGGGTGTAGTGCATCGCGATGTGGCGCAGGCCGGCGTCGGAAATCTTGATCGCCCCCGCCGAGAGACCGTTCTCGTCTATCTGACGCGGTAGCAAATAGCGCTTGGCGATTTCGATCTTCTCCAGCGTGATATAACCTGGGAGCTCTAAGACCTCCATCCGATCCAGTAACGGTCGCGGGATTGGATCCAGCAGGTTGGCCGTGGTTATAAAAAGCACCTTCGAGAGGTCGAACGGGATATTGAGGTAGTGATCTTCGAAGGAGGCGTTCTGCGCCGGATCGAGCACCTCCAAAAGCGCCGACGCCGGATCACCGCGAAAATCCGCCCCCAGCTTGTCGATCTCATCGAGCATAAAAACCGGGTTGGCGCTCCCGGCCGTCCTCATACCCTGGATAACGCGCCCAGGCAAGGCTCCGATATAAGTCCGACGGTGACCCCTGATCTCAGCCTCGTCCTTCATCCCGCCCAGAGAAATACGAACAAACTTGCGGTCCATGGCCCGCGCGATCGATTGGCCCAACGACGTTTTGCCGACACCAGGCGGACCCACGAAACAAAGGATCGAGCCTTTCATCGTTTGTTTGAGTTTTTTTACCGACAAAAACTCGAGAATGCGCTCTTTGACACGTTCCAGGTCATAGTGGTCCTCGTTGAGGACCTTTTCGGCCGCATCGATATCCAGATTGTCTGCCGTCGTAAACTCCCATGGGAGCTCCAGGATCCAATCCAGGTAAGTCTTGGAAACCGTGTACTCCGCGGCGCCGGGTGACATTCTTTGCAGACGGTCGAGTTCTTTGTCAGCCACTTCTCGGGAGGGCTCGGACAACTGTGCTTGTGCAATCTTATCTCTAAGTTCATCTATCTCAATTGTGCGATCGTCTTCCTCGCCCAACTCTCTCTTGATCGCTTTTAACTGTTGCCGCAAATAATACTCCCGTTGCTCGCGGTCCATCTCCTTCTTTACGTCGGATTGAAGCTTCTTGCCCAGGCGAACCACTTCCAGCTCGTCGCTGAGATAGTTTGACAGTAGCTTCAAGCGAGCGAGCACGTCGGACTCTTCGAGAAGCTTTTGCTTTCGTTCCAGATCGATGTTCATGTTCGTCGCGATCACGTCAGCGATGCGTCCGCCTTCCTTGATGTTGCTGATGATGATCTTTAGCTCCTCAGGAAGATTCTCCGACTCATCGATCACTTTTGAGAAAGAATTCGTAACCGTCTTCACATACGCCCGCAGCAGATCTGACTCTTCCTCGTGCTCTTCCTCGGTCTCGATTCGCGCCCGCATATACGGTTCGACTTGCGTCATTTCGGCGATGCGGATCCGTGTAACTCCCTGCCCCATAAGCCGCATTTCTCCGTTGGGGAAGCGGATCATTCTCTGAATATGCACCGCCGTCCCTATTCTGTGGATGTCGGCTGGGCCCGGTTTGCCGTCTGTGGGGTTGATCTGGGTAAACGCTCCAATGATCTTCTGATCGGCGAGCGCCTCGTCGGCGAGGCGCAGTAGGTTTGGATCGTTCAAAAGAAGAGGCACCATCATCAGCGGAAAGACAACCGCATCATTTATCGGCAGTACCGCGAGTTCCTTTGGAATCTGGCGCAACTGTATGAGTTCGTCCTCAAAATCGATTTGATTCTTTATCGCCACCTATGACTCCTTGGGCTGGTTTCTATTCGACCTTGATCTGGCGTGCAGAACGTTTTTCAAACGTTTTCTTGAGTCGGATTTCGAGCAAACCATTTGAATAGTCCGTAAAGATGCTCTTGCTGTCGACGGGAACGGGTATTTGAATCAGACGTTGAAAGGGGCCAACTTGGATCTCCAATTTGTGAAACTGCTTCTTTCCGGAGGGCGCAAACTCATTTCTTATACCGCGGATGGTGAGCATGTTGCCGTCGGTAAAAACGTCTATCTTGCTCCGATCCATACCGGCTATATCCATTGTCGCCACAAACTCTGTCTCGGTTTCGTAAACGTCCGTGGGCGGCGCCCAGCCCAGGTTCGGTCTCATGCGGATTTTTTGCTTGGTGGGCGAGAGTTCCGACATCAGCATCTCTAGCAGCTCCCGAATGTTGTGGAACTCCCTGTCGACCACCTCGTGGCGCTCGACGCTCGGCGATCGTTGGCTCATCGCGCATCACCCTCTCGAAATGACCTTGGCGACAATAACGTATGATTTAAAAGCCCGTTACGAGAATAGGAAAGGGCCCGAGGAAAGTCAAGACAGGATAAGCGAGCTGGAAAACAGCGGGAGCGGGGCCGCGGTTGTCGCAAAGAGCAGACAGCGATGCCGGCCGCTCGGGCGCCGGTTTGCCATTGGTGACTACTACTTCTTCTTGAGCCTCTTGTCAGGCGCCACGGCCGGATCCCCGATCGGTGTCTCGCCGATTGTAGGGATCCCGATCAGGTCCCTGGGCGTGAGCGTTCCCAGACCCGCGGCGTCACCATCCATTACCCAAAGGGACAACGTACTCTTGTAGAAGACGAGCTCGTAGCTCAACAGCTTCTGAGTGTGCTCGTCTACCGCGTAGTACGTCCAGCTCTCGCTGTGACCTTGCGCATAGCCCCTTCTAACATTCGGAAGGCCCCACGACGCAAGCACCTGAAGAACGTTCATCCCCTTACTTACCTCGCTATTCAGTATCTGACCCTTGAACGGATCATCTGGGTTGTTCTGCAGGTACTCCGCTCGGAGTGAGGCGACCTCTTGTGTGCCCCGTGGTAGCCGAGGCGAGTGCGAGCAAGAAGCGGCAAACGCAATCACGACAACCAGAATTGTCACGTGGCCCGACAGATTCATGATTTGGCCTCCCTGATAATACGGTTCGCCCCTTAGCCCAAAAAAACCACAGCGAGATGCCATGGTAATGCACGCCCGTCCCCCCCGGAACACCCCTCCCCACGAGAAACCACGAGTGACCCCTTCCCGAGGATCGATAATCAAGGATCTTCACTCATAAGTTTAGCAGAAATCCGCGTCCGGGGTAGGGTGCCCCCAAAAATAACGGCACTGACTCAGATAGTAGACTTTTTTACCCTATGAAATAAAAAAAGATAGGCCGGGTGACCCTCGTCGCCCGGCCCTTGCGACCGTGCCCTCACTTCCTTGGGCTAACGGTATTTGCATCTCGCCCGTCTGAGGTCGGGGCGCCAAATCCGTCATCGACCCGGCGTCGATCCATCATCGCATTCGAGGGCCAGAGACCGCCGCCCGCGGCAGTTCCCTTGTCAAGTGTCCACCGTAACAATACCCGATCCTCAAATACCAACTGGTAGGTGAAACGGTCCCGGCTGAATTCATCCCTCATCGAATAGATCCAGCTTTCCGTCGATACGCTTTGCGTGGCGTCATCGAAAAGACGCCTCTCGGGTAATCCCCACGATGCTAGCACTTCGATGACGTTCATCCCCCTGGCCACTTCACCCTTCATGATGTGTTGGTTGTAGACACCGTCTGGATGGGTGCGTAGGTAGTGGTCGCGCACACTGGTCACCTCCGGGTTGTCCTGTGGAAGCCTGGGCGTGTGCGCGCAGGAAGTGGTCGTTGCAATGAAGAGCGCGACGAGCAATATGTGATGTACCGAGTTCATACAAGCCCTCCCGTGTGCTGACAGTTCGAAGCATGGACGCTGTGCCGCGTACAAACACCGTTGACCACCACTATGGGTCCAATCGTGACGGCATCGCTTTGGTCTGACCTCATACGCTCAAGAGGTCACCTCCCGCGCGCGAGGAGGATCACATTCCGGACCCGGGACCGGCAGGGTTGGCCACCGAGGTCGGCATGTTGGGTGCCATAACCCAGTTTTGTAACCTATTTTATAAGAATTAGTTAAATCATCTCATAGACGCAAAAGCGGCACGGATGGGTGACCGCGAGGATCTGCTGAACCGCCGCCGAACACACCCGCATCGCCGATCTGGCGGTCTGCGAAAAACCGGCCGAGACAAGTTGCAAGAAGCGGGGTCCGAACTGTCGAGGCCAGGGAGATCGTTCTTTGGGAAACGGCTCCGGGCGGTGCCTGTGATCGCGGAATAAAAGATATCAGACGGGTGTTATACTCGTCCTGCTCACGGGATCCTAATATGGCAAGGAGAAAAGTTGGAGACGACGCTATACATCGGACCGGCCGGCTGGTCTTATGGGGACTGGAATGGAATCGTGTATCCGCAGAAAAAACCGACGAGGTTCGATCCCCTATCGTACCTGTCGTCCTACTTCAACGTCATCGAGGTCAACAGCACATTTTATCGCGTTCCGAAGGCTTCGGCCTGCGCCAGCTGGGCACAACGGATTTCTCATCGATCCGATTTCCAGTTCACGCTCAAGGCGTTTCGAGAATTTACCCACGGCAAGACTCCGCCATCGGAGCAAGAAGTCAACGCCTTCAAGAATGCGATCGCACCGTTGCACAGCGAGAAGCGCTTGAGCACGATCCTGATCCAGTTTCCCTGGTCGTTCCGCTTTTCGCTACAGACGGCGAGATATATCGCGACTTTGGTGAAATGGTACGCTCCTTATCCAACATCGGTCGAAGTTCGTCATGGCAGTTGGGCGAGTCCGCCGGCCATCACCTTTTTTAAGGACAACGATATCACGATGTGCGGCATTGACCAGCCGCAGATCGGTAGCTCGCTGCCCGCGGAGTCCTACAATGTTGCGACGACCGGGGCGTACTTTCGTTTACACGGACAAAACAAGCGTGAGTGGTTCCGGAGGGACACGAACCGGGATCTTCGCTACGACTACCTGTACTCGAGCGGCGAGCTCGAGCGCTGGGTCGGCCGCATACAACACCTGTACGGCAAGGTCAGCCGGATCCATGTCGTCTTGAACAACCATTTCCGGGGTCAGGCCGTTGCCAACGCGCTGCAACTCAAGGCTATGCTTTGTGGAGAAAGATCGGCCGCACCGCAGGGCATCCTCGATGCCTACCCACACCTGTCCGCCTTGCTCGAAAGCGATACTCGACCCGATGAGACGTCTGGAGACCCCACGCGCCAGGGGTCACTGTTTGAGAATCAGGACGGCCAGTAGAATTACTAGAAGGCCGGCGACGACCAGAAAGGCGTTGTCCAGCAGCACAGCCGTGAGCCCTTTGCTTGTGCCCGCAGCGGGCTCTTCCACCCGGGGTGTGTCGGATGGGTTGGGGGACTCGTTCTTGTGGTTCTCTGCGGTGTTTCCTTCGCGGGACTGCTGGCAGAACGAGCAGAATTCGGCTCCCGTTTCATCTTCCCAACCACACGCGGGGCACGGCGTCAGTCCACGATCGCTGGTGGGAACCAACTCCGCGGTCCTGGTTCTGGCGTCCGTCGAGTCGGCTCGGCCCGGCGTCACAAAATGTGTCTCCAGCCTGGTACGGCCACCGATCTCTTCCAAAATCGATTTGAGCTTGTTGGCCTGCGCTGCGCTCAAGCCGCTCTTGATCGCGTAAGGCAGTTTGCGGACGACCTGTCGGACACGCGGCAAGGGGGTCCTTGTTCTCATCGACAGCTTGATCGAAAAAGTGTCGATGGTCTCGCAGCTGCGGTCGATCTCTTCCAGAACCACGCGGTAGTACTTTTTGGTGTGAACCGACATTTTCTCGGTGGGAGAGCTCATATCTACAGCGGTAGCATGGACTGTACCAGCCTAACGGGCCTCGGTACCTACCGGTGCAGGGCGAGATGGCCCGACTAACATCCTTTTAAACATAGAGTTAACTGAATACGGCCTCACGGGCGAGGCCTCGCGGGTGTGGAGGCGTTACTGGGCCGAGCCGAAAACGATGCGACTTTCAACGTTGCCCGTGCTCACCGCTGAGACCCCAAACACCAAGTCCGGGATGGGCAGAACCGCGTCGACCTGGGCCGACGTCGCCGCCGTGGTATCGATCAGCACTACGCCCAGGAACACATCGACGTTGTAGAGCCGGTAGAACTTGACGAGCGACGGCGAGTCTTCGGTCCAGCTCAGATCGAAAACAATGCTGTCTGCCGTGGTGACGGTGAAGTTCCCGGGAGCCGGAGCCTCCACGATTGCGAGCATGGGTGGCACGTCGTCGTGTTGCGAGCAGGCTGCCAGCAAGAGCGTGAAAGCGACTAAAAACTTCTTCACTGGCTAAGTTGTTTCCTTTCAGAATCGAAAACTTCGGGTTAGCAGCACGCGTTCCTGGTCCATCTCGATCCGATACCGCAGGGCGGTTTCCGTATCGTGCGGTTGGCTGAACCACACGTCCACCAAATTGATGGCGTAGGTCGAAATGAGCGCAGCAAGAAACGTATTTCTCCAGCCGAGACGCGTGTCTGCCTGATCGTGCGCTTGTTGCATTTCACTGTAATTACCCGTGATCTCGTCGATACTCACGATCTCGCCCCCGGTCAACCGTAACTGGATGTCTGTTTGGATGCCCTTGGCGTTATCCAACCTGTCGACCGCCTGTTTGTAGTGAATCTGAGACGCGAAGAGGCCGGCAGTACTAATTATGGCTACGCCAGCAAACACCGCCGCTTTCGTGTAATGTCCCTGATGTGCCTGACCGGCGCCGGGTAGGAGGAGCGAGCGAACAAAGGCCGCATCCTTGGCACATGCATGCGCGGGCACAGCCAGCCACAGAAGCGAAATCACGCAGGCGCGAAATAGGCCTTTTTGGCCTGTCACTGGTCTTATCGGGCTGAATCTACCTGTGCGC
>Ga0224512_10003845_pt1 | contig 13012 bp, 10 predicted proteins | sample SF_May12_sed_USG_4_FD_169103 | JGI IMG/M metagenome (GOLD analysis project Ga0224512, IMG submission 169103) | Sediment microbial communities from San Francisco Bay, California, United States - SF_May12_sed_USGS_13 | ecosystem: Environmental > Aquatic > Marine > Sediment | place: USA...
GTGCCGCAAGCTTGCGCCTCGACTGGCACAATGCCGAAATCCTCTTCGGATGGAAAAATGAAAGCCCGCGCCTGCGACAGATAGTCGCGAACAACTTCCGGAGGCTGAAAACCAATGAACTCGATGTTTGGTCCTGCTTTCGAACGAAGCTTGGCCATTTCCGGACCGTCGCCGATCATGATCAGCCGTTTTTCCGGCATTTGCGAGAAGGCTTCAACAGCCAGGTCGAGTCGCTTGAACGGCACGAACCGCCCGGCTGCTACGTAAAAATCTTCTTTTTCCTCTTTGAGCTGAAACAGTCCAGTCTCAACCGGAGGAAAGACGAGATTCGAATCGCGGCGATAGAACTTTTGAATGCGCGCTCGTACAAACTGCGAATTGGCGATGAAATGATCGACAGAATTGCTGGAGCGCACGTCCCACGTGCGAATCTTGTGCAGCTGCCGACGGGCAAGCCAGGATAGCGGGCCACGCTCGAGATTTCCTTCCCGTAAATACTCGTGATAATGATCCCATGCATAGCGCATCGGCGAGTGGCAGTAGCTGACGTGCACCTGGTTCGGACCAGTGAGAACACCCTTCGCAACGCAATAACTGCTCGAGATGACCAGGTCGTACTTGCCGAGATCGAATTGCTCTATCGCAAACGGCATCAGAAACAAAAGTTTTCGATACAGGTGCTTTACGAAAGGAATCTTCTGCAAGAAACTCGTGTACGGCACCTTACCGCGCAGGAAGCCGCGCTGATCTTCAGGAACACAGTCAATCAGCGTGTATACATCCGCTTCGGGATAACAGTCGATAATGTGTTCCAATACACGTTCGGCGCCGCCATAGACAACGCACCAGTCATGCACGATTGCTACTTTCATTTTTTGATCCTCCTGATCATCCCCGCCCGCTTCATGCGGTAAGGCGTGAGTCCGCTTCCAGCACACTGAGCCTCTCGCTCGGTATCCCCGTTCGATGTTCTTGATTGCCTCTGGCCCGACCGATCACGGCCCGGTCGGGCGTCGGCAGAAATTTTCCGTCAAGAGTGAAGATTCCCAGCGGTGTCACAACGGCATCTCTGAGGCGAGTGCCAGCGCCGATATAAGTGTTAGGCAATACCGAGACGTTGCGCAGATGCGCATCGCGCCCGATAACGACGCCGTTGCCCAGGACACAGCGCGCATCGAGCCGAACGCGCCTCTCGATCCGGCAGTGTTTTCCGATGACAATGGTGTCGCCGAGGAAAACGTCGGGCGCCACGCGGCTATGCCAGTCGATCGCGACGCCGGGCCGCACAATGCGGCCCGGCAGCAGCAGGGAACCACTGTTGTACAAAGCTGCGCCGAGATTGGCCGCGTGGTAGCTGCGCACAGTCTTCATCGGATCACGTAAATAACGCCTGCCGGTTGCAGCGGCGATGCTGTCGCATGCCGCTCCACCGGGCCCGAGATTCCAGTAGGCGGACAGTTCAGTTCGCGCCGCCGGGTCTATCGTGTGTCCTCGGCCTGTAGCCCGGAATGCCGAGAAGTCGCCGGCGTGAAGATGGTCGCCACAAAAATAGAGGCAGTGACCGTGCTCGAGCAGCGTCTGTGTTCTGAGGTCGGCATCGTGGAGATCCGAGTAACGGACCGTAACGCCCCACTCGCGTCCATCGCCAAGTCGCTGCCGAACCGCCCACTGCTGGATCGAACCCGCAATACGCAAGTGTTGGATGCGTCCGCTGGCGAGCTGCTCTACCAGATGTACGACCAGCGGTTTGCCTGCAACCGGCAACAGGGCACGATGCGTCGACGGCCAGGCCGGTTCGAGCGGTGAGGCTACCGATGAAAACCCAATAACCGCGATCGGCGTCGTGCTTTCCGCGATCATCAGTAGGCGCCTTTGCCGTTAAGAACCGCCGGTATGGTTCTGGCGATAATTGCAATGTCTTTTGCTAGCGACCGTGCTCCCAGGTAGCGAATATCCAGATCGACCTGTTCGGAAAATGCGAGTTCGGAACGTCCATTGATCTGCCACAGACAGGTGAGGCCGGGCTGGGCTTGCAGCCTTTTGCGCGCTTCGCGATCGTATTGGTCCACCTCGGCCGGCAGTGCCGGCCGCGGACCGACGATCGACATATCGCCGCGCAGTACGTTCATCAGCTGCGGCAATTCATCAATAGAGAGGCGGCGAATCAGGCGCCCGACTCGTGTGATGCGCGGATCGTTCTTTATCTTGAACAACACGCCATCAGCACTTTCGTTCTCGCCACAAAGCGCCTGCTTTTCGGCCTCGGCGGAAACGCGCATCGAGCGAAACTTGTACATCGTGAACGGACGGCCGCGTTTGCCAACCCGCTCCTGCCGAAACAATACAGGCCCGGGCGACTCAATCCGGATCGCCAGCGCGGTTGCCAAGAGCAAGGGAAACAGCAGCACGAGGCCGGCCGTTGCGCCGGATATGTCCAGCGTGCGCTTTGTCGCGGCGTGTAGCGTCAGCATCAGCCACCACTTGCGTACCGCGAGCCCGGCAAGTAAGCGATGCGTCCATGGGCGCCCGCCGATCAGGCGTATGCACTCTTCCGGCCCGGGGAGTTCGTATTCACGGGTATTGGGGGCGGGGACCTGCATAAGAAGACCTTTATTTCATTTTTATCACTAAGGATAAAATATAGGCCTTTCCTGCCATTTATGCCGTGATCTTGTTCACATATTGATAAAACTGAAGTCCATACTGATACCGAATTGATAATTTAGTATCGATCTCGCGAGGGCGCCGCCGCGGCATTGCCGCAAGACCGGCTTTGTGCCGAAACAGGACCGGCACCACCTCGCGTCTCGAGCACTGCAAGCCTGTTTCGCAGCTCGCGCGCGGTGCGGCGGGCGAGATCCAGCAGCTGATCTGCCTTGATGGTGTCGGGCAACGTCCCTGCGTAGGCGTTTTGCTCCAGTTGGTCACAAATTGCCGCCAGTTCGGTAGCCCCGACAACGCGGCTGGCTCCTTTGAGGCCGTGGCAAAGCCGAGCGACGGCTTCGGCATCTTGAGCGCCAAGCGCCTTGCGCATTCGCGCCTCTCTCTCCGGCAATTCTCTAAGGTAGGCGGGGATTACGCGCCGCAGCAGCTGGTCCGCCACGCTACCGAGGCGGTCGTGCAAATGGCCGAGTTCAAGTTCAACCGGCTCGACCGTTGTTGTGTCTTCCAGCTCGCCAGGATCGCCGAGCTTCTGTTCGTAGGCTTCGCGAAGCACACCGGCAAGCTCACCGAGCTCGACAGGTTTGGCGATGTACGCATCGATGCCTGCTTTCCTGATTTGCGCGCGTTCCTGCGACGAGGTGCCGGACGTGACCGCTACAATGAACGGCTGCGTTTCGCGTGTTCTTGCACGTATACGCGTGGCGCACTCGAGTCCGTTCATAATTGGCATACGTATATCCAGAAGTACAACATCGTAATTGCGTACGTGCAGCGCGCGCAGTACTTCCTCACCGTTTGCAACGGCGTCGACCTGGTAACCGAGCTGTTCTACCTGAGCCTGTTGCATCATGCGGTTGGCTTCGTAGTCGTCTGCCAGCAGGACGGACAGCGGTCTGTCAAATGCATGACATCCGTCACTCACCTTCGCCTCGCTGCCAGCGCGCAGGGATGATGGGAGTCTATCCTTGCTCATCGCACACCGGCGGCGCGCAGCGCCCCTTGTGGGTGTGCGGGCGCAACGCCGGCAAGCAACTCGCCGAGGTGGTCGACGCTCAGCGGCTTGGAATAAACGGAAATGCCATCGGGCACTCCACCACGCTCGAGAAGCTGTTGCTCGTTCAAACCTGTCACGACGGCAATCGTTACGCCGCCCCCGATCTCTTTCTGCACGATACGTCGCAACATCGTGATGCCATCCATGCCCGGCATATCGACATCCACCAGCATCAAGGCTGGCGCGACCTTACCAAGCTCGACCAGTCCTTCGAAACCGTCGGCGGCCATCGTCAGGTCGGCGTCGGGCCTGAGTATCTCGAACAAAGCGCTGTAATAACTTTGCATTGCGGCGTCGTCTTCCACAACCAGAACGCGCAAGCGACGACTATCATCCGGCTGCGGCACCTGGTCACGAGCGCGCAGCGCAGCCTCGACCGATGAGCGGAGAATGCGTCGATGACCGCCGGGCGTCTTCCACGCATCCAGCGTGCCGTTCTCGACCCACAGCTGCACGGTGCGTACTGACACGCCCAGCAGTCTTGCGGCCTCCTGGGTACCCAGCACTTCTTCGCTCGCGGCCATCCGGATTCTCCTGTGTTTCATTTGTTTCGATTTTTACAGTTTAGACGAGAAATGGCGCTTCCGGTTTGCGCTGTTTCACATTTCTCAACTTTCGTCTTCCAATATAACTCCATAACAAATAGTGATTTTCAGCCGTTCAACCGTGAAAAGGCGCGTTTTTAACATAAGCAATAATTATCATTTTTGCGTATTTGATCACATATTCTTCAGTTTATCGCGTGCAAACTGCGCAAGCTGAAAATCCACAGGACCAGAGTCATGGAGCGACGCCCCCGACAACCCATTTTTTATGTACTGCTGCTGGCTACGGTTTGGCTGTGCCTGCCAGCCTCGTCCGTGGCCGCTGCCAACGCTGGAGAGGTGTTTTCCGCGTTGCGTTCGGCACCGACGAGCACCGATCTGCCGCTTGGCGCGTCCGGCGACACGACATCGAACATCGGGAACATGCGTCCGATGCTGGCCTACCCGACGCTCAGGCTGGACGAGCGCGAGCCGCGTGAGGCTCAGCCGCCGGAAGCATCAGGAGTGCCGCCCGCGCCGTTGCAGCAATCCGAACTGAGTGATTTTGAAATACTCGTGCAGCAAACTCTGGGACGCCCACTGCGGACCTTCGGCGATGATCTGTTCGCCGATGGATCGCGCGGCTACGAACCCGTTGAAAGAACGAGCGTACCGGGCGACTTCGTCCTCGGTCCGGGTGACGAAATTTATATACGCGCCTGGGGATCGGTCGACATTGATTACCGTGCAACGATCGACCGTGGCGGGGCTATCACCATTCCGAAGGTTGGCGAGGTTTCACTCGCGGGGTTGCGTTTCGCGAATCTGCGCGATCATCTGCGCGCAGCTATCGGGCGCTCCTTTCACGGTTTCGAGCTGAGCGTGAGCCTCGGACAGTTGCGCTCGATTCGCATTTACGTTACCGGATTCGCACTCGCGCCTGGCAGTTACACGGTCAGTGCCCTGTCAACGCTCGTCAACGTGTTATTTCACGCCGGTGGGCCGGATAAGGCCGGTAACCTGCGCGCAATCGAACTGTGGCGCTCCGGCAAGCGCGTAGCCACCGTCGATTTCTATGACTTCCTGCTGTATGGCCGCCACGACAATGCACTGCGGCTGATGCCCGAGGACGTATTGCACATCCCGGCACTGGGCGGTGAAGTCGCGATCGCGGGTGCGGTCAATCGCCCCGCCATTTACCAGCTAAATTCCGGCGAGACATTGGGAGACCTGATCGGGTTTGCCGGAGAACCTAGCGTTATCGCATCACAGCATCGTGTTGTGCTGGAAAGAATTGGCGACGATGGCCAGCGTTTCGTCGCGGAGTATCCGCTCTCTGACGTGACGCGGCAACTGCCGCTTCAAAGCGGTGACCTCGTGCTGATACAACCCGTTTCACCGCGTTTCGCGAACGCCGTGACCCTGCGTGGCCAGGTTGCGCAGCCGCTGCGCCACGAGTGGCGGCCGGGCATGCGCGTCTCGGATCTGCTGCCCTCGAGCAAAGCGCTGGTCTCGCCGCAATACTGGATTGCGCGCAACGAGAAGAGCCAGGTCGTCGATCTGCTCGACGATCAACCGGCAACCAGTTTCAATCCTGACTTTCCGGACATCAACTGGGAATATGCGGCCATTGAACGCATTGATAGTGCGAATCTCGCGACTCGGCTGCTGCCGTTCCATCTCGGCAAGGCCGTCCTCGCGCGCGATCCCCTGCACGACCTCGAGCTACAGGCGGGCGACAAGATTACCGTGTTTGCGCTCAAGGATTTCCGAACGCGCAATGCGCAGAAGCCGCGCTTCGTGAAGATAGAAGGTGAGGTCGCACAGGCCGGTATCTACCCGGTTGACGCTGGCGAAACAATCGACGCTGTGATTTCACGCGCCGGCGGCATTACCGGCGATGCCTACTTGTTCGGACTCGAACTGATGCGAGAATCCGTGCGCCGGCAACAGGAACGGCGCGTCGGCGAGGCTATAGACCAGCTTGAGCAGGATTACCAGAGACACCTGATCGACCGCTCGCGCAACGTTTTGTCCGGCGACCTTTCGCTGGCGATATCGCCCGAGGCCGCTGCAATTCAAGGCTTGATCGGAAAACTGCGTGCGGCCAAACCGACAGGACGTATCGTGCTAGAGCTGGATAGCGATATCAGCGCGGCCACGGAGTTGCCGTTGCTGACGCTGGATGACGGCGACACGATTTACGTGCCTCCGGTGCCTGCAACGATCGAGGTCGTCGGCGCCGTTTTCCGCCAGGGCTCTTTTCTGCACGCCACCGAACGTGTGCGTGACTACGTCGAAAGAGCCGGGCTGCTGCCGACGGCAGACGCGCGCAACATCTACGTGATTCGTCCGGACGGCTCGTTTTCGCTGGCGAGTCGCCGCCTCGACCTGCGGCCCGGTGACACGATCATCGTGCCCGAAAAAGTTGATCGCCAGACTGCCGTACGCCGCCTGAAGGACTGGACCCAGGTGCTTTACCAGTTTGGCCTTGGCGCCGCCGGCATTCATTTGCTGGACGTATTCTGATGGATGCCGTCGCTTCACCAAACAGGATAGGTGCCGAGGCGGACCCCGGCATGCTGCCGCTGCTTCTGATTCTGGCTCGGCGCCGACGACTATTGATCGGCATACCGTTTGCCTGCATGCTGCTCGCTGTTGCTTACAGCCTGATCGCCGATCCCATCTACACGGCGACAGCTCGTATTCTGCCGCCACAATACAACGAGAACACGGTGATGGCGATGCAGAATCAGCTCGGCGGAGAGAGCCAGCTGGGTAACAGCGCACTGACCTTGAAAAATCCGACCGACCTCTTTGTCGGCATCCTGCGTAGCCGAACGATTCTTGATGCAGTGATCGAGGCGAACACCTTGTGTGATTATTACGAAGAACCCGAGATCGCTGAAGCACGCAAGGTGCTTGATGCGGCCACCGAAATACGCGCGGCAAAAGACGGAATCGTCTCGATCTCGGTGGAAGATACCGACCGCGAGATAGCAGCCAGTCTGGCCAATGCGTTTGTCGACCAGTTTTACGCATTCTCGCAATCGCTGGCACGCCAGCAGGCTGTCCGACGCGCAGAGTTTTATGAGACTGCGCTCAGGGCTGCGAAGCAAGAGCTCGCTGTGGCCGACACCGAACTCGCGCGCACTGAGAAGCTCACCGGCTTTACGCGGCTTACCGGGCAGGACGAGGCCATCGTGCAGTCGGCAGCCGAGCTGCAGGCGCAAATCGCCGCGAGAGAAATTCAGCTGAAGACCATGGCGAGCTACGCGACCCGATCCAATCCCGACTTTCGGCTCATCGAGCGCGAGTTGACGCATCTTCGCGCCGAGCTTGCGGCACTACAGAGCGCTTCGGCAGGACCAAACGCTGCGGCTGAAGGTCCGTTCGTCGGTCTCGGCGACGTGCCAGACGCGCTGCTCCAACATGCGCGCCGCAAGCGGGATGTGCATTACTGGGAAACGATCGTGATGCTGCTCGGGCGCTTCAGCGAACTTGGCAAGATCGACGAAAGCCGCGATATATCGTTATTCCAGGTGCTCGACTGGGCGATACCTCCGCACGACAAGTCGAAACCGCGTACGCGAGTGAACGCCGTTCTTGCGGGGCTCGGAAGCGGTCTCGCTTGCCTACTCTGGGTACTCGCAGGCGCCGTTGTTGCGCGACGTCGCGCCGGGTGCGCTGAGTTCGAACTTCAGTGGCAGGAATTGATGAGTCTGATCAAGCCATTTGGGACCGCCAACCCGACAGCAAAGGACAGGCAATGAGCAGCCCGAATGCAGTCACTGCGGCGCGCGCGCCACGCCGTTCGTCGCTAACTCAAAACGTCGCAGCACTGTATGCACTGCAAATCGCGAATTACATGATTCCGCTGCTTACGCTGCCGTATCTGATACGGGTACTCGGCGCGGCGCAGTATGGCCTGATGACGATAGCCTATGCCGAGATTTTCTTCATGGTGCTGTTTGTCGACGCCGGCTTCAACACGCTCGCGACGCGACGGCTCGCACGACCAGGCATCGGCGCCCGCCGCATCAGCGAGATTTATGCTGCGACGCAGCTGATCAAGGTCGTTCAGTGCGCCGCAATGTTTCTGCTGCTATTCGGGCTTACGCTGGCCGTGCCGAACATCGGCGCAGCGGCGCCGATCTATTATGCAACCTTCCCGATCGTGCTCGGCTCGCTGCTGTTCCCGACCTGGTTATTTCAGGGCCTCGAGATCATGCACCTGACGACGCTCTGTAACGTCGGCGGCCGACTGCTGGCGACAGCCGGCATTTTTGTCTTGGTCAAAGATCCCGGCGACGTCGCAATTGCCGCACTATTGCAGGCATCGGCTACGGCAATATCCGGCCTGTTGGCCATGCCGTTCCTGTTCGGACGCCTGCGCCTGAATCTCTTCATTCCGCGGTACCGGCTGTGGCCGGAGCTGCGCCGGACATTCGCGGAAGCGCGCGCACTTGCTCCAGCGGAATTCATCACTGATGCCTTCAGCAACAGCGGCATCTTCATCCTCGGCCTGTTTGCGAGCGACGCCGCCGTCGGCGTTTACGCCGCCATCGAAAAGATCGCCCGCGCCGGCGCGAGCCTGTTCCAGCCGCTGATTAAGGCACTGTTTCCTGTGCTGTCCGGACACTGGATGAGCGCGACTCCGGACGCCACCGAGCACTGTCGTATTTGGACACAACGCATACTGCTGCTGGCAGCAATCGCGGCCATCGCCATGTTTGCCGTCGCGCCGTTCGGATTGGAACTGCTGTTTGGCGCCGGCTGGTCCGAGTACGCCGCGCTGTTGCGCGTGCTGGCAGCCTGGCTTGCGGCAAACGTCGCAGCCGCCGTACTGGGGCAATTCTGGCTGCTCGCCCGCGGCGAGCGATCCACTTACGCACGCTGCTTGGTGGTTGCCGGTGTATTTCAGCTGATTGCGACCATCCTCGGTGCCTGGTCTTTCGGTGCCCTGGGTCTCGTTGCCGCCACTGTCATCGCCGAGTTCGTGCGGATCGTCCTTTTCTATTTGGCGGCCGGCAACGCCGCACAAGGAACCGCCGCATGCGCATCCTGAACATCTCGTCATTGTATCCACCGAACGTCATTGGCGGCGCGGAACTCTGCGTCAAGACAATTGCCGAGGCCATGGCTGACGCCGGGCACGATATGCACGTCATTACTCTGCAGCCGCCGCCCGATTCGCAGCCAACCGGCGATGTGAACAGCGGGCAAGTCACAGTGCACCAGGTTCCGCTCGCGAACGTCTACTGGCCTTTCGAATCCTCTCGCGCCGCCCGTTCGCGCATACAGAAGATCTTCTGGCACGGTATCGACACTTCGAACAAAGTAATGGTTCGGCGCGTTGAGCGCATCGTGCGCGAAGTCAAACCCGACGTCGTCCTGACACACAATTTGCAGGGATTTTCTACCGCCGTCATGCCCGCCGTGAAGCGGGTACGTGCGCCACTCGTGCATGTGCCGCACGACTATTCGCTTGTCTGTCCGCAGACGGCGCTGTGGCGTAACGATCGTGGCTGTGGTTTTCGTGAACTCCGCTGCACCAACTGCAAAGTGCTCACGGTGCCGCGCCACCGCCACCTCGCGGCGGTCGATGCGGTGATCAGTGTGAGCAGATCACTTCTGGACTTCCACCGACTGCACGGATTGTTTACGGATGTTCCGGCAACCGTCATCCATAATGCGCTGCGACCCGAGCTCAAAATTCGAACTCGCGTTGCCACGCGCAGCGACGATGACGTGTTTACTTTCGGCTACCTCGGCCGCGTCGAACGCTCCAAAGGAATTGAGACACTGCTTGCGGCGGCCGGCGAACTCGAAGCAAGAGGCGGCCGCTTTCGGCTGCGCGTGGCGGGCCGCGCAGATCCGGTTTACATCGAATCATTGCGACAGCGCTGGCCCCTCACCAACATCGACTTCGTCGGTTTCACCGACAGTACCGAATTTCTCGGTAGCATTGATGCACTGGTCTTCCCGTCCGAGTGGCTCGAAGCGCTGGGCAATGGCGTATTTGAAGCGTACTCGCAGGGCGTGCCGGTGATAGGTGCTGCAACGGGCGGCATACCAGAGTCCATCGATCCCGGCGTCACAGGATTCGTGTTCGAAGCGGGCAACGTAACCGAGCTCACGCGCGCCATGTCGAGCCTGCTCGACGACCCCGCTCTGCGAACGGCACAGGGCGAAGCAGCGCTCGCGAAAGCGCGGCAATATCTAGCGCCGCGGCGCGCCGCCGAATACGTTTCGTTCCTCGAGACATTTCTCGCCGACCGGGCCGAAGTGGCGGCCGCATGAACCCGACAGTACCGTCAAGACTCAGGCCACGCGAGCGCTTCGTCCTGCTGGCCGCCCTCGCCTATGTCCTAATGACGGTGCTGGCGGGGCCGCTCCGCATGTACCTGTCGTTAGCCGACCTCGCGCCACTGATCTACCTGCCAAATCTCCTCCTGTTGCTGGCCATCGGCTGGCAGCTTCTGGCAGAAAGCTGCGAACAGGAGTTTACGCCGATGAAACTGGTCGCAATGGTCATCCCGTGCTTCGCACTGATGGTCGGTCTGCAATTCACTTCCGCCGTGCAGGCGGCGACGGGCATGTATGTATTGTTGCCGTTTTGGTTCGGTCTTGCCTGCGGTCCGGTGTTGCTCGATCGCTGGCGGGCCGTCGGTCGAATTGTGCCGCTGCTGTGGCTCGTCGTTGTGACCGGCGTACTGGCGAACCAAGCGCTCGAGTATCCCTGGGAGGGTTTCGGCTATAACCTCGGCGAGCTGGACGTGGAAGGCTCGCGCCGATGGTATGCGCAAGGTGGCGTAAAGCGACTCGCCGGTTTTGCGCGCGCTTCGTTCGATGCCGCCGTGCAGGTCCAGATCGCGGGAATCCTCCTGGTATTGCAGACCCGCGGCTGGTTCCTGCGGCTGCTGGTCTGGGCACTGACTTTCGCGGCAATAATCCCAACGAATAGCAAGGGCATACTGTTGGTTGCCGTCGTCCTCACGCCGATCGTGCTGCTACGACGCGCGCTTCCGGAGTCGCCGCTCCGCGTCCTGCCGATTTTCTTCGGCAGCATCGGGCTCGCACTGCCAATATCAACATTGCTGTTTACATTCAACTCGCCGCTCAGGGACCCGGCGCTCGCGAACGCGACCTTCTCGCTCTATGACCGGCTCAACGACATGTGGCCGGCCGCCTGGGACCTGTTGCGGGAACAGGGTCAAATACTGATGGGCCGCGGCATCGGTGGCGTCGGCACCGCGCAGACCTACTTTGAGCCGGATCTTTTCAACGCGGCCGATAACCTGTTCATGTACTGGTTCGTCGTTTTCGGCTGGCTCGCACTACCCGGCTTTTTGCTGGTGCTCGCGCGAAGCCTGCGCCTCCGGCCGCATCGGGACGCTGTCGAAATGCGCATTTACTGCCTGCTCCTTGCCATCCTCGTTTATGGAGCGATAGCCAACATCGTCGAAAATGCCCTATCCGCCCTCGCCTGCGGCCTGGTCGTGCGGTGGCTCTGCGCCACGCCGACAGCCCGGCGGCCACACGCGCCGGTATCTAATGACGCCGGCGCAGGCCCGATCCTTGCTTGCCCAGGAGGCATTCATGTCCATGATTAATGCGACTTTAGAGACGACCACAGTCTGGGTAAACGCGCGCTTTCTCGACCGGCCCGTGACGGGCGTAGAACGCGTGGCGAAAGAGCTTCTTGGCGTGCTCGCCACGGAGTATCTCGACGATGAGGGCTGCTGGTTGGAGAATGGACGGCGTTTTCGCCTGCGCCTCATTGCGCCTGCTGCAGCAATCACGGCGTCACCGTGGCCGAACCTTGAGCTTCGTCGAACCGGCATGTTCCAAGGCCACGCCTGGGAACAATTCGACCTGCCGTGGCTAACTCGAGGCCAATGGCTTTTGAGTCTCTGCAATACGGGTCCGCTGCTGAAGCGTCGTCACGTGCTTTTCATTCACGATGCGCAGCCCTTCGTCATTCCGGAGAATTTCTCGCTGCCCTTCCGACTCTGGTACCAGCTCATGTTCATAGTGGCGGGCCGCTCCTCAAGGCGCATCCTGGTGAACTCCCGTTTCACGAGTGTTGAGTTACAGCGTTGTATCGGCATACCGTTCGAGAAGATGGTGCTTTGCTATCCCGGCAGCGAACATGTGAGGAGTGACATAGCGAACACGGCTGCGCTGTCGCGTTTCGATCTTCCCGAACATCCCTTCGTGCTGGCCGTAGCGAGCGCCAACCCGAACAAGAACTTTTCAGCCGTTGTGAATGCGCTCGACGCACTTGGTGATGCCGCGCCGCCGTGCGTGATCGTAGGCCGGACCAACCAGCAGCAGTTCGGCGGCGTCACGCTCGATCCGCAGCGGGTTACGCACCTGGGTTATGTCGGCGATGAGGAGCTTCTCGGACTCTATCGACGAGCACTGTGTCTCGTTTTTCCGTCATTTTACGAAGGATTCGGACTGCCGCCACTCGAAGCCATGGCGTCAGGCTGTCCCGTGATCACATCGCAGACCAGCGCCATGCCCGAGGTTGCAGGGTCCGCCGCCGAATATTGTGATCCGCACGACTTTCACACGCTCGCAACGGCGATAAGACGTGTGAGCCAATCACAACGCCGACGAAGAGAGATGATCGAGCGCGGAAACGTTCGCGCGAAAACTTTCTCATGGAAGACCAGCGGCCAAAGCATTCTGTCTTTAATCGGCCGTACGGCCGGCGCAAACGGCCCGGTCGCGACCGTTAAGGCAAACGGAGGCAGCTGAG
>Ga0224512_10003846_pt1 | contig 13011 bp, 13 predicted proteins | sample SF_May12_sed_USG_4_FD_169103 | JGI IMG/M metagenome (GOLD analysis project Ga0224512, IMG submission 169103) | Sediment microbial communities from San Francisco Bay, California, United States - SF_May12_sed_USGS_13 | ecosystem: Environmental > Aquatic > Marine > Sediment | place: USA...
CGCAGGCTGACGGTCGTCGGCGCATTCAGTTCAAAAGTGAAGCCACCATCGGCACCCACCTCATGCGCGACGTCGCGTACCAAGACGCCTGCCTCGGTGATGGCAGCGCCCGCTTCGTCGATAACGCGACCGCGTACCAGCACGGGATCGGCACCGGCAATATTGCCCAGCGCCAGACCCGCAACAGTGAATATGACTAAAGCACGCCTCATAAGATGCCTGTTCTCAGCATAAGCCGTGGTTATACTAGCAGCGAAGCGACAGCCGCAGGTGTCCTGAAGGAAGCTCTATGCACGTCGTCGTCATCGGCGCGGGAGTTATCGGTGTCACGACCGCATACTACCTGTCTGAACTCGGCTGCCAGGTCACGGTGATCGATCGCGCGACTGGTGTTGCCGGCGGCGCCAGCTACGGAAATGCAGGACAACTTTCCTACAGCTTCACCGACGCATTGGCCAGGCCGGAATTTGTTTCCCGAATCCCGGGGATCGTCGCCGGGCGCGATCTTGCCTATCGCACCCGACTTTCCACGAACCTGGTCCCCTGGGGTCTGCGTTTCCTCGCGCAATGTACCAGCCGGCGGGCCGAGGAAAACACCGTGGCCGTTCTGAAAATGGCCATGCGTTCCGACAGGCTCATGCAGAGACTGCGCAAACGTCTGCCCTTCAATTTTTCTTATCAGCCGGCCGGCAAGCTCGTGCTGTTGGGTAGCCATAAAGAGCTGCACGATGCCGAGGCCCTGGTTGCACTGAAGAAGGCACACGGTTGCGAGACGGAAATCCTCGGACCGAAGGCTGCGATCGACATCGAACCGGCGCTCGCCGACGTGGCCGAGGAATTCATTGCCGCGATCTACTCAAGAAGAGACTCCGTCGCCGACTCGTATTCGTTTTCAGTCGGACTCATGAACTGTCTCGAAAAATCGGGGCGCGTTAGTTTTCGCTTTGGCGACGAGGTGACCCGTTTAAAAAGAGATAGACGGCGGCTTCGCGTGATTGAGCTTAGGGATGGAGAACTGCCTGCAGACGCGATCGTTGTTTGCACCGGCGCATGGAGTGGAAAGCTGCTCGGGTCGGTGGGCGTCAATCCACACATTTACCCGGTAAGAGGCTACAGCCTGACCTTGCCGCCCGGTGACGCTTCCCCAGCCAAGAGCGTTACAGTACTCGGCAAGAAAATCGTGTTCAGTCGCATTGCTGGCAACGTGCGAATTGCGGGTTTCGCCGACTTCAAGGGCTTCAGAACCGATGGTGATGCACAGCGCATCGATACCTTGTTAGAGGTTGCGCGCGGCTCGGCACCGTACGCCGCCGATTACAGCGCGCGCGCGAGCAACCCGTGGGGCGGTTTTCGGCCGATGACCCCGAACGGCCGGCCGTGGGTGGGTCCATCGGGCATTGACGGCCTGTATCTGAATACGGGCCATGGCATGCTTGGCTGGACGCTGGCCTGTGCTTCGGGTTATGACGTGGCTCGATCCGTTGCCAGCAACCTCCCCTAGAAGAAAATCGCCTATGCGCAAATTGGTCGCTTACGTCTGTGTTGTCCTGCTGGTTGCGGGCTGTGCGACACCGCAACGTTTCTTCGAGGCAGGCACGCCCTGCGAAGCATCATCGTTCACCGTTATTGACGACTTCGGCGGGGCGCGGCGCGGACCTTGCGAAATCCTTGCCAAGGAACACGTTCGACTGTCGATACTTCCTGAGGATGACGGCTACATTAATCCCAGCCCCTGGTATTCGTTCAAGCTGATTCCCTCGTCACAAACAAACGCCATCGTTTCACTACAATACATCGGCGGGCGCCACCGCTACGTTCCGAAAATAAGTACAGACGGACTGCGATGGTCGCCCATCGACGAACGTCACGTCAGTGTTTCGGAGGACGGGGCTCTCGCAACGATTGATGTGCCGCTCGGTGTCGACACCGTCTGGATATCCGCGCAGGAGCTCATCACCCCGGCGATTTACGATGCCTGGACCACGAGGACTGCAAAAGAGACCGCTGCCAAACTGCGGCTGCTGGGTTTTTCGCTGGCCGAACAGCCGATCCGATACCTTGTCAGCAACCCGTCGGCCAGGGACGTGTTGCTGCTGGTGGGCCGCCAGCATCCTCCGGAGGTTTCCGGCGCGCTCGCCTTTTTTACATTTCTTGAAACGCTTCTGGCCGATTCCGGCCTCGCCACGCAGTTTCGCGAGCGCTTTCAAATCGTCGCCATTCCCTTACTGAACCCTGACGGCGTGCTCGGCGGAAACTGGCGCCATAACCTGGGCAGCACCGATCTGAATCGTGACTGGGGTATTTTCAGACAGCCGGAGACCCGGCTCGTGGGTGAGCTGCTGGACAGCCTGGACGCAGAAGGCAGCCGCGTGCGTGTATTTCTCGATTTTCACTCCACCGACCGAAATCTGTTTTATACGCAGGATGAATCGGAGCCCACGGATCCGCCGAACTTTTTCGACGCCTGGTTTGCCAAAGCGGCACCGAAGCTTGACGATTACCCGTTTACACACGAGGCCAGGCCAGGAAAACGGCCCGGCGTCGGCAAGAATTATATGTATCGTCGCTATGGCATTCCCGCTGCGACTTACGAAGTCGGTGACGAGACCGACAGAGACACAGCGCGCGCTGCAGCCGTTGTGTTTGCCGAAGCGCTGATGACGCTGATGCTCGAAACGCTCGCGCCAACGCGCTGATGAGATATAATCGCCCGCCACCGCCGTGCACGCCGTGCGGCCAAAACAGGCATTCAAGCTCCGGAGCAACAAGTTGAGTCGGGATCAGAAGTTTTTCGATATGTACTCCCTCGTCATTGGCGTTCTTGCCGCGGTCGCGCTCGCGATCCTCGTACTGGCAATGAAAATGTCGGACCTGACGCAGGGTGTTTACACGCGTGACACGGCCGAATACCAGGCCGCCGTTGCCGAGCGCATTCGTCCCATGAGCCAGGTCTACCTGCCCGGTGAGGAAAGTAGCGCCCCGGTACCGACAGTCAAAGCCGCGCCGGATCCCGAACCCGTCGCGGCGGCATTGACCGGCCCGCAGGTCTACAACTCGGCCTGTCTTGCATGTCACGCCGCGGGCGTCGGCGGCGCACCGGCTGTCGGCAACGCCGCCGCGTGGGCGCCACGAATTGGCCAGGGCCTCGATACGCTGAAACGGCACGCAATCGAGGGTTACACCGGGTCGGCCGGCTACATGCCTGCGAAAGGCGGCCGCATGGACCTATCGGACGCGGAAGTTGCGGACGCCGTCGAGTACATGTTGGCGGAATCGCAGTAAGCGCCCGTTCAAGGACGCCGATCCAGACAGCGTAGCGCCAACGCCTCCGCAACATGCGCCGGTGATATATTGCGGGCATCCGCGAGGTCGGCAATGGTCCTGGAGATCCGCAGCACTCGCTGGTGCGCTCGCGCCGAAAGATTGAACTGTTCGGCCGCGCTTTCGAGCAGCGCCCAACAATGCTCATCGGCATCACAATGTTGCGCCAGTTGATCAGCTTCGAGTCTTGCATTGTTCTTACCGCAACGTCGCATCTGCAAATCCCAGGCGCGCCCGATGCGCGCGGCGACCGTTACGCTCGACTCACCGCCCGCGTCGTTGGATCTCAGGATCGACGTTGCCGGGCGCGTGACTTCGACGTGCAAATCGATGCGATCGAGCAGCGGCCCCGAAATCTTGCCGCGATAGTTGGCGACGCGATCGCCGCTGCAGCGACAGTCCGCCTGTTCGTCGCCGAGATAACCGCATGGACACGGATTCATCGCCGCGATCAGCTGAAACTTTGCCGGGTACTCGGCCTGCCGTGCGGCGCGAGAAATTGTAATTAGCCCGGTTTCCATCGGTTCGCGCAGCACCTCGAGGACATTGCGGTTGAATTCCGGCAGTTCGTCGAGAAACAGCACGCCGTTATGCGCGCGCGATACCTCGCCGGGCCGTGGCCCGCGTCCGCCACCCACGAGGGCGGGCGCGGACGCCGTATGATGCGGCGCCCGGAACGGCCTCTGGCGCCACTCGTGCAATACGAGAGCCTTGCCGAGCACCGAATCGATCGCGGCAGTCTCGAGCGCTTCGGCTTCGCTCATTGGCGGGAGCAGGCCGGGCAGGCGTCGCGCCAGCATGCTTTTTCCGGTGCCGGGCGGACCGATGAAGAGCAGGTTATGGCCGCCTGCGGCCGCGATCTCAAGCGCGCGCTTTGCATGTTGCTGGCCTTTGACGTCGACCAGGTCGTTCCGCACTTCAGCGCTCTTGGCCGGGACCATCGGCTCGAGTGATGGAATCAGCGCGCGCCCCGCGAGGTGTGCAGTGACCTCGAGCAACGATGAGGCCGCGTAAACGTCGGCTCCAGTCAGGGATGCTTCGACACGATTTGTTAGCGGTATCACCGCAGCCCGGCCGGCCTCGCGCGCTTTCAAAATTGCCGGCAACATACCGGGCACGCGCCGCAGTTCGCCGCTTAACGCGAGTTCGCCGTAGAACTCGAGATTCGCCAGGGCCGTTTTCGGAAACTGTTTGCGAGCGGCAAGTATGCCGAGTGCAATCGCAAGATCGTAGCGGCCGCCCGACTTGCGCATGTCCGCGGGACCAAGGCTGATCGTTATGCGCTGCTGCGGAAACTCGAAACCGGAACTCAGGAGCGCCCCGCGCACGCGGTCCTTGCTTTCGCGCACTGCCGTTTCGGCCATGCCGACAATCGTGAACGCCGGCAGTCCTCCCGACAGAAACACCTCTATTGTTACGGGCGGAGCATCGATGCCGTGCTCGGCACGGCAATGCAGAATGGCGAGACTCATTGCTGCGGCCCTCCGTGGCCGTGATCGCTCGAAGAGCTTCGCGCCTACGCGTCCTTGTTTTCGAACGCTGCGAGTCTTTCTTCGAGCGCTTCGAGCTTTTCTCGCGTCCGCGCAAGTACAGCTTCCTGCACCTCGAATTCCTCGCGCGTGACGAGGTCGAGCTTGCTCAGAGATGTACGAAGGACGGAACGAAAATTGTTCTCGACCTCCTTGCCCACGGATCGCAATCCCTCCGGCAGCGACTCCGCGAGTTTCCTTGCCAGGTTTTCGATGGATTCGTCACTCATAGCGGCTTGATACCTGACAGGGACGCAAAACACCAGCGGCATTCGGTCATCAACTGCCGATATTGACTGCTTGCTCCCCAAAAAGGGGCAAGGCGATCGAAACGGTGCTGCAACTTGGTGCACGCCGACTGTTTCACTTCTTGTTAGCCATTGATTAAAAAAGCTTTTTAAAAAGTTGGCACGGGATCTGCTCTACAGGGGGCGACTACGGCCTTTCCGGCCATCTTTTAATTTGGGAGCAACAGGAAATGACTGTCAAAACTTTCGCGTTCGTCGCGATCACACTTTTCACCAGCGGACTGGCGCACGCCCAGTGGTCAGCCAATGTCGGCTGGGCGAGCGACTATTACTTCCGCGGCATTTTGCAGTCGCCAACTTCGCCAAGCGGCGGCATTGACTACGAGTCCAACGGCTTTTACGCAGGAACCTGGGCGGCCGACGTTTATGACGGACTCGAGGTCGATGGCTATTTCGGATACGGCGGCGAGTCCGGCGACTTCAGCTACGGAATCGGCTACACGGGCTACTTCTACACCGGAGACTTCGACGAAACTTACCAGGAGATCAACCTGAGTGGCGGCTTCGGCATCGTGACGCTCGACGTCGCTATCGGCGAGTACGACGGCGACTTCGATCCCCTCACACCTGGTGCCCAGGATGCTTACACCTACTACGCGCTGACCGTCGAAAAGAACGGCTTCTACGGCAAGGTTGCCGGGTTCGCGCAGGACGCAGACGGCAGCTACTTCGAAGCGGGCTACGCTACGACGGTTGCCGACATAGACCTGGGCCTGTCATTGCTGGTTGCCGACAAAGACCTGAGCATCACCGACAACACCAATGAATCTCTGATCTTCACGATCGGCAAATCTTTCGACCTGCAGTAATTGTCACCGGGCGGCCGCAGCGTCGCCCGGATTCACTAGAGGGGAACCGGAAATGAAAATGGTCACGGCGATCATCAAGCCATTCAAACTGGATGACGTGCGACAAGCCGTCGCGGACATCGGCATCCAGGGCATCACGGTCACAGAGGTCAAGGGATTTGGCCGCCAGCGTGGCCACACCGAACTGTATCGAGGCGCCGAATACGTCGTCGACTTCCTGCCCAAAGCAAAAATTGAGCTGGCCGTTGACGACAAGATCCTGGAGCAGGTCATCGAAGCGATCACCAATACAGCACGTACCGGCAAAATCGGAGACGGCAAGATTTTTGTTACCGAACTTGTTCAGGCCATTCGCATTCGTACCGGCGAGACCGGCAGCGAAGCCGTTTAACTGAAACACGGAGGATAATCTCGTGGAAGAAGCAACTCAGATTGCGGCGCAGGTCACTGAACTTTCGTACGCGCTCGATACTTTTTATTTTCTCGTTATGGGCGCGCTGGTCATGTGGATGGCCGCGGGCTTCACAATGCTCGAAGCCGGCCTCGTCCGCGCCAAGAACACGGCCGAGATCCTGACCAAGAATGTTGGTCTCTACTCTATAGCCTGCATCATGTACATGCTCTGCGGCTACTCGATCATGTACCCGGGCGATTTTGCCGGCGGCGTCGTTGCCAGTATTTCTACGCTCGGAAGCGGCCTGCTTGGCTCCAGCGACAACGCGGCCGCCGACGTCATCGCCAGCGGCGGCGACACCTACTACTCGAACCTGTCGGACTTCTTCTTCCAGGTCGTGTTCGTGGCAACCGCGATGTCTATTGTTTCCGGTGCCGTTGCCGAGCGCATGAAGCTCTGGTCTTTCTTCGCTTTCGCCGTTGTCCTGACCGGGTTCATTTACCCCGTGCAGGGCTTCTGGAAGTGGGGTAATGGCTGGCTCAACACGGGCGGTGTTACAGACGCGGTCCGATTCCTGGACTTCGCAGGCTCAGGCGTCGTTCATATGTGCGGCGCCGCAGCGGCGCTTGCCGGCGTATTGCTGCTCGGGGCACGCAAAGGCAAATACGGTCCTCGCGGTCAGGTTAATGCCATCCCCGGCAGTAACCTGCCGCTCGCCGCGCTCGGCACCCTGATTCTCTGGCTCGGCTGGTTCGGCTTCAACGGCGGTTCGGAGCTTAAAGTTTCCGACGTCGGTGAGGCCAACGCTGTCGCTCTGGTCTTCGTGAACACGAACATGGCGGCGGCCGGTGGTCTTGTGTTTGCACTGTTACTGTCGCGCCTCTGGTTCGGCAAAGCCGACCTGACGATGGCGCTTAACGGCGCGCTCGCGGGTCTTGTGGCGATTACGGCCGAGCCGCTCACTCCCGCTCCTATCGCTGCAACACTTATTGGTGCGGCGGGCGGTCTGTTGGTTGTCGCCTCCATCGTCACACTCGACAAGCTGAAAATCGACGATCCCGTCGGTGCCATCTCCGTGCACGGAGTAGTCGGTATCTGGGGTTTACTGGCGGTTTGCTTCACCAACCCCGATGCGACGCTGAAGTGGCAGCTGATCGGCATTGTCTCGATCTTCGCCTGGGTCTTCACGATGAGCTTCATCGTCTGGCTGCTGCTCAAACTGACGGTTGGCATCCGCGTCTCGGAAGAAGAGGAGTACGAAGGTGTCGATCTTGGCGAATGCGGGCTCGAGGCTTACCCCGAGTTTGTGACGGCCGAGTAAGCCCCTGGTGGCGGCGCCCGGCTTGTCGTGACGAAAGCCGGGCGGCATCACCCCCCTTTTTACTCGTTCCGATAAGGAAATTCCCCCTCTGAAAGAACGAGTTCCTGAGCGGGCCGCAAGGCCCGCTTTTTTGTGTTTAACTAATCTTGGGCCAGTGCCCGCCATTGACTGTGATGACGATCACGCCAACAGCGCTACAATAATGGTTTAATATTTTATTATTCAGTGCCTTATTGCAGGCTCGCGAAGCCCTGGAAGGACAGATGATGAAAGCTAAGCGCGTATTGATTGGGTTGGCGGCCGCTGCATTGACGTTCGGCGGCGGCGCGATGGCCGGCGGAATCTACAAGTGGACTGATGAAAACGGCAACGTTCACTACGAAGACCGCCCCTCAGGATCGGCGACGGAACAGCGCATGGCGCTGTCCTATCGCAGTACCAGCCCGGCTTCCGTGCAGCAACGCAAAGAAGACCTCGCCGCATCTGTCGCCGCCAGGCAGGAGGCAAGGGCCAAGGCCGACGAAGAAGCACAGGCCGCCGCGGACGAAGCCGCAAAGGCTGCCGATAAACAGAAGAAATGCGAGTCCTACCGCGCTCGATTGCAGACCTTCGTCCAGTCTCGCCGACTCTATCGCCAGGACGAAAACGGTGAGCGCGTTTATCTCGATGACGCCGAAACGCAGGCGGCGCGTCAAAAAGTAGAGGAACTCATCGCGGAGCACTGCAGCTCCTGACAGGGCCGACGACCGGGCGTCGCGCGGCCGCTGGCGCTACAATGCCGGCAACCGCCGAGGGAGCGCCCGTTTGACCGCAACGCCCGAGCCTACTCACGAGGACACCCAGGCCTACCTGCCGGACTTCTGCGCGGCAGGCACGCTGTTCATCATCGTCCTCGTTGCCGAGCTCGTTGCCATCGTCCTGACGCTGGCGGCCCACGACAGCGGGCGACAGTTCCTCGTCGAGCTATCCAAAACCTCTTTTTTCATCATGTGGCTCGCATTGCTCGGGTCAGCCGTCATGTGCGCGCTTCGAAACAGCATCGAAAAAGCCGGCAAGACCCGCGCATTCGTCCTGGCTTTTGTCGTGCTGGAAGTCCTTTGCCTGCTGTTGTCCGAAGCCTCGTGGCAGCTCGTGCGCATCTTCGGTTCATCGACAATCATCAGCGACTCTCACACGACGTTCCTGTTGCGGACTTTTGCGATCAGCTCGATCGTCATAGCGCTGGCTATGCGCTATCTCTACGTTTCCAGCGAATGGCGCCGCAGCATCGTGCTCGAGGCACAGTCGCGCATCAGCGCGCTGCAGGCCCTGATTCGCCCGCACTTTCTGTTTAACAGCATGAATACGATCGCGGCATTGACGCGCAGCAACCCGTCGCAGGCCGAAGAGGCCGTCGAGGACCTGTCCGATCTGCTGCGAGCAACAATGAGTAGCCCGCAGGATCTGTCGTCGCTCAAACAGGAGTTCGAAATCGCCGCGATTTACCAGCGCATAGAAAAGCTGCGGCTCGGCGACCGCCTTAACGTTCGTTGGCTGCTCGGCGACCTGCCGATGCGTGCGCGGATCCCCAACCTGACGATCCAGCCCCTGCTGGAGAACGCCATTTACCATGGCGTCGAACTGTTGCCCGAGGGCGGCGATGTCGTCGTCGAGGGCAAGCGCGACGGGAAGTTCCTGGAAATTCGCATCTCCAACCCGGTTGCAGATGGCAAGGCACGCGACAAGATTGGCAACAGAATGGCGATGTCGAATATTCGCCAGCGCTTCGAACTTGCTTACGGCAGCCGGGGCTCGGTCGAAGTCGATGACAGCGATAGTCGCTTTGTCGTAACCCTGCGCTTTCCCGCTAACGAGGAGCCCAGTTGAAGGTCCTGATCGTTGACGACGAGAAACCTGCCCGCGACCGACTGCGGCAAATCCTGCAGGACGAGGACGGATTCGACGTCGTAGCTGACGCCGCCAACGGGCACGACGCCGTGTCGCTCGCCGCCGAACTGGAACCCGATATAGTGTTGCTCGACATACGCATGCCCGGGCTCGACGGCATCGAGACGGCGCGCCACCTGAACGCGCTCGAGCGGCCGCCCGCAGTGGTGTTCGCAACCGCCTACGACGAGTACGCCGTCGATGCGTTCGAGGCGCGGGCTATCGGATACGTGCTGAAACCCGTGCGTCGATCCCGGCTGGTCGCAGCCCTCGAGCACGCCTCGAAGCTTGCGGGCAATACGTTGAGAGACGTCGCATCAGAGGCCGGGATGGAGGGCCAGCGTCGCCACGTGTGCGCCAGGGTACACGGCGAGCTGAAGCTGATCCCGATTACCGACGTCTGGTGCTTCCTGGCGGATCAAAAATACGTCCGCGTCGAGCACGACAATGGTCACGATCTCGTGGACGACTCGCTGAAGTCCCTTGCCGATGAATTCAAGGCACGATTCGTGCGCATACACCGCGCCGCGCTGGTCGCTGTCGACAGGATCGAGAGAATCGAGAAAACAGCGGACGGCAAAGCCCGTGTCGTGCTACGACGCGGCTCGCATGTCGATGACAAAGAGCTGATAATCAGCCGCCGGCACGTTGCCGAAGTCCGTCGGCGTCTAAAAGAATCGTAAGTCAAATGAAAATCCGAATTGCAACGCGCAAAAGCGCCCTCGCGCTGTGGCAGGCCAATCACGTCGCGGCCCGGTTGCTCGAACTTCCCGAAGTCGACGACGTTACGCTCGTGCCGCTTTCCACGCGCGGCGACGAGATCCTCGATCGCAGCCTGCAGAAAATTGGCGGCAAAGGGCTGTTTATCAAGGAACTCGAGGTCGCTATGCAGAAGGATGAGGCCGACATCGCCGTGCATTCCATGAAAGATGTCCCCGCCGAACTGCCCGATGGATTCTGCGTCGCGGCCCTGCTTCGGCGGGCCAACCACGCCGATGCGCTGGTCGCGCCAAACGGGAGACAGATTCGGGATCTGCCGGAGGGCGCGCTGGTCGGCAGCTCCAGCCTGCGGCGACAGGCGCAGCTCAAGATGATGCGCCCCGACCTCTGCATCAAAGCCCTGCGCGGGAACGTGAACACGCGCCTGGCTAAACTGGAGAACGGCGACTACGACGCGATTATTCTGGCGGCGGCAGGCCTCGAGCGGCTGGAGCTCGAACGGCATATCAGCCAGCAATTCCTCCTCTCTGAAATGCTGCCGGCAGCCGCACAAGGCGTGGTCGGTATCGAGTGTCTGTCCGACAGGACGGAGCTGCGCACGACATTGAGCCGGCTGAACCACCCTACAACCGTGCAGACTACGCTGGCCGAACGTGCGATCGCAAAAACGCTGCAGGCAAACTGCCAGTCTCCGGTTGCAACGTATGCGGTGGTCGACGGCGGGCAGATGAACGTTACGGCACTGGTCGCTCTGCCGGACGGCAGCCAGTCGATCCGCGACACGGTCACCGGGAGCCCGGAGCACGCCGAGAAGCTTGGCGTAAAGCTCGCATCACGGCTGCTCGACAACGGCGCGAGGGCATTGCTGGATGCGGCGGGTGCGGCACATGACTGAAGCGCCGCTGCAAGGGGTTGGTGTGCTGGTAACGCGCCCGCGAGCGCAGTCCACCGAGCTGGTTTCGGCCATCGAGGAAGCGGGCGGTTCTGCTTTCTGTTTTCCGGTTATCGATATCGCGGCACTGGATGAAAATATTGTTTCCGCGAGAGCGGCCGATCTCAGCGAACCCGATATCGTTATATTCGTCAGCCGCAATGCCGTCGAGTACGGAATGCAGTACACGGATGGCGGCAAAATCGCCGTAATCGGACCCGCCACGGCCGCGGCCGTCAAGTCCGCCGGACGCATTGTTGAAATTCAGCCGGCCAGCGGTTTCGACAGCGAGCATCTTCTCGCTGAACCCGAACTGCGGGACGTCGCCGGCAAACAGGTGCGAATCATTCGTGGCAATGACGGACGTGAGCTGTTGGCCGAGACACTCACGGCCCGAGGCGCCAACGTCGATTATCTGTCCGTCTATCAGCGTCGGCTGCCCGACGTCAGCGCGCAAACACTCGCAGACATCGAGTCGCGCTGGCGGCTCGGCGAAATATCTGTCGTAACGGTGATGAGCGTGCAGTCGCTGCGGAATCTGCACGACTTGTTGCCCGCCTGGTGCAGGTGTCAGCTCGATTCCACGCCGCTGGTGACGCCGGCAGCTCGTGTGTTAAAAGAAGCTCTGGACCGGTACCCCGCTTCGCGACCGATACTCGCATCGGGCCCTCACGCCAGCGAGATGGTCGCCGCGATCATCGCGCTCCACAAGACCGACCCCGGAATAGCACAATGAGCGAAACGAACAAGGACCAGGACCTCGAACCCGTCGAAGAGACGGTTGCGCCGGAACCCGACGTAACGGAAGAGGCCGATGCGCCGGCTGAGGAGACCGCGGTTGAGGAGACCGCGGTTGAGGAAACCGCGGTTGATGACAGGCCGGCCAAGCGACGTGGCAGTGGCGTTGGCTGGCTGGCGCTGCTGTTGTCGCTGATCGCATTGGCCGCCGTCGGCTACTCGTTTTATATTGACTGGCTCGCCGAAAAGGACAGCAGCACCGACGATGCTGTTGCCGGCCTCGAAAGCCGCCTTGCGGCGACCCGGGAAAGCCTGTCATCCCTTAGCAACCGTCTTGCGGAACTTGCCGAGCAAGACAGTGCCGCCGCGGACGCGATAGCAGCCCTGCGCCAGGAACTCGATGTGCGCGTCAACAGCCTGAACGCGCTCCCGGGGCGAATGTCGACGCTGGAGAGCTCGGTGTCATCGCTCGCAGGCATTTCGAAAGGCGCGCGCGATGCCTGGCTGATCGCCGAAGCCGAGTACTACATGCAGATCGCGAACGCACAGCTGCAGCTTGCCAACAATCCACACCTTGCGGCCCGCGCCCTCGAAATGGCCGATGAGCGCGTCGTGCAAATCGGCAGCCCCGCGTTGATCGACGTGCGTCGCGCCATTTCCGATGAACTGGCTGCGCTGGATGTCATGGAAAAGCCCGACATCGCCGGTGCGACGCTGACGCTGGCCAGCCTGGCCCGCGTCGTCGAGTCGCTGCCGCTGGCCGGCTCGGAGCGCGTCAAGGAAGAACCGGAGCCGGCTGATGAAGAGCAGAGCGGATTGAGCCGCGCCTGGTCGTCAGTCAAGAGCGCGATGTCCGGACTCGTGAGGGTGACGCCGCCGGACCAGGCAAAACTTGCCCTGGTTTCCCCTGACGCCGAATATTTCCTGCGTAACAACCTGGCGCTGCAGCTGCAGTCGGCGCGACTCGCACTGCTGCGGGGCGAGCAAGCGGTATTTACCCAGACACTCGATGAT
>Ga0224512_10003847_pt1 | contig 13011 bp, 12 predicted proteins | sample SF_May12_sed_USG_4_FD_169103 | JGI IMG/M metagenome (GOLD analysis project Ga0224512, IMG submission 169103) | Sediment microbial communities from San Francisco Bay, California, United States - SF_May12_sed_USGS_13 | ecosystem: Environmental > Aquatic > Marine > Sediment | place: USA...
CGGCCTTGGACGGAGTGGACCTGACCCTGGGTGCCGGCGAGCTGGTGGCGGTGGTCGGCCCCTCGGGGAGTGGTAAGTCCACGCTCCTCCACATGATCTCGGGGATCGACCGGCCCACCCGCGGCGAAGTGCATGTGGCCGGGACCGCCCTCCACGAGCTCGGTGAAGACGCCCTTTCGTCGTGGCGCTGTCGAGGGGTGGGCATCGTCTTTCAGTTCTTCCAGCTCCTCCCGACGCTCACGTCGCTGGAGAACGTGATGTTGCCTATGGACTTCGGCTCTACGTGGCCCGGCCACGAGCGGGAGCCCAGGGCGATGGCGCTCCTGGAGCGCATGGGCGTGGCCGACCAGGCGCGCAAACTGCCGTTGACCCTCTCGGGAGGACAGCAACAGCGAGTCGCCATCGCCCGTGCGTTGGCCAACGATCCACCACTCGTGGTGGCCGACGAGCCGACCGGCAACCTCGATTCTCGGACGTCCGGGGCGGTGGTCGACCTCTTCGTCGAGCTCGCCGCGGAGGGCCGCACCGTTGCCATTGCCACGCACGAGCGGGACGCTGCCCGAGCGGCGCGACGGGCCATCGCGCTCCGGGACGGTCGCATCGTCGAGGACGGAGGCAGCTCCATTGGTTAGGCCCAGGGTGCAGAAGGTCCTCCGTGACCTGGGACAGCACTGGGGGCGGACTGCCATCGTCGTAGCGGCCATCGCCCTCGGGATGATCGGAGCTGGCTCGGTGCTGAACACCTGGTCGATTCTCGATCAGGCGCTGGGCGAGGGCTATCTGGCCACGAACCCGGCCTCTGCCACGCTGGCCGTCCCCTCCCTGGACTCCGCTCTGGTGGTGCAGGTCGAGGCCATGGAGGAGGTGGCGATGGCTCAGGCGGAGCGCCACGTGGGCGGTCGGGTGAAGGTCGGAGAGAACTGGCTGCCACTCCGGCTTTTCGCCCTCGCCGACTTCCCCGGGCACCGCGTCGGCCTGCTCGTGCCCGAGGAGGGAAGCTGGCCACCGGAGGACGGAGCCCTGCTGATCGAACGCTCGTCCCTCCCGTTTGCATCCATCGGTCCGGGAACCGACGCGGTGGTGGAGATCGGCCGGGGCACACCTCGCACTCTTCCGGTCATGGGCGTCGTCCGGGACGCGGGGCTGGCGCCGGGGTGGATGGAGCACGTGGTGTACGGCTTCGTCACGCCGGCGACGTTGGCGTCCCTCGGCATCTCTGCCGAGCTCGACCGCCTGGAGATCGTCGTGGCTGGAAACGCCCTCGACGAAGGTCACGTGCGGCGAGTCGCCTTCACCGTGAAGGACCGCCTGGAGGAGGCCGGCCACCGTGTGCTCGACGTGTCCGTGCCCGTGCCCGGGGAGCACATACACGCCGGTCAGATGAACTCCCTCCTCTACGTGCAGGGTGCCTTCGGGCTCCTCGCCTTCCTGCTGAGCGGGTTCCTCGTCCTGAACCTGATGACCGCGATTCTTGCCGGTCAGGTGCGCGAGATCGGCATCATGAAGGCGATCGGTGCCAGCAAGCGCCAGGTGGCGGCCATTTACCTGGGCCTGGCCCTCGTCCTGGGCCTGCTCTCTATGGTCATCGCCCTCCCCGTGGCGGCGGCCGTCGGCCGGACCTATGCCGCCTTCGTAGGAGACCTCCTGAACTTCGACGTATCCGCCTACTCACCCAGCGCGTCGGTCTTCGGCCTTCAGCTGGCCTTGGGTGCGCTCCTTCCCGGAATGGCGGCCCTGGTGCCGGTTCTGCGCGCGGCGGGGATGACCGTGAGCCGGGCGCTGAGGGACTACGGCATCGACGAGACCCACTCTGCCCACGGCCGTTTGGATCGGCTCCTGAGCCGGGTGCACGGACCCAGCCGGCCGCTACTGCTCTCCTTGCGAAACACGTTCCGCCGGCGCACCCGCCTGACGTTGACCCTGCTGACGCTGGCGTTGGGGGGGGCGGTGCTCCTGGGCGCCCTCAACCTACGCACCGCCATCCGCTCGACCTTCCAGACCATGTTCGCGGCTCAGCAATACGACGTCGTGGTCGACTTCGAGGAGTCGCACGCCACGGGCGCGATCGAACGAGCCGTCGGTGCGTTCCCGTCGGTCCGGGCGGTGGAGGCGTGGAGCTCCGAGCGTGCCGCCGTGGCCTACGAGGACGGAACCGAGGGGAACGCGTTTCCCGTTCTCGGGCTGCCGTCAGGCAGCCGGCTGGTGGACTTCCCGGTCACCGAGGGCCGCTGGTTGGAGGAGTCCGATACCAGCCACCTGGTCGTGACCCGTCAGTTCGCGGAGCTCGAGCCCAGGGTCCGCGTCGGAGCCGTGGTCACGCTCTCGATGTACGGCGAGGCCTCCGAGTGGCGGATCGTCGGCATGATCAACTCGTGGTCGCCCCAGCCGCTCGCCTACGCCGTTCGAGACCACCTCTCGTCTGCCACGCGGAGCCCGGGTCGCGCCGGTCGAGCAGTCGTCGCGCTGCAGGCAGGAGCAGACCCGGCCGCGGCCCTCGAGGGCTTGGTCGAGGCCCTGGGCGCGGCTGGGCTGGACGTCCGTTCGGGGGGGCTGATGCAAAGCCAACGGGCCGCCGCGGAATCCCACCTCCTCATGGTGGCGAACTTCCTCGTGACCATGGCGCTGCTCATCCTCGTCGTGGGCGGACTGGGCCTGGCGACGACGCTCAACCTGTCGGTCCTCGAGCGCACCCGAGAGATCGGCGTTTTGCGGGCCATCGGGGCACGTCACCGCACCATCCACGGGATCGTTCTGGCCGAGGCTCTCTGCGTCGGCCTCCTCAGCTACCTCGTCGCCTTGCCCCTGTCCGTCCCCATGAGCACGGTCGTCGGCAATGGCTTCGGCCGGGTGATGTTCAAGATGCCGGTCGTCTTCGCCGTGTCGCCGGGCGCCCTCGCGGGCTGGCTCGTCGTCGTGCTCCTGCTGTCGGCCGCCGCGAGCGTCGACGCCGCCCGTCGGGCGACCAGCACCACCACGGCCGCCGCGCTGAACTACGCGTAGAATCAGGCGGCGGCGGCCGCCCCAAAAAAGGAGGAGTCATGGGAATGAAGGAGTGGAGCAACCGCAGGAAACGCATCGTGGGGGTGGCCGTAGCGGCAGTCCTCCTCTACGTGCTCTACCTCGGTGCCACCCGCCTCTGGGCGGTGGTCCTGGAGATGCATCACCTGTAGAGGGCGGGCCCGCTGCGAGGCGGGAAACCACCCTCACCCCGTGGGATCGCTCTTCGGACGCTCCCGGTGACTCCTCTCGGACGAACGCTCGATACGTGCTAGCTCTTTCGACTACCCATTACGGATGCGACGATCGCGGCGCCAACGAGAATCAGGAGCACCGGAAGTAGCGGTACCGTCGCACCGGCGAAATCCCACATGCCGCCGAGTACGAAGAACAGGCCGACCGCGAGCCAGAACATCTCGAGGTCGAGTCCGAACGTTCTTCTCGTTACTTGGATTCCCAGCGTGATGACGCCGATCCCGACGAGCGAGACCCAGTTCGGTACGCCTGCAAGGATCGCGATGCCCAGCCACACGAAGAACAGTCCCCAGCCAGTGGCTGCGAGCCTGTGCTCTATGTTGGAGTGGGTGTCCATAGTGGTGTTCATGTTGCCTCCTGTTGCGGGCGATGTCGCGCAGCGGACAGGTGGGCAGGATTCAAGTACGAGGACGCTCTCGACGGAGTTCACGTGACCAAGCCACTACCGAAGCTTGTAGCGGACTCTTCGCGCGGCGCGCACCCTCCGCTGGACGCGATCGCAAGATCTCCGTCGGCGTCGCCTCGAGGGTGACCGCCATCGTCGATCGAAAGGGTCTCGGTGGCGCGAATTCGTCGCCGGGTAACGACCCAGTGATTTCGTCGGGCGAGAGGATCCTCGGGCGTGCCCCGAAGTGGTAACGACGAGCATCGCGCCCGTTACGCCGAGGATCGTCGCTACGTCGCTCATGTGACTTGCCCGCCGGATTGACGCCGTCTTCGCATCGGGTGGGCAGGGCCCCGTAGTTTCTTAAATCTAACGCCAGGGATCCGCGTCCCGTACCGATCGGTTTGCTCTCAGGGGTGGAGGTAGGCGCCGAGCACCCTTTCCCGGCGGGGCTACAGCCGTGCCTGGACCCCGGCCCATTCGCCGTCGAGGCCGAGTTCGGCCACCCACTCCTCCACGTAGGCCCGATCGAGTCGATCTCCTGCGCGTTCCAGGAGCAGGAGCACGTCCCTCCGCTGGAGCTCCGAGTCATCCAGCTTGCTCCATTCCAGCTTCGCGATCGCCAAGTCTTCGAGACTCGTCAGCGACACTTCGACGCCGAAGAGCTCCACCGAGCGACGGCGTCGGAACTCGACCTCGCTGAACGGACGATTCTTGCGGACGATGAGGTCCACCTTCCAGCCGCTCTCAGGGTCGATCGCGTTGAACTGGCCACGGCTCCTGAGGGCTTCACGCGCGGCACCGACGTCGACGTAGTAGCCCTCGAGAAGCATTCCCTCGACCAATCGCTCCAAGCTTGGGTCGTCGACCTCGATCACGACGTCGACGTCTTGTGTCGCTCGTGGGGAGGCGTAGTACGCGGCCGCCAACGAGCCGGTCAGCATATAGGGCACGCCAGCCTCGTCGAGGAGTCCGACGACGGTCGTGAGGAATCGTCCCAGGCTCACGGCTCCGCGGGGGACCAGACGCCGAACTCTTCCAGCATCAGCCGAGCCAGCGCCCCTCGGCGATCCAGGTCCGGGTGCTCAGCCCGAATGCCGGCCACCCGAATCTCCCGGACGGTTTCACTCAGCTCCACGGCGGCGTAGAGCCGCGCAGCGCCGTCCATGCCATCGAGGACCGTGTTGTACGCCGACCAGGCCGCCGGGTGTGTGTCGAGGGGGTGAGTCTTCATGCCGCCAATCTATCAACGCTGGATCCTACCGCCACGACGCCGACGCCGACTCTGGAGCGCATCTCCGATTCTGGCCGAGGAGCGTCGCCTTGCGGCCGTGCGTTACGTGACGCGCTCCATACCGTCCGGCAGCATGAGCGGGTCTAGAAAGAACCCGGCGAGCTCGGCTCGCCCAGCGAGGCCGGCCTTCCGATAGACCGAGACGGAGTGCTGTCGAACGGTACGCTCGCTGGTCCCCGTGACCTTCGCCACCCGCTTGTGGCTGTAGCCCTTGAGGAGCATGAGGGCTACGCGGCGTTCCGCCTCGGTCAGCGACCAGGCGTCGAACTGACTGGCAACCTCCGCACCGAGACCCCTGAGGACGGCGCCGGCGCGTTGCTTCCACTCGTCTCGTTCCTGCTGCCGTAGCTCTGCTTCCACGACGCTCGCCGAGAGGTCGCGACGCGTGCTGGCCCACCCGTTGGCCAGGTACGCAGCGGCCGCAACGCTGACGATGATCATCGCGACCTCGAAGACGACATGCGGACTGGCCAGGGTCGCCGGTCGGTCGAGCACGAGATCGATGACGCCACCGACCACGATCAGAAGGAAGATTGCCGCGAATACGGCCTGAATCCCCCGCTCATCGGGATGAAGCACGTCTCTCATATCCCCTCCGACAAATGACGGATGTAGCCTCCGTCCGGCCCGATCCCCGGCGACTGCGTCAAATGCCGGATGGCCGGCGACTTCGCGAACGGTGAGCGTGAGCGTAGACGTAACGCGAAGACGAGGAGGTACCAATGATACCCCAACCACTACATCCGGCCGTCGTGCACTTTCCCATCGTGCTCGTCGTCCTTTTCCCCATTGCGGCGATCGTCGCCCTGATCGTGATCCGACGGGGAACCGACGCTCGCAGTGCCTGGCTACCGGTTGTCGCCCTGGCTTTCGCTCTTGCAGGCTCGGCGTGGGTTGCCGTACAGACCGGAGAGGGCGAGGAGGAGATCGTCGAGGAGGTGGTGGCCGAGTCGGCCATTCACGAGCATGAAGAGGCGGCCGAGTTGTTCCTCCCCCTGACGTTCGCTGCGTTGATGTTGGCGGCGGCCGGGCTCGTGAGCGGACGTGTCGGACAGATCGGCCGTCCAGTCGCGACGCTCGGGGCGCTGCTTCTCGTTGTGGCGGGGTACCGCGTCGGTCACTCGGGTGGCGAGTTGGTCTACGAGCATGGTGCTGCGCAGGCCTACGCGGCGACCTCCGACTTCGGGGTGCCTGAGCACCGCCGGGACGAAGGGCGCGAGTCGAAGCGCGAGGAGCGTCACTGACGGCTGGTCGATCCTCGTCAGCGGGAGCTGCCGGTAGACTGCTACGACGCGTCGCCGAACGCGGCGATCTCTTCGGCGTATGCGGAATCGAACCGCAGCGCCTCGACCAGTCGTGACAGCTCGGTCGCGTACGCGGGGTTCGCCCCGGCTAGGCCCAACTCGCGCGGCAGATTGTAGCAGTACGCCTCGACGGCCTCGCCTGTGTCCAACAGCTCTACGGTTACGCGTTCTCGTATGTACTCGCGAACACTCGGTTCGGAGTAGAGCGTACGGGCTTCCTGGTCGGTGAGCTCCATCACGATTCCATAGGCGCGACTCGAAGCGGATGGCAGCAATGTCGCTCGGTCGCCGATGTGGATGCGGTAGTCGGGTAGCACGGCCGGCCCGATCATCTCGGGGTGAAGGCCCTTCTCGGTGAGAAGAGACCGATCCATAAACAGGCCGTAGAAGAAGATCTTGCTCATGAGGTTGCCGACCGCCTAACGACGGATTCGGACTCAATTCCCGCCCGACGCACCATCCAACTCCGGAATCAGCCGTATCCATTCGTCCATTGTGCTGGTCCCGGCAGCTTCGCGGTCTATACGGTACTCATTGTAGCCCGCCACGCCGTGGAGCTCGGCGGGGGGAGTGCAGTGTACGCCGCCGTCGCAGCGTTGGAAAGCTGAGCCACGGCCAACCTCCATGAATGGCGCCACGCGCAGCACGGTCACGTGGTACGGGAGTTGCTAGATAGCGTTTCGATGCCGGCTCTGAGTCCCCGTGAGGAACAACTTGGATACTGAACCAAACGCGTCCGACACCATCCTCCGTTTCCGAAGGTCCGAGCGAACGCTGCATTGGGCGATAGCAGTCCCGGTGCTGCTCTGTTGGGTTACTGCTGTGGTACTCGTTCTCGCGTACAACCCCATGCCGCTGAGGCCCTTCCGGAGCGCGCTGTCGTGGGCGCACAGAATCGGTGGTGTGGCTTTGATCATGCTCCCGCCATTGGCGGTCATCCATAGCCACCGAGACGTCAGGACTCACTTCGCAAACATCCGGCAGGCCTGGGTGTGGACCCTCAGCGACGTGCGATGGCTGATGCGGATGGCACTGGCCGCACTGTTTCGGGGCATTCAGCTACCAGAACAGGGCAAGTTCAACGCGGCGGAGAAGCTGAACTTCATGCTCGTCATGACCACGTACCCGCTCTACATCGTCACCGGCCTGCTGATGTGGTTCACAAACGCGAACTGGGCTGCGTGGCTCTTGCATGCGGCGATGGCGCTTCTCGCCACGCCCTTCATTCTCGGGCACCTCTACATGGCAACGCTCAACCGGGAAACCCGCGTCGGCATCCAGGGGATGATCTCCGGGTACGTTGACCGCACGTGGGCGAAGCACCACTACGCCCGGTGGTATCGCGAGCAGGAGCAGCGCACGTCGAATAGGACGGAGTCGATCGCGGTCGAATCGACGCTCACCCCCCAGACGCCTCACACCACCGCTGACGCGAGCGAGGACGAGCACCCAGTTGGTCAGGGTTGGAGAACGGGAACCGAATTCCCCCCTGTGCGACCATTCTGAGTGTAGCGGGGCAGATCCGATCTCTGGAGCCGGCGCCCATCATCTTCCTAAGTCCCGTGGTGCATGAAACTTAGAGTGTGATGCCCCATGTCAGAGTCGGTGGAACGAGGCTTGCACGAACGCTGCCATCCAACCCAGCCGGCCCGACGCCGGAACCCCGAGGCCTATTCATGCACACGCCCATGCCGACCCATTGCCGCAGCCACCTCCTAGCTTTGTTGGTCTTCGTCGCTGCCTGCAGTGAGGGACCTACAGCGCCTCCCCCGGGGATCCAGCCCCAGATCACGAACAACACGGATGCATTCGCCTATCAGCTTACGAACCTCGACAACGCGACCGGCGTCTACAACTACACTTGGCAGAATACCGGCACGCTGGCCAAGGTCACTCACTCCTCGAATGCTGGAGCCACTGGCACGGCGACGCTTACGATCCTAGACGCGGCGGGCACGCAGGTGTATACCGGTGCCTTGGTTTCGAGCGGGCAGCCCGTCAGCTCGCCCGAGGGAGTGCCTGGTGCTTGGACGATCACCGTCACGTATGCGGCCTACAGCAACGCGCAGGTCAACTTTGGCGCAGTGAAGCAGTAAGGGGACGACGTCGAAGCACGTCTTGTTCGCTTGCTCGCGCTGCCACGATCCCCGACACCCACCTACTGTCGTCGAATGTGCGGCCGCGTCACCGGGAGGCCGACTTCTCCGTGCTGCTGGCTCGGTCAGTCGGCACCGCTACCACGCCCCTCGGCCATCAGTTCGTCCAACCGTTTCTGGACCTCTTCACGACGCGCAGCGAGCTCCGGATCACAGTCGCGCCACAGCCGCACGAGGTGTGAGTAGAAGATGATGGCCTCGCGGGTGCGCCCCGTCGACTCTGCAATCCGGCCCATTCGCTCGTAGAGCAGCGGCCGATGATACGTGTCCCACATGCTCCACGGCTCGTCGAGTCCCAGCAAGAAGGCCTCCCCGGTCTCGGCATCGCCCAACTCCAGCTCGAGCTCACCCCGGAGGAACCGGGCTCGGCTTTGATCGGGCATCGGCTGATAGCTGACTGCGTGGGGAATCTCGAACTGCATGGTCCTCAGGACGTCGAGCGCACCAGCCCGGTCATCTCGGGCCAGCAAGAGCTCGGCCTCTAGAGCGCGGATCGCGTCCGCTTTGACCGAGCCGAGGCCGACGAAGTCCTCGGCCGTGGAGAGCCTGTCGACCATCTCTCCGGCTTCGTCGACCCGACCGAGTTGTACGAGCAGGAGCGCGCGATAAAAGTCACGCTGGAAGTCGAGGAATCGGTCCGTGATATCCTCGTACATCTCGATCCACGACGTAGCCCGTAGCTCCGACGGCGTCGTGCTCTCGAGCGCATCCAGTAGACCAGTCATGCGATCCCGGTCGAGCGGTACCGCGCCCGATGTCAGAAGAAACGCCTGGAACATGTCCCAGGTCGCGTTCCCCTCGAGACGCCGCCGATCCAAGAACTCACGGGCTTCGGAATAGCGCCCGCTGACGATCAGCTGGCTGGGGATGAGCGAGAGGAGGAGCGCGTCGTCCGAGGGGCGCGCCTCGAGCAGATCCACGGCCCCGTGCGGATCTCGGGCGAATCGCCCTACCCCGTGAACGGTGTGAAAGGTGAAGTACCACGGACGGCGGCGCAGCTCCTCCTTCACCCGCGCCTGAGCGGACGCGTCGGCGTTGAGGTAGCCGTGCAGCGCCAGGACCTCCAGAGCTCGTTCCGAATCCGGCGCGAGCCGCTGCAGCAACTCGGACGCCTCTTCCACCAGGTGGAGCGAGTCACTCAGGGCGTACACGCGGGCCAAATGGACCTGGGCGATGGGATTCGCGGGCTCGAGCTCGAGCGCCCGCCGGAACGGCTCCATGGATTCCAGGAGCGAGCGTCCTCGTCTCGGGTTGTCGTGGAAGTACAGCTCTCCGAGCTGTATCAACGCCTCCACGTCGTCGGGATACTGGTGGAGCAGGGCACGGTATGCCTGTTCCGAGTCGGTGATCCGGCCGTAGCGGCGGAGCCACAGGGACTCGACCAGGGCCTGATCTCTCTCGGGCAGGGCGTCCCGAAACCGGTACGCCCGATCGGCGTCCGTGCGAGCCGTATACGCGTCGACCCAATCGGCTGCGATGCTCTTTCTGTAGTGGGCGAGGGCGAACGTGCTGTCTTCCGCGAGTGCCTCGTCGTACGCGACGGCAGCCTCGCGGTACTGTCCGCGGCGCATGAACTGCTCACCCTCGAGGTAGGCTTTCGCGGCATCCAGCGATGGGGTCGTCAGCGCAGCGAGCCTCTCGAGTCGGCGGCCGTCCGCGTCGAGTGAGGTGGCAAGCAGCTCTGCAGCGAGGCGGTCGATCAAGTCGAAGATCTCGGTGTCGCTTCCTTCGACCGTCGCTTGTCGGGGCGCAGCGTCCCCATCATCCGTTTCGTGCAGCGCGGCGGTCATTCTGACGTCCGAGCCCGCTTGGAGCAGCTCACCGGTGACGTACCGGCCTGCGCCGACGGCATACGCCACGTCCCTCTCGGCGCCCGCCACGGATGCGAACTCGCCACCTTCACTGACCAGAGAGATGACCAAGCGCGGGTCGGCGGTCGTGATCGACCCGGCTCCGCTGAGCTTGGCGCTCATCAGGTCGACGATGCCTTCCCCTAGGTACCCAAGGCTCTCAGAGCCTCGGACGGTGAACGGCATCACCGCGACGACGTCGGAGGAAACGGCCCGATCGGGACTCCCAAGCCTTGTCCCCGACGTTCCTGGAGAGATTAGCCAGAAGAGCGCAGCACCGAGTGCGGCCCCGGATGCGACGAGCGCCCAGGCACGTGACGGGGGTGTCGCGACCGGGTCCAAGGATCCCGCTTGGTCCGTCCGCTCGATCCCTTCTGGGCCGATGTCGTAGACCCAACCGACGGCCAGGGCGACCGGGAAGCCCAGCGTGAGGAGGATGAGTACCCAGCGTCCCGCCTCGTCGGGTAGGCCGAGCATCGGGAAGGTCGTCCCGGCGATCTCGATCAGGAACCAGGCGATCGCGACATACGTGAGCGCGACACGTCCAACGCGACGACGCTTGAGGTCGGCTACGAATGCGCTGAGCCCGGACCGCGCTGGTCGATTGGCGCCGGCATCAGGTGGGACTTCGATGGGGGTGCTCCGTTGTGGTTGCTGTGCAGAGAAATGTGCGGTCGCACCGGCGACCTAGGTCCGTCCGGCCAACTCCACGAGAAGAGCCTCCTTCTCGGGGGACGTGAGGCGATGTCGAGTTCCCATCACATCGAAGTCGCAGCTCTGGATCTTGTCGAGGACGCGTTCGTATGTGGCAAGGATCAGTGCCAAAACGAGGTCGCAGTCTTCTTCCAGCTTGCCTTTAAGAGGGCCTAACAGCAACTGACCTTCTGCAAGATGATCACGGGCACGTGTGACCAGTTCCGAGACGAGCAGCCTGGTGTCATCGCTCGCCCGACCGCGACGAAGGTCGGAGAAGAGCATCGCTTCGGTTACGCCGAAGGCGGCCATCTCGTCGAGCGGCAGGTAGATGAGGCCTGAGTCACCAAGCATGAGGTCCTCGGCCAGATCGCGCAGGATGTGGCCGAGGTAGGCGAACCGACCCAGGTGTCGCCCGCAGCGCACGATGTCAAATCCCTCTGGAACCGTACCCCCCGAGGCTCCCAGCTGCGAAGTAATCACGTACAGGTAGACGGTGGTCGGGGCGACGCTGGCGCCTTCGGCATACTCGAGAAACTCCTCCCACGTGCGGAAGCGCGAATGGTCGAGATCCCAGTGCATGGATCTGAAGAAGCCAGACCAAAGGAACTCGGGCGGCCGGACCACTTCGAGGGAATCCGTGAAGGCCTCGAGCAACTCGCGAGCTTGGGTCAGCTGGCACGCTTCCCAAGTGGATTGAGCCGCCACCTCATCCGCGTAGCAGCGAGCCACTGCTGACTCCCAAGCCGAGACGACCTCGTGCTCTGCCCTTCGCGCTTGCGGAGAGAGTCCAGCACGACTTGGCAGGTTGTCGATTCGATCGTCGACGACCCGCATGACCGAGTAGTAGGCGCAGAACGCCCAATACCTGGCTCGATTCCGAAACAGGCAGCTCGTCCGAAACAGATTGTTGAGGTCCTTGGAGGCGATCGCCTCCGAGACTGCCCGCGCTGTCTTCGGCAGGTCGCCTTCATCCTCGGACTGAGTCATCACGCTTGCCTGAAGGTCCGGTCAGCTCCTGCGATTCGGCCCACCGTGGGTCCGTCCCATTGCATGAGTCGAACCTAGGGGCTCGTGCGTCAACCCGCATGCGGGAGATCGTGCCCCGAGCCCGCTGCCCGGCGTAGGCCCTAGGGCGTGATCCAGTAGTTCATCTTCAAGACGAAGACGTTGTCCGGCTGGGCCCGAAACAGCTCGCGGCGGTCGCGCCCGAAGTCGAAGTCCCCCACGCCGGGGGCGATGTCCGTCCGGGTCTGCTGCCAAGCGAGATACAGCGTCGAGCCGGGGCGCCACTCCCACCGCAGAACCGCGGTGCCGCGCAGCGACCTGAAGTTGAAGTCCAGATCCGGTACGCTGCCCGCGTAGGGGTCGAAGGTGTAGCTCTGCGGCCTCGCCAACGACCCGACGGCTCCATAGTCACCACTGGCGATGAACGGCTGTGCGAAGAGTTGGAAAGAGAGCCGGGGGGTGAAGGTGAAGTCGAAGCGTGAGACCATGCTCAGCGTGGTCTGCTCGATCGGCGCGAAGAGGTATCGCGCGCCAAAGGTCTCCGGCGCGGCGGCGTCGGCCACCGTGGCTACGTACTGCGCCTTCGAGAGCGAGCGGTCGAGCCGCGGTCCGAGGCTGAGATTCCATCGCGGAGAGGTCTTCAGCGTCACGGTGAAGCCCGTGCCCCAGCCCCATCCGTCGTAGTCGTCTCGTGCCCCGTCGGCGCTCAGGTTGAAGGTGACCGGCCTACGCGGGTCCGAGAAGAAAGTCAGGGCTCCGCCGGTTGTGCCCGGGCGCTCCATCAGCGGTCCGCCGCGCGTGGAGCGGTCGTCGAGGGCGGGCGTCATGCGGTTGACCGCCACGAACATCCCCCACCAGTTCAGGTGCTGGGCATGCCAGTTCAGGGTCCAGTAGTTGAGGATCTTCTGGCTCGAATGGTTGAACTCGTAGCGCACGGCCCCGTTGAACTGGTAGCTGCGGAAGAAGTCGCCGGGCCGCGTCTCCCTATACGAGAGGTTCAACTGCGCGTCCCGCCGGTCCGTCCGCGTCTGGAATCCCAGGTCGTTGACCTCGAACTCCGGGCTGGTGG
>Ga0224512_10003848_pt1 | contig 13011 bp, 10 predicted proteins | sample SF_May12_sed_USG_4_FD_169103 | JGI IMG/M metagenome (GOLD analysis project Ga0224512, IMG submission 169103) | Sediment microbial communities from San Francisco Bay, California, United States - SF_May12_sed_USGS_13 | ecosystem: Environmental > Aquatic > Marine > Sediment | place: USA...
CGCGGTGGCAGTTGATAACCTCCTCCGCCGCCGCCGCCATCGCCTCGAGCCGATCGAGCGACAACGTGTCGAAATCGATGGGCTTAATGCGGGCGGCCTTGTTCATCGTCGCCGGTGCTTTGGCAATCAGATCGTCAAGGATGTTCGGTGCGGCGGGCTGCTTGACGGCTGGTTCCCTTTTCTTCTTCCCGGCCTTGGCTTTGCTGCTCATTGATCGGATTCCGGTTTGCCAATCCCTTGCCTCCCCGCCCGATGAAAACGTCCCGTCGTCGCGGGGAGCAGTTTAGTGCATTGGCTGGATCTACCTAGGGTATTGCGCATTTAATCGCCGCCGCGGCCGTTTGGACGCTTTGCCTCGCGCACGAGGCGGAAGCCGACAAGGATGTGCTTGATGGCCTGAGGCCGGCTGTGGCGCGCGGCCGGACGGCAAATGCCGCAGCCCTTGTCGTCCCAGGACCCGCCCTTGACGATGTAACGGCCGGGCCGGCTGGCGGTCGCGGTCCATTCGAAAACCTGACCCGCGGCATCGAGCAGGCCGTAAACGCTGGCACCATCGCGATAGCGACCGACGGGTACGGTGTCAAAGGGTCCGGCGTCGTGGCTGTTGAGCTTGCCGGCATCGAAGGTATCGCCCCAGGGAAAGCGGCGCCCGTCCGGGCCTCGCGCGGCCTTTTCCCACTCGGCCTCGCTTGGCAGTCGCCAGCGCCAGTTGGTCATACGGGTCAGCCAGGCCGCATAGGCGCCCGCATCGTCAAACGAGACCATAACCACCGGATGATCGAGCCGGGCTTTTGGCGGAGCGCTGCCACTCCAGGCGAATTTACGGGTGCGCGACCAGGGATGGATCAGGCGATACCCCCGCCAGGTGGCGCGGTCGACATCGGGGACCCGGTGCCCGGTGGCGCGCGTGAACGCCCGGTACTGACGGTTGGTGATCACCGTGCGGGTGATCGCGAAACCTGGCAGCGTGACCTGCCGGCGCTTGCCCTCGTCGTCATACCAACCGCGCTTGCGGGTGACGCTGTGACCATAGCCGCGTTCGTCGAGCCGGTAGGCGGCCTCGCGCTCGGCGGCATCGGAACCGCGGATGAAGGGCCCGGCAGGAATTTGGATCACTGTCGGAACAAGGACCTCAGCGGCCTCGGCAACTGATACAGAAAGGACCGCCAGCAGCGACATGGCAGTCATGCCGCCGGACGCCCAATACCCGCGACCGGAGCGAATTCCCGGTACACCCCGGCTCCATTGTCCTGCCATTTCCCGACCCCGGATCAGCGACCGTTCCGCGCGAATGAAAGATAGGCAGAGCTCAGGATTCCCGCCACTCGCGCGCCGTTCAACAAGCGTCACGAAATAGTGAACAAAGATGATTGTCCGGCCCGCGCAGCGCCGCCTAATCTGCCGGGGCTGCGTTATTCTGACGCACCCAGACGAACTCGTTATGCCCTGCCCAACGCATCGCCCTTTTGAGCGCCCCGGGCAGACAGTTACAGATTTCAGGAGGATCGCATGAAGCTGCTTGAGAGCACGTCGATGAGGGGCCGGCTCCTGTCCGGCACGGTTATTCCGGTCGCGCTCGGGGTCGGGCTTGCCATGACTGCGGCGCCTACGGCAGCCGACAGCCCGCTGCCCACCGCCGCGAAGAAAGCGGAAACATCATCGCCGGCCAAGCGGCGGACAAGTAGCCAGCCGGCGACCTCGGCCTTGCCGAAAGCCGTTGCTCGGCCGGTCCAACTCGCAGCGTGCGGTGCCTGCGGCGCCAAGAAGGGTTGTGGTGCCTGCGGCGCCAAGAAGGCGGCCTGCGGCGCGTGTGGTGCGTGCGGCGCCAAAAAAGGCTGCGGCGCGTGTGGTGCGTGCGGCGCCTGTGGCGCTTGCGGTGGCGCCGGTGCGGTGAGCGCGTCTTGCGTTATTCCGCGCCTCGCCAAGGCCAATCCCTGCGCGGCCAAGAAGGCCTGCGGTGCATGCGGCGCCTGCGGTGCCAAGAAGGCTTGCGGTGCCTGTGGCGCCTGCGGGGCCAAGAAAGCTTGTGGCGCGTGCGGTGCCAAGAAAGCCTGCGGCGCGTGCGGCGCCAAGAAGGCCTGCGGCGCGTGTGGTGCGAAGAAGGGCTGTGGCGCCTGTGGCGCGAAGAAGGGTTGCGGTGCTTGCGGCGCCTGTGGTGCCTGCGGCGGCAAGCCGGCGATCAAGGTCAGCAACGCCGAAGCGGCGGCGGCTTACAAATGCCTGCTGAAGGAGCTGAAGGCCGCCTATGCCAAGTCGGGCAACCGGGTGGCGCGCAGCTACGCCAAATGGAAGCGCTACAACAAGGTCGCCTACGTCTCCGAGACCCATGGCAACCGGTTGGTCAACAACTACGGCAACCGCGCGGCCCGGAACTACATCAGATACGACAAGGTCAAGCGCATGCCGGTCGGCTCGGTTCTGGCCAAGGACAGCTTCCAGGTGCAGGCCGGCGGCAAGCTGGCGCTGGGCCCGCTTTTCCTGATGGAGAAGATGGCGCGCGGTTGGTACAAGGCCTCGGGCGACTGGAAGTACTCCATGGTCATGCCCGACGGCACGGTGCTCGGCACCACCCGCGGCAAGGGCGCCGACAAGGTGAAGTTCTGCTACGAGTGCCACATCGCGGCGGCCGAGAAGGATTCGATAATGCTGCTGCCGGAGGAACACCGGGTCAAAAGATAAGCTAGGGAGACCGGCCACCGGGCCGGCGAGGCAAGCGGGCGCGTCCTGAAACAAGGGCGCGCCCGTTTCTTTTGTGTGGGGGCCGGACCGAAGATCGCGCATCCTGCCCGGGATTGAAGCTCTGCTAAATCCCAACTAGGCTCACCGGATAGATTAGGAAAAGCGCAATCGCTCACGGTGGTGCGAGGGAAAGGTAAGCGGCATGGCGAAGATCGAGGCAGACCGCGCGGCGACAGTCCAGGTCGTCCGCCACGACGATGTCGCACTAGAGCAGTTTCCGGGCGGCGCGACCTACCGCACACTGGTCGGCGACGATGCCGATGCGCTATCGGAAGAGGTGCGGATCGGCATCCAGAGCTCGCCACCCGGCTATGCGACGCCGCTTCACTCGCATCCCTATACGGAGATCCTCACCGTGCTGGAGGGCGAAGGCGTCGCGTGGATAGAAGGCGGCGCTGACGAGATCGCGCTCGCTCCGGGGATGACCGTGGTGTTGCCGGCCGACCTGCCGCACGCCTTCCGCGCGACCGGCACGGGCCCGCTGGTGACCTACGGCCTGCACGTCTCGCCCGACCGCATCGTCGATATCCACGACGACAGCCCGCCGGAGAGCGCCTATCCGCGGTAGCGGCCGCCAGCGCCGAACCTTGCTGGGTTAACGAATTGTCTGAGCGGGCGTGCCGGATGGTCACCCGATTAGCATGATATTTACGGCCAGGCGGTTATTGAGCTTCGGTTCGCGGTCGTTATCGGATCGAGGTTGGACATGCTCAAGCACCCGCCATGGGCGCTCGTCGCCGGAGTGGCATTGCTCCTGACCGCCTGTCAGGGCGATGGGCCGTCGCAATCGGCGATGGAGAAAGCTTGGCTTTCCTGGGCCGGCCGTCAGACCGTTCGGGATTTCGAAAAGATCTCCTGCAAGCAGGCCGAGGGAAAGCGCTGGTTCTGCCGCTTTCGTACCCGCCACCGGTTCCGGCGCGGCAGGCGCAAGGGCACGCTCGTGGCAAACCGCTCGGGTTACTACCAGCCGCATGGCGGCGGTTGGACCTATCTCGGCAAGCTCACGGGCAAGGCGGGCAACTAGCCTACCCGGCGCAACGCGACGCCCTACTCCCGCACCACCATCACCGTGACCTTCGAGTGCCGCAGCACGCGGGCGGCGTTGGGGCCCAGGAGATAGTCCTCCAGCTTCGGGCGGTGTGAGGCCATGACGATCAGATCGCAGGCATCGCCCAGCTTGGCGCGAACATTGACGATCTCTTCGTAGATCGTGCCCTGGCGCACGACGCAGTCGACCGGCACGTCCTCCGGAACATGCTCCTTGGCGAACGCCGCCAGCTTGTCCGTCGCCGCAGCGAAGGCCTTCTTCTCGAAATCCTTGGGGAAGAAGCCGCCGACCAGCGCCATGCCGTAGGTCGGCACAACGGTCATGAGATGGATCTTCGTGCCGAACTTGCGGCACATCTCCACCGCTACCGGCAGCGCCTTGCGCCATGAGCTTTCTTCTTCGAGGTCGATCGGGACCAGTATTTCGTTGAACATGTTCGGGTCCCTCCCCTCAGGCCCTTGATGCGGCGGGTTGCGGCATCGTCTCGCGTCCGCCGCCGCCGGCACGCCGACGCTGCGTGAATATGATCAGCAGCAGCAACAGCAGCGCTGGAATGAAGAACAGCTCCTTGGGCGGTTGCGCGGCCGGAACGAAGAGTTGCTCGATCTCGTCGAGGGCCTTGTGGACCTTCTTAGCCTCGCTGCCCTCCTCCACGCCATCGACGGTCCACTTGCCGTCCTCCTTGAGCAGCACGACGCCGAATTTCTTCAGACGCTCGGCCGCGTCCTTGCCCGCGGGCACCTTGAACTCGACGTATTTGTTGAAATGCTCGCCGGCATCTGTCTCGGTCTTGATGTAGTAGCGCACCTTGCTGCCGACGGGCGCCTTGGCGACGACCTCCATGATCGTGTCGGTTTTCACCTTGTCCCAGGGCGCTACGACCTGATCCATCCACAGGCCGGGTCGGAAGAAGGTGAGCGCAATGAGCAACAGGGCCACCGTCTCATAGACCCGGTTGCGGGCAAAGAAAAAGCCCTGCGTCGCCGCGGAAAAACATAAGAGCGCGATCACCGCGATGATGAAGGTGTAGATGCCCTTGAACCAACCGACGTCGATCAAAAGCAGGTCGGTGTTGAAGATGAACATGAAGGGCAGGATGCCGGTGCGGATATCGTACATGAAGCCCTGCACGCCGGTCTTGATCGGGTCGCCCCGCGACACGGCGGCGGCCGCGAAGGCGGCAAGCCCAACGGGCGGCGTATCGTCCGCCAGTATCCCGAAGTAGAAGACGAAGAGGTGGACGGCGATCAACTCGACGATCAGACCGTTCTGCTGACCGACGGTGACAATAACCGGCGCCATGATCGCGGAGACCACGATGTAGTTGGCTGTCGTCGGCAGGCCCAATCCCAACACGATGCAGAGGACCGCGGTCCAGAGCAGCATGATGAAGACCGAACCGAAGGACAGGAATTCCACCACGGCGGCCAGCTTGAGGCCGACACTGGTGTAGGTGACGACGCCGACGATGATGCCCGCCGCGGCCACGGCCACACCGATGCCGATCATGTTGCGCGCACCGGCGAGTAGGCCATCGACAAGCTCGCGGAAGCCCCTGCCGAAGCCTTGCAGCCAGTCACTTTCGCCGCGGAAGAAATGCACGAGCGAGCGCTGGGTCAGAATGATGACGATCAAGACCATGGTGGCCCAGAACGCCGAAAGGCCGGGCGACCAGCGCAGCACCATCAGCGCGTAGACCAGCATGACGATCGGCAGCAGATAGTGCAGCCCGGTCGGCACGACCGTCTTGGTCAACGGCATTTCCACGATGGGCGCCTCGGGATCGTCGAGCTCGAGATCCGGCACACTGGCCGCGTAGCGAATCAGGGCGATATAGGCCGCGAAGATAACCACGCCCGAGACTATCGGCGTCCAGAATTCCCCGAACACGCCTGGGATCCAGCCGAACAGGTAATAGACGCCGAGCGCCAGCGCCATCGTCAGAATGATGCCGAAAAGGAAACCGATGACGCGGCGTTGCCAGGTCTTGGGCACGCCAGGCTTGGGCAGGCCCTTCATCTCGGCTTTCACGGCCTCCAGATGCACGATATAGACCAGCGCGATGTAGGAGATGATCGCCGGCAGAAAGGCGTGCTTGATGACCTCGAAATAGCTGATGCCGACGAACTCGACCATCAGGAAGGCGGCCGCGCCCATGACCGGCGGCGTCAACTGGCCGTTGGTGGAGGCGGCGACCTCGACCGCGCCGGCCTTTTCCGCCGAGAAGCCGACGCGCTTCATCAATGGGATCGTGAAGGTGCCGGTGGTCACCACGTTGGCGATCGAGGAGCCGGAAATCAGCCCGGTCATGCCCGACGAAACCACGGCGGCCTTCGCCGGTCCGCCGCGCAAATGGCCGAGCAGCGAGAAGGCGAGCTTGATGAAGTAATTGCCCGCGCCGGCCTTGTCCAAGAGCGCGCCAAACAGGACGAACAGGAATACGTAGTCCGTCGACACGCCGAGCGCGACGCCGAACACGCCTTCCTGCGTGATCCACTGGTGGTTGGCGAAACTGCTGAGGGTCTGTCCACCGTGCGACAACGAACCTGGAATCCACGGGCCCGCGAACGCATAGAGGCTGAACACGATCGCCACGATGGTCAGCGGCGGTCCGAGCGCCCGCCTGGTAGCCTCGAGCAGCAGGACAACACCGATGAACGCCACGACGATGTCCTGGAGAATGAGGGCGCTGGGGCGGCCCGCCAGAGCATCCTTGAAGACCGCCAGGTAAAGCGCCATGCAGGCGAGCAGAGCCGCGAAGACCCAATCCTGTATGGGGATGCGGTCCCGCGGCGAGCGCTTGAACGCCGGGAAGGCAAGAAAGGCCAAAAAACCGGCAAACGCCAGATGTACCGGCCGGGTGATCGAGTCGTTCAGCTTGGAAAACTTGACGACCAGAAGTCCCAGATCGACCTCGCCCAGCATCCCGGGCAAGGGCGAGGCGATGAACAACTGGAACAGCGACCACACGATGGCGACGCCGACCATGAGCTTGGCCGCGGCCCCCCCCGGATCGCGCGCGCCAGTGTCGACCTGGGCGACAATGTCCTCTGCACTGGTCGTCGGCGCATCGTTTCCGGTCTCCGGCGTCGCGCCCGGATTCGGCTCTGCCATTCCTGCCTCCCCCTTTTCAACCGCCCTACCAGCCGGTTTGCCCGGTTCTTTCGGTTACGGTCCCGTGATGCAATTCAAACGCGAACCGCCGCGCCTGGCCAGTAAAAAACGGCTGCGCAGCCGTTCGAACCATGGTGAGCGCAAATGAAACATGCGCGCCGACACGCGCAGCCCAATGATTTCAAACAAAAAAAGGGCGGGAGATACCTCCCGCCCTTGTCGCGAATTATTCGAACTGTGGGGACTACATCCAGCCCCTCTCTTTGTAGTACTTGGCGGCACCCGGATGGATCGGCGCGGAGAGCATGTTCTTGATCATGTTTTTCTCCTTCAGGTGCCGAAAGGCCGGATGCATGCGGCGGAACCGCTTGATGTTGTCGAACACCGACTTGACCACTGTGTAGACTACCTTGTCGCTGACCTTGGTCGACGACACGAATGTGGCGCCGACGCCGAAGGTCTGCACGGCGTTCTTTGTGCCTTTGTACATGCCGGCGGGGATCGTCGCCGGGGCGTAGTAGTCGTTGTCGGCCGCCAGTTTGGTGATCGCCGGGCCAGTCACCGGCACGATCACCGAGGCGCAGGTCGTCGAGGCCTCCTTGATCGAGCCGTTGGGATGGCCGACCGTGAAGACGATCGCATCGACCTTGTTGTCGCACAGCGCCTTGGCCTGCTCTGACGACTTGAGCTCGGTGGCGAGCTTGAAGCTGCTCATGGTCCAACCAAGCTTGCCCATCACGACTTCCATGGTGCCGCGCTGGCCGGAGCCAACGTTACCGACGTTCACGCGCTTGCCCTTCAGATCCATGAAGGTCTTGATGCCGCTATCGGCGCGGGCGACGACGGTAAAGGGCTCGGGATGCACCGAAAACACCGCGCGCAGGTCCTTGAAGGCGCCCTTTTCCTTGAACTTCGAGGTGCCATGGTATGCGTGGTACTGCCAGTCGGACTGGGCCACGCCCATCGCCAGCTCGCCGGCGCGGATCGCGTTCAGATTGGCGACCGAACCGCCCGTCGATGGCGCCGTGCAGTTGATGTTGTGCTTCGACTTGCCGCGGTTGACGAGGCGGCAGATCGCCTGGCCGACCTGATAGTAAACGCCGGTCTGGCCGCCGGTGCCGATCTTGATGAACTCGGCCTGGGCGGCGCCGACGCCGGCGCCCGTCGTCGTGAGGGCCGCCGCGAAGCCTGCCGCCGCGGCCGTGCTGAGAATCTTCTTCATCGGATGAATTCCTCCTCCGTTCCGTCCACTTTCGATTGTCTCTCGCCGCCATCGCAGTGCGGCCGGGACGCGTGGAGCGTGTTCCAATTAGAGATCGCCGCCCTCGCACACCCGCGGCCCTTCAGGTGTGAAGGGCCTTGGTTCCCAAGCTTCCCTCCGCCCAAGGCCGGCGCCTTTGCTACACGCCGTCCGGGAGGTTTCACGGGAAGACCGCAATCGAACCTCCTGGGACTATGCCTGTCCGGGCCGGTGAAGGTCAATGCGCGGGCACTGGCCGGCTTGGGCCGGATCACGCCAGATGACTGCCGGATGAACGCCTCTCTCAGGATCCGTTCAGCGACGCCCCACTAAAAGCGGCGGCGAGGATCGACATTGATCAGAGAGGAAAAACAATGATCACCATCACCCGCACCGGCCGCACGCTCGGCCTCGCTACCCTCATCGCCGCCGCCGCGGTTATCGGCACCGCCCCCATCACCGCAACCCCGGCCGAAGCGGCCATCAAGGTCAAGTCGCTCAAGATCGACCATCGCGACCGCGCCCGGCCGATCGTCACCGTTCGTTTGATCAACGGCAAATGGAAAGTCGTTTCGTCCGACAAGGTTAGGTTCAACCTCAAGGTCGAGATCAAGTCGAAGAAGAATCGGATGCGCAGCGCCTGGCTCATCTTCGGCGGCCGTTCCTATCATCTGTGGCGCGGCAAGAAGACCTGGAAGCTGCGCTGGAAGAAGTTCACCATCAGCTTCGCCGGCGGCCAGCTTGGAGACCACGCCCACGGCGCGGCCAAGGCCTGCGGCAATCTTATGAAAACCCGCAGCGGCAACGGACACTTCAAGCACAAGATCAAGCTCACCTTCCAGGTGTCAGACAAGAAAGACAGGAAAGCCGCCGCGGCGAAGTTCGTTTCCGCCCGCCTCCACTGCATCCGCCAAGCCTAACCGCCAAACCGTCCAATCAACCCCGATCCTCAAGGGGCGGGCAGCAAGCCCGCCCCATTTTCTGTTCGACCGGCGGGCAGCAAGCCCGCCCGATTTCCTTGCTCGCATTGTGAATCGAGGTCCCCCGGACCGCGCCTGCTTGACACCCGCGAATTCCGCAGGTTAGTGCGTGGGAGGATAGTCTCGGGCGCGGGTTTGCCCCAGGCGGGTGCCAAAAGAACGGCCGGAGGAACGGCCATCAAAGCGGGAGGAGACGGGCGATGAGCGACGTGGTCATCATCGACGGGGTGCGCAGCCCGATCGGCAGGTTCGGCGGCGGGCTCTCGGGCGTGCGGCCCGACGACCTCCTGGCGCACAGCTATGCGGCACTGGCCGAGCGGACGGGCGTCGACCCGGCGCTGCTCGACGACGTCTATGCCGGCTGCGGCAACCAGGCGGGCGAGGACAACCGCGACGTTGCGCGGATGGCCACCCTGCTCGCGGGCTTCCCGGTCGAGGTGGCCGGCGTCACCGTCAACCGCAACTGCGCCTCGGCGCTCGAAGCGGTCAATCAGGCGGCCAAGGCGATCCTCGCGAACGAGGGCGATCTCTATATCGGCTCGGGGGTCGAAAGCATGAGCCGCGCGCCCTGGTCGATGGCCAAGCCCAGCGGCGTGCCGACGACAGCCGCACCCAAGATGTGGGATACCACCGTCGGCTGGCGCTACAACAACCCCAAGATGGATGCGCTCTACCCGATCATCAGCCTTGGCGAGACGGCCGAACGGGTGGCCGAGGAAATGCAGATCAGCCGCGCCGAGCAGGACGAGTTCGCGCTCGAAAGCCAGCGCCGCGCCATCGCCGCCATCAATGATGGCCGCTTCAGGCAAGAGATTGCGCCGGTCGAAGTGCCCCAGCGGCGCGGCGATCCGGTGGTGATCGACACCGATGAGCACCCGCGGTACCGCAAGGAAAACGGCGCCTACGAGCTGGCGACGACGCTCGACGATCTGGCCAAGCTGCGTCCGGCCTTCAAGGCCGACGGCACGGTGACGGCGGGCAATTCGAGCGGCATCAATGACGGCGCCGCGGCGCTCTTGCTGGCCAGCGAAACCAAGGCAATGGAGCTTGGCCTGAAGCCGAAGCTGCGCTGGCTCGGCTCGGCGGTGGCCGGGGTCGATCCCGGCGTGATGGGGCTGGGACCTGTGCCGGCGACGCAAAAGCTGCTGGGGCGTCTCGGCCTCAAGCTCCAGGATATCCAGCTCATCGAATTGAACGAGGCCTTCGCCGCCCAGGCGCTCGGCTGCATGCGCCAGCTCGGCATGGACCACGCGATTACCAACGTGAACGGCGGCGCCATCGCGCTCGGCCATCCGACGGGCTGCTCGGGCGCGCGCATTCTGGTGACGCTGATGCACGAAATGGAGCGCCGCGCGGCCAACGCTCCGCGGCCATTCTATGGGCTGGCGACCTTATGCGTCGGCGTCGGCATGGGGGTGTCGACCCTGGTCGAGTGGATCGGGGACTAGCCGATGAGCGCGCGCCCCCTTGACGGGATCCGCGTGGTCGGCCTGGAGCAATATATGGCCGGGCCCTACTGCACCATGCTGCTTGGCGATGCCGGCGCGGAGGTGATCAAGATCGAGCGGCCCGGGGTCGGCGATCCGCGCCGCTCGATGCCGCCCTTTGCGGAGAGGGACGGCGCCAAGAAGGCCGCCGGCTTCATGGGCTATAATCGCAACAAGAAGAGCCTTGCCCTCGATATGAGCAAGCCGGAGGGCCGCGAGGTGCTGCGCGCGCTTGCCGGCAAGGCCGACGTGCTGGTCGACAATCTGCGCCCCGGCGCGATGGGCCGGATGGGGCTCGGCTACGAGGTGCTGAACGAGCTCAATCCGCGCCTCGTCTATGCCTCGATCTCCGGCTTTGGCCGGTTGCCCGGCAAGGAAGGGCCGTATGGCGACAGGCCGGCCTTCGACATCGTTTCCGAGGCGATGAGCGGCGTCATGCATCTGGTCGGCTTCGACGACAAGCCGCCCTCCTGGACGATCTACGGGCTGGCGGATGTCTATTCGGGCATGGTGACGGCCTATGGCATCATGCAGGCGCTGTTCATGCGCGAGCGCACCGGCGCCGGGCAATGGGTCGACAGCTCGATGTACGACAACATGCTCGGCCTCAACGAGGCGATGATCGCGCTCTACTCGGTGGCGCAGCAGTCGAACCGGCGGGGCGTGCCCAGGAACGCCTATCCGCGCGGCGCCTATCAGGCACGCGACGGCTATATCGCGCTCAACGTGCCTGACAACCGCATCTGGACGCGGCTGGCCGAGACCATCGGCCGGCCAGACCTCGCCGAGGACGAGCGCACACGCGACGGCACCGCGCGCGCCGCGAACCGCGAGATGATCGATCCGTTGATCGAAGCGTGGCTGAAATCTCGAACACGGGCGGAAGCGGTCGACGCGCTCAACGCGGCGGGCGTGCCGACGGGTCCGGTCAACCGCGCCGAGGACGTCTTCGCCTGCCCGCAGGTCGAGGCGCGCGGTGTTCTGATGCCGGTGGACGATCCGGAGGTCGGCGAGTACCGCTTTGCCCGCACGCCGCCGATGCTCTCGGAGAATGTCGAGCTACCCGCCGCCCCGCCGCCGCGCCTGGGACAGCACACGCGCGAGGTGCTCGAAGGGCTGCTTGGCTACGCGCCAGCGCAGGTCGACACGCTCGCGGAGCAGGGTGTCGTGGAGATTGCCGACGCGATGGTCGGCTAGGCCAAAGCCCGGCCTAACGCGGCAACGCCGCCTCGACCGCCTCGCCGAGGCGGTCGACGATCTCGTCGATATCGCGCTCGGTCACGATGAAGGGCGGCGCGAGGAGGACGTGGTCGCCTCGGGCGCCGTCGATGGTGCCGCCCATCGGGTAGCACATGAGGCCGCGCGCCATCGCCTCGCGCTTGACGCGGGCATGCAGCTTCAGAGCCGGGTCGAAGGTTTCCTTGCTGGTGCGGTCGGCGACCAGTTCGATGGCCTGGAAAAGACCGCGGCCACGAATATCGCCGACATGGTAGTGGTTGCCGAAGCGCTCCTCGAGCGCATCGGCGAGATGCGTGCCCATCGCCCGAACATTGGCCAGCAGATCGTCATCACGGATCACGCGCTGGACCGCGAGCGCGGCGGCGCAGGCGGTCGGGTGGCCCATGTAAGTGTGGCCGTGCTGGAAGAATCCCGAGCCGTCGCAGATCGCGCGGTAGATTTCAGCGCTCGCCAGCACTGCGCCGACCGGCTGGTAGCCGGCACCGAGCCCCTTGGCGATGGTGAGGAGGTCGGGGGCGACGCCATCAACGTCGCAGGCATAGAGCGACCCGGTGCGGCCCATGCCACACATCACCTCGTCGAAGATCAGCAGCACGCCGTGACGGTCGCAGATCTCGCGAATGCGAGCGAGATAACCGGGGACCGGCGGTACCGCCCCAGCGGTCGCGCCGACCACGGGCTCGGCGATGAAGGCCGCGACGCTCCTGGGTCCGAGCTCCTCGATGGCCGCCTCGAGCTCATCGGCGACACGCAGCCCGTAAGCCTCCTCGCTCTCGTCCGGGGCCTTGTCGCGATAGGCGTAGCACGGCGCGATGTGATGCATGGTCGGAACCAGCAGCGGGGCGAACTGCGCGCGCCGCCACTCGTTGCCGCCAGCCGAGAGCGCGCCGATCGTGTTGCCGTGATAGCTCTGGCGGCGGGCGATAACGTGGCGGCGCTCGGGCTCGCCGATCTCAACGAAATATTGCCGCGCCATCTTGAGCGCCGCCTCGACGGCCTCCGACCCGCCGGAGACGAAATAGACCAGGGACAAGGACCCCGGCGCCTCGGCCACCAGCGTGTCGGCCAGCGCCTCCATCGGGGCATTGGTGAAGAACGAGGTGTGGGCGAAGGCGATCGCGTCGAGCTGGTCCTTGATCGCCTGGATGACCGCGGGATGGCTGT
>Ga0224512_10003849_pt1 | contig 13009 bp, 12 predicted proteins | sample SF_May12_sed_USG_4_FD_169103 | JGI IMG/M metagenome (GOLD analysis project Ga0224512, IMG submission 169103) | Sediment microbial communities from San Francisco Bay, California, United States - SF_May12_sed_USGS_13 | ecosystem: Environmental > Aquatic > Marine > Sediment | place: USA...
TGGTCAATCGCTGGGAAATCAGGCAACTCGTGACCACGGTGTGCCTGGTTTACCTGCTTTATTACCTCGCCGCGAACGCGGCCGATGGCCTCGATTACCTGTTCTCGGCAAGCTGGCCGACAACGCTGTTCCAGTTTGGCTGGTTCCTGGTCGTCATTCCTGTCGCAATCGCGCTTTACCTGGTCAATATTTCCCACCTGAAACCCGGCAGAAGCGTTATCCTTGCGCTGCTGATTGCAAGCCCGATCGCGGTCCCTGCGATTATGCAAAGCCCCGCGCTGTACGCGCTGCTCGACGATTTCAGCTCGACCGCCAGGTATCACAACAACCTCAGCCCGTTTAACCTGCACCTCGGGCAAACCGTCACCATCGACGCGTTTATCGCGCAGGCGCAAAAACTCGAGGCGGGTGAATTCGCCGATTGATTCTCCGGCCCGGAGGCCAACCGGATAATTCGGTGATTTTATAAAGACCTCCGGTTAATACGGTATTTTTACCTCTTATCAGGCTTTATAATTCCGCGAATGTCGGAATACCTGTTACTTTTGATTGGCACCGTGTTCGTCAATAACATCGTGTTGGCGAAATTCCTCGGCCTGTGCCCGTTCATGGGCGTGTCGCGCAAGGTCGAGACCGCGATCGGCATGAGCGCCGCCACCACTTTCGTGCTGACCCTGTCCGCGGTGCTGAGTTACCTGATCAACAGCCTGGTGCTGGCGCCGCTCGAAATCGAGTACCTGCGCACCATAGCCTTTATCATCGCAATCGCCGCGGTCGTCAATTTCACCGAAATGGTGGTGCACAAGACAAGCCCGCTGCTGTACAACGTGCTCGGAATTTTTCTGCCGCTGATCACGACCAACTGCGCCGTGCTCGGCGTCGCCTTGATCAACGTGCAGGAACAGAACAGTTTCTTCGAATCGGTAGTTTACGGCTTCGGCGCGGCGCTGGGATTTTCGCTGGTGCTGATCCTTTTTGCCGCGCTGCGCGAACGTATCAACGTCGCCGACGTGCCGGCACCGTTCAGGGGTTCTGCCATCGGCCTGGTAACGGCCGGACTCATGTCGCTGGCATTCATGGGCCTGGGCGGACTGGTCAGGGTTTAGATCATGCTGCTCGCGATCCTGACCATCAGCCTGATGGCCGGCCTGTTCGGCCTGATACTCGGCTACGCATCGATCCGTTTCAGGGTCGAGGGCAATCCCATCGTCGACCAGATCGACGCGTTATTACCGCAAACCCAGTGCGGCCAATGCACCTACGCCGGCTGCCGGCCTTACGCCGAGGCGATCGCAAACGGCGAGGCGCCGATCAATCAATGCCCCCCGGGGGGACAGGCGACGATCGTCGCGCTCGCAGACCTGCTCGACACCGAGGTGCTCGAGCTGAACGCGGAACTCGGCGAACATCTCGACGTGACGCTGGTGGCGGTGATAGACGAACAGACCTGCATCGGCTGCACCCTCTGCATTCAGGCCTGCCCGGTGGACGCAATCCTCGGCGCGTCGAAGCACATGCACACGGTTATCGCGGCGGAATGTACCGGCTGCAAGCTTTGCCTGCCGCCCTGCCCGGTGGACTGTATCGACATGGTGCCCGTGCAGCAAACCATCGACGACTGGAAATGGTCTAACCCGCTCGATCAACTGCAGCTGGTTCAGGATGGCTAAACTGCATCATTTTCACGGCGGCCTGGTGCTCGACGGACACAAGGCCGAATCGCTGACACGCGGATTAAGGCAGGCGAGCCTGCCACAAAAATTGATACTGCCGTTGCGGCAGCATATCGGCGACTACAACAAACCGCTGGTCGGGGTAGGTCAACGCGTATTGAAGGGCGAGACCATCGCCGCCTGTTCCTCGTTGATATGCGCCGCGGTGCATGCCTCGACCTCGGGCATCGTCAGCGAGATCAGCCAGTTTCCGGTTGCGCATCCATCGGGGCAGGCGGATACCTGCGTCGTCATCGATGTCGATGGCGAGGATGAAGCCGCGAGCGCCGATATCGTCGACCCCGGGACTCTGGCGCCGGACGAAATGATACAGCGGATTTGTCGCGCCGGTATCGTCGGCCTCGGCGGCGCTGCGTTTCCCACTCCCCCGAAGCTGTCCCGTGGCAAGTCGCACGGCGTCGATACGCTGATCATAAACGGGGTCGAATGCGAGCCCTATATCACCTGCGACGATATGTTGATGCGCAACTACGCGGCCGAAGTGATCCGCGGTTGCGGTTACCTGCAGAAAATCCTGACGCCGCGGAAAACGCTGATCGCGATCGAGGATAACAAGCCCGAGGCGATCAGCGCGATGTCGCAGGCGCTCGCCGCACATCCGCTGGCGGCCGCCGAAATTATACCGGTGCCGACGATTTACCCGGCGGGGGGCGAAAAACAGCTGATCCAGATTCTTACCGGCAAGGAGGTACCGCACGGGAATCTCGCCTTCGATATCGGCCTCCTGTGCCAGAACGTCGGCACCTGCGCCGCGATCACGCGCGCGCTCGAAACAGGCGAACCGCTGATCTCGCGCATCGTTACCTGCAGCGGCGACAATGTCGTCGAGCCCGGTAACTGGGAGATACGCCTCGGCACCCCGATCAGCCATTTACTTGAGCTGGCCGGAGGATACCGGCACGGCGACGATGCTTATCTCGTCATGGGCGGTCCGATGATGGGATTCGCACTCTCGGGCGATAACCTGCCCATCGTCAAGTCGAGCAACTGCATCCTGGTCATGCGCGAAGAAACCATCCCGCATAGCCCCGGCTATCACGACGAATGCATACGCTGCGGCAAGTGCACCGAGGTTTGCCCGGCGCGATTGCTGCCGCAACAACTCTACTGGCACGCGCGCGCCAGGGCCTACGAGCGCACCCAGGAATACCACCTGTTCGAATGCATCGAATGCGGTTGCTGCTCGGCAGTATGCCCCAGCCAGATTCCGCTGGTGCAATACTATCGCGCCGCCAAGAGTGAAATACGCGCCGCGCAAAAAGCACAGTTCAAAGCCGACCGCGCCCGGGCGCGTTTCGAGTTCCGCGAGCATCGCCTGTTGGTGAAGAAGCAGCGGGACGAGGAACGCCGACGTCTCAAGCGAGAAGCATTGCAAAAGAAACCTGCGCAGGCCGTTGACGCGACGACGTTTGCGGACCCGGTACAGGCCGCGCTGGAACGGGTCAGGGAACGCAAGAAGGCGGCGCAGGAAGAAACCCGGTGACCAGCGTCATCGTGTCTTCGCCTTACCTTGCCCCGGGCAACAAGCTGAAACGACTAATGCTGCGCGTCATTGTCGCGCTGCTGCCCGGCACGGTCGCTTACGCCTGGTTATTCGGGCCCGGGGTCATCATCAATATTATCCTCGCGATCATTTTTGCGCTGGCCTTCGAGGGCGCTATTCTAAGGCTGCGCGCAAAGCCGGTTATGCCGCACCTGACCGATTTCAGCGCGGTGGTCGCCGCCTGGCTGTTCGCGCTTTGCCTGCCGATGCACGTGCCCTGGTGGCTGGTCGGCGTTGGCATGGGTTTCGCGATGATAGCCGGCAAGCACCTCTACGGCGGCCTCGGTTTCAACCCGTTCAACCCGGCAATGGTGGGTTACGTGGTGCTGCTGATTTCGTTTCCGCGGGAAATGACCGCCTGGTACCTGCCCGCGTCGGTCAGCGGCGCAACGCTGGGCGTTGCCGATGCGCTTGCCTACAGTTTTGGCAGCGCCGATATCAGCCAGTGGGACGCGCTCAGCGCGGCGACGCCGCTGGACCAGGTCAAGACCGAGCTCGGGCAAAATATCCCGATCGATGAAATTCGCCAGTCCCCGCTGTTCGGCGCCTATGGCGGCGCCGGCTGGGAATGGGTCGCGCTGTGCTGGTTCGTCGGCGGCATCTACCTGCTGGCGACACGCACGATCCGCTGGCATATCCCGGTTTCCGTGCTGGCCGGGGTGCTGACCCTGTCGCTGATCTTTTACCTGCTGGATCCGCAAAACCACGCGTCGCCGCTATTTCACCTGATGTCGGGCGCCGTCGTGATCGGCGCGTTTTTCATCGCCACCGACCCGGTTAGCGCGGCCACCACGGACAAGGGACGAATTTACTACGGTTTGCTGATCGGTATGCTGATCTACGTCATCCGCGTATGGGGCGGTTATCCCGACGGGGTCGCGTTCGCGGTGCTGCTGGCCAACATGTGCGTGCCGCTAATCGATTACTACACGCAGCCGCGCGTTTACGGCGAACAATGATCGCCGTCGGCCGGCGCCAGATCCTGATTTCAGGCCTGTTCCTGTGGCTGTTCGCGGCGGTCGGTACCACGCTGGTGGCGCTGACCGAGTTCGGCACCAGCGACGCCATCGTCGAGAACGAGCGCCGTGTATTGCTGCGTAACCTTTACGCGCTGCTGCCCCGCGACAGGCTCGACAACGATATTGCCGCCGATACGCTGGAGCTGCCGCCGTCGACCCTGCTCGGTACCGAAGAGGCAAGCAAGGCGTACCGGGCGCGGCTGCAGGGAAAGCCGGTGGCGGTGGTTTTCAACAGCGTTGCCCCCGACGGCTACAACGGCAGGATATATTTACTGGTGGGCGTTTACGTCGACGGCAGCCTGGCCGGCGTGCGCGTCGTCAGGCACGCCGAAACGCCCGGCCTCGGCGACGGCATCGAGATCAGGAAATCTTCATGGATAAAGGGTTTCGACGGAAAATCGCTGACCAACCCGGACACGAGCGACTGGCGCGTGCGGCGCGACGGCGGCGAATTCGACCAGTTGAGCGGCGCCACGATTACACCACGCGCGGTGGTGGCCGCGGTCAGAAACACGCTACTGTACTATCTGCAAAACGCTGATATGATTTTCGACTGAAGATTATGGCATGACCAACAATAACGAAATTATCCGTAACGGCCTGTGGGGCAACAACGTCGCTCTGGTGCAGCTGCTCGGGCTGTGTCCACTGCTCGCCGTCACCAGCACGGTGATCAACGGCGTCGGCCTCGGCATCGCAACGCTGATTACGCTGGTATTGTCCAACACGATCGTTTCGCTGATACGTGGCTTCGTGCGCAAGGAGGTGCGCCTGCCGGTCTTCGTTCTTATCATCGCGTCGGTGGTGACGATCATCGAGCTGGGTATGAAGGCTCTTTTCTACGACTTATACCTCGTGCTCGGAATCTTTATTCCGCTCATCGTCACCAATTGCGCGATTATCGGCCGCGCCGAGGGATTCGCATCACGCAACCCGGTGGGCCCCGCGGCGCTGGACGGCCTGATGATGGGGATGGGCTTTCTTGGCGTACTCGCCCTGCTCGGGGGCCTGCGCGAAATCGTCGGCTTCGGCACGCTGTTTGCAAACGCCCACCTGATGTTCGGCGCAGCGGCGAAATCCCTGACCATCCACCTCAACCAGGACTATCCCGGGTTCCTGCTGGCTGTCCTGCCGCCGGGAGCTTTCTTCGGACTGGCGCTACTGATAGGCGCCAAGAACTGGCTCGACCTGCGTCCCCAGGAAAAAACGGAAACCGCCGAACCCCTCGCCGAAGGCGCATGAACGCGCACAAACGTTACCGGATCTTTGCGCGCCTGCGCGAGCATATCGAACAGCCGCGCTCGGAGCTGGAATACCGCTCCAATTTCGAACTGCTGATCTCGGTGCTACTGTCGGCCCAGGCGACCGACGTCAGCGTCAACAAGGCTACCGCCAGGCTCTACGCGGTTGCCGATACACCCGAAAAAATGCTGGCGCTGGGCGAAGCAGGCGTCAGGGAATACATCAAGACTATCGGACTTTTCAATTCGAAAGCGAAGAACGTCATCGCCACCTGCAGGATGCTCGTCGACGAGCACCATTCCGAGGTGCCCGACGATCGCACCGCGCTGGAAGCCCTGCCCGGGGTCGGCCGTAAAACCGCGAACGTGGTTCTGAACGTCGCTTTCGGGCACCCGACGATTGCGGTCGATACGCATATATTCCGCGTCTCGAACCGCACCCGCATCGCGCCCGGCAGGGATGTACTGGAAGTCGAAAAAAAACTGCTGAAGTTCGTGCCGCCGGAATTCAGACTGGACGCGCACCACTGGCTGATCCTGCACGGGCGCTATACCTGCATCGCGCGCAAGCCGCGCTGCGGCAGCTGCATCATCGCCGACCTGTGCGAATTCAGACATAAGAATATCGACTAGGCATGGTTCAGTCACGCGACGAAGTACGCCAGGTATATCTCACCGTCTGGAACAAGATGCGGCAACGGCTGCTGCTCGAACCGATGGAGTCGCTGATCGCCGAGGTTATCGGAATTCATCCCGAGTACCACACACTGTTGGACACGGGCGAAGACATCCGGCAGCGCGACTTTACCCCGGAGCAGGGACAAACCAATCCCTTCCTGCACATGGGTATGCACATTGCGCTGCGCGAACAGGCTAGCGCCGACCGACCAGCCGGAATCAAATCGGTTTACGACGGCCTGGTCGCGGACCGGGGCCGGCACGAGGCCGAACACGCGATGATGGAATGCCTCGGGCAGTCCCTGTGGAACGCGCAACGGAACAAGCAGACTCCCGACGAGGCCGCCTACCTCGAGTGCCTGAAAAAGTTGTCACGCTAAGATTTACCTGGTGCCGAATCGCCTATAAGCTAACGGCGATTCCAGCGGAACAGATGGCATGGCGAAACCTTTCAAACTACTTGTTTTGCCCGGCGACGGTATCGGGCCCGAAGTTGTGGCCGCGGCGCTGCGGGTATTTGAGAGATTATGCCAGCGCGAGCGCATCGACACCGAGATCAGCCACGACGTCCTGCACGGCGAGGCATGGGAAAGGTATGGCACCTTCTGCCGCGACCAGACCGTCACCGCCGCAAAAGAATCGCAGGCGCTGCTCGTCGGTGCGGTTGGCGGACCGCGCTGGGACAACCTGGTTATCGATGGCGCGACCCCGGCCGAGCGCGACGGCCTGATGCGCCTGCGCGTGGAACTCGAAACCTATGCCTGCCTGCGCCCGTCACGCGCTTACCAGACCTTGCTCGGCAAAACCCCTTTCAGACCCGAGGTGGTCGCCGGCGCCGATATCATGGTATTGCGCGAACTCTGCGGCGGACTGCCCTACGGAACCCCGCGCGGGATCGACCGGCTCGACGATGGCAGCTTGCAGGGTTACGACGCCAATTTTTATAGCAGCCACGAAATTCGTCGATTCGCGATAGTCGGATTCGAAATCGCGCGACAGCGACGCGGCAAGCTGACCTCCATCGACAAGTCGAACGTCATGGAGAGCGGTATCCTGTGGCGGCGTATCGTCGCGGAAGTCGGCGCCGGCTATGCCGATATCGAACTTGAGCATTTATATGCCGACAACGCGCTCTACCAGATGATGATGCGCCCGAGCGCATTCGATGTCGTGCTTGCCGATAATATTTTCGGTGACCTCGCCTCCGATCTCGTGGCAAGCTATGCCGGGTCGCTGGGGATGCTGCCGTCGGCATCGCTGCATGGATTGAATTCGGGCAAACCGGCAATCTACGAACCGGTCCACGGCAGCGCGCCCGACATCGCCGGCCGTGGAATCGCCAACCCGGTCGGGACGATACTCAGCGTCGCGATGATGTTTCGCTACGGCATGCAACGCGCCGAGCTTTCGCAGCAAATCGAAAACGCGGTGGAGCTTTGCCTGCAGGCCGACGTGCTGCCGCCGGACCTCGGCGGAAAAGCCAGTACCGAACAGGTCACCGAACAAATAATTTCCGCCTTGTAACTTAAGGAGCAGCGATGACTACCAATGACGAACTGAACGTAGGCGAAGCGACCATCAAGCTGCTGGAGCAATACGGCGTGGACACCGTATTCGGAATCCCTGGCGTACACACGCTGGAATTCTGCCGCGGCTTGAATCAAACCGATATTCAACACGTGCAGGCGCGCAACGAACAGGGAGCCGGATTCATGGCGGATGGCTATGCGCGTGTCTCCGGCAAGCCGGGGGTCTCGCTGGTGATCTCGGGTCCGGGCGTCACCAATGCGCTGACCGCGGTCGGGCAAGCCTATGCGGACAGTATTCCGCTACTGCTGCTGTCCAGCGATGCTGCCAGTTACACGCTGGGCAAGGGCTGGGGCTGTCTGCACGAAGTACCCTGCCTGACCGATACGACCGCGCCACTGACCGCTTTTTCGGCGACCGCGATGATCCCGGAAGACGTTCCCGCCCTGATCGCGAAGGCCTTTTCGGTGTTTTCAAGCGAGCGCCCGCGTCCGGTTCATATCGCCATTCCGATCGACATACTGGCGATGCCTGCAGGCGGCGCCTGGCAGGCAATCGAGCTGCCTGAACGTCCGGGGCCAACGGCCAGGAAGATCGAGCGTGCCTGCGAACTGTTGCGGACTGCACGGCAACCGATGATTTGCGTGGGCGGCGGCGCCTGGCTCGCCAGCGACGCTATCACCCAGATTGCCGAAAGGCTCGGCGCGGCGGTCATCGGCAGCACCGCCGGCAAGGGCATTATCGACGACCGGCATCCACTGTCACTGAGTGCCGGCACCGTGCGCGGCGAGGTGCAGAAATATCTCAAGAACGCCGACGTGGTGCTAGCAATCGGTACCGAACTGTCCGAGGTCGATAGTTTCGTCGAAACCCTCGAAATCAACGGCAAAATCATCCGTATCGATCTCGACCCGCACAAGATGAATGACCTCTACCCCGCCGAGGTCGCGATCATCGGCAGCGCAAGAACCAGCGCAGAGGCGATACTGCGGCAACTGGGCAAAACCGGGCCCAGGTCCGAAACCGCGGCCGAGGTGGCCGAGATTCGGCAGGCGATTCGCGCCAACCTGAGCGACAGCGAGGTCCGGCACTGCAAGACGCTGGACGTGTTGCGCGCGGCGTTGCCGCCTGAAACCATCGTCATGGGCGATATCTGCCAGCTGGTTTATACCGGCGCGTTCGCTTTCGACGTACCCCGGCCCAGGCTCTGGCATTACCCGGCGGGCTACTGCACGCTGGGCTGCGGGCTGCCGGACGCGATCGGCGCCAAGCTCGCGCTGCCCGATGCACCGGTGATTACCATCGCCGGCGACGGCGGTTTCATGTTTACCGTGCAGGAACTGGTTACCGCGGCGGAACTAAATCTCGCGCTGCCTATTATTCTGTGGAACAACGAGGGTCTCAAGCAAATCCAGGACGACATGAAAACGCGCGACATCGACCTGGTCGGGGTCACCGGGATCAACCCGGACTTCATCTCGCTCGCCAGGTCCTGCCGCTGCCACGCGCTTAAAATAGATAGCGCGCAGGGATTGACCGATGCGCTGTCAGCCGCATTTACGGCGGACCGCCCCACGCTGATCGAGGTTAACGAATGGGATCACTGGTTGAACTGAGGACCTGACATATGGAGACCTACGCCTACTACGCGGACGGCAGGTGGCTCGAGCCTGCCGGCGGCGAGTACTTTGCCAGCGAAAATCCGTACACCGGTAAAACCTGGGCGCAGATACCGCGTTGCAACGACAAGGACGTCGAGATCGCCGTCCAGGCCGCTTACCGCGCCTGCCACGAAGGACCCTGGGCCCGCATGCACCCCGCCGAACGCGGCGCGATGGTCAGGCGCCTCGGCGACGCGGTCGCGCAACATGCAGACCGCCTCGCCGAAATCGAGACCCGCGATAACGGCAAGCGCCGCGTCGACATACACCCGGGGCTTTCGACCTGGCTGATCGACAGTTTTTACTACTACGCGGGCATGGCGGACAAGCTCGAAGGTTCGGTTATTCCGACCGGGCGCGATGAAATTCTGAACTATACCCGGCACGAGCCCTACGGGGTCGTGGCCGCGATCACGGCGTGGAACTCGCCGCTGCTGATCGCGATCTGGAAACTCGCGCCGGCGCTCGCGGCGGGCAATACGGTGATCCTGAAGCCTTCGGAGTTTGCGTCCGCCTCGACCCTCGAACTGATGAAAGCGTTCGAAGATGCCGACCTGCCCAGCGGCGTCGTCAACACGATTACCGGGTTCGGCGCCGAGGTCGGCGAACCCCTGGTCACCCACGATCGGGTACGCAAGGTCAGCTTCACCGGTTCGGTCGAAGGCGGCGCACGCGTGGCGGGCCTGGCGTCCCGATCGGTCAAGAGCGTAACCATGGAACTCGGCGGCAAGTCGCCGCAGCTGGTGTTCGACGATGCGCGTCTCGAAGACACGGTACACGGCGTCTGCGGCGGTATTTTCCCGCCCGCGGGGCAAAGCTGTATCGCCGGTTCGAGGCTGTTGCTGCAGGCCGGTATCTACGGCGCGTTCGTCGAGAAACTGGTCGAGGTCGCGCAACGCGCCAGGCTTGGCGATCCCAACGACCCCGCCACCAATATCGGCCCGATCGCCAACAAGATTCATTTCGAAAGAGTGCTGGGCCATATCGAGCGCGCCAGGGAGAGTGGCGCAACGCTTGCCTGCGGCGGCAACGCGGTCAATCCCGGCGGCGCCGGCGGATGGTTCATCGAGCCAACCATTTTTACCGATGTAGCGCCCGACTCGGCGCTTGCGCGGGAAGAGATTTTCGGGCCGGTGCTCGCGGTAATGCGCTTCGAAACCGAGGACCAGGCGGTACAGATCGCGAACGACTCGGACTTCGGCCTCGCCGCCGGTATCTGGACCGAGGATCACCGGCGCGCGCTGAATCTGGCAAATCGCCTCGAGGCCGGTACCGTTTACCTCAACAATTACTTCGATGCCTGCACGCAATCTCCGGTGGGCGGTTACAAGCAAAGCGGCTACGGGCGCGAAAACGGCTGGGAAGGTATGCGTGATTTCGTGCAAACCAAGAGCGTCTGGTTGAGCACCGCGCGTCGCATCGAGGCACCCTTCTGAACCGCGTACCGATCAGCACAAACTTCAGGCCACGGCAGACTATCCATCGCATGGCGGCGATATCACTGCTGGGCCTGGTGGTAGGCCTGGTTTCCGCTTTTGCGACCATCGGCTTCGTCGAACTGGTGCGCTACCTGAACGAAATCCTTTACGTCAGCACCGCCAGCCGCAGCGGGCTGGAGCAAACTCAACTCTGGTGGATCACGATCGCGGTGCTTACCACGGGCGGCCTCGTGGTCGGTCTCAGCATGCAGTTCGGCGTCGAAAGGGGCGTCCAGACCGGGCCCGCCGATACCATATACGCGGTTCAGTTACAGGAGCGTCTGCCGACGCCCCGCTCCGGCGTGGTCTCGACCGTGACCGCGATACTGTCGCTGGGCTGCGGCGCTTCGGTAGGTCAGTACGGCCCGCTGGTCTATCTCGGAACGCTGATCGGCCAGGTCACCAATCGCCTGCCTTTCGGCCTGAGCGACGTGCGCAGCATTGCGATCGCCTGCGGCGTCGCGGCGGCGATATCGACCGCCTTCAACGCACCGATCGCCGCGTTGATATTTACCCATGAAGTGATACTGCGCCATTACTCGCTGCGCATGTTTGCCGCGGTCACCGTCGCCAGCGCCTGCGGCTACCTGGTCGCCAACGTCGTATTCGAGCACCCGCCGTTATTCCTGATCGAGTTCGATGGCAGCTTTCGCGGCGTCGAATTCTTTCTGTTCGCGCTGGAGGGTATCGCCTGCGGCGCACTCGCGGTGCTATTCATGAAAATGCTTTACCACGCAGAAAAGCTGTCGCGGAAAATCGGGACGCCCGCGGCGCTCAGGCCGATGATCGCGGGATTCGTCATGGCGCTGGTTGCGCTACAGGTGCCCGAAGTGCTGGGCGCGGGCCAGGAGGTGTTCGACCAGGCCATCGTCGGCGGCGTCTATGCCGCCGATGCGCTGTTGCTGATTCTGGTCGCCAAGCTGCTGGTCACGGTGCTTTGCATCGGTTTCGGTTTCTCCGGCGGCGTGATTTTCCCGGCGCTGTTGATCGGCGTCCTGTTCGGCGCGCTGTTCGCGCTGCTGGTGCCCGGGCAATTTCTGAACGACTACTCGGGGCTATCGGTATACGCGGTCTGCGGTATGATGGCGCTGATGAGCCCGGTGATCGGCGCGCCGATGACGGCCCTGCTACTCGTATTCGAGCTTACCCGCAGCTACGAAATCACCATCGCCGCGATGGTCGCAATCGTGTTTGCCAACCTGATCGCCCACCAGTGGTACGGCCGCTCATTATACGATTTTCAGCTCGGCGAGCGCGGTATCGACCTGTCCATGGGGCGCGTGCGCGCCTACCTGATGCATCATACCGTCGCCAGTCGCGTCACCGATTCGCTGCCGCTGGTCAAGCCAGGCGCCAGCCTGTTCGAGTTGCGTCAGCGCATGGCGGAGAATTCAACCGCGTCGGCGGTCATTGTCGACCAGGACAACAAATACCTGGGGCTGGTGTCGCAGCCCCAGCTACTCGGACTCGATGACAGCATCAGCGTCGGCTCGATTACGATCAATCCCGCGATCGAGTTTAACGAGGCCACCAGCCTGTGGGATGCGATGGAAACCATGCGCGGTTATATTGGCGAGGCGATACCTGTGATCGATTCCGTCAGCAAACGCTACCTCGGGGCGATACCCGAGGCGGTGATCATCAATGCTTACCTGGACGCGGCCCAGGAATTGCGCCGTGAAGAGTACGAGGTTTGAATTATGGACCTGTATCAGTCAATCGTTAACCAGGTGGCCAATGCCCTCGACGAGGATGTCGGCAGCGGCGACATCAGCGCCGAGCTGATCGACGCCAGGATGCAACTGCAAACCGAATTACTGGTTCGCGAAGACGCCGTGCTATGTGGCTGCGAATGGTTCGACGAGGTTTTCCGTCAGTGCGATGCCGCGATTACCACCCGCTGGCAGGCCCGCGACGGGGACCCTATCGCGGCGGGCAGCATCGTTTGCGAGGTGGCCGGTCCGGCGCGTGGACTGCTGACCGCAGAGCGCAGCGCGCTCAACTTTCTGCAAACCCTGTCGGGCACCGCGACCGTAACCCGGCGTTATGCCAACCTGATCAGGCACACCGGTTGCCGCATTCTGGATACCCGACAGGGTTTGCAGAAAGTTGAGCGCGCTGCGCTCAAC
>Ga0224512_10003850_pt1 | contig 13005 bp, 9 predicted proteins | sample SF_May12_sed_USG_4_FD_169103 | JGI IMG/M metagenome (GOLD analysis project Ga0224512, IMG submission 169103) | Sediment microbial communities from San Francisco Bay, California, United States - SF_May12_sed_USGS_13 | ecosystem: Environmental > Aquatic > Marine > Sediment | place: USA: California...
TACCTACTACATACTTCCTCCCCACATACGATAGTCGACGTACGTGCACCATCCCCATCTACCATCTTTGGCCTCCAGCCTCCAGCCTCCAGCCTCCAGCCTCCAGCCTCCAGCCTCCAGCCTCCAAACTCCCGTCACGGCACTTTCTCGTTAATCAAAATTTCCACCGGCGATTCGTTGCCCACCGCCGCAGGACTGCTGCCCTGGAAGTCGCCGCTGCTCGGGCGCGCATCGCCGCTGATGGCGACGCGCGCGGTCACCACGACCTGTTTCCGATCGGATAATTTCAGGCTCGGCGCCATGGACATGGAGTCATCGAGGGTGATCGTTGCCGGCAGCGCGTCCACCCGCGTCCGGTAAACCGCGACCGGTGGGCCTTTGCCGGCCACGTCCTGGGCAAAGATAAAAACGGTTTCAGAACCCTGGAGCCCTTTGGTGAGGCGCTGGTCGAGCATCACCCGGACTTTGACGCCCGGCGTATCGGGCGCTGCAGGCGCGACCACGCTGGGGGCCGGCACCCCTTGAACGCGGGCGATGAGTCCCTCTATGAGTCTGCGGCGATCGGGATCGGGCTCGTTCTGAAGCAGCGTTTTCCAGTTCGACATCGCGGTTTCCAGGTCGCCGTCCTGGGCGGCGGCGAAGGCGCCAAGCCACAGTCCCTTCTCATGCCTGGGCGCGAGGTTAAGCGCCTGCGCGATGCGCCGCCTCGCCTGGTCGGAGAAGCGGTTGTTGTTTGCCATCGCCTCGGCTTCCGCGTAGTCGACGAGCACGTCAGGGGTGTCACCCAGCAGGGCGTTGGCTTTGGCAAAAGCCTCCACCGCGCGATCGTATTGATCCAACATCACGTAAGTCCGCCCCAGGACCAGCCAGCTTTCACCTTCCTCCGGGTTCTCGGCCAGACGCTGGGCAAACGAGGCCGTCATGCGCTCCAGCGCGGTCCGGTCCAAATCACTTGCGGCCAATCCCATGCCGCCACCAATTTCGGCTGCCGGGCGCTTCCAGCCGATGGCTTCCGGAGCGCCCAGAAGTAGATAGAGTCCGACAGCCAGCACCGGCAGCAACGCTGCAACGCCGAGGGCCACGGCCTTCGATGGCTTGGCCCCGCTCTCGGCGGGCTGCTCCGGATTGACGTTTTCCAGTATTTCTCGCTGAAGCTCGCTCTTCGCCTGATCGAGATCCTTTGAATCGAGCGTGCCGTCATCCACCTCGCGCTGGAGCTCCTCCAGGCGCGCCTGGTAAACGGCAGCGTTGATCTCGCGGCTATCGGGGCCGAACTTTCTCCGGCTGCGTCCAAGCAGCGGCGGCAACAGAAAAATCAGCGCAACCGCGACGAGCAAAGCGGCGATCAGCCAGAAACCGATGAAATACGCGGAGTTCATTTCTCAAATCCAGACATACTTCGCGTTGAACCTAATTCTGAATGCCGTGTCGCAGGTCGCAGCTCATCACGCGAGGCATTGTTCTCAAAAGCGTGAGGAATTTGTGACTCATTCAGCGGCCAAATAGAGAAAACGGTTCCCTGTGTGTGGAGGCTCGGATGCCATATCGGCACGCGAGGCAGTATACACGCGGCATTAAAAAGTCCGGCATCGGTCCCAATCGCGGCCGGTAATTTTCCTTCGCGAGGTCTCCCCGGAACGGGCTCGCGCCTCTTGCCGAAATCCAGTATGGTCCGCGCTAAACGCGGTTCTGGGCGGGGCTTCAACCACTGCCGGGGACGACGGTAAGCCCTTCGTATAATTCTTGGTTGACCGCAGTCAAGAACGGAAAACAAACTTGAAACCCTCCAGGCTCCTTCTGCTGGTGATAATCGCCGCGTTTGTCGTTGGATTCTTCGCCTTCGACCTGGGAGAGTATTTCAGTCTCGACTACTTCAAATCGAAGCAGGCGGAAATAGACGTGTTCTACCGGGCCAACCCGGGCCAAACGGCGCTGATATTTTTTCTCGTATATGTCGCCGTTACCGGGCTCTCCCTTCCTGGCGCCGCTCTCATGACGCTGGTGGGCGGTGCAATATTTGGCGTCCTGTGGGGCACGGTCATCGTCTCTTTTGCCTCCACCATTGGTGCAACGCTCGCTTTTCTGGCATCCCGGTTCCTGTTTCGGGACCTGGTGCAAAAGCGGTTTGGACGCAGCCTGATCGCCGTCAATCGCGGCGTTGAGAAGGACGGCGCGTTCTATCTTTTCACCCTGAGGCTGGTGCCCGCGTTTCCGTTTTTTGTTATCAATCTGGTCATGGGGCTTACGCCCATCGGAACGCTCACCTTTTTTCTTGTCAGCCAGGTCGGCATGCTGGCTGGGACGGTCGTCTACGTGAACGCGGGGACGCAGCTGGCGCAAATCGAGTCGTTGCGCGGAATTCTCTCTCCAGGGCTGATTGCCTCGTTCACGCTCCTCGGCGTGTTTCCTTTGATTGCAAAGAAGGTCGTTGACGTCGTGAAAGCACAGAAGGTTCTCAGGGGCTACCCGAAACCGAAGCGCTTCGATCGCGACATGGTGGTTATCGGCGCGGGCTCGGCCGGGCTGGTTTCGTCTTATATCGGGGCCACGGTCAGGGCCAAGGTGTCGCTGATTGAAAAACACAAAATGGGCGGCGACTGCCTCAATACGGGCTGCGTACCCTCCAAAGCGCTCATCCGTTCGGCCAAGCTGATATCGCAGATCCGGCGACACAGCGCTTATGGATTGAAAAGTGCAAGCGTTGACTTTGACTTCGCCGACGTCATGGATCGGGTGCACCGCGTAATCAAGACGGTCGAGCCCCATGACTCGGTGGAACGTTATGAAGCTCTGGGAGTCGACGTCATTCTGGGCGAAGCGTTCATCCGATCTCCCTACGAAGTCGAGGTCAACGGTAAGACCCTGGTGACCCGGAATATCATCATCGCAGCCGGTGCGCGACCCTTCGTGCCACCGATACCGGGTATCGAGGACGTCGGCTACTACACCTCGGATACGCTGTGGGAAATGCGCGAGCTGCCTGGGCGACTTGTAGTGCTCGGAGGCGGCCCCATCGGCAGCGAGCTGACCCAGTGCTTTGCCCGCTTTGGCAGCAAGGTGACCCAGGTGGAAATGCTGCCGAGGATCCTGGTGAAGGAGGATCCGGAAATCTCCCAGATGGTGCTGGAGCGGTTCCTCGAAGAAGGCGTTGACGTCAAGGTCGCTCACAAGGCCAAGGAGTTCAGAATAGAGGATGGCAAAAAGATCCTCATCTGCGAGCACCAGAGCGGGGACGTGCGGATCGAGTTCGACCAGCTGCTCGTGGCCGTGGGTAGGGCGGCAAACACCAGTGATTACGGTCTGGACACGCTCGGAATCGGTCTTAGCAAGGCGCGGACCATCGAGGTTAACGAGTTTCTTCAGACGCGCTTTCCAAATATTTACGCCTGTGGCGACGTCACCGGGCCTTACCAGTTCACCCACGTATCGGCACACCAGGCCTGGTTTTGCGCGGTAAACGCGCTGTTTGGCACCTTCAAGAAGTTTCGCGTCGATTACTCGGTGATCCCGTGGGCCACCTTCACCGATCCGGAGGTCGCGCGGGTGGGTCTGAATGAGGAAGAGGCCAAAGCTCAGGGCATCGCCTGCGAGGTGACGACCTACGGAATCGACGATCTGGACCGCGCCATCGCCGACGAGGCGGCGCTCGGCGTGGTGAAAGTGCTGACCGAGCCCGGCAAAGACAAGATTCTGGGCGTTACCATTGTCGGCGACCACGCCGGCGATTTGATTGCGGAGTTCGTCGCCGCCATGAAACACGGTTTTGGCCTGAACAAGATCCTCGGTACCATTCACATCTACCCGACACTGGCCGAGGCGAACAAATACGCCGCCGGAGAGTGGAAAAGAGCCCACGCTCCGGAAGCGGTTTTGCGCTGGCTCGGCCGCTATCACGCCTGGCGGCGCGGGGAGCAGGTCTTGGGCTGAGTCCGCCTCCTATTCTGCTGGCGGAGGCGGATTTGATCGAGGTCAGGGTGATCCCGGGGCCAACCAGGGAATATAATGAGCGTCCGGCCCCGAGGGCCGGGTAGATCCATTAAGGTTTCGGCGATTTTCGCAGCGTTTGCGCCGGGAAGGAGTACCAAGATGAAACGCAACGAGTCCAACTGGCTGGGCCTGCCGGGCGGCGGGGAATTGAGTTCGAGTGAAACTCAGGGTTCCGCGTCGGAAGGCCCCGTCACCGCGACGGATCGCTGGATCGCGAACCGCCTGATGACTCTTAACGGGAGCGCGCCCGTGAGCCTCGCCCTTTGGGATGGGGAGACGGCGTACGAGCCGGACGCCAGTCCCGTTGCCAAAGTGATCCTGCGTGATCGACGCGCCCTCTACGGGCTGCTGCTTTCTCCACATTTCTATTTTGGAGACTCCTACAGCACCGGGAGAATCGAGGTCGAGGGCGATCTGGTGGAGTGCCTCAAGGCAACCTACAGGGCCGTCGAGCCCAAGACGCCGCCAGGCAGCGTTAAGCGGGAAATCCGCAACTGGCTGCACCGACCCCGGGGTACCGGCATCGAGTCTGCCCGTGACAACATCCACCACCACTACGACCTGGGCAACGAATTCTATCGCCTGTGGCTGGACGATCGTCTGGTCTATACCTGTGCGTACTATGAATCCCTGGATGCGACCCTGGAGCAGGCGCAGAACGCGAAGTTGCACCACGTTTGCCGCAAGCTTCAGCTCAAACCAGGACAGGAAGTGGTGGAAGCGGGTTGCGGTTGGGGGACGCTGGCGCTTCACATGGCGCGCCACTATGGCGTGCGGGTGTGGGCGTTCAACATTTCAAGCGAGCAGATCCGGTACGCGCGCGAGCAGGCCCGGGCACAGGGTCTGGAAGACCAGGTGGAATTCGTCGAGGACGACTACCGCAATATTGGCGGCCAATGCGATGCCTTTGTTTCTGTTGGCATGCTCGAGCACGTCGGCCTGGAAAACTATGAAGCCCTCGGGGCCGTTATCCGGCGAACGCTGAAAATCGGCGGGCGCGGCCTGATTCACAGTATCGGTCGGAATCGTCCGGCGCCCAACAACCCGTGGATTGAGCGGCGAATTTTCCCCGGCAGCCGGCCACCCAGTCTGTCGGAGATGATGCGCATTTTCGAGCCCTATAGCTTTTCGATTCTGGACGTCGAGAATCTGAGGCTTCACTACGAGCGCACCTGCAGCGACTGGCTGAAACGCTTCGATCAGGTCGAGGACCAGGTGGAACAGATGTACGACGCTGCGTTCGTGCGCGCCTGGCGGCTTTACCTCGCCGGCTCCATTGCTGCGTTCGCCACAGGAAGCCTGCAGCTTTTCCAGGTGGTTTTCGCACACGCCGAGGACAACACCGTTCCCTTGACGCGGCGCCATGTCTACGCCGACACCTGACGGCCGGGCAGAGGCGCTACCTTCCAACGCCAGCGAGCGGCGGGCTTCTGCAGGGCCCGTTGACCGCTGGCTGTTGAAACGAATCGTCGCGGCCCTGGGTCGCCCGCCGGTGACTTTCGCGTTATGGGACGGAAGCACCTTGGCGCCCGAGGGCGAATCCGTAGGCAAGATCACCTTCAAAGATCGCGCGACCCTATATCGCGTCATCGCGTCTCCAGAGATCGGCTTTGGCGACGCCTTCAGCGAAGGCCGGGTCGAGATCAGCGGTGACTTCGTGCAAGTCCTTTACAAGGGCTTTGCCGCGCTCGACGCCGCCGATCCAAACAAATTTAAGCGCAATCTTTTTGGACGCCTGCCGCGCCCGCGCCGTAATACCCTTAATGGTTCCCGTAAGCATATCCACGAGCACTACGATCTCGGCAACGATTTTTATCGCCTGTGGCTGGACAAGCACATGGTGTACACCTGTGCCTATTACGAAACGCTGGACGCCACCCTCGAGGAGGCCCAAACGGCAAAGATGCATCACGTATGCCGGAAGGTGATGCTGAAACCCGGCATGACCGTAGTCGAAGCTGGCTGCGGCTGGGGCTCGCTGGCGATGCACATGGCCAAACACTACGGTGTCAAGGTCAAGGCGTTCAACATCTCACACGAGCAAATCGCGTACGCGCGCGAGCAGGCCTGCGCCAGTGGGCTCGAGGACAGGGTGGAGTTCGTCGAAGATGATTATCGGAATATCAGCGGAAAGTTCGATGCGTTTGTATCTGTCGGAATGCTCGAGCACGTTGGCCCGGATAATTACGGCGAGCTTGGTGCGGTAGTTGCGCGCGTTCTGAACAAAGAAGGTCTCGGAATTATTCACAGCGTGGGTCGAAACCGACGGTCCCCGCCCAACGCCTGGCTCGAGCGGCGGATATTTCCCGGCAGCTATCCGCCAAGCTTGCGGGAAATGATGCAAATCTTCGAGCCTTACAACTTCTCGATTATGGATGTGGAGAACCTGAGGCTTCATTACGCACGGACGCTGATGGCGTGGCTGCATCGTTTCGATAACAAAATCGACTGCCTGCGCAAGATGTACGACGAACCTTTCATCCGCGCGTGGCGCCTGTATCTGGGCGGCTGCGCCGCGGCTTTCCTTTCCAACAGCACCCAGCTTTTTCAGGTGGTCTTCAGTTTTCCGGCTAACAACTCAATACCCTTGACGCGCCAACACCTCTACCGCCAAGGTGACACGCTCGTCTGGCGATTCTGATTAACCCTGATCGCAAGATCTGACGGAGAAGCAGGAAATGCGGCAATTCGATGTCGTCGTTGTCGGCGGCGGACCGGCCGGCTCGGCCTGCGCCACAAAACTCGTCAACGCAGGGCTAAAGGTCGCGGTCCTCGATCGGGAGGATTTTCCGCGCACCAAGCTCTGCGCCGGCTGGATCACGCCGGAGGTTGTCGAGGATCTTGATTTCGACATCGAAGCTTATCCCCACCGCTTCAACACCTTCGAACACATTGTGGTTCACATCAAAGGACTTACATTCAATCTCGATGCTCCACAGCATTCCATACGTCGCTACGAGTTCGATGATTTCCTGTTGAAGAAATCCGGCGCTGAGTTCGTTAACCACAACGTCAAAAACATCGAGAAGAAGAACGGGACCTATCTTATCGACGGCGCATATGAGTGCCAATATCTGGTGGGCGCAGGGGGCACGCGCTGTCCGGTTTATCGCAGTTTTTTTCGCGAGGTCAACCCGAGAGCAAAGGAGCTTCAGGCGGCGACCTACGAGCATGAGTTTGCTTACGAATGGCCCGATCCGCGGTGCCACCTGTGGTTTTTTCGTAAAGGTCTCCCGGGCTACGCCTGGTACGTGCCCAAAGAAAACGGCTATTTGAACTGCGGCATCGGGGGAATGGCGGACAAGCTCAAAGCGCGGGGCGAAGACATCAAACAATATTGGAACGACTTTACGGCCTTGCTGGGCAAGAAGAGTTTTGTCCGCAACTTCGACTACGCGCCAAAAGGCTACAGCTATTTCCTTCGTGGCGGCGTTGACGTGGTGCGGGTGGGCAATGCTTTCATCGCTGGAGATTCCGTGGGTCTCGCCACGCGGGATCTGTGCGAAGGCATCGGTCCGGCGATTCGCAGCGGACATCGGGCTGCGGACTCGATAGTGAATGGCACAGAATATTCCCTCGAGAGCATCGGCGCCTTCAGCACCGAGCGGGGAATGATTCGAAACTTTCTCGAGTATATGTTTGTGAAGAGGAAGGGGTAGGGGGAGATGGTGGAGGATAGAGGGTAGAGGGTAGATAACGGACAGCGCCCTGCTGATTTATCCGTATATCGTATGTCGTATATCGTATTTCGGAACGGCAGTTTCTACTTACAACTCGTAGTGATCAATGATTGCTAGACGATGATTAGTACTTCGTGGACTGCGAATCGATTTCCTCTTCCCGATATACGACATACGATATACGAAATACGATTTACGACATACGATTCAATTATCCCGTCCGCCGTCGATCACCCGCATCCTGGTCCCGCCCCCGGCGCTGTTGATGGCGGTGGGTGCCTGTCGCTCCGGCCGTTCGAGCCATTCCACCAGGGGTGCCCAGTCGTCGACGTCCCGCTGCACTTTGGTGGCGGGCCGAATATCGTGGATGCTCAAGCCCCGTTCAGCCGCGCGAAGGTAGTTCTGGGTATCACGTAGCTCGGCGATCATCGGGAAGTCCAGTTTGGATAGGAATCGCTTGAGGGATTCGTAGACCCGCGTATTTGCGCGCACCCGGTTCGCGATAACTCCGACGCTGGCGCGCGCATGGCGCAGGCGCCCGTCCAGAAGAAGATCGCCGATAAACGCTGCGGCGGCGTGGATGTCCACCTCCGACGGCAGCACGGGAACGAGGATAATGTCGCTTTTCTGAACCAGCTCCTCCAGATCGTGGCCGTGCAGTCCCGCGGGGGAATCAACGACCACCCGCTCTGTGTCCGGCGGCACGTGGAGTTGCCAGGTTCGCGTCTCGTAGCTTACGTGTTTTCCGGCGTTGATACCGTGGATGGCGGGGGCTGTGCGGTCGCGAAGCGCCAGCCAGTGCATGGCGCTGCCCTGGCGATCGTGATCGATTAGCGTGGTTTTATAGCCTTTGAGCGCGTAATAGCCGGCGACATTGACCGCTATCAGAGTTTTGCCACAGCCGCCCTTGTAGTTGAGCAACGTGATGCGTTTGCTTGGCCGCGAAAAGCCGACTCCGGACGTCTCAGGCATGACTCTCCAGCGGCGGGGTGCGCTATGCCGCGGTTCTGGAGTTTTTGGAAGATCGAGGCTCGCGCCTCACATTAGAACGAATAGCACTCACCGTAGCAATTAGCAAATCGCCGATGGGTTCATTGTGAATTGTGACCAGAAAGTGGCAAAGCTAGTTTTATAACCGCCTTTTGGTTATTTCACAAGTTTCTTTAGCGGGTATTTCGAACCCTCTGTTTTCCAACATCGTGCTACAGGCTTTTGAAGACTTTGGCCAACGGTTCGCCGTGGACGGCCAGCTCCCATTCGCACGAGTAGCCGAAGGGCGTTAGGTCAACCCGGTAACCTGCCGAAGACAGCCTGTCTGATGCTTGGATTAGAAACGATTCGGCAAACTCCGGTGAGGACTTGCTTTCCGAAAGATGCGTGAACGAGTGGAGCACTACGTTTTTGATGCCGCGTTTATTGGCGAGCCATTTGACGTTTTTCACCAGTTTTGTGAGAAGCCCGGCGGAGTTCATCGTATCGCTTTCCTCGGCATGAACGAATATCACTGCGGCATCTTGAACTGTTTTTTCACCTACGTCGGTCTCGGCGCCATCCAATGTGGCTATAAACGGTCGAAAGCGAAACCGCGGCGCAAGGAACATCAGAAGTTTCACGAATTGGTCTTGCTTGCCGCGGTCAGGGATTCGGCACGGTCTGCTGAAATTCCGGCATGGACTCGGCGCGGGCAGCAATCGCATCCAGTCTGGGCGCACGGATGGTCTCGGTAAGCTCGGGCTTGGCGTGTTTGGCGAAGCTCCAGCAACACGCGGCTATGACGTCCGCCTGGCCCATGGTCTCGCCGGTCATCCAGGGCATGGCGGCCGCGGCATCCAGGGCCTCGAATCCGCGCCGAACCTGGTCGGAACACATAGCTACCCACGGCTCGTGGCGCTTTTCCTCGGGGCGGAAGCGGACCTCGTAGAGCGTCAGCACGGTCTTTTCCGCCGCGCCCGTTGCCAGCGCCAGAAGCCGGAGCACTTCACGTCTTGGGCGGCCGGAAGCCGGTGTCAGCGACCGGTCCGGTCCGACCCGCTCATCCAAGTAATCCAGGATGGCGCCGCTTTCGAAAAGCGACTCGCCGTCATCAAGAATGAGCACCGGTACCCGGCCCACTGGATTCCACTGTGAGATGGTTTTCTTGTCGTCTCCGAAGGCCATAAGCGGGCGGTGCTCGTATTCGAGGCCGTATAACCGCAGGGTCACGGCGACGCGGCGAACAAACGGAGACAGGTATCTTCCTACGAGTATCATCGGGGCAGCAGCTGCGGTTGGTATTGGACCTTGTGATTATCTCTAGCGGTGCGGGGAATTCAATCGCTCAATTGGTAGGTGGTAGACGGTAGAGCGTAGATCGGTCAGGGACGATGGAGCAATTTCGTCCCATCTACCATCTACCATCTACCATCTACAAATTAGACTGGGAGAAAAAGCGGAGCCGCCTCGCGACTCATATCCTGCAAGCGTAATTGCATTCATAATTGTTAGACTTCGCGCATGCTGAGTTTCAATGATGTTTCGGTAAGACGCGGAGCGAAGCTGCTGCTGCAGAACGTCACTTTCACTATACACGACGGTGACAAGGTAGGCGTCGTGGGTGCCAACGGCATCGGCAAATCCAGCCTTTTCGCCGTGCTTGCTGGGAAACTGGAAGCAGATGCCGGCGCGGTGGAGTTTCCGCCGAAGCTCATCCTTGCCCACCTTGCCCAGGAAATCCCCGCCACCGCCCAGGCGGCCATCGATTATGTCTTGGATGGCGACGGGGAACTCAGGGCGCTGGAGCGGGATCTGGAGCGCGCAGACTCCGCCGGTGATGGAAAACGGATCGCGGCGCTTCATGCCCACATGGATGCCATCGATGGCTACGCCGCGCGGGCCCGGGCCGGACGGCTCATGCACGGCCTGGGGTTCGGGCCAGCAGATGAAATAAAGCCTGCCGAAACTTTTTCCGGCGGTTGGCGTATGCGCCTCAACCTTGCCCGAACCCTCATGTGCCGTTCCGATCTGCTGCTGCTGGACGAGCCCACGAACCACCTGGACCTGGATGCGCTGTTGTGGCTGGAACAGTGGCTCAAGGACTATTCAGGCACCCTTCTGTTGATTTCCCATGATCGAATTTTTCTTGACGCCGTTATCGACGAAACCCTGAGTTTAGAGCAGGGCACGGCGCGGCTTTATCTGGGAAATTACAGCGCTTTCGAACGCCAGCGGGCGGAGCATCTCGCCACACAACAATCGGTGTTTCTGAAGCAGCAGCGCCGCATCGCCCATATGCGTCGCTTCGTCGAGCGCTTCAGGTACAAAGCCACCAAGGCGAAGCAGGCACAAAGCCGCCTGAAAGCGCTGGAACGAATGGAATTGATTTCGCCCGCCCATGCGGACTCGCCGTTCGAGTTTTCTTTTCGCGAGCCGAAATCGCTGCCGCGCCCGCTGCTGCGCCTGGAGGACGTCAGCGCGGGGTACGCTGGGAAGCCGGTACTCGAAAGCATCAATATTGCGCTCTCGCCGGGAGACCGTATCGGACTTCTGGGGAGAAACGGCGTTGGAAAGTCCACCTTCATCCGACTATTGGCAGGGGAGATCGGGCCTTTGTCGGGAAAACACGAGGCGTCGTCCACGCTGGCGTGCGGCTATTTCGCCCAGCACCAGCTGGAGCAATTGGATGTCGAAGCGTCCCCTATTATGCACCTGCGCCGGATGGATCCGGATGGCGAGGCGCAGCGCTTCAGGGACTATCTGGGAGGATTCGGATTCCACAACGACAAGACTCTCGAGCCGGCCCGCGGACTCTCCGGCGGGGAAAAGTCGAGACTGATACTTGCAATGCTGATTTACATGCGCCCGAATCTCCTCCTGCTGGACGAACCCACAAACCACCTGGACCTGGAAATGCGCCACGCGCTGACGCTTGCGCTGCAAAGTTTTTCCGGCGCCATCGTGCTGGTATCCCACGATCGCTACCTTATCGATGCTGTGACCGACGATTTGTGGCTGGTGCAATCGGGTCGGGTCGAGCGCTACCCGAATGATCTCGCCGCATACGTACGGTCCCTCAAGGATCGCCGCGCGGCGGAGAATGGCGATGATCGCGAGGCGCCGTCCAAGCCAAACTCCGGCGATCAGCGGAAACATCGCCGGCGCGAGGAGGCCCGAGAGCGCCATAGGATCAAACCGCTCAAAGACGCCGTGCGCGCGCTGGAAGTCGAGATGGAGTCATTGCATAACGAGCGTGCCGATCTGATGCGCAAGCTTGCGGATCCCGTACTCTACGGGGAAGACTCGAATAAGGCTGCATTAGAGAGCCTCATGATCCGCCAGGGCGAGATCGAAAGAGCGCTTAAGGAAGCGGAAGCGAAGTGGCTGGAAGCAACTGCAGCGCTCGAGGAGGCGGAGTAGATAGTTCGTCTATCGTATGTCGTATATCGTATTTCGTATATCGGGTATAGGAAGCGCCATACGCATCACGCGCCGGGAGTCATGGGACCTTCAAATCCCTAATCACTTGTTAATAGTCACCACTGTCGAGTCGAAGCCAGTCTCCGTCATACGACATACGACATACGACATTCAATCCCTCCTCAACTGCTCATTCACCGCGATGGGCGTCGGATAGCTCACCATAATGACGTAAGAAGAGATCACGAAAGTGAGCAGTGTGGTTGCCTGGATCAGGTAAGATGCCTTTTGACCAATCACGCCCGCGTTCAGGGCGAGCACGGCGATAAGCAGGGAAAATTCGCTCACCTGCCCGAGGCGAACGCCGATCTCCCTGGACAGCCGCTCGGGCTCTTGCTCGCGCAGCAGAAGAACCCTGAAAACCACGGGCTTGAGCACGAGCATGGCTACGGCCAGCACAACAGCCGGCAGCGCGACTTGGGAAAGCATCGGCATCGCAAAGCTCGCGCCCAGGGCGAAGAAGAACATTATCAGAAAAAAATCCCTGAGCGGCTTCAAGCTTTCCGCAATGAAGGTGGCGATGGGACTCGTCGCCAGGGCAACCCCGGCAATAAACGCCCCCATCTCGTAGGAGAGCCCCATGGCGTGGCCGAGTTCGGCTATCCCCAAGCACCAGCCGATGGCAGTAAGAAAAACGAACTCCTGAATGGTGTCGAAACGCTTTATCAGTCGCAGGATAATAAAGCGCTCGCCGATCCAGGCGAAAAGGGCCAGCGTCGGCAGCGACACCAGGAGCAGCACGGCCTCATGTAAAAGGAGAGATTCTCGCGCGAGCCCGTTCAAGAACAGCAGAATGAGTATAGCGATGATGTCCTGAAGCAACAGCACGCTGATGATAATTTCGCCGGCGTGCCGGTGGTGCAGGGCGGTAGTTGGAAGGAGCTTC
>Ga0224512_10003851_pt1 | contig 13005 bp, 11 predicted proteins | sample SF_May12_sed_USG_4_FD_169103 | JGI IMG/M metagenome (GOLD analysis project Ga0224512, IMG submission 169103) | Sediment microbial communities from San Francisco Bay, California, United States - SF_May12_sed_USGS_13 | ecosystem: Environmental > Aquatic > Marine > Sediment | place: USA...
CGCCGACGTCGAGGTAGTCAGCCTCATGGTTGCGACCCTGCACGCGGTCGGGCTCAAGGACATGTCGCTCGATATCGGCCACGTCGGCATTTTCCGCAGCCTGGTAAAAAATACCGGGCTCGACCACGAGCAGGAAAACCGCTTGTTCGACATGTTGCAACGCAAGTCGATCCCCGATTTGCAGGTATACCTGCAGCAGTTACCGCTCGACGATCATCAGCGGGAGCAGTTTTACCAGCTGGCCCTGTTGAACGGCGACGCGTCGGTGATAGACGAGGCCCGCCGGCTCTACAGCGACGCTACCGACGACCTGTTCACGACCCTGGACGCGATGGCCAGCGTGGTGCGCTCGCTGCAGCAAAAATACCCCGATACCCTGATTCACTGCGACCTGTCGGAACTGCGCGGTTACAGTTACCACACCGGGCTGGTGTTTGCGGCTTTCCTGCCGGGCCAGGGCCGGGAAATTGCGCGCGGCGGACGCTATGACGATGTCGGCAAGGTCTTCGGTAATGCCAGGCCGGCCACCGGATTCAGCGCCGACTTGCTGAATCTTTACCAGTTGCGCGGCCTGACTGGCCAAATCCAGTCCGGTATCCTGGCCCCCGATCACGATGATCCGGCGCTCGCCGGCCTCATCGAACGTTTGCGCGCCGAGGGCGAGCGAGTCGTCATCGATCTGACGCGGGGCAGGGGCAAGGCCGCCGACCAGCAGTGCGACCGCGAAGCGGTGCTCGAACAGGGCACCTGGGTAATCAAAGAGGTTAAATAACACATGGCAAAAACAGTCGTTGTAATCGGTACCCAGTGGGGCGACGAGGGCAAGGGCAAGATCGTTGATCTGCTCACCGATCGCGCGCGCGCGGTGGTGCGATTCCAGGGCGGGCACAACGCCGGGCACACGCTGGTCATCGATGGGGAAAAGACCGTATTGCACCTGATTCCGTCCGGGGTTTTGCATGGCAACGTCCAGTGCCTGATCGGCAACGGCGTGGTGCTGTCCCCCGAGGCGCTGCTGCAAGAGCTGGGACAACTCGAAGCCAGCGGCGTCCCGGCGCGTGAGCGTATCGTGATCAGCGAAGCCTGCCCGTTGATCCTGCCTTACCACGTCGCGCTGGACCTGGCGCGCGAAAGTGCTCGCGGCAGCAAGGCGATCGGCACCACCGGGCGGGGCATAGGTCCGAGCTATGAAGACAAGGCCTCCCGGCGCGGTATCCGCCTCGGCGAATTGATGCACGAACGGCACTTCGCGGCGCGCCTCGCCGAGGTGCTCGAGTATCACAACTTCACGCTCGAACATTATTTCAAACAAAAGCCGCTCGATTACCAGCAGATGCTCGATGAAGCCCTGGGGCATGCACAACGGATACGCGACATGGTCGGCGACGTCACCGCCATCCTGCACGACCTGATCCGTCAGGGAGCCCCGATCATGTTCGAAGGCGCGCAGGGCGCGCTGCTCGATATCGATCACGGCACCTATCCCTTCGTGACCTCGTCGACGACTACCGCGGGCGGCGCGGCGGCGGGTTCCGGGGTCGGACCGCGCGACATCGACTATATCCTCGGCATCGTCAAGGCCTACACCACGCGCGTCGGCGCGGGCCCGTTCCCGACCGAGCTGGACGATGCCTGCGGGCAGCACATGGGCGACCGCGGGCACGAGTTCGGCGCCACCACCGGGCGCAAACGCCGCTGCGGCTGGCTCGACCTGGTGGCGTTGAAACGGTCGTTCAGTATCAATTCGGTCAGCGGCCTGTGCATCACCAAGCTGGACGTGCTCGACGGGCTCGAAACGATCAGGCTGGCCGTGGCCTATAAATACCGCGGCGATGAAATCACGATACCGCCGATCGGGGCCGAGAACTTCGCCGCCTGCGAGCCGGTCTATATCGAAATGCCGGGCTGGCAGGAATCGACCGTCGGCCTGAAATCATGGGATGAGTTACCGCCCGCGGCGATTGCCTACCTGCGCAAGATCGAGGAGCTCTGCGGGGTTCCGATCGATATCGTCTCGACCGGACCGGATCGGGCCGAGACCATTGTCCTGAATCACCCGTTTAACGACTGACCGCGTGATCGTAAAGCGGGACACCCGTCTGGGTGATTTGTCGAACAAAAAAGCTATACTCGATTCCCATATGCTTACAAGAACGCTCCTGTTGACCGGCCTGATGCTGCTGGCCGCTGGTACCGCCGGCGCGAACAGCGCAATCTGGCGCGAACTGCCGTCGCAGGATTCGATCGCGCCGCGAGGCGCCGCGGACGTCGAACCCGTTGCGCGCCGCTACGAAGCCGACAACCTGGCGCTGCGCGGCCTGCTGGCACAGGCTCCCCACGAGACCAGCGGTGATTTATCGCATCAGCTATACCTGCCGATGCCGGACGGTAGCCTGCTGCCGTTCAGCGTGGTCGAATCCCCGATCGTGGCGCCCGGACTCGCGGCGAGATTCCCGGGAATCAGGTCATTCAAGGTGGCCGGCGTTGACGGCGAGCGTGCCGCCGGGCGTATCGATATTACCCCGCTGGGATTTCACGGCATGATCGAGACCGCGGACGGCATGGTGTACATCAATCCCGAGGATTTCAGATCGCAGGACAACGTCTATCTTTCGCGATTTACGGCGGATGATGGGCGGCCGCGTTTCAGTTGCGGGGTGCAAGATCATTCCCGCGATTTGAGCGAGTGGGTAAAACCACGCTCGGGAACCGCCAGCCGGGTGTCGGGAAACCTGCTCGAGTATGATCTCGCGGTCGCAGCGACCCTCGAATACCACCAGTATTTCGGCAGTTCAGTCGCAAACACTTACTCGGCGATTTTTAGCACGATGAGCAACGTAAATTTCGTTTACGAGCGCGACCTGGGTATCAGGCTGGTGCTCGTTGCTGATAATAACCTTTTATACGAAACGATGGATTTCGGTTTGTTGAATAACAATGACGAGTTCGTGCTGTTGGGCCAGGTTAACGACTGGATCGACAGCAGGTTACCCGGTAGCGACAGCGCTTACGATATCGGTCACATGTTCAGCAGGCCGCCGCCATTTATCGGCGGCGGCGGTGTCGCGCGGCTCGGCGCGGTGTGCGATAACAGCAACAAGGCCGGGGGTGTTTCCGGATCGCCCGATCCAATCGGCCCAAAATTCGATATCGAGCTGGTGGCGCACGAAATCGGTCACCAGTTCAACGCCGATCACAGCTTCAACGGGACCTCGGAGGCCTGTTTTAATCGAAATGCCGGGACCGCGTACGAGCCGGGCAGCGGTTCGACGATCATGTCCTACGCAGGAATTTGCCCTGACGAAAATCTCCAGTCGACCAGCGACGCCACGTTTCATGCCAGCAGCATCGCGCAAATCGGCAGTTTCACTGCCGCTCAGGGAAGTTGTTACACCCTTATCCAGACACCGCCAGCGCCGGCGCTCGCTAATGTTGATCCCGTGATAGCGGCAGGAGCCGACACGGCGATCCCGGCCAATACCCCGTTCATCCTCGAAAGTAGCGCCTCCGATGCCGACACCCCGTTGTCATCGCTACGATACCAGTGGGACCAGATGGATAGCGGCTGTTCGACCAATTCAAACACTTTCGGCACCGACAACGGCAGCAATGCGCTGTTTCGCAGCTACCTGCCGCGTGCCGAGGCATGGCGTAATTTTCCGGCGCTCGGGACCCAGGTCGAGGGACGATACGACAAGGCCGAGGTGTTACCCTGCAACGATCGCGATCTGAACTTTCGCGTGACGGTGCGCGACGGCAGCAGCGGCCAGGGTTTCGAAGACGTGCGTGTCACAATCGATAGCAGCGCCGGTCCGTTTGAAATCACCAGCCTGATGACACCTCAGATCCTTACCGCGGGGGTTGCTTTTCCGGTGGACTGGAATGTCGCCAACACCGATCTAGCGCCGATCAATTGCGCCAATGTCGATATCGAATTACTGGTCTTCTCTGCCGGGTATAGCAGTTATTCAAGCTATCCGCTGGCGATGACGACGCCAAATGACAGCAGTCAACTGGTTACGATCACGCCTGCTGACAGGACCATATCCCCAACCTCCAAGGCGCGCATCAGGGTGAAATGCAGCGATAACATTTTTTACGATATCTCGGATGCCGATCTGTTCGTAAACAATGCTACCATGCCGGCCGTCACGCTGGACGATACCGCGTTGGTAACCCGGTCATATGAAAATGCCGCGATTACCGATACTGTAGCTCCGGTATGCGGTCCTATCGTGGATTGCACGCCGCCGCCGCTCCCCGTCAGGACCGGAAGCGATTCGTCGTCGATCGATCTGTTATGGCTGTTGCTATTGTCGGGACTGGTCGCGCTGGTAAAGATCTACCGGCGCTACGGTTTACAGTGAGTCTTGATGATCGCGTTGTACTGTAACGCGTAGCTGCGCGCCTTCTGCATCAGCCGCAGGTGTTCGTCGCTGCGCACCACGTCGGAAATTCCCTCGATCAGCTGGACGCCGCAACGCTCTTCATATTTCAGCGTGTCTTCTTTGTTGATGCCGGGGATATTGACCGAACGTATTGCCAGCCCCAGTAGTCGCAGATCGTTCTGCTTGACGGCCTGGTTGGCGTCGGCCTGAGGGTCGGCGGCATCGAGCCACTGCAGCTTCTGCACGTAGGGATCGAGGCTATTGGACGATGTTGCGCAGGTAGCCAGCAGGAAGCAGCTTGCCGCGATAACCATCGGGTAATTCCTGTAAAATCGCATGGAAGTAAATCCGTCCCGATAATGTCTTGTTATTGGTGCCCAGGAGAGGACTTGAACCTCCACGACCGTTAGGTCACTAGCACCTGAAGCTAGCGCGTCTACCAATTCCGCCACCTGGGCATGGCGCGGGAATATACACCACCAGCTAGTTGCTCGGCAAATGTTTCTATATACTCGCGGTCTTGCACTGGATGACCTATGTCGAAAACGCCTCGAAACAAACCCGAAGATCCTTTTCACGAACGCGAAAGCGCCAATTACGACCGACCGATCGCGAGCCGAGAGCACCTGCTCGAACTGATCATGTCGCAAAAAGTGCCGGTGCCGCAGGAGCATATTGCCGAGCAGCTCGGTTACTCCGACGACGCGTCGCTGGAGGCGCTGCGGCGCCGGCTGCAGGCGATGGTGCGCGACGGACAGCTGTTCCGCAATCGTCGCGGCGGCTACCTGAGTTTCGATCATATGGATCTCGAAAAAGGCTATCTGCAGTCGCACCCGGACGGCTTCGGATTCGTGCGCCCGGATTCGGGAGGCAAGGATATTTTCCTGCCGGCGAGACAGATGCGTACGCTGATGAACGGCGATCGCGTGGCCGTCAAGATCACCAGTTTCGACAAGCAGCGCGGACGCTCCGAGGGCGCGTTGGTATCGGTGCTCGCGCGCGCGCACGAAACCCTGGTCGGGCGCTATCACCGCGAGAGCGGCATCGAGTTCGTGGTACCCGACGACAAGCGCCTGGTGCAGGACGTGTTGCTCAACCGCGAGTTCGGGCACAACGCCAGTCCGGGCGATATCGTGTTGGTACGTATCACCGAGTATCCGTCGCAACACAACCAGCCGGTCGGCCTGATCGAACGGGTGCTGGGGCAGGAAAATGCGCCCGGCATGGAAGTGACGATCGCGGTCAATACCCATCATATCCCGCACCAGTGGAACGACGAGGTGCTGCAGTCGATCCGGCATTTCAGCGACCAGGTGTCCGAGCAGGACAAGCGCGCACGGCGCGACCTGCGCGAACTCGCCTTCGTCACCATCGACGGTGCGGATGCGCGCGATTTCGATGACGCGGTCTACTGCGAACCCGTGGGCGACGGGTTTCGCCTGTACGTCGCGATTGCCGATGTCGCGCATTATGTCGAGATCGATTCGGCGCTAGACCGTGAGGCGCAGCAACGCGGCACCTCGGTGTATTTTCCGGGCGAGGTAATCCCGATGCTGCCCGAGGTGCTGTCGAACGGCTTGTGTTCGCTGAACCCGGCAGTCGATCGGTTGTGCCTGGTTTGCACCATGGATATAAACGACCAGGGAAGCATCAAGCAGTTCGATTTCTTCGAGGCCGTCATTCACTCCAGCGCGCGCCTGATCTACGACGATGTCGCCGCGGTCGTTTTCGACGGCGCCAAACCGGGCAGCGACGCGATTGCCGGCGTAACCGGCGATCTCGAGCATTTAAAACAGGCTTATCGCGCGCTTGCGAAGGCGCGGCGCCGGCGGCACGCGATCGATTTCGAAACCCGGGAAGTCATATTCCAGTATAACGAGCAGCGCAAGATCGAAGCGATCGTGCCCTACCAGCGCAACCAGGCGCACCTGCTGATCGAGGAGTGCATGATCGCGGCCAATATCTGCGCCGCGCGCCTGCTCAAGCAGAAGAAGCTGCCCACGCTGTACCGGATTCACGAGGGGGTCAACGTCGACAAGCTGCCCAACTTGCAGGAGTTTCTCGCCAGTTTCGGCATCCCGCTGACCAGCGAGAACCCGACGCCGTCGGATTTTGCCAGGATCGTCGAACAGGCGCGCGAGCGTCCCGAATCGGAAATGATACAGACCGTGGTGCTGCGAACCCTGCTGCAGGCGAGTTACAGCCCGAATACCAAAATCGGCCATTTCGGCCTGGCGCTGAAGGATTACGCGCATTTCACGTCGCCGATTCGACGCTACCCGGACCTGCTGGTGCACCGCGCGATCAAGCACTGGATAATTCACAAGACCACGACCGGATTCGCTTACGATCTCGCGCAGATGACTGCGCTCGGCGAATCCTGTTCGCGTTACGAGCGGCGCGCCGAGGATGCGACCCGCGATGCGGCCGACTGGCTTAAATGCGAATTCCTGCAAAAACATATCGGTGGCCAATACGACGGTATCGTCACCGCGGTCACCAACTTCGGCCTGTTCGTGCAGCTGGATGAACTGCTGATCGACGGGCTGGTGCACGTCACCGCACTGAAGCGCGACTATTATCACTTCGATCCCGCGCATCATCGGCTGGTCGGCGAGATCAGCGGCCGGCACTACCGCCTCGGCGACCGGCTCAGGGTCGAGGTGGTCAGGGTCAACATGGAGGAACGCAAGATCGATTTCGACCTGGTATCGGTGATCGGCGAAAAGCCCGAAATATCGACGCAACGCAGGGGTAACAAGGGCAAGGGCAAAAGAAAGGCCAAAGCCCGCAGCAAGCGCCGATGAGCACCAGTTTCATTTACGGTATCCACGCGGTGTCGCGCCGCCTCAGGCAGGCGCCGCGCCAATGTGTCGAGCTGATCTGCGCGGACCAGCCTGGCTCGCGGCTGCGTAACCTCATCGACGATGCACGCAAGGCCGGTATCGTGACCCGCATCGAAACCCGCGCCGAGCTGACCGAGCGCAGCGGCACCGATAAACACCAGGGCTGCCTGCTAAAGACGATCGAATCGGATAGCGCCTTGAGCTTCGACGCTTGCCTTGAAGCGATCGATACCGAATCGCTGTTGCTGGTGCTCGACGGCCTGCAGGACCCCCACAACCTCGGCGCCTGCCTGCGCACCGCCGATGCCTGCGGCGTCGACGCAGTCATCATTCCGAAGGACCGCTCGGTAAAGATGAACGCGACCGTGCGCAAGGTAGCGGCCGGCGGCGCCGAGTCGGTGCCCCTGATCGAAGTCACCAACATTACGCGCAGCCTGAAGGACCTGAAACAGGCCGGCGTCTGGATCTACGGCACCAGCGAAACCGCCGAAAAGAGCCTGTACGATCATGATTACCGGGGCCCGGTGGCGCTGGTGATGGGCGCCGAGGGCGCAGGGCTGCGCCGACTGACGATGGATTCCTGCGATCATCTGATCAGGCTGCCGATGCTGGGGCAGGTCGAGAGCCTCAACGTCTCTGTCGCGACCGGGGTGTGCCTGTACGAAATCCTGCGCTCCCGTAACGCCAGTAACAACTAGTATCCCAGACGGGTTCTCGTAGAGGCGCGGAGTTCGCAGGGGCTGAATGTTTTTCCCAGCGGCTGGATTTTTTGCTTATCTGGCAGCGACCTAATTCTTTCTTTGCGCTCGCTGCGTCACCGTGTCTCTGCGAGAAACTTGGCCGGATACGCTTGCAGCGAAGAAGGGGGTCGGGTAGAATCCGCGCTCCCTGATTCTTCCGCCCGTCTCGGCGGAGTGAATCGCTCCTTGCTCCACAGGCTTTGATTCTGGGGGCTTTGACCCACGAGGAGAACAATGAGACATTACGAAATCGTGTTTCTGGTCCACCCTGACCAGAGCGAGCAGGTGCCCGCGATGGTGGAACGCTATCGCAGTATGATTACCGGTTCCGGCGGGGCAGTGCACCGCGAAGAGGACTGGGGCCGCCGTCAACTCGAATTCCCGATCAAGAAGATTCACAAGGCGCACTACGTGCTGATGAATATCGAATGCAGCCAGGAGGTTCTCGACGAACTGGAATCGGCGTTTCGTTTCAACGATGCGGTATTGCGCCACCTGACGCTTACCTGCAAGGCTGCGATTACCGAAAAATCGGCGATGATGATGGAAGTCGAGCGCGAGGAATCGGCCAAGACCAGCGATCGCAAGCGCGCTGTCGACAGCGACGACGATGCCAGCGACGACGACGCCAGCGACGACAACAAAGACGAGGATGTAGCGGAAGTGAAACAGGTCATCGAAGCGGAATCCGCCGATGAAGCCGAACGGGTTCCCGTCGAAGCAGGAGTAGAATAATCATGTCACGATATTTTCGACGCAAACGTTTTTGCAAGTTCACCGCAGAAGGCATCGACCAGATCGATTACAAGGACCTGGAAACGCTGAAAGAGTACATTACCGAAACCGGTAAGATCGTGCCGAGTCGCGTCACCGGAACCAAGGCCAGGTACCAGCGTCAGCTGGCGACCGCGATCAAGCGTGCACGGTTTTTGTCCCTGTTGCCTTATACCGATCAGCACAAGCTGAGATAAATTCGGTGGGTGTCACGATGTTGGCACTGGCGCGATTTACCCTGAAGGGGCCATACCAGGCCGCCGCCATAGTCGGCCTGCTGGCCATACTGGCGGTATTTATCGTCCCGGTGGTGGGTTTATCGCCCGTCAGCCTGTTCCTGACGCTGGCCACCAACCTGCTCGCGGTCGTGCTGGTAGGCCTGATTATTTTGACCCAGGGACTGGGGCCGGGCCTCAAGGTCATCGCGAGCTCGGCGATCGCCGCTTCGCTGCTGGCGTGGATGGTGTTGAAGTCGCCCGAGGCCGGCATATCGATGGTCGTGCTGCAGTGGCTGCCGGTGATCTTTCTGGCCCAGACCCTGCGCAGCACGAAATCGCTGGCGATGACGCTGTTGGCGGGAATCGCGCTCGGGGTCGTGGTCATCGTTTTGCAGGGTCTTTTCTGGACGGAACTCGAAGCCAGCTGGTTTGCGCAACTGGTGCAGCGTGGCGAGGGGCCGCAACTGAACCAGGAACAAACGCAACAGCTTGGCCAGTTCGTAAGGTTGATGATGTTGCTGTTCCCATCCAGCCTTTACCTGATGTACATGCTGGTTATTCTCGTCGCCAGGTGGATGCAGGCCAGGCTTGCGGACTCGAAAGGGTTCGGCCAGGAGTTTTGCGCGCTGACGCTCGGCAAGCCGGCCGCGCTGGTCGCGGTGCTGGTCGTTCCTCTGGGACTGTGGTTGCAGCAGACGTGGCTGTTGAGTCTTGCCTTCGTGATCGTGATTGCGTTCATGTTCCAGGGCATAGCCGTGGTGCACAGCAAGCTCGCGCCGAGGAAGCAGTCGTTTTTGCTGCTGTTGCTGTTTTACGTGCTGCTGGTGTTTGCCTGGCAGATTGCCGGCATATTGACCTCGATAACCGGGATCGTCGATAACTGGCTGGTGTTCAGGAAGAAGCCTGAAAATCCGATAAATTAATTGAAATTGATATGAGGTGATCCGATGGAAGTTCTGCTATTGGAAAGTATTGAAAACCTGGGCTCGGTAGGCGACAAGGTCAATGTCAAGGCGGGCTTTGCGCGCAACTACCTGGTGCCCCAGGGCAAGGCCAAAATGGCGACCGCGGCCAACCTGGCGGAATTCGAAGCCGTGCGCGCCGAGCTCGAAAAGGCGGCCACGGAAGCCAGGGCGACCGCGGAGAGCCGCAAACAGGCCATCGAGGCGCTCGGCGTCGTCGAAATCACCGCGCGGGTCGGCTCCGAGGGCAAGCTGTTCGGTTCGGTCGGCGTCGGCGATATCTGCGACGCGATCGAGGCACTCGGCGGCGACGTGCAAAAGAGCGAACTGCGCATGCCGGAAGGCGCGTTGCGGGTCATCGGCGAGCATATCGTCGATATTCACCTGTATACCGATATCGATACCCAGGTGACGGTCAATATCGTCGGCGAGGAGTAGGCGTTCCCCGGTCGATAATTTTACCGAAGGCTGCCGCTTTGGCAGCCTTTTCAATTTCGGTGCCGGCCAAAAAGGTTTATCATTGTCGCCCCATGCCGAAGTTCCTGAACGTACAACATGTCTGAAATATCCTCCCGCGTGGCGGAACTGAGCCAGCGCGTCGACGACCTGAAGGTCCCGCCCCATTCGCAGGAGGCGGAACAGTCGGTCATCGGGGGATTGATGCTCGATAACCGCGCCTGGGACTATATCGCCGATATCGTCAACGAGCAGGATTTCTACCGCCACGACCATCGGCTCATTTTCCGCTCCATCGGCGCGCTCGCCGCGGAAGACAAGCCCTACGACGTCGTCACCGTCTCCGAATGGCTCGGCGCCCGCGGCGAGCTCGAATCCACCGGCGGACTCGCCTACCTGAGCATACTCGCCAACGACACGCCGACCGCGGTCAACGTCAAGGCTTACGCCAATATCCTGCGCGAGCACTCGACCCTGCGCAGCCTGATCCAGATCGGCAACGAGATTTCCGCCAGCGCCTACAATTCAGACGGACGGCCGAGCAAGGAATTGCTCGACGAGGCAGAGCGCAAGGTCTTCATGATCGCCGAGCAAAGCGCCGGCAACCGCGAGGGTTTCGAGGCGATCAACGACCTGCTGGGGCGCGCGGTCAAGCGCGTCGAGGAAATGTACCGCAACAAGGAAGCGATTACCGGGATCGCCACCGGTTTCAACCTGTTCGACGACAAGACCTCGGGCCTGCAGAAATCGGACCTGATCATCGTCGCCGGGCGCCCGTCGATGGGCAAGACCAGCTTCGCGATGAATGTTGCCGAAAATGCCGCGCTGAACAGCGAGCGTTCGGTCGCCGTGTTCAGCATGGAAATGCCGGGCGAGCAGCTCGCGTTGCGCATGATGTCGTCGCTGGGGCGCATCGATTCGCATAACCTGCGTACCGGCCGGCTCGACGACCACGACTGGCCGCGGCTGATCTCGTCGGTCAACATGCTGTCCAAGGCCAAGCTGTTCATCGACGACACGCCCGCACTGACGCCGACCGAGCTGCGCGCGCGCACGCGGCGCCTGAAGCGCGAACACGGACTGGATCTCGTCGTCATCGATTACCTGCAGCTGATGCAGGTCGCCGGGACCACCGAAAACCGCGCCACCGAGATATCGGAAATATCGCGCTCGCTGAAAGCGCTCGCCAAGGAGCTGAACGTGCCGGTGGTGGCGCTGTCGCAGCTGAATCGCAGCGTCGAGCAGCGCCCGGACAAACGTCCGGTGATGTCGGATTTGCGCGAATCGGGCAGTATCGAGCAGGATGCCGACGTGATCCTGTTCATTTATCGCGACGAGGTCTACAACCAGGACAGCGCCGACAAGGGCGTTGCCGAACTGTTGATCCGCAAGCAGCGTAACGGCCCGATCGGCATGGTCAAGCTGGCCTTCCTCGGCCAGTACACGCGTTTCGAAAACCTGGCTTTCGACGCATACGGGGGCGAGTTTGAGTAGCCATGGATTACACCGCCATCCCTACGCAGTCATCGATCTCGAAGCGTTAAGGCACAACTACCGGCATCTGCAGAAAATCGCGGGCGGCAACCGCCTGATCGCGGTGGTCAAGGCCGATGCCTACGGTCACGGCGCCGTCGCAGTGGCGCGTGCGCTCGCCGATGCCGACGCGTTCGCGGTGGCGGCGGTTGGCGAGGCGGCTTCCCTGCGCGAGGCGGGCATCGAGCAAAAGATACTGGTGATGGGTGGTTTCACGACCGCGGTCGAGCTGCAAACCTGTATCGGTTTGTCGATCGACCCGGTAATACACCATCGCTTTCATCTCGACGCCCTGCGCAGCGGCGGCGACCTGAACGATCTCGACGTCTGGGTCAAAATTGACTCGGGCATGGGCAGGCTCGGCTTCAATACCGAAACTACCCACGACGTGCTCGATTTTCTGAGAAAACTCGATACGCTAGGCAATATTCGCCTGATGACGCACCTCGCGAATGCAGACGATGTCACCAGTGACTTTACCGAAGCGCAGCTGGCCCGGGTCAGGGCGCTCGAACTGGACGGCTACGAATGGGGTATCGCCAACTCTGCCGGGATCCTGGGCTGGCCGGATACGCACCGCCTCTGGGCGCGCACCGGCCTCGCGCTCTACGGCGCCGACCCCTTGTCCGACCGCAGGGACGCGCAGCGCGAACTGCGGCCGGTGATGACGATGAAATCTGTTGTGCTTGCCGTCAATCCGCACGCGTGCGGCGACCTGATCGGGTATGGCAATGCCTTCATCTGCCCGCGCGACATGACCATCGCCGTGGTGGCGACCGGCTACGCGGATGGTTACCCGCGCCACAAGGTCGACAGCGCAAGGGTCGAGATCAAGGGCGTGATCTGTAATGTCGTCGGCCGCGTCTCGATGGACATGATTACCGTCGACGTGAGCGGACTGCAGGACGTCAATGTCGGCGATGAAGTCACGCTGTTTGGTAATTCGCCCAATGTCGCCGAACTCGCCGACTGCTCCGAAACCATCGCCTACGAAATCCTGTGCAACGTCGGCGCCCACGTGCGCCGAGAATACATCGGATGAGCCTGGTCCCTGTCATGTCCGCGCAAGCCTGCGCGGCCCGGCAGGA
>Ga0224512_10003852_pt1 | contig 13004 bp, 15 predicted proteins | sample SF_May12_sed_USG_4_FD_169103 | JGI IMG/M metagenome (GOLD analysis project Ga0224512, IMG submission 169103) | Sediment microbial communities from San Francisco Bay, California, United States - SF_May12_sed_USGS_13 | ecosystem: Environmental > Aquatic > Marine > Sediment | place: USA...
GTTCGCGTATTCTTTTTGCAAAGCAAACTAAAAGGCCAAGGCAACAAGACCGAGAAGAAGATCGAGCATGTCCATGTTGTTGGTGCCGGCGTAATGGGTGGTGACATCGCTGCATGGTGCGCACTACGCGGCCACAGCGTGACATTGCAGGATCGCGAAGAAAAATACATCGAACCTGCGATGGCGCGAGCGCAGAAGCTTTTCCAAAAACGCGTTCGTGATGAAGGTGAGCGTGCGACGACGTCGTCGAGACTGGTCTCAGACGTTAATGGCGACGGTGTCGCAAAGGCCGACCTGGTAATCGAGGCTATTTTCGAGAACCTCGAGGCTAAGCAGACGCTGTACCAGTCGTTGGCCGAAAAGATGAAACCGGACGCGCTATTGGCGACGAATACCTCGAGTATTCGGCTGGAAGAATTGCGGACGGTGCTGGATAAGCCCGAAAAATTTATCGGCATCCATTTCTTTAACCCGGTCGCATTGATGCCGTTGGTCGAGGTCATTCGATGCAATGACACCGATCAGGAATCTCTCGATCAGGGATTCGCTTTTGTCAAAGGCATTGGCAAGTTTCCACTCGAGTGCCTGAGTTTTCCGGGTTTCGTCGTCAACCGAATTCTCGCGCCGTACATGGCTGAAGCGATGTACCTGGCGGAGTCCGGCGTTCCACTTGTCGCCATTGATAAGGCGGCCCAGAAATTCGGGATGCCGATGGGGCCCGTTGAACTGATCGACAGCGTCGGCATCGATGTGGCGTTGCATGTCTCAAAGGTACTGGGCGCTGCTTCAAATCGCCCTATTCCGGCTGCTCTTGAAGAGATGGTCGAAAAAGGTCATCTGGGTCGCAAGTCCGGCCGTGGCTTTTATGCGTGGGAAGATGGCAAGGCTATAAAACCCGCCGCTCAATCCGGCAACGTTCCAGACGATCTGGAGGATCGACTTATTCTGCCCATGGTCAACGAGGCCATTGCCTGCCTTGCCGACGGCGTTGTCACAGACAGTGACCTGCTTGATGCCGGCGTTATTTTTGGAACCGGCTTTGCGCCATTTCGCGGCGGACCTGTTAACTATGCACGTGAACGTGGCCTCGATGCGGTCAAGGGGCGCCTCGAGGAACTGGCGTCGGCCCATGGTGATCGATTCACTCCACATTCGGGATGGTCCGACCTTTAGGCACGTGTCGCCTTAATCCGTTGTAAACTGTGCGCCGCTTCACGCTGCGCACCATAGCAGTACCGGAAGTCGTTGAATTAAAGGTAGAATACCGCGTATATGAGCGTTATCAGGATGATCTATGACCGGTGAGCAGATAAGTGCGACCCTGCTCAAGCGTTTTTCGCCTTTGAATGGCCTGAAGCGTGACAACCTTGCGGCCCTTTTGCGCAAGGTGCAGTTGCGTGAATTATCACCAGGCCAGGTGTTGTTCAAGGAGGGCGATACTGAAAAACGTACCTTCTACATCGCTTCGGGCATTCTCGAGTTGTTGGACCAGGGGAAAGTCGTAGAAACGGTTGAAGGTGGTACAGATTCGGCCCGTAATCCGGTTGCCCCGGTATTTCCAAGACGAATGTCCGCGCGGGCGCGCGACCGCGTGCAGTTTATTTCGATTGACAGTGATTTGCTTGACGTCATGCTGACGTGGGATCAAACCGGTACCTATGAAGTGTCCGAGTTGCGAGGTAAGTCCGACGACGGCGGCGAAGACTGGATGACGATGCTGCTGCAGACCAAAGCGTTTCACAAGATACCGCCAGCTAATATTCAAGCGATCTTCATGCGTATGCAGCAGATCAACTACAAGAGCGGTGATGTCATTCTCAAGCAAGGCGCTGAAGGCGACTATTTTTATGTTCTGACCAGAGGTCAGGCTGTCGTGACGCGTGAAACGCCTTTGTCAAAAGAGGGAATCAAGCTCGCCGAGTTGCAAGTTGGCGATACTTTCGGTGAGGAAGCGCTGATTTCCGATGCCAAACGTAATGCGACCGTGACGATGACGGCTGATGGTGCTGTGATGCGCCTCGGCAAGGGCGATTTCAAGAAGCTCTTGAACGAACCCATGCTTGATTGGTTGACGCAGGAAGAAGCCGAGAAGATCGTTGCCGATGGCGGCAAGTGGCTCGATGTGCGCCTGCCGAGTGAGTTCGACAACCAGCACATGGACGGTGCCGTCAATATCCCGCTCTACTTCATTCGACTAAAGATCAATACGCTTGACCACGACATCAAGTACGTCGTTTGTTGTGATACAGGGCGACGCAGCTCAGCCGGCGCGTACATACTCAATGAGCGCGGCTATCAGGCTTACGTTTTGCGTGGTGGGATCAACAAGAATTAGACTGTGGCGGCCGCTACATCGTATGCGTGGGTTTATCTCCGCCAAGTGCACCGGCCAGATAGTTTTCGATCTTCTTTTGTGTGTTGCCCTGATCCTGGTCAGAGAACTGCACGCCTATGCCAGCGGTACGCTTGCCCTGCGCACCCTTGGGCGTCATCCAGATGACCGTGCCTGCCACCGGGATTTTTTCTTCCTCGCCCATCAGGTTTAGAAGCATGAACACTTCGTCTCCCAGGCGATAGGAGCTGTTTGTTGGTATGAACAGGCCGCCGTTGATTACGAATGGCATATACGCCAGGTACAAGGCGCTCTTGTCCTTAATGGTCAGCGTCAATAGTCCTGGTTTACTCATGATCTTCCCTCATATCCTGGTGTTACCGCAACGGGTCGCGCAGCGAATCCTGACCAGTATTTTTCAAGCCCTCAGCCCAGTCAATCAATAAGCTTTCCAGCGTCAATTGCTTGTTGAAAGACCCTGCCGGCTGGCCACGCAGCCCGTTGATTATGTCTAAATAGCAGAACAGATTTCGCCTGTCTATGCGCTTGAGCACAGTTTCGTCGATAACACCCGAAACGGCGGTTTTTTGGCCCGTCAGACCCAGCAAAGCACCGTGCTGAACCTGTCGTGCCAGCCAGTCCAGCACAAATGGCGCGTCCAATTTTGTCCATTTTGCCGCGATCTCCAATGCCGATGCGGATCCGCGTCCGACGGCCGCAAAATCCCGTCCCATGGCGACATGCGTATCCAGTTGCTCAAGCGCGGCGATGGCAGCCAGGGGCGCGTTGCCGGCCAAGGCCAGCGCCTGGCTCCAGACGGCTCCTGGTTGAAGTCGATCCAGCCACTCAAGGCCGTCTGCAACTGCTGGCACGGCGAAGTCAATGCGCTGGCAGCGACTGAAGATGGTTGCAGGTAATTTTCCCGACTTGTCGGCAACCAGAATCAACAGCGCATCGCCTGGGGGCTCTTCCAGGGTCTTGAGGAGACTATTGGCCGCGCTGATGGTCATCGCATTGGCGGGCTCGATAATGGTGACCTTGCCCTTACCCTTGTAGCTGGTCAGGCTGAATTCGGCCACGAGCTCGCGGATCTGGTCGATACCAATGCTTTGCTTGTCCTCCAGGGGTGCGACTATGCGCAAATCAGCGTGAGTCGGCGGCTCTGCCGGGTACTGCGGCATGTCGAACCTGGCGCCATTGCCCAGTCGCAGAGACGCGATCCAGGCGGCCGCCGCCCTCTTGCCAACGCCGGCAGGTCCTGCGAGTAGAACGGCGTGCGGCTCGCGACCCTGCTTGACGCGATCGAGCCACGAATTAGCGAATTTGTCATGCCATGTAATATTCATATAATCAATAGGTTCCAAATTATACCTAATCGAGTTTATTACTATCTATCGCTGCCACTATAGAGTCGATATCGCCACGCACAGCCTCAATATCAGCGGTCGCATCTACGACAACGAATCGCTCGGGCTCGGACGCTGCGAGACTCAGATAACACGCTCGAACACGCTCGAAAAATGCCGCACGCTCTGATTCAATCCGATCCGCCGCACTACGTTTGTCAGCCCGGCTCATGCCAACCTCTACCGACGCATCCAGCAATATGGTGACATCCGGTTTCAGGTCGCCAAGAACCAGGCTGGCGATCTGGTCGATGTCCTCCATTGGCAGACCTCTGCCACCACCCTGATACGCTCGGCTGGCATCTACAAACCGATCGCAAATGACCCAGGTTCCGCTGGCAAGAGCCGGGACGATGACATTGTTAACGTGTAACGATCGAGCCGCGAACATCAGCAGGAGCTCTGCAACATCAGGCATAGGCTCATCACCATGATGGAGGAGCAATTCCCGGATGCGCTCAGCCATCGGAGTTCCACCAGGCTCGCGGGTGGTCAGAACCGTATGACCGCGTGCTTCTATAGCTTTGGTGAGGTGCTCGATATTGGTCGACTTGCCGACGCCCTCGATGCCCTCGACCGTAATAAATTTTCCAGTTTCCATGCTAGTTGCCTTGCTGTCGCTGCCGTCGAAGACGCTTCAGGTATTCAGTAACCGCTGCATCGTGCTCTGCTTTCGTTGCAGAGAACGCGTGACTGCCATCCCCCAGCCCAGTCGCGACGAAGTACAACTCTTCGCCCTCTGCCGGGTGCAAAGCGGCGTGGATTGCGGCTCGCCCTGGCATCGCAATAGGGGTCGGTGGCAGGCCGTGTCGCGTATAGGTGTTGTACGGCGTGTCCGTTTGCAGGTTCTTGCGGGTCAGGTTGCCGTTGAAGGCCTTGCCAATGCCATAAATGACTGTCGGGTCCGTCTGCAGGCGCATGCGTTTACCCAGCCTGCGAACAAACACACCTGATATCCTCGCTCGTTCATCAACACGAGCCGTCTCTTTTTCGATAATGGATGCCAGCGTTAGTGCTTCATACGGCGTCTTGATAGGCAGGGCCTCATCCCGACCGGCCCATTCTTCGCGCAGTACGGTCTGCATCAGATCAAAGGCCTGTTTCAGCAGCGCTCGGTCACTTGTGCCGCGAGGAATACGGTAGGTCTCAGGAAGAAATAGCCCTTCTGGATGGTGTGTAGCTGCCTTTAGCTCATCCAACACAGCAGGCCAATCTTCCTCTGTCAGGCTCGCTTCAATGTTCACATCCTGATGCAATGCGTCAAGTAGCTCCCATTGATTCCAGCCTTCAATAATGGTGAATGAATAAAGTTGTACGTCGCCGCTGGTGAATTGCTCCAGCAATTGCACGGGGGTAGTGCCCTGCCGGATTCTGTAATCGCCGGCCTGTATCTCACTTGCCTGCCCGAGCCACCGAGCATATGCGCGAAACATCACAGGATGACTGATGATGGATTTAGCAGCGAGTGCATCGCTAACGGAACGAAATGTAGCCCCCGATTCAATTTCGAACACAGTGCCTTCTTCGTTTGCGGCAACCGGCGTGTGCAAGAAAGCATTCATGCGCACGGCTGCGAAGACCGTTGCAATCAACAAAGCACCGAGTATCCAGCTGCCAGCAATCAGCAGTCGTCTCAAGTCACCCACTCCGCAGTGAAGAAATCGTTGTTAATAATACCGCAGAGATGACTACCAGGCGCGATAGCCCGGGCGCTGAGGCCCACCTATTCGTATGCTCGAAAAATGAGAGTCCCGTTAGTGCCGCCAAAGCCAAACGAATTCGAAATAACGGTTTTGATCGCAGCATCGCGCGCCTCATTGGGCACGTAGTCCAGATCGCACGCAGGATCCTGGTTATCGAGGTTCGTCGTTGGCGGCGCAACCTGATTCTGGATGGCCTGAATCGAGAATATGGCCTCCGCAACGCCGGCGGCGCCGAGCAAGTGCCCTGTCGTAGACTTGGTCGAGCTGACAAGGAGTTTGTCCGCCGCATCGCCGAATGCCCGGCGTATGCCGACGGATTCACCGATGTCTCCTGCCGGTGTTGAGGTGCCATGTGCGTTGAGATAATCGATGTCGGATGGATCTATGCCTGCATCGCGAATCGCGGCAGCCATCGATTTTCTGGCGCCTTCGCCATCCGCCGGCGGCGTGGTGATGTGATACGCGTCACCGCTCATCCCAAAGCCGATGAGTTCGCCGTGTATTCTGGCACCACGGGCTTTGGCATGCTCGAGTTCTTCAAGCACCATGCAGCCTGCTCCGTTGCTTAGCACGAATCCGTCACGGTCGATGTCGAACGGACGACTTGCATGCGTGGGGTCATCGTTGCGTGTGGACATGGCTCGCGCTGAGCAAAAACCACCCATCGCCAGCGGTGTCGTGGCGTATTCGGAGCCGCCAGCCAGCATGACGTCGGCATCACCATGTTGGATCATGCGTCCGGCAAAGCCAATGCAATGTGATGAAGTCGCGCAGGCAGTGACAATCGAGACGTTCGGCCCTGTGATGTGCTCCAGGATGCTGACATAACCGGAGGTCATGTTGATGATGCTGCCAGGAATGAAAAACGGAGAAATCTTGCGCGGCCCACCCTCGAGCATCTTAATGTGGTTATCTTCAATGAACCTGATGCCGCCAATGCCAGCACCCATAGCGACGCCGATGGTGTGACCGTTTTCCTCGGTTATCTCAAGACCGGCATGCTTGATGGCCTCTACGCTGGCACCAATGCCGTAATGCACAAAAGGATCCGTCTTACGAGCATCCTTCGCCGACAGGTAATCACTTAGCTCAAAGCCTCTGACGACGCCGCCAATGCGTGTTGAAAATTCACTGGTATCGAAATCTTCAATCTGCTGTATGCCGGACACGCCTTCGCATACGTTTTTCCAGGCAGCATCAAGCTCGCAGCCCACCGGCGAGATGATTCCCATGCCGGTAATGACGACGCGTCGTTCTCTCAAAGTAATTCCGTTTTGCTGTGGCAGAACTGCCGGAGTGTCAGGGATAGAAAAGGCGCGGCGCAAATGCGCCGCGCCTCAAACCCTAATCGCCGCTTTTGCTGGCGGTCACAAAGTCAATGGCTTGTTGAACTGTCGTGATTTTTTCGGCTTGCTCGTCCGGAATTTCTGTCTCAAATTCCTCTTCGAGGGCCATCACCAGTTCAACGGTGTCGAGTGAATCGGCACCCAAATCATCAACAAATGAAGCATCGTTCGTAACTTCGTCTTCTTTTACACCGAGTTGTTCGGCAACGATGCCCTTAACTTGTTCTTCGATACTGCTCATAGTGGTCGCTTCTCCTGAGAAGACTCTTCAAAAATGTAGCACGGCATTGCCATTAATGGTGCAATTTTATGCCCTTAAACGCCCCGTAATCTACTGTAAGTCCTTGATATCTCAAGGTGGGAGTTGGCCGTGGCACGGTATTGTATGTGAATCGCTCATCGCAATCTACACAGAATATCGCGCAGATTAGTCCATCAGCATGCCGCCGTTCACGTGCAATGTCTCGCCCGTGATATAGGCGCCGGCCTCAGAGGCCAAAAATAACACCGCTGCCGCAATATCAGCTCCGCCGCCCAATCGTCCCAGCGGTATTTGTCCCAGCAGCTTATTGCGCTGCTCCTCGGGCAGTACACGCGTCATGTCCGTGTCGACAAAACCGGGTGCGACGACATTTATTGTGATGTTTCTGGAGCCTACTTCCCTCGCCATGGATTTCGAAAAACCGATTATTCCTGCCTTGGCCGCAGCGTAGTTCGCCTGGCCAGCGTTACCCATAACAGCAATGACAGACGCGATATTGATGATGCGCCCCTTTTTCGCTTTCATCATGCCGCGAAGACACGCTTTACTAACGCGAAAAGCACCTGAAAGGTTGGTCGAAATTACGTCATCCCACTCATCGGTTTTCATCCGCATGAGGAGGTTGTCACGCGTAATGCCAGCATTGTTTACGACGATCGTTGGGGCTCCCTCGGCGCCCTGAATGTCCTTTACGGCGGCTTGAACAGACTCGTCGTCAGCAATATTAAGAACAATGCCACGACCTTTGTCACCGAGCTGCTCCGAAATTGCCTGCGCGCCCGCCTCACTGGTTGCTGTACCAATAACGATCGCTCCAGCGCTGACAAGTGCTTGCGCAATTGCTGCGCCAATACCCCTGGTCGCGCCGGTTACCAGTGCCACCTGCCCCTCCAGGGCTGTACTGCTAAACAAACTGCTCATATTGTTTCCTTTATTCCACCCTGTGACGGCGCATTATATAGAGCGCTGTCGCCGGGCCCTAATGCGCAAAATTGCGATCGCGATCAATCCACCGATTGCGCCATAGAGGTGAGCTGCTGTGACAACTGCTCCTCCTGAAGAGAACTCGGAACCCGGCATTGGCCCAATCAATTGTTCGTAAACGAGTTTTGCGAGGATTACCGCTCCAAGCACGGCCATTTCGACCCGGCGCTCCCTAAAGCCGGCCAATATTCCGGCCGCGAGATATCCGTGCTGCACCCCCGACAGGCCGACATACCATTGCAGCTGAGGCTCCAAGATCCAGAAACCGGCGTCTATGCACAGAATGGATAAACAAGTAACGAGCAGCCATTGACTTGACCGCAGAAACTGTCCAACCAGGATCCAGATGAGTGACAGACCGACCCCGTTATACACCCAGTGAGACAAACCCAGGTGCACGAAATGTCCACTGACCAGCCTCCATAACTCTCCGCCGGCAATAGCATCGCGGTCGTAGCGCAGCATTTCACGACCCCATTCGCCGGACAACGCCAGCAATGACGATACGATTATGACAAGACCCGGTAGCGCCCATCCTCGCAGACGGTGTGCTGCTTCATGTCTTGGTTTGCGTTGGTCTAACCCCATGTTTGATATACTGACGTTTATCTATTTGACGAGTCAATTTCGGCGGATTGCCGCCGTGGAGTAATTGCAGTGAGCCAACTAGCCCGAATGCGCCCTACCCTCAATATTCAGCGTGGTTTTACGCTGATCGAGATTATGGTCGTCGTCATTATTATCGGCATTCTAGCCGCGATCGTTGCGCCGAACGTCATCGGTCGCGTCGACGATGCGCAGATCACCAAAGCCAAAGCGGAGATAGCGAACATCGAAAATGCGATGAAATTCTATCGGCTTGATAATTTCGCTTACCCAAGTTCCGAGCAAGGTATCGATGCATTGGTGACCAAACCCTCTGACCCCAATATCAAGAACTGGAAGTCGGGTGGCTATTTGGGACGCGTCCCAAATGACCCTTGGGGGAACCCCTACCTTTACCTCAACCCTGGTAACCAGGGCGAGATCGATATCTATACGCTGGGTGCGGACGCACGCCCCGGTGGTGAAGGTATCAACGCAGATATCGGCAATTGGTCCCTCGAGTAGCCGCATATTAACTGGCGCGATAATCTGCTGCGATGACTATGCCCCGCCGCTCTAACGGCTTCTCGCTGATCGAGATTCTCGTGGTGATCGTCATCATTGGCATCGTTAGCGGCATTGTGCTCTTGTCACTTGGCATCCTCGGCGATGATCGACAACTGCAGACGGAGGCGCGCCGGCTAACATCACTGGTCGAAGTTGCGCAGGATGAGGCAATGATGCAGGGGCGCGAATTCGGTGTTGAATTCATGAACGATTCCTACCGCTTCGTTGAATACGATCCATTTATCAATCAGTGGGGGGAGCTGATCGGCGACGAAATGCTGCGTCTCCGTGAGTTGCCCGACGACGTCGAATTCATACTCATGCTTGAAGGACAACGGGTTCTTCTCGAGAACGATCCGGCTCGCTTTGAAGATCCCGAAGAGACTTCGGATCGTGACCTCACCGAAACCTACTCACCGCATGTCTACATCTTTTCAAGCGGTGACATTACTCCGTACGATCTGGAAATCAGGCGAAGAATGGACAACGAAACGGTTGCAATAAAAAGCGACCTGGTCGGCACCGTCGAAATCGTCACGGGCGAGGACTATTAAAAGTGCACTCGCACGGCGATCAGGGATTTACGCTTATCGAGGTTATGGTTGCACTGGCGATTGTCGCGTTTTCTCTCACGGCGGTTGCGGCGAGCATGGGGCAGATGATTGATACGGCGAATGCAATGCGCGAGCGCACGTATGCCAGTTGGATTGCCCAGAACGAGATTGCAGAAATGCGCCTGGCGAATGTCATTCCGGAAGTGACGTCTACAAGTGGTGAGGTAGATTATGCAGGCACCGAGTGGGCGTGGCGTGCCGTGGTTTCTGAAACCGGCGTAGAGAATCTGTTTCGAGTCGATGTCACGGTCTCATATGCAGGCAGTCCGGACGATATTCGCACCGTTTCCGGATTCATCGGCGAGCCGGTAGCTGCAGGGCAAAGTAACCGTAGCTGGAGCCGTGGCTCCCAGAATACCGGAGCGACAGAATGATCGCACGGCGCAGCAACGGTTTCACTCTGATCGAAGTGCTGGTTGCCATGGCTATCTTCGGCGTTTTGTCGATGCTCGCATATATGACCTTGGGGCAAACCTTGGCGAACGCGGAAATGCTGACGGAACGCATTGACCGCCTGCAAGCGGTGCAACGCACAATGCGTTTCCTCAGTAACGACTTGTTACAGGCTGCTCCACGTCCTGTACGTCTCGAGCTTGGTGATTCAATGGGTTCTGCCGTACTGACCAGTCTTAGCGGCGAATTCGCGCTTGAGCTGACTCACGGCGGCTGGGGCAATCCAGCTGGCTTGCCGCGCGGCACATTGCAACGCTCGGCCTACCGCCTCGAGGATGACGAACTGGTTCGCTACCACTGGAATGTCCTGGACCGGACATTTGCCAACGAGCCTGTCGCCAACATCCTGCTCGATGATGTAGAGAGTTTGCTATTTCGCTATCTGGCCGCCGATGGTGAATGGAGTGAGGTGTGGCCACCCTTGGCGCAACCGAGTCTCCGTTCGCGACCCAGGGCTGTGGAAATTGTGCTGACGCTGGCCGACGAGGGTGAAATCCGCAGGCTGCTGGAGGTCTCACCTTGATACCGAGCTTAAGCAATCGTGGTGTAGCGCTGATTACAGCCATTCTCATTACGGCTCTTGCGGCCACAGTTGCTGCCGGATTGGCGTGGGACAGCGCACTGGATATGAGACGCACCACTGTCTTGTTGTATCGCGACCAGGCGTACCAGGTTGCGCTCGGTGCCGAGAGCTGGCTGCAGAGCATCTTGCGCCAGGATCTCGAAGATTCAGAAACCGACCACTTTGGCGAGATCTGGGCCAGCGACTTACCTGGCTTGCCAATTGAAGGTGGTGAGGTTTTCGGTAGTGTTGAAGACCTGCAGGGGCGTTTCAACATCAACAACCTGGTCGGCCAGGATGGTGAGATAGACGAGCCGTCTCTGGAGCAGTTTCGGCGACTTTTGCTGGCGCTTGGGATTGACCCGAGATTTGCGGGCATTGCGGCAGACTGGATAGATGCGAATCAGGATGCCGAGTTTCCGGATGGTGCTGAAGATTCGATTTATACCGGTTTCATCCCGCCATACCGAACCGCCAATCAGATCCTGAGCAATGCGAGTGAATTGGCAGCACTCGAGGGCATCGACAAGGCAATATTCGATACGCTGTTGCCGCATATAGCCGCACTTCCGGGGCGAACGGCCGTGAATGTCAATACCGCGACCGCAGCAGTGCTACAGTCTCTGGATGAAGAAATGTCAGTTGCCGATGTAGAACGCCTGCTTTCAGAGCGGGCTGAATCCGGTTTCACGGACATCGCAAGCACGTTTTCCTCGATCGTTAAGCCGGAAGTGCTTAACCAACTCGAGGAAACGACCAATTATTTTCAATTGAAGGTAGTCGTGCGGATTGATACCGTTCGCATCACTTACTTCAGCCTTCTGGAACGCGGGCCTCGGGGCGATGTCACTCCAATCCTGCGCAGCCTTGGAACAACCTGATTATGGCAGAGTTTCTCGTCATCCGACTCGGTGTCGATCGTGAACAAGCGGCAAGCTGGATAGCCGTTGATAGCAACGGTACGCGCACCAGTCAGCCAGTGACTGGCCCACTCGATTCGGCAGCCCGAGACGTTGGCGATCGTAGCGTGATTGTGCTCGTACCGGCGACAACGGTTCTCACGACAACCGTCAACATCCCCATCAAAGGCGGTTCGAGATTGCGCGCGGCCCTGCCCTTTGCGCTTGAAGAACAGCTGGCGGACGATATCGACGACCTGCATTTTGCAGCCGGCGCGCGCCGGGACAATGGACAAGTGCCGGTAGCTGTCGTGGCGCACAAACAGATGTCTGACTGGCTTGAACAACTCGATGAGGCAGGTTTGTCGGCATCCAGAATCGTGCCTGAGAATTACGGACTTGCTCGCATACCCGGAACAATGAGCCTGATAGCGGCCGAAGACCAGATCATGTTCAACGATGGCGCTGACAATGAATTCGTCATGCAGGGCGCCAAGCCGTCTGACGCGTTGGCGGTCGCGGGGGCGCTTGAGGAATCGAACGACGAAGACCACGCGCCGGGTCATCTGCTTGTGTATTGCTCCCAAGGCGATGAGGAGCGTTTTCAGCATGACTGGAATGCGCTCAGGCACGAGCTGGCCAGTGTTGATATCAACCTGCTTCCGGACGGCGTATTGCCTCGCCTCGCCGTCACTGTTGCCGCAAGCGATAGTATTAACCTGTTACAGGGCCGTTATGGCGCGAATACGGAGATAGGCTCCCTGTTTCGGCCGTGGCGATACGCCGCGGTTCTTCTCTTGGCCCTCGGTGTGCTGGTATTTGGCGGCAAGGTCGCCGACTACTATCGACTCACACAGGAAGAAGTCGCCCTGAAAGCTCATTTTGAGCAGGTTTATCGCAGCATCAGACCCAACGATCAACGCGAGGTCGTTGACCCCATAGCCACAGTCAATTCGGTGCGTCGCGGTTTGGGCGGGCCTTCCGCACTACAGGTTCTCCTGCCGTCCTTGTTGCAACTGGGTCAGGCAGTGCAACAGAATGAAACGGCGACCATAGAGGCGATCAGCTATCGCGCCGGCGTTATCGATGTCCGTCTGACCGCACCGGACGTAGCTACGTTGGACAAGATTCAAAAAGCAGTGAGTAGCTCCGGGCGCTTCAGCGCTGCCATCCAATCGACTGATCAGGTCGGCGACAAGATTAACAGTCGCATCCAGATTCGGGAGGCCGGGGTATGAAGGACTGGTTCTACGATCTGGACGAGAGAGAGAGGATTTTTGTAGTGGGTGGT
>Ga0224512_10003853_pt1 | contig 13002 bp, 11 predicted proteins | sample SF_May12_sed_USG_4_FD_169103 | JGI IMG/M metagenome (GOLD analysis project Ga0224512, IMG submission 169103) | Sediment microbial communities from San Francisco Bay, California, United States - SF_May12_sed_USGS_13 | ecosystem: Environmental > Aquatic > Marine > Sediment | place: USA...
TGCCGCGCCCGATGAAAAATGGGGCGAGAGCCCCTGAGCCCTCGTCGAACTCGCGCCCGGCGCCGACGCGACGGAAACGAACTGCTCGAGCATTGCCGCGAACGCCTGGCCGGATTCAAACGCCCGAAACGAATGGTCATCGGTGAGCTGCCTAAGACATCCACCGGGAAAATTCGCAAGAACGAGTTGCGCGATCAGGCGCGCTTGGTATCCTGAATAACGGTCTGTCAGGCCGGCGAACATTATTTTTAAAGAGGAATAGTAGAAAATGTCATCCGACGAAACCATATTGGTCAACAGACTCAGCTTTGGAACGCAAATCAGGAAGTCTCCGTATACGGATGCCGCGTTGCGGTGGGGTGCGGTCGAGTTCTCGGTATACAACCATATGTATATCGCGCGTGACTTCGGCGATCGCGTGCAGAACTTCTGGAACCTGGTGAACGAAGCCATTCTGTGCGACGTCGCCGTCGAGCGCCAGGTCGAGATCACCGGACCGGATGCGGCGCGGTTCACCCAGTATCTCAGCTGCCGCGATCTGTCGAAATGCGAGGTCGGCCAGTGCAAGTACGTGCTGATCACCGACCAGCATGGCGGGATCATCAACGATCCCATCCTGCTGAAGCTCGGAGAAAACCATTTCTGGCTGTCGATTGCGGACAGCGATGTCCTGCTCTGGGCGAGGGGGCTGGCGGTGAATTCCGGCATGGACGTGCATATCGACGAGCCTGACGTTTCGCCGCTGCAACTCCAGGGCCCGAAATCACGCGATATCCTGCGCGCCGCTTTCGGCGACGCGCCGACGCAACTGAAATACTATCGATTCATGGAGTACGACTGGGATGGCGTACCGCTGGTCATTTCCCGCACCGGTTGGTCGAGCGAGTTGGGCTACGAGATCTACCTGCGTGACGGGTCCCGGGGCGATGACCTCTGGGAGCATCTGTTGAAGGTCGGCCAGCCCCTGGGGCTGCATCCGGGCCACACCTCCGGCATCCGCCGGATCGAAGCCGGCATGCTGTCGTATCAGGCGGACATGACCCTGCAAAACAATCCGTTCGAGCTCGGCATGGACCGCCTGGTCGATCTGGAGATGGAAGCGGATTTCGTCAGCAAGACGGCCCTCAAGCGGATCAAGGAAGAAGGCGTCTCGCAGCTCTTCGTCGGTCTCGAAATCGATGGCAAGCCGTTTGTCGGCGCGAACGAGGAATATTGGCCGCTCACCAAGGATGGTAAGAGAATCGGCGTCGTGACCTCCGCGATCCATTCGCCGCGCCTCGAAAAAAACATCGCCCTGGCGATGGTGGCGCGTGAGTATGCGGACATCGGCACTCACCTGACCGTCAATATGGCAGGCGAGTCGCGCAACTGTAAGGTGGTTCCGAAACCGTTCTACGATCCCAACAAATCGATTGCTTCGAGCTCCTAGGGTTCTTGCCGTGGGCGCCAGCGATGTTCCCGTGGCGGTTATCGATTCGAAACGCCGGTTAACGGCGCCGGCGGGCTTCGGCTCTTCGACGGCTCGATCTTTCCACGGCCTGCGAACGGAAACATCGACGCACAGACGTTCATGATGTTCATTGATAATGGTTTAACGAGTAAAGACGAGGGTCGAAGGTAATGTCGGAATACGTAGCACAATTGAGCTGGTCACTGGGAGAGGGCGAACTGGCGTATGGGAAGTACAGTCCCAACCATCAGATGACCTTCTCCGGCGGGTTGTCGGCCATCATGACTTCGGCGCCCGATTACGGCGGCGACTCTCGCTATGTGAATCCCGAAGAAGCCCTGGCCGCCGCGCTCAGTTCGTGTCACATGATGACGTTTCTCGCGTTGGCGGCCAAGGCCAGGTGGAAGCTCACCGGGTACCGGGATCGAGCGGTTGCCGTACTGGGCAAGACCGAGGATGGTCGTACCAGGGTCGGCGAGATCGTTCTGCACCCGGTGACCGAGTTCGAGCCGGGGCATGAAATCGGGTCCGACAAGTTAAGCGAAATGCACGAACGGGCCCACCGCTATTGTTTCGTCGCCAATGCGATCAGTTGCGAAATGCGTGTCGAATTGTAGGCAACATTCGGGTAAAAAAGGGACGGGGGAATTATTTCTTAACCACCTCCCCATCGGGATTGCTGCTTGAGGCATGAAAAAGCCCCTGCATCTGGGGCTTTGAATTGGTGCCGGCACCACGAATCGAACGCGGGACCTGCCGATTACAGGTCAGGCTGCCAAATCGAGCTATATCATTTGTAATTCAAATAGTTACAACTCCCATTCTGTCTAAAAAATCACATCGAATCGACGATGGAAACAGTTGATTTCATTACCATGACAACCATGATATAGACAGCCCCTGCCCCTTTTTCCTCTGGAAACAAGGGGGATGTCTTAATAGAGGGATTGCATGCGCGATTTTCTGAAAATATTTTCCCAGCGTTAGAGAAAGCAGCCTGGCCCGGAACGGCGTCCGCCGCAACGAAATTACTGGTAGTAAAAGTTTCCCAGATAAGGGCGCGAGCATTAGTGTAGCCCGATACAAACAGCCGTGTGCCGCTGGAATAAATCCGGTCCCAGGGAAACCACAGGGTACGTGCCGATGAGGCTGAGTCACCGATCTCATCATCGTTATCGTCATTAGCTGTAGCGCTAACGAAATCCGCTCGGGTTATGAAAAAAGATTTGACAATTTACTAATTTGGGAATATATTCCCAATTAATGCCAAGCGATGCATATCTGTTTTAACCACGAACTCAACCCACTGGATACGATGAACATGATTAACAACAAACTGAAATTTTCTTTACTGGCCCTGTCGGTAAGCGCCTTTATTTCCGCCTGTGGCGGTGGCGGCGGTGATGGCAGAACTACGGCGACCTCAACTAATGTCACCTCGTCCGGTACTATCACCGGCTTCGGTAGTGTTATCGTCAACAAAGTCCGTTATACAACCACTGCGGCCCGAGTGGTCAGGAATGATGGCACCCTGATTGACGATAGCCCCAGCGATGACGACCTCAAGGCCATTCTCGGCGAAGGCAATATCGTCAAGGTACGCGGCACCCGCACCGACGATAGCAATGGCATTGCAAACACCATCACCGTCGATGACGAAACGGTAGGCGACATCGAAATCGGGTCCATCGATGGTACTAACGCTACCTTTGTGGTTAACGGGCAAACCATTTTCGTTACGCCGGATACGATCATCGACGACTCCATTATCGGCAACAGCGCCACCGCCGACGCCGCTTTCGGTACGCTCAGCACTACCCTTGACTCGCTGTTGACCGGTGTCACACGGGTCGAGGTCGCCGGCTTTCCCGTTCAGGGCGGTATCCAGGCGACCCGGATTGAAGACTTCAATGGTTCCGCGACCGCCGGTACCGGCGACCTGGGAACCGATGATGAAATCAAGGGTTTCGTGAGCAATCCTGGTGCTGCCAGTTTCCTAATCAATGGCACGACCGTCAGTTTCGGCGCTGGCACCACCTTCGAAGACAATTTCACCCTGGCAGATGGCCAACTGGTGGAGGTTCATGGAACGCCTACCAGCCCTACCACCTTTGATGCGACCCTGGTCGAGCTCGACGACGACCTGTTCGACGACGATTTCAGCGGCGAATTCGAAATCGAGGGCGTGATCCAGTCGATCGTTCCCGACGGCGCCGGGGGTGGCGATGTGACCATTAACGGGAAGACTTATACCGTCGGCGATATCAGCGCGCTGAGCGAAGACCTCCGCATCGAAATCAAGGGTGTGCTGCAAGCCGACGGCAGCATCGTGATCACCCGCGTACAGGATGAAGCGGAGGACACCATCCGCACCGAGGATTTGGTGCTTATTCCGGCGGGCGCCATCAGCTTCCAGACCCGCCTGGGCCTGGTAATTCAACCCTCCGACCGCACCCGGCTTGGGGACGACACGATCGCCAACGATGACAACCTGACGCTTGCCGAATTTCTCGCCAATGTCGACGGCCAGCGTGTCGAGGTGCGGGGCTTCCCGCTGAGCGGCAACACCGCCTGGACTCGCGCGGAGATCGAAGACAGTAACGAACTGGATTGCCGCCTGCGTGGTCCGGCGGCCGATATCACCGGCGAAGTGAACGACTTCACTTTCAAGATAGCAGGTGTCACGATCAATGTCGCGCAAGTCTCCGATAACAACTTCGAAGGCGCCAACGATCAGCCGATCGGCCGCCAGGACTTCTTCGACCAGCTGATCCTGAGCCCCGGCGTGATCGTACAGGCTACCAGCGATGCGAATGGTGTCGGTTGTGTCGCCGGCACGCTGACGGCGCGCGAGGTCGAGTTCGAACCGGAAAATATGGTCCTGTTCGATGACGGCGGCGCGAACAACGGTCTCGATAACGAGGTCTTCGGCCCGGTCACCAACGTCACGACCACCAGCTTCGTGCTCGGCGGCGAAACCATCGGCGTAACCGACGATACGCTGATCGATGACTCGATTGTCGAGGATGCGCGTGGAGTCGAGCTGGACCCCGTCGACCTGCCGCTGGGAGGCCTCCTCCCTGAAACCCTGCCCGATCTGCTTAACAATGGCTCGCTCTACGTGGTCGTTGTCGACCGCAGCAGCGGCAGCCCGGTTGCGCTCCAGATCGAAGACTAGCGATTCACGGAATTGCCCCAGGCCCTAATCAGGCCTGGGGTTGTATTTACCCTCTCCTCGATCACGTTATTCACCCGCCGGTAACGCACTGGCGGGTTTTTTTATCCGCAAAAATGTTCAACGAGAAGCCAGGGTGATTGCCTGTCTCGACGATCGAGCGGTTGTCGGCGGGATCCAGAATTATCCACGGCCAAAAGAAAATATTGCAGTTCCACGATATCGATTGCAAAACGGCGCCTATAAGCCCGTACATTCGGACTAACAAACCTCTGCAATATTTACAGCATCGAGCGTCTCATGTGGGTTGCCCATCGCCGCTGATCACTTGGGATCGAAGGGCAGCTTTCTCGTAAGCAGATCCCCGCAAATCTGGGGCAGGAAGCAATCTCCGGCCAGCAACGGACGCCTGGCTTTTCACTTCACGTTAGACAGGTCTTGGGTTTTATCCACCTTTTTAATTTAAGACGAAGTATAAAAAGCACTGACAATATAAATAAAAGACACGCAATAGACGGGAATTTTATAGCGTAAACGATAGGCGTTAATATTAGCCTGATTACCGCCCTGAGCGATTCCCGTTCTCGAATATAATCTGCTAGAACCGGAGAATGTCGATAGTAGAATTTGACAAACCATGTTCCCACGGAATTAGACAGTAGATACCGGTCCCTGAACGCTCGCAAAGTCATGACATCCGGGGCCAAATAGGAACCGTATGCCGCAGTTGCGATAAAGCAACCTCCGCCACTACTGCCGCCATCGTCCGAAGCCGTTGTGGTTTCGTAAACATCGAAAACAACCTCGCTATCGCCGAGCTGCGTCACGCTGTTTGGTGCTACCAAGCCGCCGACGCGGACAAGTGTGCTCGTGGCCGTGCCCTCGGTTGCAGCCGAAGTGTGACGTGCGTTGATTTGATCACCGTTGCGCACCCAGTTGATCGTACTGGTGTAGGTCATCGTGGCGTTCAGCGCGTATTCACCGCCGGCAACGCCGACAGGAACCCATACATTGTTACCCAACCCGCTTACTGTGATGAGGTCCGAGGTCTGGAGCTGACTCTGACCGACGTCGGTCTCGTCCGTGAAACTGAACGGGTCCGGTGTGATGTCCAGCGGTGTTCCCTCGAACCTCAGTACCACGAAATCGCTAGTACTCTGCCGCCAGCCGGCTTGCACGATGTTACCGTCGGGCTGCACCGCCAATCCATAGGCGTTGTCAAACGGGCCGATTATTTCGGTGGTGACGATACCGTTGGTACCGAAGGTATTGTCCAGGCCACCGTTAGCGTTGTAGCGCACCAAGCCGAAATCGTTATCGCCAGAACCGTTGATGCCGAATCCACCGACTATTATCTTGCCATCGGGCAGTACCGCCAGGGCGTGGGCCTCAGCGTTCGTTAGTCCCGGCAGTTCAGTAACGACGCTGCCGTCCCCGCTGAAGGTCGTATCCAGCGAGCCATCAACTTCATAGCGCGCCACGGCGAAGCCCAACGGTCCGAGTGGGGGCGTAAATGATTGCCCTGCCACAAGGATCTTGCCATCTGGCTGCACTGCAATGGCCCGAGCAAAATCAGGCCCGGAGATTTCAGTGGTAACGATTCCGTCGATGTCGAAGCTTGTATCGAGACTACCGTCGGTATTGTAACGCGCCACCACGAAATCCTGGGTAGGGATTGTCCCTACAGCGACGATTTTACCGTCTGGTTGCACGGCCACGGCGGTGATGACATCGTCGCTGCCGCCCCCCCCTATCGGGGTTGTCACCTTACCATCGCCATCGAAGCCAGTATCAAGGCTGCCGTCGGTGTTGTATCGCACCAACGCGAAGTCGATCTCCTCCCCAATGGGATCTGGATTCATGTCTGCATAACCGGCAAGTATGATCTTGCCGTCGGATTGAAGCGCGATGGCGTTGGCAAGCGCTGCCGCTCCCGCTACGATGGACGTGGTCGCGATGCCATCGCCATCGAAGCTGCTATCAGGGCTGCCGTCCGTGTTGTAGCGAACCACGGCGAACTCGTTGCTACTGGTGCCGGCAACGAGTATCTTGCCATCCGGCTGTACAACCATGGCATAAGCGGTGTCGGAATTGTTTATCGACGTTACCACGCTGCCGTTATTGCCGAAGCCGACATCCAGGCTGCCATCGGTCTCATAACGTACCAGCGAGAAGTTCAGGTTCGTCCTGCCGGCAACGAGTATCTTGCCGTTAGGCTGCAGCGCGACGGCGCGGCCATCGTCGGGTTCAACGTTTCCCGTTACATCGGTAACAACGATACCGCTGCTACCAAAGGTATTATCTAAATCGCCAGGCACTGCCCAGCTAACTGATTGAATCAGGAGGATAGACAAAAAGGTTGCAGCTGCTTTTATTACGAAATCTTCAATGATGCGCAGTTTCATCTTATTAACTCCTTTTGATAATAATTTTTCCTATTATCCATACCATAAGTAAGGAATTAATTGCTGATCCAAATCAAGCAGATTTATAAAACCATGGCACTTTCAGGATGATTTGGGTTGCCATGGTTTGTGCTTTACAATTTTATTATTTGAACACGATCGATGGGGCGTCTTAATATGGGTCGGACCGAGCCGGTGATACAAGCCGTTTATGCGTCAGACTTCCCAATAACAGACCCTTATTCCCCAAGGCCAGGCGGTGACATTCGGACAAAGGAGACATTAATTACTCTTGGGATCTTTGAATCGATTTTGAGTTGCCGCCTTATACCCTAAGGCGTAGAGTAGTTCGAAAACAATCAAGAGGGGGACTATAGATGATTCTTTCGACTAAACACATATTTGTTCGCTTCTCAACTGTAATCATGTTTCTAGTTTTTTTCCTCGTTGGTTGCGGAGGAGGAGATGGTGATGATAATGGGGGCGGATTCGTAAGGCCGAACAATCAAGGATTTTTTTTAGATGATGCTGTAAATGCTATCACTTACGAGTGGGGTGGTAATCCACCGCGGTTGACCGACGAAAACGGGGTGTTTGAATATCGCCCTGGAACACCAATCCAGTTCAGTGTTGACGGCATTATATTAGGTACTGTCGAACCACAGTTTGGGCGCGTCCTACCAACGGATTTCGGCACCCAGTCCGTCACCGGTTTAAACATTCTGCAATTCATCCAGTCGATTGATCAAAAACCTGCTGAACCCGGTATTGATTTGGCTGGGGTCAGCCTGCCCAATGTCCAGCTCAACTTTAGCAGCAACAGCTTCGCCACCGACCCTGATGTGATCGCGGCAGTAGCAGCTGCGGGTCCTAGTGGCGGCGGCACCGGAACCGGATCGCTGGTTGACCGTGCTACCGCGTTTAACAGGCTGCAGGCGAGTACCGGCCTGCAGTTCAATACCGACGGGTCCGATTTCGAGAACCAGGTATATTTTCCTATCAGTCCAGGCGTCAATGAACCCTGCCTTGCGTTCTTCAGCGACATCGAAGCATCACCCAACAGTGGTCGGCTCGAAGGATGGGGGATCTGTCGGGACGACATTCTGTTGAGTTCAGATCCTGTAGAGGAGTTCGAATGGCGGATGGACATTACAAATCTTGAATTGGAGATCCCGACTGCTATTAATCCAGAAGAGCGTGTTACGGTGCAACGTCGTGGCAACACAGGAACGCGCATTCACGCTATCCTATTCAACGAGTGTGTTCCCTGCGATCCGAATGTCGAACCCGTCTTTACTGAGGAAGTTCAGACATTTCTGCCCGCAATAGTTTTACCAAGCTTTACCGGAACTACTTTATTGCTTACGGCTTCAAGTGATGGCTCGATGGTGGAAATCGATTTTGACAACTCTGACAACACCGGAACCTTAGACAATGGGGATACTTTCACCTGGGCACTGGAGTTTCAAAACAAAGTGCTCGAGCTGCGGGGTACTGGAAATCCAGGCGATATTCTGCTCTACCATCGCCTCGTTCTTATTGAAGGCAGCGTTAACAATGGCCGGATGATGGCTATCCTCGCAACCGCCCGGGACACAGACAATAGTGGCGATCTCAACGATGCCGAAATATCTGCCCCGACATATGAGGCTATAGAGGAATTCACCAGCTAATATCTGATATCAATTTAATTGACCTTATAGAGCTAAAATAAATGCTTGCTTCGGATCGACTATCGCCTTTGATTGCATGGGCTTGAGCGGCGGTTTTCTCGAAAGCGGACCCTCATCGAGTCCAGCCAGGTAGCAATCTCCGGCCAGAAGCAGACGCCTGGCAGCAGATAATATATTATCAGGTCAATTAACTTTTAATCATGCTGTTAGGTGTCGGCCAGTCACATGTCAGATCCTTATGATTACAAATTCCTTGAAGAGAATTTAAAACAGAAATTACCTATTCTTGAAGGGCGTGTCGTAAATTCTATCAAGGCACAATTGGCAGGAGTTGAAATAAACCAATTGATATTAGATACCGATAAGGGCTGTATTGCTATCATTCCCCACATTGGTGGCGAGGTTCTTGTCCTAAGTGAATGCGATATGCCTGAAACCTCTCAAGAACTCATGTTGATCGAAGTTCTCGCAGAATTTCGTAATAAACGAATAGTGCAAGCACGAATGATTGGAGAAGCCTGGAACGGTCATGGAATTGAAATCGGGTTTGAGAAATTGGCAACTCAAACAATTCTTGTTTCCTCGGTCGAATGTTCTGAGAACAACACAGAAGTAAGCGATGCACTTCGAATAGGGGTGGGCTCATATGAAATTGAATTCCAATTCGACACCTAACAACACGCGCATGCAGTCGGGCCTGGCTACGCCAGGCCACTGATGCGAAGCGTTAGGTAATTATGGAAATTACTAAGGCCATCGAAATAGTGAAAAAATATCTCTCGGCTGAAGAGGTAGAAATGAATAATTTTGGTTCTGCTCTACCTGGCTACGTAAATCCAAATACGACGCTCGAGATATTACATGAATATACAGAAGAGTATGATTTTGGATGGGTCTTCTTTTATAACTCGGCCAAATATATAGAAACTGGTGATTACCGCGAAACCTTGGTTGGAAATGCTCCATTAATTTTTAATAAAGAAAGCAAGGAGATCATTGTGACCGGCACGGCACATGATGTGTCCTATTATGTTAGTAATTACATAAAAACCGGCGACCCGCACAATGAGGAGTAATAATCACCTATCAAACGCATACAGTCGGACACAGTGCCCGCTAGACGCACACCGCGCCGCTGATGCTTAGCGTTAGGCGGCTCAGTGAAAATACTCGATTATGCACTGGCTTTAGATGGCGGCACCCAAGTTATTACTCTTGAGAATAACGATGGAGAGCAGATAAATATCGGACTCGATGGAAGGATGGATTCACCTTTGAGTGGAAAGCAATTATTTATTGGCAACTCCCCCGATGGTCCCGAAACAAAATTGTTGGAAATAGGAGGAGCGGAAGAACTTGAAGTAATAGCACTTTTAGAGAGTTGGCTGGATCAAGCTCAAGGTTTTCTCCGAAGAGAAACCCTAATGGAATCAGATTCAGCTTCACTGAAAGGCCAAGATATTTTAGATAGAATGGGTCTTCAGTTCCTCTTGAAGATAAAGCAACGTGACGTCACCTAACAACAAGCGCATGCAGACGGATCAAGAAGCCCGCTACGCGCAAATGGCACCATAGCCCGATTTTTGGGTCGTAAATCGCCGCTTAATTTCCGGTTCTGAGCGTCGGTTTTCTCGCAAGCTGACGCTCATAGAGCTTTAGTGGGAGACAATTTTCGGCCTATTCCGTTGAAAAACTCCAATTTATTCTTATCGCGGGAATTATTATCGATATAAAGATTTCTAAAATTTAATATACGGGGGGAGACCAATAACTAGCGATCTCGACCGACAGGGCTACTGGTAGGCTTACATATTAAGTGCTGTGCGGGGTTTAGAATGTTTTGACTTTCTGCAGATAGATTTACCCTCATTATTTTCGAGTTTTTCAACAGAACAGGCTAGTAATAGACAGGCACCAATCGCTGAGTAAAGAAAACCTGCATATTTTTAAACATCGACTCCAGATAGGAATCTAACGATCGTGGATTGGGTAGATGCCATTTCAGTCTTCAATCCGGGTAGCGTAAGCTCAGCGCTAATACTCTCCGATTTCTCCCTCAGTCTCTTTCCTGCTTTTCAACTTAAATACTGCCTTATCCGGGCGAAATACTCTGCTTCGAAATCGGAGACAGTTATCCCGAAGTTACTCTGAAATGCATCGCTGAAGCTCATTCCATCACGCATGTCGAGGAACACTGCCTTAACGTCAAGATATGAATGATCCAACCCCTGATTGTCAAGAAGGTAGCGCATCGTCAATTCGAAAAACGGGTAGTAGTAGTTCTGTGCTACGTTTTTGATTGCAGGATAGACGTCGTCGTGGATAGCGATGGGATTCAGTTCGCCAAAGGTATGAGTCAAATTGTTTAAATCTGCCAAGTTCATGATGCTGCGCTGGGGATTCAGAGCCGAAACATATTCTCCCAAACCCTCTTCAAACCAGGTATGCGTGGCGTAGGTATCTTTAGACCCGACAAGCAATCCCTGAATCACATGGGTGATTTCATGTGCAACCAGCCGCGTATAGTTGCCTATTTCCGTATGACCTGCCTGGGTACGCTCGGGATGATCCAACGAGAAAATGATCATGCCCCCCCAGAATCCCTGACCTCCCCATTGGGTGGGGAAATGATCCCGGTATGCATAAAGATGGATTTTGGCCTGATTGGCGGGAAATACGAAAAGATCGTTGCTCGGGATATCAAACAACGTCTTCAGATCGTTCAACACAGCTTCGGCAATCACCGCAAGGTCCATTAGAGCTTTACGACTCGCACCATCGGTGTAGACCGTGAAGTTTTCGCTTAGGTATGGGTTTCCGTCGTGAGGCCACGGGGCTACCGTGTCGCACCATGATACGCAGGGAAAGCTGTCACTATCGCTGCTGCCGCATGAAACCAATATTGTAGAGCTGAGTAGAAATGACAATACCGCGAGAGTTCTAAATTTTGTACCCATCATGACACTTTCACAGATATATAGGCGCGAAAATGCGGTTCAAAAATTATGTGATATAGGTGAATAAACGGTATTGATCGAAATCAAATGGCCAGGGCAAAAGAGCCTACATTTTCTAATATATAAGTAATAATCGAGCGCCGAGTAGGGTCGGTAATCGCGGCACATCCAAGTTCTTTATGCGGCAGCTTCCCTGATAAGAGACGTTTATAATTTAAGGCCAGGAGACGAAAATCGGCCAGTAATGGTCGTTCGTCGAAATCAAAAGTGTACAATAAAAACAATCGGTAAATCTGTGTTAACCTGCCCTCTAATCATGGAGGGTGTTGGACAAGGATTACTGTCAACTTAAGTTATCTAATTTATGAGGTTCACAAAAATGACCGTTTACGTAATTGCCGATGTTGAAGTCACTGACGAAGCCTGGATCCCAGAATACGCCCAAAAAGTTCACGATATAGTTCATAAACATGGAGGGAAGTACTTGGCGCGTAGCGCAAACGTCGAAGTTTTGGAAGGTGAGCCACTCCCTACGACGTTAATCGCCCTTCTGGAATTTCCAGATTCGGATGCGGTCAAGGCTTTTGCAACTGATCCCGAATACGCTCCTTTTGGTAGCGCAAGACAAGCTGGATCTAATAGCAGGTTCCAGATGATCGATGATACTGATGTGGCCGGAACAATTCCTTATCTTGGCAAAGGTTAGGTCGATTACAATCGATCAGTAATGTAGGCAGATATACAAATATTGTGATCTCAACGGACTGGTAATCTTAGTTGCCTTTCGCCACTAACCCCCCGTGCTTGAGCGGCAGTTTTCTCAATAGCGGACCCGCGCGAAACCAAAGTAGGGGGGCAAGACGCCCAATTAGCCACATGAGTTCTACGTTGCGTCGCGCTTCGGCTTCCAGTCGGCGCGATGACTGCACCTTGTTCAAGTATCCATAAACGAAAATCTTCAGCATGGTCGCTGGATTGAAGCCGGGCCTTCCAGTATCTGCGGGTTCTGTCTTGAAGCCCAGACCAGACAGCCTCAGACGATCGATAAAGACGTCGATAACCCGTGCACCGCTGTCTTCTTCTACATAGTCGTCAATGCGCTCGGGAAACAGGGTGGCCTGGTATCGGTTCTCGCCTTCAATGAAACCGCTCATGAAGTACCCCTATGGCTGGAAGGTTATATTTCAACCTTCCTGGGCGTTTTCACACAGTCTGGGTCAGTTCGAGCCGCTAATCGTGAATTTTTGAGCGTCCGCTCTGGCGTTAAATGACTCCATTGCGGGCATTTTGCTATCGCGAGTTTTTGATCTGACCAAAAGCAATTGCCTCTTGAAAGGGAAAT
>Ga0224512_10003854_pt1 | contig 12999 bp, 12 predicted proteins | sample SF_May12_sed_USG_4_FD_169103 | JGI IMG/M metagenome (GOLD analysis project Ga0224512, IMG submission 169103) | Sediment microbial communities from San Francisco Bay, California, United States - SF_May12_sed_USGS_13 | ecosystem: Environmental > Aquatic > Marine > Sediment | place: USA...
CCTGCGCGCCTTTTCCGGCATGAACGGCTGGCACAGGATCGAGCAGAGGCGCAGCACCTCGAGCAGCACGCGCAGCGTGACGTCGAGGGCCTCGTCGTCGCCCGCCTTGGCCTGTGCCCACGGCTTGCGCTCCTCCACGTAGCGGTTGGCTCCCTGCACGGCGCGCCACATCGCGGACACGGCAAGGTCGAAGGCCAGGCGGTCCATGTGCCGGCCATAGTCGTCGGTCACGCCGGCCGCGAGCCGGTCGTATTCGGCGCGCGCCGCGTCCGTCCATGCGGGCACGCTGCCCTCGCGGTAGCGGCTGGTCATCGACAGCGTGCGCGAGAACAGGTTGCCGAGCTCGTTGGCGAGTTCGGCGTTGTAGCGCGTGACAAAGAGCTCCACGGTGAAGTCGCCGTCGCGGTCGAAGGCGATCTCGCGCAGGAGCAGGTAGCGCAGCGCGTCGGCGCCGAAGAACGACGCCAGGTCGATGGGATCGACGATGTTGCCGATGGTCTTGCTCATCTTCTCGCCGCGGTTGTACACGAAGCCGTGGCCGAAGATGCTCTGCGGCAGCGGTATGTCCGCCGCCATGAGCATGGCCGGCCAGATGAGGCAATGGAAGCGGGTGATGTCTTTGCCAATGATGTGACAATCCGCGGGCCAGTAGCGGCGGAAGCGCGCGGCCGGCTCCGCCCCGAAGCCCAGCGCCGAGACGTAATTGATCAGCGCGTCGAACCAGACGTACACCACGTGTCCCTCGTCCGCGGGCAGGGGCACGCCCCAGCTCTTGCCACGCCGCGACACGCTCACGTCCTCCAGACCGGAGGTGATCACGTTGAGGATCTCGTTCTTCCGGATCTCCGGGCGAACGAAGTCGGGATGGGCGCGAATGTGCTTCTCCAGGCGGTCGGCGAAACGCGAGAGCGCGAAGAAGTAGTTCTTCTCCTTTATATGCTGCGGCTCGACGAGGTGACGCGGGCACTTACCGTCCACCAGGTCCTTTTCGACTTTGAACTCCTCGCAGCCGTCGCAGTACAGGCCCTCGTACTCGCCCTCGTAGATGTACCCGTTGGCCTGGATGCGCTCGAAGATGTGCTGCACCGCCGCCTTGTGCATCGGGTCGGTCGTGCGGATGAACTGGTCGTAGGAGATGTGCAGCGCCGCCCAGGTCTTCTCGAACTGCACCGCCATCTCGTCGCAGTACTCCTGCGGCTCCTGCCCAAGCCGGCGCGCTTCCCGCTCCACGTTCGCGCTGTGCTCGTCCGTCCCCATGAGGAAGTAGGTGTCCACCCCGCACAGCCGGCGGAAGCGCGCCAGGCAGTCGGCGCCGATCTTCTCGTACGCCGTGCCCAGGTGAGGCCGCGCGTTCACGTAGTCGATCGCCGTCGTCAGGTAGTACTTTTCCATATCTGGGTGCCCCGGAACCGGTGAGTGTCCCTGAAAAAGGAGCGCCGCTCGCGGTCGCGGAGGCGGCACCGGGAGACTCTACCACCGGCCCCACCCGAGATCAAGGCGGTAGCGGCGCCGGGATGCGCGTGACAAGGGCGGGCCCGGCGTCTAGACTGTGCGCCGGCCGCCGCGGCACCACGGCGGCCGAAGGAGCACCCCCATGCAATGGATCTTCGACCCCCAGGTCTGGGTGGCTTTGGTCAGCCTCACCGCCATCGAGATCGTCCTCGGCATCGACAACATCGTCTTCATCGCCATCCTGGCCTCGCGCCTTCCCCAAGGCAAGCGCGACCGGGCCCGTGTTCTGGGGCTCGCGGTGGCCATGGTCACGCGCATCGCGCTGCTCTTCTCGCTCACGTTGCTGATGAGCCTCTCGGCGCCGTTGTTCTCGGTGCTCGGGCGCGAGATCTCGGGCCGCGACCTCGTCCTGCTCGCCGGCGGGCTGTTCCTCCTGGCCAAGGCCACCTCCGAGATTCACGACAAGCTCGAGGGCGCGCAGGAAGCCTCGCCGCGCGCGCGCGCGGCGACCTTCGCCGGCGTCATCGTGCAGATCGCCCTGCTGGATATCGTGTTCTCGTTCGACTCGGTGGTCACGGCGATCGGGCTGGCCGAGCGCCTGGGCGTGATGGTCACGGCCATCGTGATCGCCGTCATCTTCATGATGGCCTTCTCCGGCTCGGTGACCCGCTTCATCGACCGCCACCCCTCGATCAGGATGCTGGCCCTGAGCTTCCTGCTCCTCATCGGCTTGTCGCTGGTAGGAGACGCGCTGGACATGCATATCCCCAAGGGCTACATCTACTTCGCCATGGCGTTTTCGGTGTTCGTGGAGATGCTCAACCTGCGGCTGCGTGGCGGCGCTAGAACCAGCCGCGCCGCTTGAAGAAGCGGAGCATGCCCAGCGTGACGGCCAGGCACAGCGCCAGCACGAAGGGATAGCCCCACTTCCACCCCAGCTCCGGCATGCGGTCGAAGTTCATCCCGTATACGCCGACGATGAAGGTCAGCGGCACGAATATCGTGGCAATGACCGTGAGCACCCGCATGACGTCGTTGAGACGGTTGGAGACGCTTGCCTGGTAGTGATCGGACGCACTCTCCAGCAGCTGGCGGAAATGGTCCACGGCGTCGACGGCGTGCGAGACGTGGTCGGCCAGGTCGTGCACGAAGGGGCGCGTTTTTTCGCTCACCAGGCTGTTGTCCGGCTTCTGCAGGCCCGTGATGACTTCCCGCGCGGGCCATATCACGCTGGCGATATAGAAGACGTCGTGGCGCAGTGCGTGCAGCTCGCGCAGCGTCTCCGGGTCGAAGGAGTCGACGACCTTCCGGTCCACCTGCTCGACGCGCGCGGACACGCGGTCTAGGACGGCCAGGTAGTTGTCTACGATCGCGTCGAGCAACGCGTAGACGAGGTAGTCGGGCCCCATCTTGCGGCTGCGGCCCTTGCCCGCGCGCACGCGCTGGCGAACCGGATCGAACACATCGCGCGGCGACTCCTGGAAGGTGAGCACCCACCGGTCGCCGAGCACGAAGCAGATGTGCTCGGAGTGAATCGGCCCGTCCGCATCGGACAGGAAGAGCATGCGTGCTGCCACGAAGACGTAGTCGTCGAAGAATTCGATCTTCGGGCGCTGATTCGTGTTGGCGATGTCCTCGAGCACGAGGGGATGCAGACCGAAGCGCTCGCCGATAGCGCGCAGCAAATCCGTGTCGTGCAGCCCGCATACGTTGATCCACGTGACGCGGTCGGCCGCCCGCAGGTCGAGGGCGTCCGCGAGCCCGACCCGGCCGCGCTCGTCGATGCGCTCGGGGCCGTATGCGATCACATCGATGGTGGGCCGATCCACGCGCTGCTCGCCCGTGTACACGAGCGAGCCCGGCGGGGCGGCGACCTTCTTGTCCGCGTGGCGGAAGAAAGTCGGCGTCCGCGGGATTTTCAGCTTCTCAATTCGTTTCACCCTTGCCCCCGCGTAACTTGCCCACGAAGAAGCCGGCCACGAACCCGACGGCGGTTAGCAGAAGCACTAGGAGCAGCTGCGACATCTGGAAGCTCCAGAACAGGAAGCTCAGCGTGACCACGTGGCGGTTCTGATACATCACGACCATCATGAGCAGGACCAGCAGAACGAAAACGATGAGTCTGACGTCTCTCGATTTCAACTCACTCCTCCAGGAAATACTCGCCTTGAAACACTCATGCGCGCGTCCCCGTCGCCATCGACTCCAGCGCGTTCTCCACGCGCTCGTCCAGGTGCAGGTCGAGCTGCGGAAATGCAATGGTGATGCCCGCGTCCTTCAAGGCCCACCAAATGGCCTCGTTGAGTTTCGAGCGCCCGCCGTGCATGGCCCACGGGTCATCCACCCATACCGAAACCTCCCAGTTGACCGACGAGTCCCCGAACTCGCGCAGCAGCACGACCGGGTCGCGCGCTTGCACGCGCGAGTCCAGGGCTCGTGCCGTCTCCTCCAACGTTTGCCGGACCAGGCGCATGTCGGACCCATAGACGACGCCTACGGGAGCGCGCACCCGATAGAGCACGTCGCGCAGCGTGTGGTTCTTGACCACGGACTGCACGAGGATCGAGTTGGGAATGATGATGTCCTCGTCGTCGAGTGTGCGAGCAATGGTGGTACGGATCCCCATGTCTACGACCTTCACCTTCATGCCTTCGACCTCGAGCACGTCGCCCGGTTTGATGGTGCGCTCGACCAGCAGGATCACGCCGGATACGAAGTTCTGGCTGATGTTCTGCATGGCAAAACCCAGCGCGACCGCGAACACGGCCCCAGCCGCGAAGAATGCCGTGAGGTTCACGCCCAGCGTGTGGACGGCGACACCTGTTCCCAACAACACGATCGCGTAATGGACCAGCCGCGTGCTTACCACGACCGATCCCTCGTCGGTGACGCCGCGGCGCCGGAAGCCGCGCACGATCGCACGCCGAACGAAGACCGACACCAGAGCGGTCACGCAGAGGATGACGACGAACATCGCCAGCGTCGCCCCGGAGACCGGCGTGTTTCCGAGCCTGAACAGCTCCACTTGCAGGACGTGTGCAATCGAGGATAAGACGTCTCTCATGGTGCATCCTCCCGAGCGCTACCGCTTCCTTTGCATTGTTCCACACCGGCTCGCTAACGGCAACGGTGGATGGCGAGGAACAGATCGGCCAGCGTGGAGTCGATGCTGGCGTTGGCCAGGAGGATGCGGCCACGCGACTCGCCGATCCGGTCGATGATGCCGGGGAGCGCGGTGCGCTTCCAGCGCCCGCGCAGAGGCGCCAGCCGGGCCGCCATGTCCTTGTTGACCAACAGGCGCTCCTCGCCCGCCATCACGTCTCGAAACAGGAGCGCCACCTCGTCCAGGAACCGCGCGACCCCCTCGCGGTTGGCCCCGCGCCCCAGGGCGAGGGCTCGCCCGATGGCCCACGCCTCGCCCTCCCCGGCCAGGCCCTCGACGAAGGCCGCCGCGACCTCGCGCTCTCCCTCGTCCTGCGCCTCGAGCAGGGCGCGGGCGCGGGTGATGGAGCCGTGCGACAGCGCCGCGGCGCGCCGGGCGTCCTCCACCGCCGCGCCGTAGTACCCCGCCAGTACCCGCTCGACCACCTCGGCCTTGAGCGGAGAGAAACGTACGTGCTGGCAGCGCGAGCGGATCGTGTAGAGGATCGCTTCCGGGTTGGTGGTCATGAATACGAGCAAAGCATGCGCCGGGGGTTCTTCGACGAGCTTGAGCAGAGCGTTTTGCGCCTCCTCGCGCATCGCGTGCGCGTCGACGAAGATGAACACGTGGTACGGGTATCCGAACGGCTTGGTGTTGGCGCGCTTGATCACGGCACGCGCGCGCGCGACGCGGATCGAGGTCTTCTTTGCGAAGCGGACGCGCGAGAAGAAATCCCGACGCATCTCGTCCAGGATGCGCGCGGTGTCGGTGACGTCCCCTTCGTCGTCCTCGCCGCTCCCCTGCGTCGGCGTCGGGAAGATCAGCTGGATGCCGGCGTGCTCGAGGAGCGACGCCTTGAGGCACGCGTCGCACTCATCGCCCGCCGACAGGTCGCAGGGTGCCGGGCGTTCGCACGCCAGCGCGCGCGCCAGTTCGAGCGCGGCCAGCGTCTTGCCCGTTCCCTCCGGCCCGCTCAAGAGCAGCGACGGGAGCGGCGGGCCGCGCAGAGCGCCGAGGAGCGACGCCGCGTGCGCCTGCCCCAGGTCGACGGCGGGGTAGGGCCGCATGTCGTCGGCGGTTCTTGCGGACATGCGCGCAGTATACACCACGGAGGGGGCGAATGCCACGGTGTGCGCCGAGCGCGATTGACGCCCGGCGCACTCCCGGCTAGCATGGGACGAGGGACACCACCATGTCATCTCCCCCTCGCTTCCTCTTCGCCGCCATCGCGTGCGCAGGGCTCTCCGTGTCCGCGCCCGCCGCCGCCCAGGATTGCCTGACCGCGTTGACCCGCTGGACGCGCATCAGCGACGACGCGCTCCCGCCTGTCTTCCTCACTCGCGATGGCACGTTGCCCGTCCAGCGCGTGCTGGTGTGCGAGGATCGCGTGCATCTGTTCTTCCGTGCGCGAGAGGCGCATGGCGTAGTGGACTTCTGCCTGGTCCTCTTCGCCCCCCAGCCCGAAGAAGTGGCTCGGTTCTACGACCGCTACGGCGAGGTCGCGGCCGACCCCGTGGCGCGCGTGCGCGACATGGCCGAGCACGGCGCGCGGGCCCGCGACGAGTTTCTTGCGTTCAAGGAAGCGTTGCGCGAGGTACTGGGAAAGCGTTACATCGAAGGGAGGACGGTCTCGCTCGCGCGCGAACGCTACCGCCCGCATCTCGAGTTGGGGGGCGGGCAGATCGGCTTCACCTGGCGACACCGCAGCGCTTCGTTCGCCAGTTGGTTCCTCGACGTCTACTACGGTCCGGGCGCGAGCGTCTCCCCCCTCTTGCTCTTCATCCTCCTCTATCCCCGCTGACCCCACCACAGCGCCCGGCTCAGCGAGAAGCGCCGCCGGCGCGCGATGGCGCCAGCCACTCCAGCGGATTGAGCGCCCGCTTGGACTGGCGGACCTCGAAGTGGCACACGAAACCTTCGAGGGACCCGGTGTCGCCGACCTCGGCGATCACTTCCCGCGACTGCACCGATTGCCCCTGCGCCACGAAAGTGGCGGCGACGTGCGCATACAGGGTGTAGTACCCGCCGCCGTGATTCAGAATGATGCACTTGCCGTAGGCGTCTATCCAGTCGACGAACTCGACCACGCCCGCCGATACGGCGAGGATCGGAGTGCCCGAGGGGGCGGAGATATCGATGCCGTTGTTGAATGTGACCGTGGCGTACTTTGGGTGCGTGATCTTGCCGAACTTGCGAATCACCTTGCCTTCCACCGGCCACGGCAACCGGCCCTTGAGGACGGCAAAGTTGCCCAGCCCCTCCAGGGTCTGCCGCTCCTCCTCCGTGCGTTCGCGCTCGAGCCGGGTGATGAGATCCTGCACTTCCTTCTGTGACTTTTCCAGCGTGGCGATCGCTTTGCTGTGCTGGCTCTTCTGGCCGCGGATCTGCGCCAGCGTGCTTTCGCGCTCCTTCTTGTTCGCCTCCAGCTTGCGCGCCTCCTCCTCGCGCTCCTGCCGGAGCACGACCAGATCGGAGAGGGACTCGACCAGCCGCGCGCGCTCCACCTCGAGGACCCGCTTGCGCCCGTGATAATCCGCGATCATGGCCGCGTCCTGCTCCGCGATGATCTGCATGTAGCGATAGCGCGTGAGCGCCTGTTCGATATTCGAGCTGCCCAGCAAGACCTCCCAGCGGAAGCGAGGGTCGCGCGTGTACATCTGGCGTACGCGTCGGGCCAGCGCCTCTCGCCGCACGGCGATCAACGCCTCGTCGGCGCCGATCTCGTTCTGCAGGCTGTCGATCTGGGCGCCGAGCAACGCCTCCTGCTCCGTCAGATTGCGCAAGAACCGCCGGGACAGATCGATCTCCTTGTCCAGGTTCGAAAGCCTATTCATCACCGTAACTTCCTGCTTCTTCAACTCCCCCGAACGTTTTCGATGGTCGTCGATCTCCTTCTTGATGCGGCCAAGCTCCTTCTCCTTGTCGTCGATGCGTGTCTCGAGCGTCTGCGCCGACGCGCAGACCGGCGCGCCGGCGATCATCGCAACGGCCAACGCCGCCACGACCAGAGGCACGCCAATATGGGACGCGGTCCGGTTCATGAGAATCCGAGGGTCACACTCTCAAGTAGCGCCGGAGCGCGGTGAAGCTCCCGACCGATCCGATCGCTATGCACGTGAAGGTGTAGATCATCGCCTTCTCGGCGGAGAAGTAGGTCAGGTCGGGCAGATAGCGCCGGCTCAGCAGCGTGACGCCGGTAAGGAGTAGCAGCGAGACGGCGGCGGCCACACCGCCCTGGAAGGCCCCCTCGACGATGAAGGGCATGGTGACGAAGCGGTTGGTCGCTCCCACGAGCCTGAGGATCTCGATGGAACGGCGGCGACCGATGACGGTGAGTCGCACCGCGTTTGAAATGATGAACACGGCGGAGAGAATCACGATCAGGCCGACCACTGTGTCCACGTAGTAAGCGGCCTTGACGATGGCAGTGAACTTGTCCAGGAACTCCTTCCCGTAACGAACTTCGCTCACCCCGTCGAGCTGCAGCATCTTGCCGGCCGCGTACGCAATCGACTGCCGGTTCTTGTGCTCCGTTCTTGGCTGCACCCAAAAGGCGTGGGGCAGCGGGTTGGCCTCGAGCGCGTCCAGCAAATCGGTCTCCTCTCCCAGCTGTTGCCGGAAGTCGGCGAGCGCTTGCTGCTTGGAGACAAAAACCACCGTGTCCGTCTCGTCCATGGCGACGATTTGCCGATGCAGCGTCTCGACGCCGGTTTGGGAGACGCCGTCTTCCAGATAGACGTAGATCTTGAGATCGCGGTGCGCCTCGCCTACCAGGCGCAGGAGGTTGTCCGTGGCCAGCAGGAAGACGGCGAGCATGAGCAGAGAGAGGCTCATGATCACGACCGATATCGCCGTGACGCCCTTGTGCCGGAGCAGCGTACGAAACGCCTCCTGCGTGAGATAGACGCCCTTGCGGATCATGTCAGCTCCTCGCCGTCACCGGCCTCCGGCAGTCCCGGGAGTGGCACCTCCGCCGCAGCCGGCAGGTCGTCGGTGGTGGCCGCCGTCGACACGCGCCGGCTTCGCTCCAGGTCCGTCTGGATGCGCTGCATGCGCACCCGCTCGCGCTGCAGCGTGTCGAGGCGATCGGAGAGATCACCCGTGAGTCCCGTGCGCTTGTCCTCGAACAGTTTGCCTTCGCGCAAGTGGAGGATGCGCTGGCCGAAGTTGCGTACCATCGCGTGGTCGTGCGTAGCCATGAGCACGGCCGTGCCCGCGCTGTTGATCCGGAATAGCAAGCGCAGGATCTCTTCCGTCACTTCCGGATCCAGGTTGCCGGTGGGCTCGTCGGCCAGAATGATCGACGGGTTGTTCGCCAGCGCGCGGGCGATGGCAACACGCTGTTGCTCGCCGCCCGACAGTGAGCGCGGCAGATCCTTTCGCTTGTGGTAGAGCCCCACCTGATTGAGCACCTGCGTGACGCGCCGTTTCAAGTCGTAGCCGGACGTGCCCGTCACGCGCATGGCGATGGCCACGTTCTCGAACACGTCGCGATCCTCCAGGAGCTTGAAATCCTGGAAGATCACCCCGAGACGCCGGCGGAGAAAGGGCACCTGCCGGCGCTTCATGCGCGTCGAGACGAACTCGCCGACCACGACCTGCCCTTCGCTCGGCATCTCGTCCATGTAGACCATGCGCATCAACGTGCTCTTGCCCGCCCCGCTCGGCCCCACCAGGAAGACGAACTCCCCGTTGGACACGGTGAGCGACACATCGTCGAGCGCCACCCGGTCGCCGTAGCGCTTGGAGAGGTGGTAGATCCCTATGACGGTGCGATCTTCGCGCGAGTTATCGTTCATGTCGGTTGTGGCCGCGGAATTGTCCCCGCCCATGGCGGAGGAGGGCAAACCTGCTTATCCCACACGGATCGATCCGGCTCCAGGGACATTTTCCCGGCTACAACCCACATCAAGACGCGGGCCAGCGCGCTGGCGCACGAGTGCCCCTGTAACCATATATTCTAAAATAAGTTAGGTTTCTGGCCTCGCCCCGGCCGGCCCGCCCTGGTCGGTTTCCGACCACCCCGGCGGGGTGGCGGCGCCCGCCCGGCTCCCGGCGCTCGCGCAGAGCGCCTCGGCCAGCGCGTAGGCTGCGTGCAGCGATTCCGTGCTGGCGACCCCTTTGCCGGCGATGTCGAGGGCCGTGCCGTGATCGACCGACGTGCGCAGCACGGGGAGCCCGATGGTGACGTTCACGCCCCGCCGCTGGGCGATCATCTTGAACGGCGCCAGTCCCTGATCGTGGTACATGGTGACGTACGCATCGTAGGCGCGCGCGCCGGCGTCGCCGGCGACGTGCGCCGCATACGCCTCCTGGAACATCGCGTCGGCGGAGAGCGGCCCGGTCACGTCCAATCCCGCCGTGCGCAACGCCTCCAGCACCGGCACGATGACATCTCGCTCGTCGGTCCCGAGGACGCCCCCCTCGCCGGCGTGCGGGTTGAGCCCCGCCACGGCGATGCGCGGCCGGGCGATGCCGAACACGCCGCGCAGCCCGGCGTGGGTCTCGCGCAGGCACGCTTCCAGGGCCGCAGCCGTGACGCGCGGGGCCACCTCGCGCAGCGGCAGGTGCCGCGTGAGCGGCACCACGCGCAGGTTCCCGACCACCATCATCATCTGGCAATGCGGGCGCTCCAGGAGCTGGGCGAGCATCTCGGTGTGCCCCGAAAACGGGAAGCCGGCCAGACCGAGCGACCGCTTCGAGATCGGCGCGGTGACGATCGCCGCCACCTTTCCCCGGCGCGCGAGCTGGCAGGCGACTTCGATCGCGACGCCCGCGTGCAACCCCGCGCCGGCGCTCTCCACTCCCGCCGAGAACGGCGCCTCTACCCCGGTGTCCAGGACCGCCACCGGCGCGGCCGATGCCGGCCCCGTCGTCGCCTCTTCGAGCGAGCCCACCTCGGGGCACTGCAGGCCCTCGCGTTCACGCCACCCTCCCCAGGCCGCCGCAGCGCCGATCAGCAGGGCGCGCGAGCGTGCGGGCGCAGCACCCGCGAAGAGCCGGGCGACGATCTCCGGGCCGATCCCGGCGGGGTCTCCGATGGTGACGGCGATCAGCGGTTGGGGTGCTTTCACGGCTACGATCGTAGCCCAAAATCAGGGCCCGTCCAGGAGGCTTTCTTCGGGATCGGCCTCGCCCTCCGACTCCAGGATGGCGTAGCACTGGCGAGAGCGCGCCTTGCTGAGCTGCCGCTCGGGAACGGCGCGGATTTCGAGCCGGATCTTGCGGCGGGGGAACTCGATCACTACCCGGTGCCCCGCTCGGAGCGTCGAGGCGGCGCGCGCGGGGACGCCGTCCACCAGCACGCGGCCGGCATCGCACAGCGACTTGGCGGCGGAACGGCTCTTGACCAGACAGAGATGCTTCAACGCGAGGTCGAGACGCACGGCGGTCAGTCGACGGCGGGAGGCTCGCCCTTGAGGTCGACGTGGAACTTCTCGCGCAGCCCCTCCACGTAGTCGGCGTACATCGCCCCGGCCTGCTCCCCCTGGTACAGCCGCATGAGCTCCTGCCGCACCTCTTCGAATTCGTACGGCCGCGCGCCCTCGCTCCCCTCGAGCTTGACGATGCGGAACCCGGCCGACTCGCGTAGAACCTGGCTGATCTCGCCCAGCTTCATTTCCGTCAGCACGTCCTGGAAGAACTGGGGCAGGTCGGCCACCTTGAGCCAGCCGAGGTCGCCGCCGGGGCCGCCGTTGGGGTCGCTGCTGTAGCGGTCGGCGAGCGAGTCGAAAGGCGCGCCGGCGAGCAGCGCTTCGCGGATCTCCGTGGCCGTTTCGAAGACCTCCGCGATGTCGCCCTCCGAGGCCTGGGCTCGGATCAGTATGTGACGCAGGCGCACCTCGCCCGTGACGGGGTTGCGCTCGGTGGCTTGGATGACATGGTAGCCGTAAGTGGTGAGTACGGGCTCGCTGACCTCCCCTATCTCGAGCGCGGCCGCGGCCGCCGCGAAGGCCGGCTCGCTCAGGTCGGAAATCCGGAGCCAGCCCAGATCCCCGCCCCCGGGCGCACTGGGATCCTCGGAGCGGTCGCGCGCCAGGTCGGCAAACGGCTCTCCCGCGAGCAGCCGGCGATGGATATCGTCGATTTTCTGGCGCGCGGCCGAGCTGGCGCCGGCTGAGGCCGCGAAGGGGATGAAGATGGTCTTCAGGTGAACGACGGCCGGCCGCTCCGGAATCTCGGCGCGATGCTCGTCGTAGTAACGGCGCAGATCATCGTCGCTGACCTCGCGCCGTTGCTTCGCCATCTCCGCCTGCAGCACGCGCTCGACGAGCATGCGGTTCTTGATCTGGCGGCGGTAGAGCTGCTTGAGCTCGTCGATGGTGAAACCCTCGCGAGCGAGCTGTCTCGTGAACGCCTCTTCGCCGCCGAGCAGGCGCCGGTTCTCCTCGAGCGCCCGCTGCACCTGCTCTTCGACCTCCTTGAAGGGAACGTCGATCCCGAGACGTCCCGCCTGCGCGATGACGAGGCGATCATTAATGAGGTCCTGCAGCACCTTCTCGGCCAGCGCGGCGCGCTCCTCTTCGGAGAGCGACAGGCGACCTTCCTGCAGCATGATCTGCCTGACCACCTGCTCGACGTCGCTATGAAAAATCGCCTCGTCCTCCACCACGGCGACGATGCGATCGATCAGCTCGCCCTCTTCGGCGCGGCCGGTCCCCGTAGCGGCGACGACGGTCGCCAGCATCGCCAGCATCACCAACCCGGGAGTTCTCACCCTCATTCCTGCGACCCCCCGCCCGCGTACGTGCCCAGGGTGTCGGCGACGGGGTCGGTGGCCCGCGGCGGCGGCGGCGGGGCGGCCGTCGCGCCGGTATCCACCAGGAGCCTCAGCTCCGGATCCAGCACCTCGATTTCGGCGGACGAGACGAGGCCCTCGATGAGGCTGTCATAGATGGCGTTGCGCTTTTGCAGAAGCAGCATGCGCGAGATCTCCGGAGCGGCGTCCTCGTAGTCGAGCTTATCGCGCGCGTCGCGAACGTCCATCAGCTTGATAATGTGGTAGCCGAAGTCCGACTCTATGATGTCGCTTACATCGCCGACCCCCATGGCAAAGACCACGTGCTCGAACTCCGGGATCATGTTGCCTTTGGAGAGGAAGCCAAGGTCGCCGCCGATTCCCGTGTGCTTGTCAATCGAGTAGCGGCGCGCCACCCAGGAGAACGTCCGCTGCTGCAGCATTTCCTTGGCCTTCTCCGCTTCCTCCAGCGTGTTGACCAGGATATGACTGACGCGGTATTCGCGCGTGTATTCGGCGCGCCGGGCATCGTAGTAGGCGCGCACTTCCTGCTCGGTGACGACGGCGCGGTTCTTGATGACCTCCTGCACGAAACGGTCCGCCACGAGGTCCTTCTTGTACTGTTCGAGTCGGGTCTCGATGTCGCGGGATATCCCGAATCCCTGAC
>Ga0224512_10003855_pt1 | contig 12998 bp, 10 predicted proteins | sample SF_May12_sed_USG_4_FD_169103 | JGI IMG/M metagenome (GOLD analysis project Ga0224512, IMG submission 169103) | Sediment microbial communities from San Francisco Bay, California, United States - SF_May12_sed_USGS_13 | ecosystem: Environmental > Aquatic > Marine > Sediment | place: USA...
CATGCTGCTGAACCTGCAGCCGGAGGCACGCGGAGGGCCGGGCTACGTCATGCTGCTGCTTTCGCTGCTGCTCGGCGCGGCGCTGATCGCGCTGCTGGCCCGGGCCGGCTCCGGGTTCGACGCCGGAAGCGCGATGGCGGGCGGGGCGCCGCTGGCCGAGGGTTTCGGCACATCTCGGCAGCTCGGCAGCGCCCTGTTCGAGGTCTACTTCTATCCGTTCGAGATCGTCTCCCTCGCACTCGTCGCGGCGATGATCGGCGCCGTGCTGATGGCGAAGCGCTACCTGGAGGGCTGAGCAGTGAGCGATCTGCCGAGCGCCGCTCTCATCCTCTCCGCCGTGCTGTTTTCGATCGGCACGCTCGGCGTGCTGACGCGGCGGGGCGCGATCTCGATCCTCATGAGCATCGAGATCATGCTCAACGCCGGGAACCTCCTGTTCGTCGCCGTCAGTCGCGGGATGCCGGCGAACGGAGCCACCGGCGTCGTCGACGGACACGTGTTCGCGATGTTCGTTCTTGCCATCGCCGCCGCGGAGGCGGCTGTCGGGCTGGCGATCGTGATCGCGCTGTTCCGCCTCAAGGGATCGACCGACGTCGACCTGGCGAGGATGCTGCGATGGTGAACGGGAGCGACGACGCGGAGGGCGCCGGGCCATGCTGCCGTACCTGATCCTGATTCCGCTCGCCCCGCTCGCTGGCTTCGTGGCCGTCGGCGCGCTCGGCGCGTCCGGCCGCCTGTCCCACGCGTGGGCTCACCGCCTCGCGGTCGCCGCATCGCTCGCCTCGTTCCTTCTCGCGTGCGGCGTCGTGGCCGACTTTGCGGGCGGAGTCGAGAAGTACGCTGACCTGGCGACCGCGGAGCCCGGGCGCTACGACGTCGCCACCGGCGACGAGCACTCACCCGCGCGCTTCACGGTCACCTACGCCGACTGGATCCCGCTCGGCGACGCGCAGCTCACTGGCGAGGCTCCCGACCGCGGCACGCTGGCCCGTCTCGATATTGGCTGGACCTTCTCCGTCGACGCGCTGACGGTCGTGATGCTGCTCGTCGTGAGCGGAATCGGCACGCTGATCCACGTCTACTCGATCGGTTACATGGCGGGAGATCCGGGTTATCCACGCTTCTTCGCCTACATGAACCTGTTCATGGCGATGATGCTGACGCTGGTCCTCGGCGGGAACCTGCTCGTCATGTTCGTCGGCTGGGAAGGCGTGGGGCTCTGCTCGTTCCTCTTGATCGGCTACTACTACGACCGGGTTTTCGATGAGGAGACCGGTTTCACGTGCGCCGACGCGGGACGCAAGGCGTTCATCACGAACCGCATCGGAGACTTCGGCTTCATGCTCGGCGGCCTTCTCCTGCTGGTGACGTTCGGCACCTGGAACTTCGCCGAGCTCGGCGCGGCCATCGACGGCTCGTCCGCTTACTGGTACGACTCGCTCCTGCTCACCGGCGTCGGCGTTCTGCTGTTCATCGGCGCGACCGGGAAGAGCGCGCAGGTGCCGCTCTACGTCTGGCTGCCGGACGCGATGGCCGGACCGACTCCTGTCTCCGCCCTGATCCACGCGGCGACGATGGTCACCGCGGGCGTGTACATGCTGGCCCGCATGTCCTCGATCTACTGGCACGCACCCGGCGCGATGCTCGTCGTCGCGGTCGTGGGCTGCCTGACCGCAGTCCTGGCGGCGACGATGGGGATGGCTCAGTACGACATCAAGAAGGTCCTCGCCTACAGCACCGTCTCGCAGCTTGGTTACATGTTCCTCGGCGCCGGAGTCGGCGCGTTCGCCGCCTCCATCTTCCATCTCGTGACGCACGCCTTCTTCAAGGCGTGCCTGTTCCTCGCGTCCGGGTCGGTGATTCTGCGCGCCGGTCACAGCAACGACATGCGGCTGTACGGCGGGCTGAAGAAGTGGATGCCGGTCACGTACTGGACGTTCCTCGTGTCGACGCTGGCGATCGCCGGCCTGCCGCTCCTTTCCGGCTTCATGTCGAAGGACGAGATCCTGGCGAGGGCGCTGTACTCGAGCCGGGGCCACAGGCTCCTGTGGGTGTTCGGCACGTTGGGCGCCGTCATGACCTCGTTCTACATGTTCCGGGCCGTGCAGATGACCTTCCACGGCGAGAACCGGTCGCCTGAGCACGTGAGGGAGCAGCTGCGCGAGTCGCCGCGAGTCATGACGGGGGTGCTCGTCGTGCTCGCGATCGGCGCGGCGGCCGTCGGATTCCTCGGCGTGCCGGAGGGTGTCTCCAGGCTGGCGGGCCTCGGCGACGTCAACTGGTTCGAGCACCAGGTGCATCCCGTCGTCGAGGCGCGAGGCGTCGTCGCTGCTGGGGGCGTCCACGGGCTGGGCGGTCACGGTGCCGTTGCCACGCACGTCGGCGGCACCGGGAAGAAGGCGGCGGTCGTCCGGGAAGGCCTCCGCGCACATCCGACGCTCGGCGAGGAGTGGCTGCTGTTCGCGATGGGCTTCGGTGTCTTCCTGGTCGGCCTCGCGCTGGCGACGTGGGCCTACGGCGGCAGCATGGCCAGGGCCCGCGCGCTCGCCGAGCGGCTCGGCTACGTCCGGCGCCTCCTGCACCGGAAGTGGTTCGTGGACGAGCTGTACGATGTCGCCGTCGTCGGCCCATTCTGGCGGAGCAGCCACTTCTTCGGAGAGATCGACCGGCGGATCGTCGACGGCGCGGTCAACCTCTCCGGCGCTCTGGCGAGCTTCTCGGGCCAGGTCATCAAGCTGTTCCAGACGGGCGTCGTCCGGCACTATGCCATGTGGATCCTGGTCGGTGCCGTGCTGATGCTCTGGCTCGTCATGACGTGATCAAGGGCGCATGAAGGAAAGCAGCGATGCCTGAGCAGCAGCTGTTCGACCTGTACACCGCGATGCCGACCCTGTGGCCGGCCGCCTACGGCCTGCTCCTGCTCGTCTTCGTGCCGCTCTTCAAGGACGACCGGCAGTGGCTGTGGGCCTTCTCTCTCGCCGGCATGGCGCTGATGACGGTCATCACCAGCATCATGCTGCTGCAGATCGGGGACTACGGAGACGTTCGCCTCACGGCCGGCGGATTCGGCATGGAGATGGTCCGCACGGACAGGCTGGCGCTCTGGCTGGATCTCCTGTTCGCGATCTGCGGCTTCCTGGCGCTGCTCGTCCTGCCGTCCTATCTCGCGAGGGCGCGTGCGTATCGCGGGGAGATCTTCCCGCTGACCTTCATCGCCGTTGCCGGCATGACGATCATGGTGGGTACGGACAACCTCCTGATGATCTTCCTCGGGCTGGAGGTGCTGTCGATCGCGCTCTACGTGATGACCGGCATCGCGCGCGAGCGGGCCGTCGCGGTGGAAGCGGCGCTCAAGTACTTCCTGCTCGGAGCGTTCTCGACCGGTTTCCTCGTGTATGGCATAGCGCTGATCTTCGGCGCGACCGGCTCTTTGAACCTCACCGACATCGCCGTGGCCGTCTCCGGGCTCGACGCTGATGGGCCAGCCGAACTCACGATGCTGCTCGGCGGGCTGTCCATGGTGCTCGTCGCCTTCGCTTTCAAGATCGGCGCCGTCCCGTTCCACTTCTGGGTGCCGGACGTGTATCAGGGTGCTCCGACGCCGGTCACGGCCTTCATGGCGGCCGGCACCAAGGCGGCCGCCTTCGGCGTGCTCCTCAGGATGATGCACGGAGGCTTCGGCGACTCGCCCGAGGTGCTGGGGCGCTGGACGCTCGCCCTGTCGCTGCTCGCCGCCGTGACGATGATCGTCGGGAACCTGATGGCGCTGGTGCAGGACCGCGTCAAGCGGCTGCTCGCGTATTCGAGCGTCGCGCACGCCGGCTACCTGATGCTGGGCCTCATCGCGCCGCTCGACGTGGGCGTGGCGAACACCGTCTTCTACCTGATCGTCTATGCCTTCATGACGATCGGAGCCTTCACCGTCGCGTCGGTCTTCCTGACGGGCGGCGAGGACGCGGATCACATCTCGAACTTCGCCGGGCTGTGGCAGAGACGTCCGTTTCTCGCGGCCGCGATGGGGGTGTTCCTGTTGTCTTTGATCGGCATTCCGCCGATGGGCGGATTCACCGGCAAGTACGTCATCTTCCTGGCCGCGATCGATTCGGGTCATCCGTTCCTGGCGACCGTCATGGCGATCGCCGCCGTGATCGGGGCGGCGTACTACCTGCGCGTGCTCGTCGCCATGTTCTTCAAGCAGCCCGAGAGCGAGCCGGCGGTCGATCTCCACGTCAGCGGCGGTACGCGGCTCGCGCTCGCGATATCGGTCGCCGCGACACTGTTACTGGGAGTGTTACCCGGGTATCTCTTGGAGCCGCTGTCCCTGATCTACAGCGGGTTGATGCGGTTTCCATGATCTGGGATACATGAGGCGCCGGGCCCCGGCGCGGATCACTTTCAAACGACGACAACCAACCTGGTCGGTCGCAGCGACCGACGGGAGGTTCCGATGGCGGAGTTGAATCCTTTCAAGATCGCACAGAGACAGCTCGACGATGCCGCGGCGCGGCTCGGCCTCGACGAGGCAACTCACCAGTTCCTGCGGGAGCCGCAGAAGGAGATCAGGTTCAGCCTGCCCGTGCGGATGGACGACGGATCGACGAAGATCTTCCAGGGCTTTCGCGTTCAGTACAACGTGGCGCGCGGGCCCGCCAAGGGTGGTATTCGCTGGCATCCGGACGAGACGATCGACACCGTGCGCGCCCTCGCGGCGTGGATGACGTGGAAGACCGCGGTGGTGGACATCCCGCTCGGGGGCGGCAAGGGTGGCGTGGTCTGCAATCCGAAGGAGATGAGCGAGTGGGAGCGTGAGCGGCTGGCTCGGGCCTACGTCCGGGCGCTCGGCCCGCTCATCGGCGTCCACAAGGACACGCCAGCCCCGGACGTCTACACGAATCCGCAGATCATGGCGTGGATGATGGACGAGTACGAGGCGATCGTCCGCGAGTCGCATCCCGGCGTGATCACCGGCAAGCCGCTGCCGCTCGGCGGCTCGCAAGGGCGCGGCGACGCGACGGCGCGCGGCGGGCTGTACGTCGTGCGCGAGGCCGCCAAGAAGATCGGCCTCGACACCAGCAAGGCGACCTATGCCGTCCAGGGATTCGGCAATGCGGGGCAGTTCGCTGCGCTCCTGCACGATGAGATCCTGGGCGGTGGGAAGCTCGTCGCGGTCTCCGACTCGCGCGGCGGCATCTACAACCAGAACGGCTTCGACGCCAAGAAGATCGTGGAGCACAAGCTGAAGAAAGGTAACCTCAGCGACATCAAAGAGGCCGACCCCGTGTCGAACGAGGAGCTCCTGGAGCTCGACGTCGACATCCTCTATCCGGCGGCGCTGGAGAATCAGATCACGGATCGCAACGCGTCGAAGATCAAGGCGGGAGTCATCTGCGAGCTGGCCAACGGTCCGACGACGCCCGAGGCCGACGACATCCTGCACGACAATGACAAGCTGGTCCTGCCGGACTTCCTCGCCAACGCGGGCGGCGTGACCGTGTCGTACTTCGAGCAGGTTCAGAACACGTACAACTTCTACTGGAGCCTCGACGACGTGCACAAGCGGCTCGATCACCGGATGACCTGCGCGTTCGAGGAGGTCTACGAGACGCTGCAGCGCGAGAAGGTCCACCCTCGGCTGGCGGCGTACCTCGTATCGGTCTCGCGCGTGGCGGAAGCCTGTAAGTTGCGCGGCTGGGTGTGACGTTGCGCCCTGGCGGACGGGAAGACCGTAGGGGAGGGCCTCGTGCCCTCCCCGTCTTCATCCGGCGCGCGTCCCTGACCGTACGCCAATGAAAACGGGGCGCCCACGAGGGGCGCCCTTTTGCCGGACCCTGGTGTGGGGGCCGTGCTGGCGAGCGCGGTGAGCCTATGCCGGCCCGGCCCGCGCGAAGCGCGGGGCAGCGGCCCGTTGAGCTCATCGATTCCAGGATCTGCGTGCGGTCGTCGAACGCCGCGCGTCGGAGGCCGTCAGAATTCGTCGGAGACGAGCTCGTGGCGGTGGCGCAGATGCTCGCGCTGGAGCTTGAACGTGTAGCGGACGAGCGCTTCGCGATCTTCCTCGTTGATCGCGTGGAAGCCGATCCCGAGGTGATAACGTCCGACCGGCAGCGAGTCTCCGTCCGGGCGCACGAGGGAGACGACGCGTCCCACGGCGCGCAGGACGATCGTGGGGTCGCCGATCAGCGTCATCTCCAGCTCCAGCCGCGAGTCCTCCTCTATCCGCTCCGGGACGTGGACGCCCAGGCCGGCTCCGGAGAGGTTCACGGTGTTCCCCTCGATCCACAGCCCTGCATCCGAGAGATCGACGGACAGCGATTCGGCGATGCGACCCACGGCGCGCTCCAGCCGCTCGAGCTGGGCCAGGATCGACGACAGGGCGGCGCGGTCCCACTGGCTGCCTTCCGCGCCACGCGCGTTCGGGTCCGCGATCACTCGCTCGGAGTAGGTCGGCTCCGCACCGAAGCGGTCCGCGAGGACCTTCGCTTCGGCATCGTCGATGATCCGGATCCGCACCGGAACCTGCTTGTCGACCCGCGCGAACGATCGACGCCTGTCCGTCGCCGTGCTCATGTCGTTGCTCCTCGAGGCCAGCCCTCTCGTCGCGGTGACGCGGTTCAGCGGATCTCTTCGATCCCCGCGGCAGCGCTTGACGCGTCCAGTTCCCCCGTGAGTCCATCGCAGTAGCGGTCGATCCGGTGACCACCGGCGCGTTTCGCCGAGAGCAGAGCGCTGTCAGCCATCTCGATCAGTGTGTCGGCGTCACCGCCCGCCAGCTTGAGGTCGGCCGTCCCGAGGCTCGCCTCCACGCCGATGAGAGAGCCGATGCCCGCGGGAGAGAACTGCACCGATGACATTCGCTCGAGGATCCGCTTGCCGAGCTGCAGTGCGTTCGTCGCATCGCTCGCCGGCAGAAGCACCGCGAACTCGTCGCCTCCGAGGCGGGCCACGATGTCGGACTTCCGCGCCTCGGTCGAGAGCACCCGCGCCGTCAGCCTGAGGGCCTCGTCCCCGACGGGGTGCCCGTACGTGTCGTTGATCGGCTTGAACCGGTCGAGGTCGGCGAGGATCAGCGCCAGCGGACGATCGTAGCGGCGCGCCGACTCCGCCTCCCGCGTCAGGAACGTGGAGAACGCCCGCCGGTTGAATAGCCCCGTGAGCGGGTCCTTGAGCGAGAGCTCTACGGCCGCGGCGTGGAGACGCGCATTCCTTGCGGGGATGGCCGCGGCCGCCGACACCTCCAGCAGGTGGCCGTGGGCGCTCGGGCCGAACCAGCCCGAGGTCCCGTCGTCCAGGTACCCGATCCAGCCCATCGTCTCTCCCCGGTCGACCACCGGAGCCACGAGGACGGGTGGGACTAGATCGCCCGATCGCCAGGCCCGTATGCCATCGAGGTCGCGGACACGGGACGGCTCGTCCGTCGTACCCGAGAGCGAGACCAACGCGGTGGCGTGGGGGCAGCGCTCGATCAGCACCTCCAGGAGGGCCTCTTCCAGCTCGAGGAGGTCCAGACAGCGCGCCAGCCGGCCCAGGAGCGCCGGATCGACCGGGCGCTCCGCTGCGGAGATCGGGGTCTCGTGTCCGATCTCGGACACGGGCGGGCGGGTGGAGCGGCTCCGGGCGCCTGCCGCTGTGCGGTTTCCAGCCATAAAACGAATCACGTCCTATTCCCGGGGTCCGGCATGGGGCCCCTGCCCAAACTTTGTTCCTGCGAACGAGACTGGCAAGGAGAGGTCGAATCCGGAGGCCAGAGTCCGGACAGCTCGGGCCGACGTGCAAGGGCTCGACCAGGCGAGGCGCAACGCGAACGACGGCCTGAGCCTGATCAACCTGGGGGGCTCGTAGCGACGCTCGACGACCCGATCACGGTCCCCACATTTTGACTCCGGCCGGTTACCGAGGATGGATCGCGGGACGGACGGCCGCGACCGGGTGCGGCGCTTCGGGAACACCCGGCGCATCCGTCCATCATCCCCCGGCTCAAGTCCTGAGCCTCCGCTGCCGAAATACCTGCCGACAGCCGCCGACCCGGATCCCGCGCGGTGGGCAGCGAGAGCCGTCTTCCGGGCCTCGCCGCGAGCAGCGCCGGGAAGGGTGGCCGACGGCGCCGTCCATGAGGAATCAGGCAGTCGCAACGGGCGGAGCGAGGATCTCCGCACGAGACGGCACGGACGCCGTCGCGAAGAGTTCAAGGAGGGAGTGCACCGTGGCTCAGTTCTCGGTCGTCCGCAACCTGGCCCGGCGCGCTGTCGGGCTTGCCGAGCAGGCCTCGTCGGATATGTCGGGACTCGACGGCTCGCTCGCGAAGTCGGAGCTCGACGACGAGAACAACTCGATCCTGACCGAGATCGACCGGATCTCCGCCACCGTCGAGTTCATCGGCAAGACACCGCTCGGCGGCAGCGACAGCGGCCCCAGCTCCGACGCGTTCCCGGCGGGCTCCGCTGCACAGGACGAGCTGGCCAAGCTGCAATCCGCGAGCGACACGACGCCGTCCGACCGGAGCACCCTCGCGGCGGCGAACAACCGCCTCCAGGCGACCGTCGCGGTCATCTCGACCCAGGCCGAGAACCTCAAGGCGGCCGAGTCGCAGATCCGCGACGCGAACGCGGCCGAGGATCTGGTCAGCCTGACCAGGTTCCAGGTGCTGAACCAGACCGGCCTGGCGGCCCTCGCCCAGGCCAACGTGAGCGCCCAGAGCATGCTCGCGCTGCTCGGTCAATAGGTGAACGTGGTGCGGGGCTCCGACACCGCTCCACTGATCCCGCGCCGGCGGGGTCCGGAGGCTGATTGATGATCGTGAGCTCGATTCACGACGCGCTTCCGGTCGACTCTCTGACCGCGACCGAGACCGAGAGGCAGGGAGAACGGACGCCATGAGTCGGGTGGTCGTATCGCAGAGAGCGAGACACGCTGATCAGGCGTCGCAGGTCGACGCCGAAGAATCGATGGCCCTCGTCGTGAGGTTGTACGACGGCATGCTCGGCTTCCTGCGCCGCGGTGCCGAGGCGATGGCGTCCGGCAAGAAGACGACCGCTTCCGAGTCGATCCGCCGCGCGACCGACATCATCGGCGAGCTGCAGGCCGTCCTGGATCTGGACGAGGGGGGAGAGATCGCCGCGAACCTCGACCGGATCTACGCCTACAGCCTTCGCCGAGTCGCCGAGGCGCACTCACAGGACGACCCGAGCGGCCTCGTCGAGGTGACGAAGCTGCTCGCCCCGCTGCGCGACGCGTGGAGCGAGGCCTCGGCCAGGCAGGTCCCGGGAGAGACGCCGTGACCGTCCTCGCCCCGGTCGCCACGCGCGCCCACGAGATCGCACAGGAGCTGCTTCGCCTCGGCGAGCGGGAGCGCGCGGTGATCCTGGAGGGGCGGCTCGACCAGCTCGCCGCCATCGCCGACACGCGCAGCGTACTGACACGAGATCTCGAAGCGGCCCTCGTCGCGGAGCCGCTCCGCCCGGGCGAGTTGCGCGAGCTGCTCCTTGGTCTCCACGAGCAGGCTCGCGAGACGATGGCGCTCCTCTCCTCTGGCCGCGGGGAGATCACCGGTCAGGTCGACGAGGAGCGCGAGGACCGGCACGCGGCGACGTCTGACGAGACCGGCCGCACCCTCTGACGCGAGGTCTACCGGCGAACCTGTAGGGGCGCCCCTCGTGGGCGCCCCGTCTTCATTGGCGTACGGTCATGGACGTGCGCCGGATTGACACGGGGAGGGCACAAGGCCCTCCCCTACGTGCCGGCCCCGTTCTCATCATTCCACGGGGACGCCGCGCAGGCGCTTCAGCTTCTCGACGAAAGTCGTTCGCTTGAGATCGAGCAGCTGGGCAGCGCGGGCCTTGTTGCCGTGCGCAATCTCGAGGCTCTGCAGGATGAGATTCCGCTCGAGATCGGAGACGACGGTGCGGAAGCAGAGTCCGTCCTCGGTCACCTGCAACGGAATGTCCAGCTGGTCGGAGGCGACCTGCTGGTCGGTCGGGAGGTCCAGGGCATCGATCCGCGTCCGGCCGCCGGACATGACGGTCGCGTACTCGATGACGTTCTCGAGCTCGCGAACGTTGCCGGGCCAGTCGTGACGCATCAGCGTGCGCATCGCCCCCTGAGAGATCTCCTTCGGCGGCAGCACGTTGCGGTGTGCGTACTTGGCGACGAAGTGCGCCGCGAGCAGCGGGATGTCCGAGCGTCTCTCGCGAAGAGGCGGCACGTAGAGCGGGATCACGTTGAGCCGGTAGTACAGGTCTTCCCGGAACTCGCCGCGCTCGACCTTGGCCTTCAGCTCCTCGTTCGAGGCGGCCACGACGCGGACGTCGACCGGAATCGCCTTCGTGCCGCCGACGCGCGTGATCTGCCGCGTCTGCAGCACGCGGAGCAGGCGGACCTGAGTCTCGGGCCGCATCGTGCCGACCTCGTCGAGGAAGATCGTTCCTCCTTCGGCGAGCTCGAATCGGCCCGGCTTGTCCCGATCCGCTCCGGTGAACGCGCCGCGCACGTGCCCGAACAGCTCGGACTCGATCAGGTTCTCGGGGATCGCGCCGCAGTGAACGGCGACGAGATTGCCGTCCTTGCGCTCCGGGTGGCGGTAGTGGAGCGCCTGGACGATGAGCTCCTTGCCGACCCCGCTCTCTCCCGCGATCAGTACGGTGCTGTCGACCTGGCAGACCTTCTCCAGCATCTCGAACACGGGTAGCATCGCCGCCGAGTTGCCGATGATCTTCTCGAAGCTCGTCCGCTGCATCAGCTCGGTGCGCAGGCGCGTGTTCTCCTCGCGGAGCCGCCGGTTCTCGACGGCGCGGTCGAGTGCGAGCTTGAGCTGCGCCAAGGCGAACGGCTTGGCGAGGTAGTCGGCGGCGCCGTCGCGCATCGCCTCGACGGCCGACGAGATCGAGGCGAAGCCCGTCATCATGATCACGATCAGGTCCGGGAAATGGATTCGCGCCCGGCGCAGGAGATCGAGGCCCGTCATGTCGGGCAGCTTCAGGTCGGACACGAGCACGTCCGCGGGCTCGTCGACGAGCAGCTCCCAAGCCTTCTCCGCCGAGGCGGCGCCACGCACCGAGTGACCGAGCTGTTCCAGGTACTCGACGACGGTCCTGAGCAGGCCGGCGTCATCCTCGGCGACGACGACGTTGCACTCCGCCTGTCGGCTCTGAGGGTCTGGCGTCGATCTCATCTCGGTCCCCAAGGAAGACCCGGGCGCCGCGCAACCTCCCCCCGATCGAAGCGGCGCGCTCGATGCCAATACATAGTTCCCCGCGAAAGGGTGTCAAGAGACCGAACACTCAGCGGCTGATCTTGCCGACCGGCGTCGGACTGCCGCCGTCCCGTCCGCCGCGGACCGAGGCGCACGCGGACCGCCAACGTGCTGACCCGCAGATGTTTCGACGTACAGAACACCCTTCCCTCGAGCGGCGGCACGACGATTGCTGCAGGACCGCTTCCGGATCGTCTTCGATCCCCGAGGCCCGGCGTGCGACCGATTTCGATCATACCCTTGCTCGCTCTCCTTCTGCTGCTGGCCGCGGTCCCGGCGGCGCAGCCTGTATCGACATCGGACGGTGAGCTGACCGCCCTGCGCGAGCAGATGCGGGCCGCAACCGACCGCGCCGCCTGGGACGAGGCGGCGGAGCGGTACCTCGCGGTTCTCGACGAGGCGGGGCGCTCGGAGTCGAGCGAGGCGGCGTGGCTGGTCGGCCGCTTGCTCGAGTCCCGCCAAGACGATCCCGCGTTGTTGTGGCGGAGGGCCGAGCAACGGCGCCGCCAGCCCGACGTGCGAGGCGCGATCGAAGACCTCGAACGGCTCGCCCGCGTGCGACCGGACCATCCGCTCGCGTTGCGTGCGCGGCGCAGGCTGCCCGCTCTCTATCTTCACGCCGGCATGCATGCGAGGAGTGCGCGCGCGGACGAGGCGCTCTTCGAGGAGAAGCTCGCCGACCCCGTCGCCGTCTTGACCAGGCTCGCGCGGACCTACGCGGGACTGGGGCAGCTCTCGGACACTGAAGAGGCGCTGGAGCGGCTCGCGGCGCTCGCTCCCGACCGAGCACGCTACGACGCCGAGCTGTCGTGGCTGCGAGTGTCCGCCATCGAGCGCCTCGGCTCGCGCGAGCGAGCCGCTGCCGCGCTGCTCGACTTCGCCAACCTGTTTCCATGGGACGCGAGGCGGGCCGAGGCCCTGCTCCTGGCCGCGCGGGCCCACGAGGAGACCGGACGCACGAAGCTCGCGATCGTGCTCGCCGACGACGCCATCGAGAACGCGCGCGAGGAGCGCATCGCCTCCGGTGCTCGTCTCCTGCGCGCCACGCTCTTGGAACGCACCGACCGCCCTCGTGAGGCACGCGACCAGTACCTCTCGCTGCTCGGCACGGCGTCGAGTCCGGATCTCGTGGCCATCGCGATGCAGCGCCTGATCCACCTCGAGGTCGAGGAGCGGGGCAGCGAGGCCGCGCTCCTCATGCTCGCCGGTCTCGCGGAGCGCGGCGACCTGCTGACGCGGCCGATGGCTCGCAGGCACGTCGAACGCCTGTTGACGGCGCTCGCAGAGCGCATCGCGGACGATCCGGCCAGCGCCGCGTTTCACGTCGCGCTGGCCCGCCGGCTGGACGCCGACCTCGGCGCGGCTCCCACCGTCGTGCTCGCCGCGGCGCGCTTGCGCGAAACGCTAGGAGAGCGCGATGCCGCGGACACGCTCTACCGGACGATCGATCCGGAGAGCGTCGACGACGTCTCGTCGAGAGACCGCGTGCGACGGGCGCACGCCAGGAGAGCCCCGGCGAGCGAGGAGCACGAGGCGGGCTCCGGAGACGAGGATCTCTTGGAGCGGCTGACGGCGCTCCAGCACCTGGGAGAGTACGAAGCGATCCAGATGCTCGTAGCGGACCGGATCGCGGAAACCGAGGCGGCTCACCCGCTGCCGGCGGCCGCGCGGATCGTGGGGGCGCGCGCCGCGCTCGCTCGCGGCAACCCGGAGAGCGTGCTCCGCCTTCTCGAGCCGCTCGACGAACGTGCCG
>Ga0224512_10003856_pt1 | contig 12995 bp, 9 predicted proteins | sample SF_May12_sed_USG_4_FD_169103 | JGI IMG/M metagenome (GOLD analysis project Ga0224512, IMG submission 169103) | Sediment microbial communities from San Francisco Bay, California, United States - SF_May12_sed_USGS_13 | ecosystem: Environmental > Aquatic > Marine > Sediment | place: USA: California...
CATGAAGCGCGTCAAGCCGATCATGGCGCTGGCAGTGGCCTGTGTGGCGGCGCTGGCGGTCGCGGGACTGTCTCGCGCGCCGGCATCGCCGCTGGAGCGGAGCCAACCCCTGGTCCGGCTCTCGTGGAGGGTTCTGGGCGTGCGGGTGGAGGAGTGCCGGCCACGCACCGAGGAGGAGTTGGCTGCCCTGGCGGCTCACATGCGGACTCCGGAGGTGTGCACGGGGGGCGTCGCCGACTACGTCCTGCGGGTCAGCATCGACGGTGCCGAGACGGTCCGCGACACGGTGCGACCCTCCGGGGCCAGACGCGACCGCCCCACGTATGTCTTCCGCGACCTCCCCGTCGACCAGGGTCGGCACCAGGTCCAGGTCGCCTTCTCGGCCCTAGTGCCTCCTACGTTCGAGGTCGGTAACCAGCCGCTGGAGTTCCGCTGGGAGGGCGACGTCTTCGTGGACATCGGGGAGATCGCGCTCATCACGCTGAACCCTTCGGGTGACGCCCTCGTGCACCGGGCCCCTTGAGCTTTTCCGTCCCGACCGTCGCCCTTCATGTGCTGGCGGCAATGCTGTGGGTCGGGGGCATGCTCTTCTTTGCCATCGCGGCACCGGTCCTTCGCCAGGTCGGGGATGATCGGCTCAGGGCCGCGCTCTTCGACGCGCTGGGACGAAGGTTCCGCCTCGTCGGTTGGATCTGCGTGGCCATCATGCTGACTACGGGCGTTCTCCAGCTGCGACTGAGGGGATGGTGGGGGCCGGCCTTCTGGAATGGGCGGAGCCTCCTGGGGACGACATTAGGCGTCACGCTCGTCTGGAAGTTGGGCCTGGTCGCGTTCATGATCGCGGTCCAAGCCGTTCACGATTTCTGGCTCGGGCCGAAGGCGGGCCTCGCCACTCCCGGAAGCGACGAGGCCCGTCGACTGCGCACCCGCGCCGCGGCCCTGGCGAGGCTCAACGCCTTCGCGGCGATCGCCCTGGTCTACGCAGCCGTCCGCCTGGCGCGCGGAGGCTGAGCCCCCCCCAAAAGCCCGGGTCAGGCGACAGAGTGAGATACGGCAGAGCGGTGCGCGGGGGTCACGTCCGCCTTTCGGGTCTGCTTCTGCGATCGGGGTGGGAGGGGCCCGGTGTCACTTGCTTCCTTCGCTGCTCCCCCTCCACACGCCGGTTGTATCCCTCCGTGAGCCACGTTGCGATCACGATGCGATGCCGGAATTCGGGCGTGTCAGCATCGTCGGAATGGGCCTCGAAGACTCGGCGTGCCGGCCCTTCATTAATCGATACGAACCAGGCACCGTCAACGAACTCAGGCCCTCCACCCGGCACTGGATCGACGTTCCCGCGATATCGGCGACCCCGATGAATAAACTCGATCGAGCGCAGCACGTTCACCTCGCTAACACGGGTCCGGAAGAGCCCCGCCGTACAGACGATCCGTTTCGGCGAGGGCGACAAGGGGACAGGCTACCAGCGGCGGGAGCACGGGGCAAACGCCGCGTCGTGGGTTCTCGAGACATTCCCTCAGCCGCCGCGCCCTCGACTCGGCGGGCGCGTTCCTTGATTCCGATGGCGCGGAGCCCGCGGGGGCTTGGCCTCTCCGTCCCCCTTAGTCCGGCGGCGCTTGGAGACGGGTGCACTGGTTGAGGCATCCTCCTCGACGACACCCGCGTCCGCGTGCGCTGTCCCGACAGCAACCGGGTCGGAGCGCTCCTCAAGAGCTGAGATTTCCTCGAGGAGCCGCTCCCCACGTCTCCGAACCCCGCGGGGGATCGTTCCTTTCGACTCAAAGGCGCTCCGCTCAGCGACGTACGCAGCCAGCCGCGCCTTGAGCGCGCCCCGCTCGGCCGCGTGAGACGAACTCTCGCCCAGGGCCTTCTGGGCGCGATCCCACACCTTCGCGTCTTCCTTACTCACCGCTCCAGCTCCTTTGCCCGCTACCTCGAGCCGTTTGGCGTGAGAGCGCTTGGTGACCGCTTCAAGGTGTCGCACGCCGACCTTCGAAGCTAACTGAGCGACCCCGGTGTAACCCAATCCGTGAAGTTCAGCTTTTCAATAGAGATGCCTCATCGCCATGGGTCAGGAGACAGGTTGACGCCTGAGTCGGCTGTGACGTACGGTAGACGGCCAACCGCCCTAGCTCTGTAACACATGGCAACCCTGCCTCCGGGCACCGAGGTCTCGATCCGGATCGAGGCTCTACGAAGACTCAACTTTCCGCCGCCGCAGGGTTCGGTCCTCGTGGTGGCGGTGCACGAAGGGGCCCTCCTGGCTCCCGGGAGCCCCCACACGCAGCTCATCGGGCTTCGTCACGGAGACGTGATCTGGGCAGGGGCCCTGGGCGAACACCTGCTCACGGTGGAGTCCGAGGGGGGCGGAGATCCAAGGCAGCTCCTGGGAGATGCCATGGGGACCGGCCCCCGCCTGTGGGACGTGGTATGGCCTCTGGAGTTGGTGGCAGACTCGCGGCGGGGCCGTCTCTCTACTGTCTATCAAGGAGAGCGACCCTGGGTAGTGATCGGGCTTGTGTCCGGGGGTGACCTTCTGGCCGCTCCGCTGAACGAAGCTGCCAACCCGAAACGCTTCACTCCAATCCTGGCCCAGGAAGACGTCTTGATGCCGGGATCATCCAAGGCGTCTCAGCTCGAGCTGGCCCACGTCTGGAGCCTTCCCCAATCCCTGGCAGCCGTGGGATCGGTGGCGCCCGAGGCACGGGATAGGATCCTGGAAGCGCTCCGAAGCTACTTCTGAGGACCGGCGGCGCGGAGGTCGGAACCCTCCCACGTCTATCGATGTCCGTCCGTCGTCCAAACTGCGCCAAGAACTCGTTGCTCCGTCGCAACCTCCCCGTCAACTTGATGCCATGGAATCCACCACCGACGCAGTGTTGTGAGCAGCCAGGAGCTCGCCAGCCAGAGGCACGTTCTGGTCAGGGGGAGTGCTCTCGAGTTGAGCAGTCGCTCGGCCCGTGTCTGAGTTGCTCGCGGAAGTTCGGTCGGCGCTCGCTGGACGCTACGACGTCGAGCGCGAGATCGGCGCCGGAGGCCAGGCCTCGGTTTTTCTCGCCACCGAACTGCGTCATGACCGACAGGTCGCGATCAAGGTGCTCCTCGCCACTCCTGCCTTTTCTCGAGGTGCCGATCGCTTCCAAAAGGAGATACGCCTCGCAGCTGGACTGACGCACCCGCACATCCTCCCGGTCCTCGACTCAGGAGACTTCGACTCGGACGGTCCCCGCATCTGGTACGCCACCCCCTACGTGCAGGGAGAGAGCCTCAGGGACAGGCTACGAAAGGAGGGGCCACTCCCTGTCGATGAAGCGGTGCGGATCGTGGCTCAGATCGCAGAGGCCCTCGACTACGCGCATCGGCAGAGCGTCGTCCACCGTGACGTCAAACCGGACAACATCTTGCTGCCTGACGGGCAGGTGTTCCTCGCGGACTTCGGCGTGGCCCTTCAGCTTCTGGACCGCACGGAAACGCGACTGACAGAAGCCGGGACGGCAATCGGCACGCCTCGGTACATGAGCCCGGAACAGGCCACTGGCTCCGACACGGTCGACCACCGCACCGACATCTACTCGCTCGGATGTGTGTTGTACGAGACCCTGACGGGCAGCGCCCCATTCGACGGGACGACGCCGATGGCGATCGTGGCCCAGGCCCTCACGGAAGCTCCCCCGGCGGTGAGTCGGCTTCGTCCGGCCGCGCGCGCGGCAGATCGGATCGTTGAGAAGGCCCTCTCACGGTTGCCCGCGGACCGCTACCAGTCCGCCGGCGAACTGGGCGTGGCGCTCCGATCTTTAGGGCCGACCGCGGGAACTCAAGTCGTGCGTCCGCACACCCGCGTAACGTCGAAGGCAGCAGCGGTTGTCGGAGGTGTCCTGGTCGCAAGTGTCCTGGTCTTCGCTGCAACGCAGCGGTCGGGGCAGCCCGCCGCCGCCCCCGAGATTCGGGAGGCCAAAATCGCGGTGCTGCCGTTTCGCCCCATCGGAGACGGCGCTCGCGAAACGGTCGAGGGGATCACGCTGGCCACGCGGGACCGCCTGGCGGTCATCGAAGGCATCGCGGTCGTCGGGGCAGCCTCCAGCGCGGTGGAGCGCTTTCGTTCCATGGCTGCTTCCGAGGTCTCGCTCGAGCTCGGAACGGACTACGTCCTGACAGCAACGGTCGAGGAAAACGCCTCGAACGGATCCCTCGAGGTGCGCCCCTCGCTGCTTGCCGCCGACGGAACCGGAGTCGACCTCTGGGACGACGGGCCGATCGTGGTCCCCGCCAATGATCCTGGCCGGGCAGAGTCGACGATCGCTTCGGACGTCGCCCGAGCCCTGGACCTGACCGTCGGCGCGGCGGCGCGGGCCAATCTCACCGACCCCGGACGTAGCCCCGTCGCCTACGCCCTTTATCTGAAAGGACTCGGGCTCCAAGGAGAACAGCAGTTGGCGAGAATGGAGGAAGCGCTGGCCGTGGACTCGACTTTCGCCTTGGCGCGAGCGCCCCTGGCCCAGCTGGCCATGGGACGCTTTCTCTCCACCGGAGCCGCCGAGGATAGCGCTACTCTCCTTCGCCACAGCGAGGCCATGATCCGCCACGCCCCGGAATTCTCGGGCGGGTATCTCTACCTCGGCCTCTTCCATCGTACCGTCACGCTCGACTATGACTCGGCCATCGCCCATTTCGATCACGCGCGCATCCTGGCACCCGGATGGTGGTTGATAGGCCTTCACCGGGCTTCTGCACTGTGGTCCGCCGGCCGCCTCGACGAAGCCCTCGTCGAGGCGCGACGGGGTGCGGGCCTGGATCCCCTGTCCCCGGACGCCAGGTCGCGGGTCTCGCGCATTCTGCTCTGGCAACACCGACTCGATGAGTCCAGAAGCAGGCACGACGAGACGCTAGAGCTCGGCGTCGAGAACATCAGTCCGTTCATTCTGGCGGATCGTCCGTTGATGTTCGCAGCCATGGGCATGCCAGACTCCGCGCGAGCCTATGTCTCTGCCCTTGAGGGCCTGGCACCCCGAACCGGCACGGCGGCCTTCCTCAACGATATCAACTGGCAGGGATGGCTCGTGCCCCAGGACCTGTTGGCGGCGGTCTGTCGCGAACGGGGTGAACGCATGTCCTCGGGCTTCGCCTACGTCAACTTCCACCGGCAAATCGGCTGCGCCCTCGCCAGCTGGCATCGAGGAGATACCGCGCAGGCGCAGTCCCTGGCAGACTCCGTCGTCGCGTCCCTCACGCCCGTGGCAATGCGCGGCACTCGCGATCGCCGGGTTCACATGGGCCTGGCCTACGCGCACTTCTTTCTCGGCAACCACGAGCAGGCCGCTCAATCCGCGAGGACGGCCCTTGCACTGATGCCGACGTACTGGGACTACTATCCCGGTGCCTTCAACGCGGTGATATACGCTCAACTGGCCGGCATGATGGGTGATGTCGACATGGCCATCGACCAGCTCGAGCCCATGTTGAGCGGGAGCTCCCCTCTGACACCCGCCTGGCTACAGGCTGATCCGGCGTTTGATCCCATTCGGGAGGCTCCCCGCTTTCAGGCTCTGGTCGACGGGCGCTAGGGCGCGACGACCGGCGCGCCCTTCCGAGCGCGCGCGCCGGCTGTGAGCCCCCTGCGCTTATCGCGACTGCCGTGGGCGCGTAGCCCCGCGTAGTCGCGCAAGAGGCTGTTACCCGATCCGAAGCGCCTGAAAGTTTCCCTTCAGCTTGACCGCCTCTGGAAGGTCACCTGGGTTAATCAAGATTCGCACCATGGGGATTTCAAGGTCGTGCACCACGATATACTCGCGGGTTATCGCCTCCCACAATCCCCCGCCCTTTCCCTGCTGCTGGTAGAGTCGTCCGTTGATCTCGAGGGCCGTTCCAACTCTCACATCGGTCATGGACAGCGTGGCATTCTCGATGCCGACAGCAAGACCATCTGCGACGTGTTCGGATATCGTCAGGGTCAGAGTCCCGAGCGGCTCCGCTAGGTCGTCAGTGCCCAGCCACAACGTTCCAGCGTCATAATCCCAACTTGCGTCGACATCAATTCCGATGAGGGTATCCGTGTCGGCTCCTTCTACGAACAAATTATATGCCGATACGTCGGGGATCTCGTTCCGCGTGATGTCAGCAAGGAGAGGATCCTCCCCATCGCAGGCCGACAGTGCAGCGCCTAAAAGAAGCGCGAGTGAGTAGACAAAGCCCCGTGTGGTGAGCGCAGACCGATTCACCTGTCGGGACATCCGCGCCTCCGGTTCCTGGTGCTCGTTCATCTTCGTCATGACGTTCATCCTAGAGAGGATCAGGGTTAGCCACCTACGGACAGATCGCCGACGAGCTCGACGAGGCTTGGTCGTAGAACATGAAGCCCCCGTCATCGACGTTGGAGCACGTCACGGCACCTCCACTGGCAAGAATCAATGCGTACCCCCCCGTGGTTCGGATCGTGACGTCCGCCAGATCGAGGAGCCCATCGCTGGTGATGTGCAGCGTTGCCACGCTGTCGGTACCGCCGAACCACGCCTGGGAACCCGCATGCTCGAAGAGCACGTAGCTGAGCACGTTGCTCGCGGACACGGTGCCGAACTCGATGCCCTGCCAGTAGGCGGCAACCGACTCCTGACCTACGAAGGCGATCGGGTCCAGTGCTGTGCCCTCCGCAGTCAGGGAGCCACCGTTACGAACGTTCAGGCTCGCGTCCTGTGCGAACTGCACCACCGTCCCCGCTTCGATGGCGAGCGGTGCCTCGATAAACGTCCTGACGGTCACCCGATAGGGTACTTCCAGGGCCGCCCAGGTCTGTTCGGCCACAACCGCGTCGTTGTTGCCGAAGGATACACGCACAACCTGCTCCCCGTTGTCCACGAAGCTGTTGCTATCCGTGATCGCACCTACGCGATTTGGGTGCACGACGATGGTGCGGGCGTTCCCTTGGAAGACGTTGCCGGACAAGCCCGTGATGTCACCACCCGCCGGGACCCACAGCGCGAAGTGTCCGCTCTCGCGGAACAGCGAATTGGTGAACGCGGCCTTGCTGTTGCTGGTGAGGTACACCATGGCGCGCGAGTCGGGGTCCCCCGTCCATGCCGCGCTACCTCCATACTCGAAGACCACCCCGTCGAAGACGTTGTCCGTGGACACTGTGGTGATCTGCAGTCCCTTCCAGAAGCCGGCCAAGGGCTCGGTACCCGTGAAGGTGATCGGAGCCTCCGCCGTTCCGAACGCCGTCAACGTGCCGTCGTTACGCACGATCATGGAGACGTCGGCCTTGAAGGACAGCAGCGCGCCGGGGTCTAGTGTCAGGGGTGCTTCGACGAACATCCGGTCTTGAATCTCGAAGGGTACGCCGATTCCCAACCACCTCTGTGCGGTGCCTACGGCGTCGGTGTTGCCGAAGCCGACGCGAATCACCTCGTCGGCGTTGCCGTCGAAGACGTTGTCGGAGCCGATGGATCGGGCGGCATTGGGATGGACCCAGCCGGCCACAGCGTTGTCGACCACGGTGTTGGCGTTGAACGCCAACACGACATCCTCTTCGACGGTCAAGGCCGTCCCGCCGCTTCCGGTGATCTCGCTCGAAGCGACATCGACTCGCGAGTTGCCTTCAAGATAAAGGGCCGATGTCGAGTACGTCGCTCCGCTCCAGCCGGAGGAACCGCCGTTCGCGAGGACCACGGACTCCAGCCTGTTGTCGGCGCTCGCGCTACCGTCGAAGCGAATACCGCGCCACAGCCCGTCGGGATCGAGGCTCGTGAAGATGATCGGTTGGTCGGGAGTGCCAATTGCGGAGAGCCGGCCGCCGCTCGCGATCGACAGTGATGCACTGGGTCCGAACGAGATGTGGGCGCCGGGCTCGACGACGAGGGTTCCGTTGTTCACCGACAGGGGGGTCAGCGCCTGGTAGCACACGTTTCCAGGGACGGAACCTCCATTCTCCACCATCGACTGCACTAGGTTTCGGCACGTGATCGTGATGTCGATTGACCCGCTCCGCGACGGGTCCACTGTGCTGGTCGCCGTGATCGTTACGACGCCGAGACTCACGGGGGTAACCAGACCCGAGCCATCGACCAGAGCCGTCGTGACGTCGCTCGTCGCCCAGGTCACCCCCTGGGGCGCACCAAAGGGAGAGACGGCGGCAGCCAACTGCAGCGTCGCACCCTCCTCCAGGTCGTCGGCCGGAGCCGTGACGGACACGGAACTGGGGGCAACATCGCCCAGCCCTGTGGTCTCTCCGCACCCACCTAGCGTGATCGCCGTGAGCATGAAGAGTACGACTCCATGCCGCTTGTTTCGAGCGCCGTGCGTGGGCATCCAGATCTCCGGTTGGGTCGAGTTCGGGCGACCCGCCCTCGGGGTCGCCATCAACCCCTAAGCGGAGAAACCGCTCGAGACCCGCCACCCGGAGGGGAGCGCGCTTGACGGTTGGGTCGACACCGCCCGATTGTAGCGGCCACCGTCCGGCCGAACTCGCCGGCTGATTCCCGACGAGTGAGAAGCCAGGCAACCGCGAGGCCCCTCTCGGAACATGGCGCGACCGTCTTCGACTTCGCAGGACATCACCAAGCTCCTGCATGCGTGCGCGAACGGGGAGCGGGGCGCGTTCGATCGGCTGATGCCGCTGGTCTACGACGACCTGAGGGCCATCGCCCACAACCGACTCTCCCGGGAGCGGGCCGACCACACCCTCAATACGACGGGCATCGTGCACGAGGCGTACATCAGGCTCGTCCCGCAGGCCGAGGCAACCTGGCGGGACCGGGGCCATTTTTTCGCTGTATCGTCGAAAGTGATTCGCGACCTGTTGGTCGATCACGCGCGCGAACGCAAGGCGGCGAAGCGAGGGGGTGGCGCCATCCACCTCCCCCTCACCGATGCCCTGAATGGACAAGAGCCCCGGACCATCGACCTCCTCGCGCTGGACGAGGCGCTGGCCGGGCTGGGTGAGATGGATCCCCGGCTAGAGCAGGTGGTCGAGTGCCGCTTCTTTGGAGGTCTCAGTATGGAGGAGACCGCCGCGGCGATCGGGGCGTCGCTGCGGACGGCGGAGCGTGAGTGGCGGCGCGCCCGCGCCTACCTGTACCAGGCGCTCTCGTGACCATTGACCGTTGGCGAGAGATCGACGTCGTCTTTCAGGAGGCGCTCGGTCTCGATCCAAGTGAGTGGCCCGACTTCTTGGAACGGCGCTGCTCGGACGACGCCGAGCTGCTCGAAGCGGTCCGCGGTCTGCTCGGCGCGGACCAGAGGTCCGGGCCCTTCCTCGAAGGGTCGGCCGAGGCAATCGCACCGAACGACTTCGCCGCAGCCGTCCGTCGCCGCACGGAAGACCTGGGCCAAGACCGGATCGGGGAGCGCGTCGGCGCGTTCCGGATCGTGCGCCAGCTCGGGCGCGGCGGGATGGCCGGCGTCTACGAGGCCGCGCGCGCCGACGGCGAGTTCGAGCAGCGAGTGGCCATCAAGTTCCTGCGCCGCGGGCTCGACACGGAGGACTTCGTTCGACGGTTCGTCGTCGAGCGGCAGATTCTATCTTCACTCGAGCACCCCAACATCGCGCGACTCGTCGATGGCGGTACTACGTCTCAAGGCCTTCCCTACCTTGCGCTCGAGCATGTCGACGGGGTGCCCATCACTCAATACTGTGACGAGAACTGCTGTTCAATCGACCAGCGGTTGCGACTGTTTCTCCAGGTGGCGCTGGCCGTCCAGTATGCCCACAACAATCTGATCGTCCACCGGGATATCAAGCCGTCCAACATCCTGGTCACCCCGGACGGCCAGGTGAAGCTCCTCGATTTCGGAATCGCGAAGCTCCTGGACCCTGAAGCCGGCCCGCTCGACGCGCCAATGACCCGTACCGGTTTCATGCCGCTTACGCCGGGCTACGCGAGCCCTGAACAAGTGCAGGGGCAGCTGATCACTACGGCATCAGACGTATACCAGCTCGGGGGTCTGCTCTACCGTCTCCTCACAGGGGAGCGGCCGTACGAGGTTTCGGGGATCGGCTCGACGCTCGAGGACGAGATCATGAACGCTCGGCCACGACTGCCAAGTACTGCTGCGGGAGATCTCGAGGGCGCTGCGACCGCCGCCCGCTACGGCGTCACGCCAGCCCGTCTTCAACGGCGCCTGCGCGGAGACCTCGATACGATCGTTCTTAGGGCGCTACGCAAGGAACCTGGGCGCAGGTACCCAACCACGCTCGAGATGGCTGACGACGTACTGCGGCACCTCGACGCACGACCGATCCTGGCGCGGCGGGAATCGCAGTTGTACCGCACCGGCAAGTTCCTCCGGCGGCACGCTTGGGTGGCCCCGGTAGCGATCGCAGGAATCCTGCTGAGTGGCGCCTATGTTGCTACCCTCATCCGCCACAGCCAGGAGTTGGAGGAAGAGAGAAACGTGGCTCGGGATGTCCAACAGGCCTTCGTGAGCTTCTTCACCGCTCCGGACTCAGCCGATACGGGCCTTGGTGAGGGACGCCGAGACCTGACCATCTTGGAGGCCATACAGGAGGGGACCGAACGGGTCCGTGCCGATCTATCGGACCGGCCCGCGGCTCGTGCCGAACTCTTCGGAGCGATGGCAGAAGTGCTGCGGGACCTTGATCAACCGGTGGAAGCCTACGAGCTGGCCATCGAAGCCTTAGACCTCGAGCAAACCCTCTACGGCAGCGAGTCGCCGCAAGTCCACGAGACCCTACTCCGCGTGGGAGCGTTGACTCCGGATGGAGACTCGGCTCGTATCATACTTGAGCGGCAGCTCTCGCTCTCCCACAGGCTCTATGGCACGGACGCTCCAGCCACGGCCCGCTCGCTGGACGCTCTAGCGACGCTCGACCTGCGTGAAGGAAAACTCGAAGACGCGGTTAGCCGACTCGAGGAGGCGGTTCGTATCTACCGGAGCTCAGAGGTCGATCCTCGTCGGCTGGCCGAAGCCTTGGGTCAGCTGGCCGACAACTTGGAGCCACTGGACAGGGCAGACGAGGCCGTCGCCGCCGCGCGTGAGGCCCACGAGATCCTAGCCACGACTTTCGGCGAGGGGCACTCCAGAACCGCAGCCCTCGGCGCCAGGCTCGCGCAGGCCCTGACGGCGGCTGGGCGCTACGGCGAGGCGCGCCCGTTGTACGAGTCGAGCATAGCAGTGATGGAAGCCGAGTTGGGGTCGACGCACGCCACCACCCTCAGCTACTGGAACAACTACGCGATCCTACTCCGCCTGATGGGCGACCCTCAGGCCGAGTCGGCGTTCCGGCAACTGCTCGCATTGCTACGCGATCGGTATGGAGACGTTGACGGTGAGGTCGCGGCAACGCTCCAGAACCTAGCTGCGACCGTCAAGGACCTTGGGCGCTATGCCGAGGCCGAGGAGCTTGCGCGCTCCGCCCATGAGATGTTCGCCACGACGAGAGGACCCGGCCACTTCCAGACCGGCTTCCCCCTGCTCACCATTGCTGAGATTCGATTGATCCAGGGCGACTTCGTTGGGGCCGAGGCCACCGCCCGTGAGGCCATCGAGATTCTCAACAACGCCCTGCCGCCTGGGCACTTTGCCAGGGCGGTCGCCGAATGCCGTGTCGGTCAGGCACTGGCGGGCCAAGGCAAACCGGGCGACGCCCGGCCGTTCCTCGAGGCCGGCGCAGGAGCGTTGGGCACGGGGGAGCGGATGGAAGTGGACGCCTATCGTGACGTCTGTCTGGAAGCACTCGAGGCGCTTTAGGTCAATCCAGCCCGACCTACCGTCCAGCGCCCATGACCTCAAACGAGAGAACCCCGCGGTGTCTCTGCCCGAACTCATCCTCGCTTTCGACCACCAAACTGTGTAGTCCGGCTTCGACGTCATCGGGTAAATCGAACTCCCAGATGTGTGCGGAGACCGCTGGGCCTGGAAAAGCTTCCGGTGTATCCGCGAGCAGCGCGTACGCTCGTTCCACGAAGGGGTCGGTCCGCACCACGTAGCGCATGGGCATCAACGGACCACCGTCCAGCGATAGCCGAACCCGGTCGCGTTCACCCCCGTCGAAGAGATTGACCACCACCTTGGTATCGGACCGCAGCACGCCCCGGTTAATCCCGCCGTCGGTTGGGGGCTCCAGCTCCGGATCCAGCACGATGCGCAGTCCCTGCCCTGCGTCTTGCCCAAAGGGAAACGGAATGAACTCCGGGACCAGCGTCACGTCATCAAACTTCAGCAGATAGAACCCGTTGGGATTTCCGTCCTCCATCATGGCATCCGCCACTCCACGCAGATCTCTCGGGCCTCGGGTCCACCCGCTGCCGCGCACTTCGGCCAACGTATGGGCGATCCACGGCTGACCGGTCCAGCCATGCTCATGATCGATCTCAACCTTCCAGCTATTGCTGGTATCGTGTCCGGCCAGGCCGTAGATGTTGTCGAACGGACGAAGCAGCTCCAGCAGACGATCGAAGTTGTCGGTTCTGGGGCCAGACACATCGTGAGAGGGATCGCCGTCGGAAGCTTCTGAGATCAGCGAAATGTGGGTCGCGATCACGATGAGCATGTCTCTAGGGACATGGGCGAGATCCTGCTCCAGCCAGCGAATCTGATCGTCTGAAATGAAGCCCCGATAGCCCCCCTGCTCCGCGCCAGCGTACTCGACGTTGTTCAGAGCAACGACATGTGCGTTCCCGTAATTGAACGAGTAGTACGTGGGGCCAAAGTGCTTCTTGAAGGTCTCGTTCGCGTACTGTGCGTTGGGTGACTCGAGATTCATGTCGTGATTGCCCGGCAGGTTCCACTGCGGTACTCCGATCAAGCCCATCATCTCTTTGTGGCGGTCGTAGAGGCCAAGATTATCGAAGACGACGTCACCTACGGTGATCGAAAACTCCGCTTGGTAGGGATTGCCCAGGAGCGTATTGACGAGCTCCTCGCGCAACATGTCTTCGTCGAGGTCACTACGGGCTTGGGGGTCGGCAAAGGCGTGAGCAGTAAAGCGGGTTTCCCGCGCACTGAGTCTATGCAGGGGAAAATCGATGCTGGCGGGGAGCGGG
>Ga0224512_10003857_pt1 | contig 12993 bp, 17 predicted proteins | sample SF_May12_sed_USG_4_FD_169103 | JGI IMG/M metagenome (GOLD analysis project Ga0224512, IMG submission 169103) | Sediment microbial communities from San Francisco Bay, California, United States - SF_May12_sed_USGS_13 | ecosystem: Environmental > Aquatic > Marine > Sediment | place: USA...
TTTTATTAAATACGCTCAGCGATAAACCACGAAATAATACCTGCGGTAATTATGGCATACCATTTGAAATTTTTTCTATTACCAAAAATATTTGCTGAGCCTAATTCTTCATCAAGGTAAGAGAGTCTAATTTTTCGCATCTCAAAGGCCTGACCAATCAGGCCGATGATAAGTAATGCAATTCCTAAAAAACCAAATATCCAATTCATACAACAAAATTTTCTTTACTCAATATCTAGTTTCTACCTAGTAATTGCATGAAAAAAATAATTCTTTAAATTAGCACATTATTTTCTCTCTCCTATGAAAGAAACGGGTAAAATCTGGATGAATGGGAAATTGGTACCCTTCAAAGATGCCAAGGTTCATGTTTTAACTCATGCATTACATTATTCAACCTCAGTTTTTGAGGGTATTAGATGTTATAATACTCCAAAAGGATCTGCAGTATTTCGACTAGAAGAACATGTTGATAGATTTTTCAAATCCGCTAAACTATATTCAATGAAAATGCAATTTTCAAAAAAAGAAATTTCTGATGCTATTTTAAAAACAGTCAAAGTTAGTGGATTAAAAGAGTGTTACATCAGACCACTTGCATACTATGGATATGGCGCAATGGGTTTGACTCCTACTGAAAATAAAGTAGACGTGTCAATTGCTTGTTGGGAGTGGGCAATGGGAGAATCCAAAGCAGGAAAGTTCTCAGGTTCCAAATGTAAAGTTTCAAGTTGGATCAAAATAGATTCGCGTTCTCAACCTATGCAGGCAAAAGCTGCATCAAATTATGCAAACGCAGCACTGGCAAGAGTGGAGGCACTTGATAATGGATATGATGAGGCAATAATGTTAAACATTCATGGAAAAGTTGCAGAAGGAAGTGCAGAAAATATTTTTATTATAAAAGATAATGTAATTCAAACTCCCCCATTATCTGCAGGTGGATTAGAAGGAATCACAAGAGATAGTGTAATCCAGATAATTGAACAAAATGGAGGATTTGTAATTGAAAGGGATCTAGATAGAGATGATCTGTATAGTGCTGATGAGATCTTTATGACTGGAACTGCAGCTGAAGTAAAATCTGTAACTCAAATCGATAAAGTAAAGATAGGCAAAGGCAGTATGGGTAAGATTACAAAAGCCTTACAAAAATCCTTTACCGAGGTAGTCATGGGCAAAGATGAACGATTTCTTCCTTGGTTGACTTTTATCTAATCGTGAAGCTTTTTACAGAGAATTTTACTATAGTAACCATGGAATCTTGTTCAACGGGGAATACTGAGGAGATTTGTTGGTTTTGTAGAAAAGGAAGACATGATGATTGTATGAAAAAGATTCCAGTGGATGGTAAATCAGATGGTCCTCATGATTGCACATTTGATACAGAAATGATTTCCTGCAAGTGTCAGCATTAGACCAAATAACAAATACTAGAGTTTAGGAATTATTTCATGAGTTATGACAGAGAATTTTGGGATAATTATGCCAGAGAAAACGAATCAAGGTATAACGAAGAGTTTGCAAAATTTATCCGAGATTTGGCAATATCCTTACGATGTCAAAGTGTATTGGAGATTGGATGTGGGACTGGTATAGATTTGAAACTATTTCCAGAAACCTTTGATGTTCATGGAATCGATTTGAATGACTTGGCTTTGGATATGGCAAAAAAGAAAAATCCTAAATTTGATTTTAAAAAGGGTTCTATCACAAATTTGCCTTTTGGTGATTCTTCTATAGATTTTATTTTTACACATAAATTCTTGAATTGTCTTATTGATGAAGATTTGAAAAAAGGAATATCTGAGATGTATCGTGTGGCTGGAAAATACATTGTTAATTGTGAAACCTATGAAAAGTCTGAATCAAACTCTAAGAATGTTTTCAAAGGAAGAAACATGCTCAAAAGATGGAGTGATTATAAGGTCAAAATTATCAGCGATGTAGATATGCATGAAGATATTGAACCTGAAAAGATTAGATTTACCTTAGTGAAAAAATTAGAAAACACCTAGATTAGATCGTCCAGAATGAATAATGTGTAGAAAGATCTATAAGGTCAAAATAAAGTTCTGTTTTGAGAATGACAAATAATTTATGGTGGAAAGGGTTACCTAAAGAAATTGAATTGGATTTAGAAGTTTTATCAGATACAAAAGATATCAAATAAATTATTTCAGTTTAAAATTAATTTTTAAGGCGGGTCTAGAGGGATTATTACAGTCTAATGCAGGAATCTCACAACTGTTCAAATTCAATAATAGTATAAAGTTCTGAGCTTTAAATCTTTCTAACCTTTGTATTTTAGAACATAATCCTGTAAATATTTCCCCAATTTTGTTCGATATTTTCAGCCGTGAAATGCTCAGTTAGGATATGTTTTCTTATGAGGCATAATTTTGCAAAAACCATCTAATAAAATTACCAAAGTATTTTTAAGGAGATCTGGTATTATAGAATAAGCGTGTGACCTATGGTCACAATGAAGAGGTGATGCGGAGTTTCTCCCCTAACCTTTTCGCTTATGGAAAAATTTTGAGACCATAACCATGATAATTTCCATCTTTGTTATGAAATTTAGGTTCAATTAACTGGAAATATCTATCCCAATTTTGTTTATGGACGTTTTCGGAATTATTTCGAAAATGCTTTCTAATACAATAACAAACACAATCAGTAATTTGAGAGAGATTTCTCCATTTTGAATCAGTAAAAAGTGGATCTTCAATCAGATAGTCTAGTTTGGAGTAAAATGTTCCGTTGTTTAACATATCTGCTAATTTGTCTCTCAGTTTTTGATCTTTTTTATGTCCCTCAGTATCCATAATCATAATACCATACTCGTGGGGTAGTCCGGTTTGTAAGAGAAATTCATTTTGCTCATCAAGATAAGAATTAAGTCGCTCAAAAACAAACCTGTGTCCCCATTTTTCCAAATCAATTTGTTTTCTAAGTTTAGATTTAATTATCAAAGATGCAATAATAGTTAATTTGGTTTCAGGGTCAGCAATAATTTGAAAAACATCATCTAAAATTTCATAAATTTGTACCCATTCAAGTTTACGGTATATTCCTGATCGGTTAATCATATCTTTAGCATGAAATTCCACATGTTCAGGTGGAATATGTGGGAAATGTTTTTTCTTTATAGATTCAATTTTCCCTCTAACAGAATACCACTGATGTTCATTTACTGTAATTGAAGCCCCAGTAAAATTTTCTGCATCACGAAAATCAGGTCTTGCAGATGAATCAAGATATGATAAATACATAATGTTATAATTTATTCATCCAGAGTATTTTTACGTTATCTTGCATTTTTTGAAAATTAAATTTAACATTGTAATCATTGGAACATTACGTGACTAAAAAATAGAGTTAGAGATCCATATTACAATCCATACAATATGAATTGCCATCAGGATCAATGTCTTGGAATTTCTTTGGATGTTTACAGTTTGGTTCGATTTGACTCTTTATTGCCTTGATGAATTCAAGATCGGTCTCCATTACCTGCGCCATACCCTCTGACACTGGATAAAGGGACACATCTCCATGATTCCAAGGCATGTTTCTATTGAGAAAATCTTTTTTCATTATAGATTTTTTCTCTGAATAATAATTCAGAAGTTCTAGTGCTTTTTTAACAGTCATTAAACGAGATTCCTCATAATAGTTCAAAAATATTACGAGAAACTATCTAAAACGATACAAGTTTTTGATTATAGTTCTCCAACAAAGAATTTAGTTTCTCTTCTGCTTTATCCAAGTTTGGGATCTTGTTCTTGTTTAATTTTATTCCATTTTTTATTGCTAAAATGTATGGCGTCTTATTTCGCACTTTGCTTTGTTGTTTTTTAAAATCATATCCAGAGTATTCCAAATCCTCAAAGTTGGCTAAAATATCTCCTAATTTTACAACTTTGGCTTGCCATGGGGAATTTTTTAGTTGAGTAATGTATTGTTTTTCTTGTTTTGATTTGACTAGTCTTGTATCTTTGGTAACTGATGCCACATAATCAGCAGTCTTTTTGCCAAATTTCTCATAAATCTCATCATAATCAACATCAGTGTCCTCTATTGTATCATGTAGCCATCCCGCGCACAGAATTTCTTTATCAGTAATTCCCAAACTTTCAAGGTTTTTTACAACTTTTGCTAGATGATTAAAGTAAGGGGTTTTGCCATCTTTTCGGGTTTGACGAGCATGTTTTTTCTTTGCTAGTATTTTTGCTTCCTCAACTGACACTATTATTCATTGTTTGATTTAATCTCCTATCTATTGAATTTTATTTTAAATCCCTTAATTTGGAAGAGATGTCAACCTAGACTTTGTATCTATTTTTCATTTTCTAATCCTCAACACATTCCAATTTCTCACGAACCCAAGTGTTACCGTTTTCCTCACATTCCAAAATTTGTTGGTATAATTGCATCTCATAATTAAATTGCATTTCAGGATAATTGAGGGCATCACAATCTTTAATGTTCCAACCGTACTGATCATCAGTCAAAGTTTCACATGTAGTCCTTATGATTCCACGATCACCATGTACATCAGTGGTAGTATCAATTATTCCATAGATTTTGCAATCATTAGTTGTCGTGACATTGGTGTAAATGGGTGAACCTTCTATCGTGTAAATATCTGGATCGACTTTAGATAGTTGGCAATTAGAAAAAGATTCTCTAAAGCATTGATATTCTTTATGCGGATTATCTGGAATATTACAATCAAGTACAGTTACATTAAAAAGTCGTTTTTCATAAATAAAATCCACACACCATTCAAATTTCTCTTGAGATACACCATCAGGTAATCCTATAAGATCAATAAAGAATTCACCATTAAAATCATCATCAAATAAATTTGAATATTTAGCAAGATGTGCAAGTATTGGTTGATCACATCCCATTTGGTATAATTCATCATTGTCGCACCACTCCTGACAATAATCCTCCCCTGTAATCCATCCAGAATCATCAGCGATTTTTTCATCGTTTTGTGTTATCTTGCGTTCTTGCCATTCACATTTTGTTGGATCAAAACTAGTAGCTTCATCAGGCATGGGAATTATTGGGCAAGTTTGAGATACATGCTCTCTGAAAAATTCTTCATAACTTACTCTTTCACCTGTCAATTCTTCTTGCAAGTCACAAAAACAGCTATGATCATCATCTTCACAGTACGGAGAAGGAGGATCAACGAAATGTGCTTTAACTATACGATTTTCTGCAAAATCTGCATCAAACCAAACTTCCTCACGTTCCAAATGTGCAAAACCACAATGATTATCATATTGAGATGTATTATTTTGAGATTTAATTACAACGAATATGTTTACTTGTAAATTATCATCATGAGTTTCATTTAGCGCATCCATAAAGTATTGTTCTACCATATATTGAGCATGTTCATAATATGATGATGAATAATCCTCATTAATGTAGGTGCACTTTAGAAATCCCACAACATATCCTCCATCTGAATTACAGTTTTGATTGTACACAGACTGGTATTCCATAGCGCCAATGGTAAATGCAATCATTGTACCAACAGTCACCAGTCCAATAATTATCAAAAATCTCGTTTTCATCATTGTAATCTAAAAGAAATTGTCATAAATGCAAATAAGATAATTGCTAAAACATATGCAATTCTCTTTTGTCGATATATTAGATAGCCAACAATTAATCCACTAATACCGTAGCTAAAATGAAGCATTAGTGCAGGATCTCCATTAATTTTTGTACCAAAAAACCATGTTTCGGCATTTATTATTACTATTAACATTGTCAGACCATAGTAAATCCAATGCAAAATTGCAATGACAGTTGTTATTATTTGGTATCTAGTGTTCATTTTCTTTTTCTCCAAACTGCAAAACCAATAAAAACAATTCCCAAATAAAATACCAGTGACCAAAATAGCCAATAAGGATCATTCACTGCCTCATCTATTGACAAATATCCAATCTGAATACTCGTTCCTTTTCCATCGGTTGGCACAACATTGTAAAGGTGGTCAAAGGGAAATGGTTTGTTTATCAAGGTAAGTGATATTGGCATGTATCGAAACAAGTTTACAAGTCCAAACAAAACCAATCCAATCCCAGTAATCAAAAGTCTAGTTTTCATTTTCTATAGTTCCTTAAAGTTATGATTCAAACTATGCTGGATGATTTGTGGATAATCACATGCGATTCCTTTCTCTGAATGCGCAAGCATGTGCCAAGTCAGAAAATAATCAACGCCATCAATTGTCTCAACTCCTAGATATTGAACAATAGTTACAGAGTCTCCTTCATAATTATTGCATTTTGCAATAAAGGTATCAAATTTTTCAATAATTGTATCAAATTCAAACTTGTCAGTTATTTCATAAATGGTTCTGTCCTCATTTCCTACCCTGTAATTATTGTCTGCAAATGTGATCTTTGCCAAATCTCCAGAAACCCTAGTCATATTCTTCATTGTAAAATAATTTTCATTCATACCAATGGGAACAAGGTGCATCTCACCGTCTATTCCATTTGTCCCAATCATGAATGAAATCAGCGAAGTTTCTCCGTGAAGTTTTGGCGTTTCATAACAGAATAGATTATTGTTAAGCGTGGTAAAGCATTTGGTGTCTTGGTCTTGATAGATTTTTTGGATTCTATCTTGTCCAAATGAGAAATTAGGCTCTACAGTAAAACTATTCAACGGTACAGAATAGATGTAAAAATCATTAATTTGTGGATAAAATAACAAAATCATCATTATTGGTACATAGATAGTACAAATTACAAAGAGGTTGTTGGAATCATTCACAATTCTTTAAATTGAAATTATTAAGCTCATAAAGACTTCTAATGATTAGAGTTATTCTTCATCAAGTATTGTCCAAGACAATCCCATTAGTTGTTCCCATGCAGGTGAAGGTTCAGTGTTATTTTCCATGTTATACTATTGCAAAATTTACTTTTAACGCTAATGGATGAATCATTCATCCAAATGATTAGCATTCTCTAAATACTAATTTGCAATACTAAATACAATTGAAACTCTCACCAAGTACCTAATCGGTTTTGGTCTAAAGTTTCAATTATCAAAATTCTCGTTTTCATTTTCTATTCCACAATAGTAATAATCTAAAGGCAGACGCTCATATCCTGAATCCCCAATTATCAAATACCTCCCTTGCTCTTCACATATTGGAAATTCTGGAAAATCAGATTCATCCCAAATTCTTAGAACATAGAGAGGCGGATATATGGGCTTATAGTAAGGGCACGAGTATACAATCCGATGTTTATAGATTAAATCATCAGAAGTGTGATCATTTCCTATTTCTTGTTTCATGTGATATACTTCTAGTGTGGGGGAAGTACAACCATTTCCCCATCCAGACTCAATTACACTGAATGTTGGTGAAGAGCCAAGTTCTACGTTTCTTGTCAAATTTTCAATTTTGATATTAATCCAAGTTGGAGGAGTTGTGCTTTGAAATTCTATTACATTAACATCAGATAATGTGTAAGAAGAAATCTCAAAACATGTGTCTAAAGTCTTGCCACTAACATATTCTCTGTCCTGTAAAGTTGTACTTTCTATTTCACAAAAATTAATAATCACATCATCAACCATTAAGAAATATTTGGTCATTTTTTTTGGAAATTCATCAGTTGGGGCAAGTAAGTACACACATTCATCATTATAGATAATTTGATTTGGAAAACAGTGAACTTCGGTAAGCGTATAGGTAGGTTCAGGTTCTGGCATTGGTTCAAACTGTATTCTTCCAGTAGTTTGTTGTTTTTCTGCAACGTAATACTTGTAACTTCCAGTTTGGTTAAAACTCATTGAACCCATTTGACCTGATTCAATTATTCCAGTACTCCAGCTATCATCTATTGCATTTACAGTATGTGGAACAATGTCGTTGTTTACAAAGAAGATCAGGTTAAAGTATGGTGATCTAGGATCATACTCTTTTGTTACTTTTTGGGGATAAACCATTGTTGCATTATATGTTATCAGGATATTGGTTTCTGCAGGCATTCCCATTCGCAGAGGTGTCCATCCTCTCATGAGTAATTCATTCCCAGAAGAGTCTGTAACACATGCAGGATGAACCCTGTCTCGCTTGAAAATGGGATTCAATCCCTCTTTGCATTTAATCTCGTAAAGTGGAATTCCCTCTTTCATCTGTTTTCTGGGATTGGTAAGATCCTTTATGGCTGAAACCGTTTGCTGAATCTGATCGGATTCAAAATGATTGCTTTTGGATAAACTAACACCCAATCCTGAAGGGGGATAGTCGTATGATACATTATAACTTCCAACAAAGCAATTTTCGGAATTTTCATTCTTAAATATTTCAACTACCAATCCCAGACCATTATGTCGATATTCTATTTGCATAGTTGGATTTCCTGACTTGTCTGATGTTTGATGGGTTTCTACCAACGAGGATGGATGAAATTCTAAGAATAGATGAATTGCAGGATTTTTCTCTATCTCTTTTAGCTTTGAATCATTATTGACATCACATTGAATTCCTGTGGAAACTGCTTCAGACGGTGAGAGTATGAAAGGAGAAATGAATGCAAATCCAATCAAAATTAAAAAAATTGTAAAATATTTCATTTAATATAACAACTCATTGAAAGCTCATAAAGCGTTCTAATCTTTTCTAATTATCTAAACCATGAATACCAACGCGGTTCAGGATGACATACAGTGGCGCAATAATAATTATCAGGTGCATCTGGAGGTATGATACATGGTTTGCATACCGTATCAGCCAGAGACCAGATAACAAATCCCGTAAAAGAAAGTATCACGATTAAAATAATATATTTAATTTTCATTTTCTAATTTCCATAAACCCAATAACAGATAAAATTGTAATTCCCGCATACAATGCAAGTGACCAAACTAGGCAATACGGATCATTTATTGCTTCATTTATCGACATTTACCACAAGTTTTTCATTTAAAGTATCAGAGGATACAATCACGGTGTAATTTCCAAGTATTCGTTGATGACCACATGTGTTTAGAAATAATCTCCATTCATTTACTGAATGTGGACTCTGAGGACTCTCAGCACTGGGAGTTGAGCAGTTTTTGACTTCTTCTCCATGAGGATCAATCACATTCACCGAATAATCACTTGGAATATTTCGCAAATTCCAAACTGTTGTCGATATAAAACTGTAATTGAGATTATTTTCGTATGGTTGCATGTGAGTTACAGTTATTGGAACATAAACGGAATTATAATTTTCACTTTTTAGGATTCCAAGTGCTAAATAATCCATTTTTATCCAACCCCTATCTACTAATTTACCAACGGATTTTGGCGTTACACACATTGATTCATCAGTTGATTCTTTGGTGACTTTGTCAAATCCTTGCCTGCACATTATATTTTGTAACATACCAGTTAGGTAACTTTCAACTTCCTCAAATTTTTTATTTTTAATTTGGTTTGGAGCAAGATATTCATTTTCATATATTTTTACTAGTTTTGCATTCTCTGGAGTTCTTGCAAATGCACCAAAATCTATCTTGTATATTGAATCCCAATGCCGAATTTTATCATCTTCAATGACATCGTAAATAATCCTAACGTGATGTGTAGGAGGTAAACTATCTTCTGGTGCTACGGAAATTCGTGTCTTTATACTGTCATTTACAATGGTGGCATTTTGAATTAGTACATTATCCACGTATTCTTGTAAAACGATTTTAGATTTCTCATACCAGATATCAGGAGTAACTTCTCCCATGTATTGAGCATTAACTAGTGTGAAAAATGGAACTAACAACAAGAGTAATATCAAAAATAAAATTCTCAATAACTTTTTTACTTTTTCATATGATATTAAAGATGACTTGAATTGAGGAATACAAAAATAGTTTGAACTATCTAATTGTTCATGTTCTGTAAAAAGTGTGGTACTGAATTAAAAGAAGACTCTAATTTTTGTGCCAAGTGTGGCAGAAAAATTAACGAACAAGATCCTAATCATGACCATATTGAAGAGAAGTCTAAGAAACTACAAAGACCAGTAGAGTGGAAAGGAGAGGCAATAACGGTTATTTTGGCAATAGTTTTGACTGGACTAGGGCATTTTTACATAAATCACTTCCAAAGAGGGGCAATTTTCCTTGGAATTGGATTCTCTAATGCAATATTCTTTTCCTGAAGTGTTTGCTGGAGTTTTTCATTTTCAGTCTGAATCAGGTCTAATTCTCGCTTTGCCCTGTATTCTTCTGAAATCATTAGATCAGGCATTGCACGAAGATATTGTGGAACTGACTCTTCAATTTCACTAAAAAAGTAAGCATCATCAGATTTAGTCACACCAATTTTATGACCAAACAGTCGTTCTTTTCTAATCAGATTTGCATGCGAGTCTTCATTTATTTTCTGTTCTGACATTATCTTGTTCCAACGTTTTCTTAGTCCATGGGTTGCAGGGACTTCATATGCTCGTTTATCCTTTTTGAGACTCTCCTGAATATTTGAGCGCTTGACTATATGATACATTTTGGTTTGTAATCCCCTTTTGGAAAAAGGTCTACCATCCCTAAAACGAGTTAGAATGATTGGGTCTTCTGGTTTTGGTTCTTGTCCCATTCTCTCAGTCCAATATTTTCTAACAGCTTGGAGTTTATCCCATGCTTCAATGGAGATCAGTCCTAGATATTTTGAAGAGGTTTCATTATACACTATCATACTTGCACAAACAATTCTACCATTCTTTGATTTTGATTTGTCATGGGTGTATTGACCTATTGTTATTTCATAGATAGGATTGATGTTCCCCCAAGTTTGACTTTCCCAACCCCCAACTCGCATTCCAGAAGAGGATTCAGCAAGAATGATAAAATCACTAGATACGTCTGATGAATAATCAAGAATTTGCTTTATTTCCTCTGTAGTGTACCCACGAGTAGGGTGAAGATTAGTTATTTCTGGAAATATTGCCTCAATGTTAGTCCACTCCATAGGAATCTCATTCATTTTTAGGAACTTTTTGATTCCCTTGAATTTGTTAGGGATTGTGCTTGGGCTCAGATACTCAGAACTAGAAATTGGTTTTTCTGATCTTTGCTTTAGATGTATAGCATAATTTTTGAGTAGCTGTTTTAGTTTCTCAGGCTCTTTTCTTGCAAAATCAATAAACTGTTTTGCCTTTTCTTCAAATGTACCTTCAAAGTCTTTAATTGAATTAAGAAATTCACTAAATGTCTTTTTGTAAGCAGTTTTAGTTTCAACTGATTTTATTCCACTGTAAAATACTTGTAAAGGATCTTCTGATGTTTTAGATTCTAGATTTGCAAGTGATAGAACTGGTTTGTTTTGATTAGACAATATTCCCCCTACAGATAACATAATAGTAAATCCTCGTTAGGAAATTCTCGAGCTTTTGTGCGTAAAGAGGTGTAATGTTGTAAAAGATTCTAAAATTCAAAATGGCGGGTCTAGAGGGATTCGGACCCTCGACAACCGGATTAAGAGTCCGGTGCGCTACCTGGCTGCGCCATAGACCCATAAAAGTTGCAGAGCCTAGTGTTGTTATTAATCTTAAGATTTTACTGGTATAGAGAATTTAGTTTTGTGCTGTAGCTTCAATTTCATCATACTTTTCAAGGATTGCAGTAAGTACAGTTGAAACTGGTACATCATTCATCTTTTTCTTTTCAGCTAATAGTTTTTGGTATGCATCTAAGGTAATGTATACTGGGATTGAACCATTTCCTTCAAGTAAACCTCTAACGTTATAAAGTGCAGTTTCCATTCCTTTTTCTGCTGATTTTGCAAACTTTGCCTTGTCTAAAATTGCTCCTAATGGACCAAATGGCATTTCATAATCAACTGTCATAGTTACCCTAGTTAGATTATCACCTAGTGATTTGAATTCATTTGTAATTTCCCATCTTTTAAATGGACCTTCAAATTGTTTTGCAGTGATTTTTTCATTTCTGGTAAACTCTGTTGTTTCACAATCCCACTCTAATCGTTTACCACTAAAATCACCAATCACTCTAAATGTTGTTCCAACTCCCATGCCTTCTTTAATATCCATAGGAACTACAGTCATTCCTACAGCATCGTTTTTGATTTGATCAGAAACATGTTCTGGTCTTGCAAAATAGGTAAAAACATTATCTACTGGAGTTTTAATATCGATAGATTTGCTTACGATAGTCAACGAATGAATGTCTTGCCAATAAGAATTTAAAGGTTTTGTAAAATTTCCTGTCAGAATTGATTAACCCTTTATTCATGGACTGATATAATTTAGTTGAATGATAAATTTGCGATCAATTTTGATGACGATATTTTTAGTCTTGATGATTACGCCAATATTTTCTGAGGCATACGGGCATTCTATGTTTAATTCAGCTGAATCTACCATTGGAGGCTACAGAGTCCAAGTTGCCACGTTACCAGAATTTCCAGAAATCGGCGAAACTTCACAAATTTTGTTTAGAGTTACTGATGTGGACTTTGAGGAGGTTGACCGCTTTACATTAGGTGCCAGAATTTTTTATAATGGACAGCAAATAGAGGCTATTCCTCCAAAATCATACGAAGGAGCTCACGTAGAAATGGACCATGTCTGGGAAAATTCTGGAAATCATATAGTCAGAGTTGACTTGTATGATATGGAAGGGACATCAGGTGTTCTAACGTATACATTTAACATGGGAACCCAGAATCCCTTTGGCTATATCTTTTTCATAGCAATTACAATAGGTGCTTTAATGCTTGGAATAGTTGTAGCTTACATCTATTTTCCAGAGATTTTAAAATTCAAAATTAGGTCTTAGTTTCGATTCTTGGCTTGGTAATCCTAAATGCAAACAAAGTAGTGAGTAGCACCATTGCAAATAAAAGAATTCCAACTCCTAAATGAATGGCAACTAGAACTGCATGAAGCTTTAGATCAATTACTAGTGCACCTAGTGTAATTTGGGTAACAACAA